>Ga0335080_10000924_pt1 | contig 28043 bp, 23 predicted proteins | sample Lox_Sample_34_FD_206720 | JGI IMG/M metagenome (GOLD analysis project Ga0335080, IMG submission 206720) | Soil microbial communities from Loxahatchee National Wildlife Refuge, Florida, United States - Lox_Sample_3.4 | ecosystem: Environmental > Terrestrial > Soil > Wetlands | place: USA... | reverse complement strand
AGGCCCGGTGTTCTTCAGCGCCTCCGCGGCGCGCTGGAGGTAGCGCATCGCGCGCCACTTGGCGGCCGGGCCGAGGAACCGCGCCAGCTCCCGGCCGTCGCTCAGCTGGACGGACCAGCCGTAGCGAATGGGTCGCAGCATCATTCGCAGGGCGCTCATGACCGCGTCCCTCCGGCGATCGCCACGTCGTTGCTCGTTCTCGTTCTCGTTCTCATCGATTTGCTTCCGGACTTCGTTGTGTAATCAATGGTACGCCACGCGTCTCGTGTGCCAAGTGGAGGTGGCGGCGCGATCACGTCGGCGAAGGCCGACGGACGCCCAGCAGGTCGCGGACGACGTACGCGAGACGCTCCTGAAGGCCCAGGATCAGGCGTTTGCGCTCCGCGATGTCTTCCGCTGCGCCGCCCTCCACCTCCAGGCGGCGTAGCTCCGCCACCTGGCCACGCAGGTGGGCGATCAGCCGGTCGAGGGTCCGCTGGTCGCTCATGAGCCCGCCTCAAATGCCGGCTCGAGCGCCGGCCGCGGCGTCCGGGCCGATTCGGCCTCGATCGCTACCCTGGGGAGCCGCCGGTCGAGCCACCGCGGGAGCGCCCACGTGGTCCGGCCGAGGAGCTGCAGGACGGCGGGCAGCAGCAGCATCCTGACGACGATCGCGTCCAGCAACACGGCGCTCGCCATCGCCAGTCCGAACATCGCGAGCACCCGGTCGCCGCTGATCGCAAACGCGCCGAACACCGCGACCATGACCGCGGCGGCGGCGGTGATCACCCGGCCGGTACGGGCGAGGCCCTCCCTGACGGCCGCGCTCGCATCACGCCGGGCCTGCCACTCCTCGTGCACGCGCGAGACGAGGAACACCTCGTAGTCCATCGACAGCCCGAACACGATCGCGAACGCGAGCACGGGGATGAAAGCGTCGATCGGTCCGATCTGCGCGCCGAACAGGCCGCCGAGCCAGCCCCGCTCGAACACAGCCTGGACGATCCCGAGCGAGGCGCCAATCGAGAGCAGGTTCATGACCGCCGCCTGCACCGGGATCACCAGCGACCGGAACACCACCAGCAGCAACAGCGCCGCCACCGCGATCACGACCCCGATGAACACGGGCAGCTTGCTCGAGAGCACGTGCGAGAAGTCCACCTGCGCCGCGGTGGCTCCGCCGACATAGACCCGGGCGCCGGTGCTGCGCTCGATCGGCGGGATCACCGTGTTGCGGAGTCGTGTGACGAGGTCGGACGTCTGAGAGCTCTGCGGCGAGGTCGTCGGATAGGCCACGACCGCGGCGGTCGTCCCGGTCGCGTTGAGCTGCGGCGGCGCCACCGACGCGATCCCCGGGGTATTGCCGAGCGTGTGCGTGAGCTCGGCGAGCGCTGCGGAGTCGTGCGCCCGTGGGAGCGCCACCGCCACCTGCAGCGGTCCGTTGGACCCGGGGCCGAATCCGTTGGCGAGGAGATCGAAGGCGTGGCGCGTCGTCTGGCCGGCCGGGTCGTTGGCCGCGTCGCTGGAGGCGAGGCGCAGTCCGAGCGCGGGGGCGGCGAGCGCCAGCATCAGCGCGGTGGCGGCGATCGCGGTCAGAGCCGGGCGTCTCTGCACGCGCTGTCCCCAACGCAGCCAGAACGCCGGCGTGGTTCCGTCCGCCTCGCGCGCTGCCTGGCGCCTTCCGACCCGGCCGATTCGCGGCCCCATCAGGCCGAGGAACGCCGGCAGCAGGGTGAGCGACGCGGCCATCACGACCACCACGCCGATCGATGCGGCGACCGCGGCCCCGCTGAGCAGGCTCACGCCGAGCGCGAACATCCCGAGCAGGGCGATCACGACGGTGGCGCCGGCAAACAGGACGGCGCGCCCGGAGGTGTTGATCGCCGCCTCGACGGCCTGCTCCACGTCGCCGCCGTTGGTGCGGTAGTTCTCGCGGAACCGCGTGACGATGAACAGCGCGTAGTCGACGCCGACGCCCAGCCCGATCATCAGCGCCAGCTCGGTGGCGAAGCTCGGCATGTCGATCGCGTGGCTGGCGAGGTTGATCACCCCGATGCCCGCTCCCAGGCCGAGCAGCGCGGTCGCGATCGGAAGGCCCATCGCGCTGAACGAGCCGAAGCTGATCAGCAGGATCAGGATCGCGGCAGCGATTCCGACGACCGTCGCGAATCCCAGTGACGCCTGCTGCGCCTGCTCGATCGCCTGGCCCCCGAGCTGGACGTCAAGCGTCGCCGAGCGCGCTGATTCGGCGGTCGTGATCACCTTGTCGACCGCCGTCTTGGGAAGCGCGTTGGCGCGCTCGTCGAAGTTCACGGTGGCGAACCCGATTGTGCCGTCGGCGGAGATCGAGTGCTGGCCGCGAGCGTAAGGGCTGACGACGCTGGTGACGTGATCGAGGGCGGCGACTCGTTTCAGGGTCGCCGCGATCGCCGCGCGATCGGCGGAATCCGTGAGTTTGCCGGCTTTGGCGTGGAACACGATCTGGTCCGCGTCCCCGGCCTGGGCGGGAAAGTGCCCCTGCAGCAGGTCGACGGCCTGCTGCGAGCCGGTCCCCGGGAGCGTGAAGCTGCTCGCCGTCTTCTTTCCGACCGAGTTCGAGACCGCGAAGATGCCGACCGCGGCGACGATCCAGGCGATCACGACCGTCCGTCGGTGCCGCATTGTCCAGCGAGCGATGTTCACCATATCTACTCCAGCTTCATGGGTAGCAATTTTGCAGGCGATGCATTTATATAAGGGCTCCATGGCAAAGTCAACAGTCATTGCAAAATTTCCATTTGTGAAGGTTCGGTGATAAGCTCGGGTTCGATGAGCTCTATCGACACCTCTGCTGCAAAGCTCGGCCTGCGCGAGCGCAAGAAGCAGCAGACGCGCGACACGATCGCCCGCGCGGCGCTGCGGCTGTTCGCCGAGCGCGGCTACGACGAGACCACGCTCGCTGAGATCGCGGAGGCGGCGGATGTCGCTCCCCGAACGATCTTCGCCTACTTCGAGAGCAAGGAGGACATCCTGTTCTCCGACGAGAGCGGCTATCTCAACGAGCTGAAGCGAATGCTCGACGAGCGGCCGGCCGGCACGACCACGGTGGACGCGCTCCGTGAGTTCGTGGGGTGCATGAAGTCGCCCAACGAAGACGACAAGCTCCGCAAGCAGGTCATCATGGCCAATCCCGCGCTGCAGATGAAGATGCGCGCCCGCCATGTACAGCTCGAGCCGATGCTGGCCGGGTCGATCGCGCGGGACCTCGGCACCGACCGCGACGACATCCGCTCGATGCTGATCGCGGCCTCGATGAAGGCGGCGTTCGAATCCGTCAGCGACCGGTTCTTCGAGGCCGAGTCAGGCGGCGAGCCGATCACGCACGAGCAGAGCATGGCGATCCTCGACGAGGTGCTCGAGTTCCTGCGCGGCGGACTCGAGGCGATTCGGCGCGACTAAGGTGACCCTCGTAAGGTCGCGGGGATCGTAGGGGCGCGGCGGACCGCTCCGCGCGCCCCCGCTACCCGCATCACTTCACGACGAACGAGCCGATCCCGCTCCAATACACCGGTCGGCCGCCGCGGCAGTCTACCTCCGAGCGTCACGCGTACGCGCCGGTTCGCTCCGCGCGCTCCCGTTGCCCACCGGCACCTGCGCCCGACCGAGAAGGGTCGCCGGGTCCCGGCCACCGCATTGGACGCGAGAGCGCGAGCTCGAGTCGGCACTCCGCGCCGGTGGGCTGGCCGCGATGCGCCCGGGGCTACTCGAGATCGTGGCCCGGAGCGGCACGCTCGAAGACGTACTCGCGCGGCGGGCGCGACTCGTGTGGTGAGCGGGCGGCTACCACGTCCGCCTCGTGGCGGAGCAGGTAACGCTTGCGCTCGAGCCCGCCGGCGTACCCGGTGAGGCTGCCGCCGGAGCCGATCACGCGGTGGCAGGGGACGATGATGGAGATCGGGTTGCGGCCGTTCGCCATGCCGACCGCGCGGGCGGCGGTCGGTCGGCCGAGGCGCCGGGCGAGTTCGCCATAGGTGACCGTAGTGCCGAACGGGACGCCCAGGAGCTGCCGCCAGACGCCGGCGAAGAATGCCGGCGCCCCGCGGAGGTTCAGCGGAACGTCGAACGTGAGGCGCTCGCCGTCGAAATACGCCTCGAGCTGCTCCCGGGCCGCGGCGAACGCCGAGTCCGCGCGGCGCCGGCCCCGCACGAGCTCTGTGTCGGCGGCACGGGGCGCCGTGTAGAGGGCGCTCAGGCGGAGCTCGTCGCCGCACAGCAACAGCTCGCCGATCGGGCTGTCCAACGTCGTGTAGAGAAGGGGGTTATCTGTCGATGTCATCTCGGGCGTAGAACGGTGACCGTTCACGAGGCGTGAGGTCGCGGCGCGAGCTGGGCCCACAGGTGCTGCGTCGCGTACGCACGGTACGGACGCCAGCGCTCGGCGATGCGCTCCGCGCTCGGCGGCCGGCCGTCACGCCCGAGCCGCTCCAGACCGTGGCGCACGCCGAGGTCGGTGGCCATGAACGCGTCGGGATCGCGGAGCGCGCGCATCGCGATGTAGGCGACCGTCCACGGCCCGATCCCCGGCAGCGCGAGCAGCCGCCGCTCGATCTCGTCATGCGCCATGACACCGGTGTCGAGGACGACGTCACCGGTGGCGAGCGCGGTGGCGAGACCGATCAGCGCCCGCCGCCGCGACCACGGCGTCGCGATCCGGTCGGGGTCCGCGCGCGCCAGCGCGGCGGCCGACGGGAACACGTGCGTCACCGATCCAACGGGCTGCTCGAGCGGCTCGCCGTATGCGCTCACGAGCCGGGCCGCGAGCGTCGCGGCGCCGGCCAGCGAGACCTGCTGTCCGAGCACGGCGCGGATCGCGAGCTCATCCGGGTCGATCGTGCCGGGCACCCGGCGGCCGGGAGCGCCGCGCACGACCTCCCCGATCACCTCGTCGGCGCCCAGCGCGTCGACGATCGGATGCGGCTCGGTGTCGAGGTCGAGCAGTCGACGCGTCGCCGCCAGCGCCGCATCGAGATCGCCGTCATCCGGCAACCAGAACGCCGCCTGCACGTCGTCGGCGTCGCCCGGGCGAATCGCCACGACGCCCGGTCCCGCCGGCAGGCGGAGGCTGCGGCGATAGACGTCGCCCTCGATCTCCTCGACGCCGGGAACGGCGCGGGCGGCGAAGAACCGCACGAGCCCGGCGACGTCGCACGGCGCCCGAGACGGCAGCCGGAGCTCGACCGCTCGCGGCACCGGTCAGAGCCGAAAGATCAGGATCAACTCGTCGCGGTCGTCGCCGGGGGCGAGCCTGATCGCGCCGGGGTGACGGCCGACGATCGTGTAGCCGAAGCGCTCGTAGAACCGTTCCACGCCGGTGCCGCCGCGCGTGGTCAGCATCAACTGCTCGAGTCCGATCCCGGCGGCCGTCTGGTGCAGCCCCTCGAGCAGGAGCCGGCCGGCGCCCTGGCCCTGTAGCTCCGGGCGCACCATCAGGCGCAGCACCGTCCGCCAGTGCCGGCGCAGGGCCGAGCTGCCGTCGACGAGGAACCCCATCCCGACGGCGGCGCCGTTCCGGCGAACGATGCCCAGGAGATCGGTCCCCGCGGCCACCCGATCGAGCGCCACGTCGAGCGTGCCCGCGACCGCGGATGCGTCAGCGGGCGGGGTGAAGCCGACCGCGCCGCCGGCGTTGGTGACGTCGACCCACATGTCCAGGAGCTGCTCACGCAGCTCGGGCTGCCGGGCGTCCGCCGCGTCCACGATCGCGTAGACGAGCTCGGCGTCGTGACTGGGCACTGGCGCTGCGGGCACACCGCAATATTCCCAATCAGGTTTCCCAGGCGCGTCCGTGCGCCTGGACCAAGGTTCAACCAGCGAAACGCGGACCCGACAGGCTCGAACGCGATCGTCGAGTAGTTCCTGCCCAGATCGCAACAAAAATTGCTAGGACCGGGCGGGGCGGCAAGTCGCCGCGATCAGCGCCGCGACGATGCACAGGGCGCCGCACACGACCGCGGCCGTGTTCCAGCCCGCCAGCAGGCCCGGCGCACCACTTCCTCCGCGGGTGGCGAGCGCGACGACGAGCGCGACTCCGGCGGCGCCGCCGAGGTAGCGGGCGGTGTTGTTGGCGCCGCTGCCCATCCCCGCCCGCTCGCGCGGCACCGACTCCAGCGCGAGGCGGCCGAGCGAGGCGTTGACGAGCCCGCTGCCGATCCCGAGGATCACCAGGCCCGGGAGCACTCGGGTCCAGGACGTGCCGACGCCGAGACCGGCGAGCGCGAATTCCCCGGCGGCGGAGATCGCGAACCCGATCACGACGATCGACGCGGCGCTCCTGCGTCCGAGGAGCCGGCGCGTCGCGAGAGCGACGGCCATGCTCGTGCCCGACCACGCCGCGAGCACGGCGGCGCTCCCGATCACCGTGACGTGCAGCCCCCGCTGGAGGAGCAGCGGGGTGAAGCTCATCAAGCCGATCACGGCGAGACCGGTGAAGAGCGCGCCGGTCAGCGACGCGAGGAACTTCGGGTTCGAGAACCGGCCGAGCTCGAGCATCGGCTCGCGCTTGCGCAACTCGATCGCCACGAACGCGGCCAGGAAGACCGCGCCGGCCGCGAGCGGAACGATCGTCCCGGCTGAGGACCAACTCTGGCGGCCCTCGATCAGCCCGGCGGTCACGCCCGCCATCGCCAGGGCCAGCACGGCCGCGCCGGAGAGGTCCAGCGAGCGCCTGCTCGGGGCGCGCGACTCCTCGAGCCCGGCGGCCGCCCCGACCAGCATCGCGGCTGCGATCGCCTCGAGCCAGTAGCTGCTGCGCCACCCGAGCGACGCCGCGAGCGCCCCGGCGGCGAGTGGACCGACGGCGATTCCGGCGCCGACGGCCGCGCCCCACACGCTCGTCGCCAGCGTCCGCCGGTGCCCCGTGGGAAAGGCGTGCCCGATCGCGCCCAGGGCGGCGGCGAGGATGCCGGCGCCGGCGACGCCCTGAAGGATGCGGACCGCGATCAGCGCAGTCATGCTCGGAGCGACCGCGCCCAGCGCACTCGTGAGCGCGAGCAGCGAGCTCGCGAGCACGAGCACGCGCCGGCGGCCGAATGCGTCGGCGAGCGCGCCGACCGTGAGCAGGGCGGCGGCGAGACCGAGGCTCATTCCGCTGAGCGCCCACGTCTGGCTCGACACGTCGCCGTGGAGCGAGCGCAGGCTGTCGCCGACCGTCGTCACGACCGCGCTGAACACCGCCAGCACGAGCAGCGTCCCGGCGGCGGCCACCGGAAGCGTCCGGTCGCGCTCGATACGTGCTCTCACGACGTGGGCAATGGCGACGGCGCTCATCGTTCCTCCTCAGGAGTTCATTGATTGAACCGGTGCGTCGGAGGCAGGGTAGCAGAATGAGTTCGGTCATTGAACCGAAGCGCGCTAGAATGGGTTCAATGCTGGGCAAGGACTACGAACGACAGGACTGCGCGATTGCGCGCGCGCTCGAGGTGATAGGCGAGCGGTGGACGCTGCTGATCGTGCGCGACGCGCTCTACGGCGTACGGCGGTTCAGCGATTTCCACGCTCACCTCGACGTGCCGAAGGCGGTGCTCTCCGACCGTCTCGGCGGGTTGGTCGAGCACGGGATCCTCGAGCGCCGGCCGGACCCCGAACACGCCGGCCGGTATCTGTACGAGCTCACCGCGGCTGGCCGCGAGCTCTGGCCGGTGCTGCACGCGCTGGTCGTGTGGGCCGATCACAACAGCTTTCCGAACAGCCGGCTGTTCAGGCATGCCGCGTGCGGCACCGAGCTCGACGACGCGGCCGAATGTCCGGTGTGCGGGATTGCTCCTGCCGTCGACGACGTCGTGACCGAGCCGCGCCCCGGGCGGGGGACCTACCGCAGCGATCCGGTCGCGGTAGCACTGCGCCGACCGCACAGGCTGCTCGAGCCGCTCGCGGTCGAGTAGCGCATCCCGGGGACGGTCAGACCGCCTGCCGTCTGGGAATTACGGACGAGTCGTACGGTGAGTGCCGGGGATTGACAAACTCCCGGCCGATATGACTGAACCCACCGCAGCGCCGGCCGGCCGCCGGCCGACTCCAGACATGCTTGTGGACGTCGACCGGCTGATTGGCGCCTACTACGATGAGCACCCCGACCCCGACAATCCGGCCCAGGCGGTGTCGTTCGGGACCTCGGGTCACCGCGGCACCTCGTTCGCGGGAACCTTTACGGAGTCGCACATCCTCGCGATCAGCGAGGCGATCGCCCGCTACCGGCAGGCCGAGAGGATCGCCGGGCCCCTGTACATCGGCCGCGATACGCACGCACTCTCGCAGCCGGCGTTCCGCACTGCGGTCGAGGTGCTGGTGGCGCATGGCGTCGAGGTCGCAGTCGACTCCGAGGACGGCTACACCCCGACGCCGGCGGTCTCGCACGCGATCCTCACTCACAACGCGCGCGGCGGCTCCCGGGCCGACGGCGTCGTGATCACGCCGTCGCACAATCCGCCCGAGGACGGCGGGTTCAAGTACAACCCGCCGCACGGGGGGCCGGCCGACACCGATGTGACGCGGCAGATCCAGCTCGCCGCGAACGGGCTGCTGCGAGATGGGCTGAACGGGGTGCAGCGCCTGACGTTCGAGGAGGCGATCCAGCGCGCGCGTCGCCACGACTACCGCTCCGCCTACGTCGGGGAGCTGTCGGCGGTAGTCGACGTCAACGAGATCGCCGGATCGGGGATCCGGCTCGGCGTCGATCCCCTCGGCGGCGCGAGCGTCGCGTACTGGGAGGCGATCGCCGACCGCCACCGGCTCGACCTCGAGGTGGTCAACGACCGGGTCGATCCGACGTTCTCGTTCATGCCGCTCGACCACGACGGGAAGATCCGCATGGACTGCTCCTCGCCCGACGCGATGGCGAATCTGATCGCGATCAAGGACCGGTTCGACGTGGCCTTTGCCAACGACCCCGACGCGGACCGTCACGGGATCGTCACCCACGCGGGGCTGCTGAACCCAAACCACTACCTCGCGGCGGCGATCGCGTATCTGCTCGGCGGCGTGCGCCTCGACTGGCCCGAGGGCGCCGGCGTCGGCAAGACGATGGTCTCGAGCTCGATCATCGACCGCGTCGTGGGCGGCCTCGGCCGCCGGCTCGAGGAGGTGCCGGTGGGCTTCAAGTGGTTCGTGAGCGGGCTGATCGACGGGACATTGGTGTTCGGCGGCGAGGAGAGCGCCGGCGCCAGCTTCCTCCGTCGCGACGGCCGTGCCTGGAGCACCGACAAGGACGGGCTGATCATGTGCCTGCTGGCGGCGGAGATGACCGCGCGTACGGGCAAGGACCCGGCGCGGATGTATGCGGAGCTGACCGACCGCTACGGCGCCCCGGCCTACCGGCGCGTCGACGCCCCGGCGACGGCCGAGCAGAAGCGCGTGCTCGGCAGCCTTTCACCCGACAGTCTGACCGCGACCAAGCTGGCGGGCGAACCGATCCTGCAGGTGCTCACCGCCGCGCCGTCGGGCGCTCCGCTGGGCGGCGTCAAGGTCGTCACCGAGAACGGCTGGTTCGCGGCCCGACCGTCGGGCACCGAGGACGTGTACAAGCTCTACGCCGAGAGCTTCAAGGGCGCCGAGCACCTCGAGCGGATTCTCGAGGAGGCCCAGGCCGTCGTGGACGCCGCGCTCGGGGTCTGAGCGATGGCGCAAGTGTTTGCCATCGTGCTGGCGGGCGGGGAGGGGAAGCGGCTGGCGCCGCTGACCGCCGACCGGGCGAAGCCCGCGGTGCCGTTCGGCGGCGTCTACCGGCTGATCGACTTCGCCCTGTCCAACCTCGTCAACGCCGAGTACCGCCGGATCGTGGTGCTGACCCAGTACAAGAGCCACTCGCTCGACCGCCACATTTCGCTGACCTGGAGGCTGTCCCCACTGCTGGGCAGCTACGTGGCGCCGGTCCCGGCGCAGATGCGTCGTGGGCCGCGCTGGTTCGTGGGGTCGGCCGACGCGATCTACCAGAACTTCAACCTGATCCGCGACGAGCGGCCCGAGCACATCATCGTGTTCGGCGCCGATCACATCTACCGCATGGACCCGCGCCAGATGGTCGACGAACACATCATCAGCGGGGCCGGCGTCACCGTGGCGGCGATCCGCGCGCCGCTGCGGAAGGCCGATCAGTTCGGCGTGATCGAGACCGCCGCGGACGGTCGCTCGATCGACGCCTTTCGGGAGAAGCCGACCGACGCGAAGCCGCTCCCGGGTGCGCCCGACCAGGTGTTTGCGTCAATGGGCAACTACGTGTTCACCACCGAGGCGCTGATCGACGCCGTCACCACCGACGCCGAGGACGAGACGTCCGCACACGACATCGGCGGCAACCTGATCCCGATGCTGGTCGCGCGCGGCGAGGCGCGCGTGTACGACTTCGCCACCAACGAGGTCCCCGGCGCCACCGGTAGCGACCGTGGCTACTGGCGTGACGTCGGGACGCTCGACGCCTACTACGACGCCAACATGGACCTGGTGTCGGTGACCCCGACGTTCAACCTGTACAACCACGAGTGGCCGATCCACACGTGGCCCGATCCAATGCCTCCGGCCAAGTTCGTATTCGACGACGACCGCCGTCGCGGCCACGCGCTCGACTCGATGGTGTGCGCCGGCGTCGTGATCTCCGGCGGGGTCGCACGCCGCTCGGTGCTGTCTCCAGGCGTCCAAATCCATTCGTACACCGAAGTCGAGGATGCAGTCCTGATGCACAACGTCGATGTGGGCCGCGGCGCCGTCGTCCGGCGGGCGATCGTCGACAAGGACGTCCGGATCGCGCCGGACGCACAGATCGGCGTCGATCCCGAGGCCGATCGCGAGCGCTTCAGGGTCTCGGAGGGCGGCGTCGTGGTGATTCCCAAGGGCGAGGTCGTCGAGTGAGGGTGGCGCTGCTCACCCGCGAGTATCCGCCCGCCGTGTACGGCGGCGCGGGCGTGCACGTCGAGTACCTGGCGCGTGCGCTTTCCGGGCTCGAGGAGGTGACCGTGCACGCCTGGGACGCCGGCGACGTGCACCACCACCCCTGGTACGAGCTCGCCGGCGAAGAGCCGTCGCTGGCGGCGCTCCGAGCGCTGTCGGTCGATCTGACGATGGCCGCGCGGACCGCGGACGCCGAGCTGGTCCATAGCCACACCTGGTACGCCAACATGGGTGGCCATCTGTCGAAGCTGATCCACCGGATCCCGCACGTCGCCACCGTTCACAGCCTCGAGCCGCTCCGTCCCTGGAAGGCGGAGCAGCTATCCGGCGGCTACGCGATCTCGAGCTGGGCGGAGAAGACCGCGCTCGAGGCGGCCGACGCCGTGATCGCGGTGTCGCGAGGCACCCGCGACGACATCCTGAGCGTGTATCCGGCGATCGACCCCGAGCGGGTGCGGGTCATCTACAACGGCATCGACACCAGGGAGTACACGCCGGACGCTCACACCGAGGTGCTCGACCGCTACGGGGTGGACGGCGAGCGGCCAGCCGTGGTGTTCGTCGGCCGGATCACGCGCCAGAAGGGGGTCGAGTATCTGCTGCGCGCCGCGGTCGCCTTCGACCCCGCCGCCCAGCTCGTCCTGTGCGCCGGTTCGGCGGACACGCCGGAGCTCCGCGCGGAGGTGGAGCGGCGCGTCGGCGAGCTCCGAGCCGAGCGCGACGGGGTGGTGTGGCTCGAGCAGATGCTCCCCAAGACCGATGTGATCCAGCTGCTCAGCCACGCGACCGTGTTCGCGTGCCCGTCGATCTACGAGCCGCTGGGCATCGTCAACCTCGAGGCGATGGCCTGCGAGGCGGCGGTCGTCGCGACCGCCACCGGTGGGATCGTCGAGGTGGTCGAGGACGGCGACACGGGACTGCTCGTGCCGATCGACCCGGGGGACGACGGCACGGGTGCCCCGCGCGACCCCGATCGCTTCGCCGGCGACTTCGCCGAGCGCGTCAACGCGCTGATCGCTGACCCCGACCGGGCGTCCGCGATGGGCCGCGCCGGCCGCCGGCGCGCGATCGAGCAGTTCTCCTGGTCGATGATCGCCGAGCAGACGTCCGCGCTGTACCACAGCCTGGTCCCCTGACCCCCTTTACGCGTTGTGCAGGCCGACGGGTCGGTGTCGGTCAGCTTGACAAATCCGGGACGAGCGCATGCTCGAGGCGGCGCTTCCAAATTGACTTGCCACGGTCGCAGCTACATACTTTTCGGGCGGGACTAGCGGCTCGAGCACAGCAGTAGGCGAGTATGCGGGAGTGGTTGCGTGGCAGATGAGCGGTCAGCTCGGCGGGGGAACGGGGTGCGACCGGTGCGGCCTCCGGTGCAGCACCTCGAGCTGGCGGGCATCCGGCGCTCGGTCCTGGTCGGCTTCGGGGTTGCCGTCCTCGTCCCGATCGCGGTCGTCGCGCTGCTCGTGTTCGGCACCGGTGGGTCCAAGTCAGCGGGGTCGAAGCCACCAGGGTCGAAGCCACCCGCGCCCGCCCCGACCGCGACCGCCAAGCGGCGCGCCCCGGTGGCCGTGGCTCTGACCTCGAACACGATCGCGCACGACCCCCTCGCCAAGGCGGTGGCCGGGATCGACGTCAGCGTGACCGCGAAGGGCATGCTGCCGCTCTCCTCGTGCAAGCTGACGAACCCCACGCAGGTGACGTGCCTCCAGCCGGCTCCCGCCGTCGACGTCGTGATCTTTCGATCCTACCCGTCGCTGAAGGCGCTGTACGCGGCGTACGAGGCACGCGTCAGCCAGATCGCCCAGGGACCGTTCCGCGCCAACTACGGCAACTGCACCGAAACCATGACCAGCGGTGAAGTCGGCTGGAACCACGATTTCAAGCATCCGAGCATGTACCCGATGCGTGACTTCACTTCCGGGCGGATCACCGATGACCAGGCGGCCGGCCGCGTGTACTGCACGTTCGAGAACTCGGATCTGTACCTGGTGTGGACCCAGGACGACGGTCGCGTGCTCGGAGAGTTGAGCGGGGCACCGCACGTCGATGCGTACGTGTGGTGGCGGCAGGTCCACCACTCGCTCGTCATGCCGGGATCACCGAACATGATGATGGCGATGGAGGGTCCGATGAGCGGGTCGAGCACCACGAGCACGACCACGACGCTGGGGAGCAAGGGTGCCAAGAGCATGCCCGGTGCGAAGAGCGCCAAGAGCATGCCGAGCATGAAGTAGCGAGATCTCGCGACCGCGGCGCTGCTCGGCGTGCTCTTCTATCGCCGGCCGATGACCGCTGAGCCCTTTCCTCCGGACGGGGCTGGCGAGGTGGTCGAGCTGATCCTCGGGCGGGGCACCTGAATCGCTAGCGGACTCGGCGGCGGTTGCGCTCGCGCCACTGCTCGGCCCGGATCGCCCAGTGCTCGTGGTCGCGCCACCGCCCGCCGATCTTCAGGTAGCGCTCCGAGAAGCCTGCTCGCACGAAACCGGCTGTCTCGACGAGCGCGATCGACGCGGCATTGCCGGGCTGGATGTTCGCCTCGAGACGATGCAGGCGCAGCTCGGTGAACGCTCGCCCCAGCACCAGCTCGAGCCCGTCGCTCATGTATCCGTGACCGGCGTATGCGGCGACCGCTCCGTAGCCGAGGAACGCACTCTGGAAGAACCCCCGAATGATCTCGCTGATGTTGAAGTACCCGACGATCGCGCCGTGGTCGCGGAGGCATACGAGCAGTGGGTCGTAGCGGTCGGCCTCGGCACGCGCCAGCAGCCGGTCGTATGCCTCGGGGGTGATCGGCGACCGCAGCCACGGCCGGCGAAGCTTGCCGCTGGCGCGCATCGCAGCGAGGAACTCGTCGCGGTCCGCCGGCGTCGGCGACCGAAGCTCAACCCGCGCGCGCGGCGACGTCATCCATGCGGCCTCGGTACTCCCACAGCGACCGAGCCTCCTCGAGGGTCAGCATCCGCCAGCGCTCGGCTTCCGGTTGCCACACCCAGATCGTCACGTCGACGATGCTACGGACGTCCTCGAGCAGCCTGACCGTCGCCCGCGTGTCGGCGCCGTCGGCCAGGACCTCTCGGGTCATCACATCGACCACCTTGAACCTCCTCGGGCGCCTCGGTTCAGGCGGCCTCGGCGCCGTTGGCGTGGGCTGACGGAGCACGCGCACCGACTCGGCGTTCTGCGCCGGCTTCTTGAGCACTCGCTCCAGCGGCACCATGTTCGCGCCGGTGCCTTTCGTTTCCGTATCGAGAACCCAGACTGTGCCCAATTCCGACCTTTCTGAAGAGAGAAGAGATCCGCGCGCGGAATCCCGCCGCTAACGAAAGGTTAGCCTGGACGCTCACGGTTTCGGGCAACGTCAACCGGTGCGGTGGCGAGCCGCGTCAGCTGCGCGCCGGCAGCTTGACGACCTCGGCGCCGAGCGGTGCGCACACCGCGGCCGGCTTGTCCTCGCGCATCAGCCGGCGTCGCAGCATCACGAACGCCGGCGCTCCCAGCAGCGCCGGTATCGTCAGCTGGAACAGGCGGTAGATCAATACCGCGGCGGCGGCCTCCGAGACGTTCACTCCGTACAGCGCGAACGCGCCGACCAGCGCGCCCTCGGTGCCGCCGATCCCGCCCGGGAGCGGCACGAGGTTGCCGAGCTGGCCGATCAGGTACCCGAGCACGAGCGCCCCGAACGTGGGAACTTGACCGACGGCGGCGAATCCGAACGCGAGCGCCGCGATGTCGAAGGCCATGTAGGCGAACGAGCCGACGATCGCGCCGATGCTGTGCGAGCGCAGCAGCGAGATCGCCGTGTCCACGCCGTCCGCCGTGGCCACGAGCAGCGCCCGCGTGATTCTGCGCACGCGACCGCCGAACGTCTCTCGGTTGGCTTCCCCGCCGCGCTGGCCGAGCGTGCGCAGGAGCCGAGGGCTGAGCCCGGCGAGGAGCGCTCCGAAGGCCGTGATCAGCGCCGGCACGAGCGTGAGGACGGCCGATCCCTTGCCCGCGATGATCCCGAGAAACACGCCGATCCCGACCACGATCAGCGCGAAGAAGTTGGCGGCGCTGGTTATCACGAAGAACGCGACCGTGCGTCGCGCGATGTGAGCCGTGGGCATCCCCGCCTCGCGGAGCGCCCATACGCCGAGCGCGAGGCCGCCGGCGCCGCCCGTGGGCAGCAGCGAGTTCGCGGCCTGCTCGGACATCGCGATGTCATAGCTGAGCCCCCACGACATCTGCGAGCAGAACGTGGCGCGGAACACGACGAGGTAGCCGAGGCACGAGCCGACCTCGGCCAGCGCCACGGCAACGACCCAGACCGGGTCGGCGTCCTCGAGTCGAGCCTTGACCTCGTCGAGTCCCGGCAGCGCGGTGATCGCGATCGCGACGACCGCGATGATCGCTGCGACCTCGAGGACCCGGACCGCGAGATGCCGGGGGTGCAGCTCGTCCGGCATCTCGGCCTGCGGAGCCTGAGCGCTCGGAGTGTCGCCGTGGTGCGCGCGTATCGCCACTTCAGAGTCAGCTTACGCACGTCGCGACTGCCGCTGGGCGAGGAGACCAGCGACATGATCGGTGTCGCCCAGGCGCAGCATCCCGGCCATCGCTTCGAACTCGTCACCCGTCCCGACGTTCACCACGACCGCTTCCGCTTCACCTGGTCGCTCGCAGACCGGAAGGCGCCGCCGTCAGGCGTCGCCGACAATCCCCCCAAGACGCCGCCGTCAGGCGCCGCCGACCATCGCAGTAATTCCTCGAGCCGGCTGCGCAGCCTGAGGTCAGGGACCGGCGATGCCCTGCAGGAGATGGGCCGCCGTGGCGGCGTTCGCGGGGTAGAAGGCCTCGATCGTCAGCTCGGCGAGCGTGATCTCGGCGGCGGTCCCGAACGTCGAGACCGTGCTGAAGAACGCGAGCTCACGCCCGCCGAGGTTGAGGCGCAGCGGGAGCACGATCTCGTCGCCGGCACGCCCGTCGTGTGGCGGCTCGAGCGTGACCCCGGGGTAGGTCGAGAGCTCGGCGTACAGCCGCTCGAGCTCGGGGTCGCCGGTGAGCGCGGCCTGCCGCCGCACGCGGTGGAGGAGATGCGCGCTCCACTCGGGCAGGTTGAGTATCCGGGGAGCCATTCCGTCCGGGTGGAGGGTCGCCCGCAGCGCGTTGGCCGGTGGAGTGGCGAGCGCCGGCGCGATCCCCTCGGTCAGGACCGAGGTCGCGTCGTTCGCCGAGACGATGTTGTAGTGGCGGTCGAGGATCACCGCCGGGTAGGGCTCGTGGGCGCGCAGGAACCGATCGAGCGCCTGATGGATCGGGGCCATCTGCGGCTCCTCGAGCGACCGCTCGACGTACAGGGGCGCGTAGCCGGCGGCGAGCAACAGCCCGTTGCGCTCGCGCAGCGGAATCTCGAGGTGCTCGGCCAGGCGGAGGACCATCTCGCGGCTCGGCCGGGCCCGGCCGGTCTCGAGGAAGCTGACGTGCCGCGAGGACACGTCGGCCTCGAGTGCGAGTTCGAGCTGGCTCAGGCTACGCCGCCGTCGCCACGCGCGGAGCAGCTCGCCGATCGGCGCCCGAGTCGCGCCCGGAAGGGTCGATGCGGTGTCCACCGCCACGCGCCGAACGTAGCGCGCGTTCCGGGGCTCTGCAATTACCTCGCAGGTAGCGGCCGCGGGTCAGCCTCGTCTCGAGGCGGTCCTGAGCGGATCACAGGCCGCGAAGCGCTCGCGCGACGATCCGGCCGACATCGAACAGGAGCTTGCGCGCGAGCACCGGCTCGCGGACGGCGAGCGACTCGAACGCGTCATAGCTGAGCCGTAGCACCTCGCTGTTGGCGAGCGCCGTCGCGGTGACCGCGCACACTCCGCGGTCGAGGAACGCGATCTCGTTGATCGGCGCCATCGGGTCGAGCTCGGTGACAAGCTCGCCGCCTGCCGTGAGGGCGAGCCGGCCGGCGGTCAGCAGGTACAGCGAGCGGTCGGTCTGACCCTCCTTGAAGACAGGCTCGCCGGTCGAGAAGTACTGGGTCTGGGTGAAGGCGAGCAGCGCCTCCCACTCGCGCTCGTTGGCCTCCTCGAGGAACCCCGGCTCGTGCTCGGTCCCGGCAGGCACACCGGCCTGCGTCTCGGGCGGCTCGCCGGTCGGGTAGTCGAAGAAGCCGCTGGCCCCCATCAGCCACCGCCGATCCCGACGACGCTGACCGCCGACAGCGAGCGGCCGCGAGTGACCCTTTCGATCTCACCCCAGCGGCCGGCGCGCAGCGCCGTCAGCACCGGCGTGACGTCCCACTGCTGCTTGACCGCGGTCGTGATCGGCGCGACCTCGGTTGAGTAACCGAGCAGGATCGCGCCGACGAGCTTGTTGCGGGACAGCACCAGCTTGCCATATTGGAGCGCGCTCTCGTCCTCCTGGAGCAGGACCTCGTCGGCGTCCGACGACGGCGCGATCTGGCCGATCGAGGTGAGCTCGATCCCCGACACCTTCAGCACCGTCACCGGGACAGTCCCCCGGTACTCGTCGGTCGACTCGAGCACGGCCGCCTCGGCCGCGACTTGCGCCTGGTCGACCGCCGCCTGCCATAGCCCCGACACCGACCCGCACCACTGCGCGACGTCGCCGGCGGCGAAGATCCGCTCGTCGCTCGTGCGCATGTGGTCGTCGACGACCACGCCGCGGTCGGTCTCGAGCCCGGCGGCCTTCGCCAGCTCGATGTTCGGCTTGATCCCGGCGGCGACGATGAAGATGTCGGCCGGGGTCGTGTTGCCGTCGGTCATCACGACCTCGGCGAGTCGGTCGTTGGCGGACAGCGACTTGGTACCGGTCGCCGTTCGCACCGACAGCCCCAGGCCCTCGATGCAGCGCTGCAGGTACTCCGAAGCGCGCTCGTCGAGCTGGCGCGGGAGCAGCCGCGGCGCGAGCTCGAGCACGGTCGTGCCGAGGCTGAGTTTGCGCAGCGCGAACGCGGCCTCGAGGCCGAGCAGGCCGCCGCCGGCGACGACCGCCGCCCGCGCGCGGTGCTTCTGCGCGAACGCGCGCACCGCGATCGCGTCGTCGGCGGTGCGCATCACGAACGTTCCGGGCGCGCCGTAGCCTTCGATCGGCGGCACGAAGCTCGAGCTCCCGGTGGCGAGGATCAGCCGGTCATAGCCGAGCGGCTCGCCGGTGCCCAGCACGACTTCGCTGCGGCCGCGGTCGACTGCGGCCGCGCGCGTGTTCAGCCACAGCGTGATGTTGCGCTGCTCCGCCCAGGCGTCGGGATTCAGGTACAGCCCGTGCATCGCCGAACGGCCGTAGACCAGTCGGGTGATCGCCATCCGGTTGTAGAGGTGGTGAGTCTCGTCGGCGATCACGTCGATCGAGCACTCGGGGTGGTTGCGGCGCACGTAGTCCGCGGCGGTGATCCCGGCGATGCCGTTGCCGATCACGACCACCTTGTGGACAGAGCGGTCGTAGTTCAGCTCGAGCAAGCGGCTAGCGGTCGGCCGGCCGGCCGGCTCTGGCTCGAGCGAGACGAGCGCCGAGCCGTCGATCCGGCAGCAGCACGCCAGCCGCGTATTCTCCGCCAGTCCGAGCCGCTCGAGCGTCGACGCTTCGTCCTCGCCGATCGGCGACAGGTTGCCCATCCCGTTGATGATCGCGATCGGGTCCGCGCCGCAGACGCCCATCCGGCAGCCCGCCTCTATCGAGAGCCCGCCCGCTTCCGCGACCTCGAGCACGGTTCTGCCCGGTTCGGCGAGGATCCGCCTGCCGTCGGGCAGGAACGCCACCTCCGGCTTGTCCGCGTTGGCGGCGCGGTGCCCGGCGAGCGAGACGCTGCCCGCCATGCTGAGCCCGCGGGCACCGATCTCGCCGAGCGCGCCGCTGAGGGCGCGGCCGCCGGCGATGCTGAGACCCCTTGCCCTCATCGGAGCGGCCCGTGGCACGGCCTTCTCTCTATAGCGCTGCTCCTTGGCGTAGGTGCGCGCGATCCACAGCAGCGAGACGGCACCCAGCGCTGTGCGGACAGCCCAGGTGAGCGCGCTCGGCGGCGCGTTCCCGGTGATCGCCTTGACGATGTTCGGGAACGCAAACCAGTAGAAGATGTTGAGCGCCGCCGCCCCATACAACGTCGTGATCTTGTGCGAGGTGACGGGGACGAACGAGTCGAGCGCGAAGAAGCCGAGTACGCCCACCGCGGTGTACAGCGCGAGCAGCGCATACATGTGGCCGGCCGAGGTGTGTGGCAGGTTCGGCACTTCGAAGAAGCCGAGGACCAGCCCCGGGAACGCCGCCACGAACAGCTTGCGGCCGGCGCTGAACTCCGCTGGCTCATCGAGGTCCGCCAGATACGCGACGCGCGGGTTGAAGTCGTAGCAGTTCTTCGTGCAGCCGACGCACGGCTGGCAGTGGCTGTTAGGGACGAGCGCGAACGGCGTCTGGCCGTAGATCCGTTGGACCGGCAGCAGCGGGCAGATCGAGCTGCACCACCCGCTCTTGCCCTTGAGGAACATGCCGCCGGTGAAGGCACTGGCCAGCGCCGCGAGCAGCAGCAACCCGCTGAGCGGCCCGTTCGTCTGCAGCCCGACCTTGCGCAGGGTGATGAACGCGACGAACAGCATGATCGCGACCAGGTAGCCGTAGCGCGGCCACCATCTCGGCGCGGTCAGGGCCCTGGTAAAGCCGAGCACGCGCGGGATCTGGTTGGAGGCCGCCAGCGGGCAGATGTTCCGCCACAGCCCCGGGGCGAGGAAGAACAGGATCGGCAGGAGCGGGATCCCGATCCCCCAGATGATCTTCAGGCCCGTTTTCGGGGCGGCGATCGCGATCACGGCGATCGCGACCGTCGCGACCGCGGAGGCGGTCCGCACGCCCCACCAGGCCCTGACCGACAGCAGTGACGGGATCTGGGTGTAGTTGGGGAACGGCGGCAGCTTCGCCCGCTTGGCGCGGTTGTCCTCGAGGCGGGCGACGGGGCTCGGGCGCTTGGGCTTCGGGGGTTGCTTCACTTCTCGGGCGCGCGCTCTTCGTCCGGGGTGGCCTGCGCGGCTGCCATCTAAGTAATGTGCGGCGCTGGTCCGGAGCGCACACCAAGACCCCTGTGCCCTCTCATCGGCGCGATCTTAGCTGCGTGGTCACACGTCCGCCAAATTCGCCGACGACCAGCCGAAACGGGTGAGCTCCTCGCGTGGTGCGAGCGGTTGTGGTCGTACCGATCGCAGCCGGGCCGCTTCGTCGCGGCCCCGACCGAGCTCGTCCTTCAGGCCGCCCATCTCCTACGAGCCCCTTCATGGCGCTCTGCAGTCGCCCGACCCGGCTCGTGTCCTCGCCGAGCGCATCGATCCCGGCGCGCATCCTCGGCACTCGCTCGTCGACACTCCGTTCGCGTCCAGCCGGGTCGTCGGGGCAACGGATGTCCCGCCCACGATGGACGGGAGCATGGCCGAGATCGAGGCGTCGATGCCGGTGCTGGTCGAAGTGCACCAGCACCTTTCCCGGTTGCCCGAGAGTTGCCCGGGACGATCTGGACGCTCGGCGCCGGCATCGATCGGCTGGTGGTCTGATGGACCGCCTGCTAGCGTCGATCGAGACGCTGGACGGCAACGTCGGCTCGTCGCGGGGTTCGCTCGAGCCGACCGGCCGGATCGCGGATCGCGATCGCGTGTCCGGGCAACCGCCGGGCGAGCTGAAGCACCCGGGCAGACACCTGGGGGGTTGTCAGCCGGCGCTGGTGGCCGGCATCGATGCGGGTCCCCTAGCGTCGTGCACCGAAAATCGGAATCTACCTGCGAGGTCATGCCCCATGGGTGAGATCGTGAAACTGATGCCGCGCCGGAAGCGCATCGCGCTGATCGCGCACGACAACTGCAAGATGGAAATGCTCGAATGGGCCAGGTTCAATCGCGAAACGCTGGCCACCCACGAGCTCCACGCGACCGGGACGACCGGCGCGCTGCTGGCAGAGGAGCTCGGACTCGAGGTCAACCGGTTCCTCAGCGGCCCGCGCGGCGGCGATCAGCAGGTCGGCGCCGCCATCGCCGAGGGGAGGATCGACTTCCTGATCTTCTTCTGGGATCCGCTGGAGCCCCAGCCGCACGACGTCGACGTGAAGGCCCTGCTCCGGATCGCGGTGGTCTGCAACGTGCCGACCGCGTGCAACCGCGCCACCGCCGATTTCGTCCTGTCGAGCCCGCTCACGGGCGAGGAGTACCCGCGGCCGGAGCCGGTCTCCCCGGAGGCGGATCCGTCGCAGCGGCTCGCGACGCTGACGGGTGCTCAAGCCGCGGGCTAGCCGATCCCGAGGGCGAGTAACGCAACACTCGACGTCGGTCGCCGCTCGAGTGGCGCCATGTTCGTGCTATGACCGACCGAATCGCCATTCGGCGGGGGAGGTGAGCCGAGTGGCGAGATAATCGGGGTGCGAGGCGGGGCTGGACCGGGGGACGGTGGCGCGCGGTGCGTGACCCGGCGGACGGTGGCGGCGCGCCACGATGCGTGCGCGGGCGGCACGGCGCGGCGCCACCGCGGCGCGTGCGTTGCCGGACCGCCGGTACAGTCGCGACGCGTGTCCCCGGCTCCAGACAGCACTTCTGTCGTCGATCGCTCGGTCGCCACCGTCTCGGGACGAGAGCTGCTGGTGCGCGAAGGGGGTGATCCCGCGGGCGCTGCCGTCCTCGTTCACCTGGGGACTCCCAGCTCGCGAGTCCTGTACGGGCCGCACCTCGTCGACGCCGCCGATCGAGGGATCCGCCTGATCTCCTACGACCGCCCGGGGTACGGCGGCTCGACCGCACACCTCGGACGCTCGGTCGCGGACTGCGCGCAGGACACCCGTGCGGTGCTCGACGCGCTCGAGATCGACCGGTTCGCCGTGTGGGGCATCTCCGGGGGCGGGCCGCACGCGCTGGCGTGCGCGGGCCTGCTGCCGGATCGCGTGATGGCGGCGGCGACGCTCGCCTCGCCGGCGCCGTTCGACGCCGACGGACTCGACTGGTGGGAGGGCACCGGGCAGGAGAACATCGACGACGACCGGCTGATCTTGAGTGACCCGGACGCGGCGCGGGCGAAGCTGGCCACGGACCGTCTGGAGTTCTTCGAGCCTGGCGACACCGGCGTGGCCGAGGCGCATCCGACGCTGTTCTCGCCGGTCGACGCCGCCGTGCTGACCGATGAGCTGGGCGAGTACTTCACGTGCCGGAACCGCACGGGGCTCGTGCCGGGCATCGAAGGGTGGTGGGATGACAGCGTGGCGATGCTGAAGCCGTGGGGATTTGCGCTGGACTCGATCCAGGTCCCGGTCATGGTCTGGCACGGCCGTCAAGACCGGATGGTGCCATTCGGGCACGGCGAGTGGCTCTCGCGCCGGCTGCCGAAGGCCGACCCGCACCTGAACGACGAAGACGGTCACCTGACGCTGCTGCAGAACCGGATCCCCGCCGTCCACGCCTGGCTGCTCGACCACTTCTGAGCAACGGATCGTGTCCCGTCGCCGTCGGCCGCCGTACGTCATCGGGGTCTCGATGGTGGCGTGGGTCGGGCTCGCGGCATCCGCGCTCGCGGGGTCCGCAAGCGCGGCTCGTGTGGCGGCGACCGGGGGCGGTGCGCCGTCACGAAGGTCCAGTCCGATCCTTGCCGCGGTTCCGTACATGGGGTGGAACACGTACTACGGGGTGGGCGGGACCTTCGACGAGCACACGATCATCTCCGTCGCCCGGTCGCTGCTGGACCGCGGGCTCGCCGGAGCCGGCTACCGCATCGTGTGGCTCGACTTCGGTTGGGCCAGCGGTAAGCGGGACCGCCGCGGCGAGCTTGTGGTCGATCCGCACGAATGGCCGCACGGCCTTCGGTGGCTGACCGAGTGGCTGCACCGCCACGGGCTGCTCGCCGGGATCTACACCGACGCGGGTAAGAGCGGATGTGACGATCAAGGTGCCGGTTCGCTTGGCCACTATCAGCAGGACGCCGACCGTTTCGCCGCGTGGGGGTTCGATGCGGTCAAGGTCGACTTCTGCGGCGCCGGCCAGGCCGGGCTGGCCCCAAGGCCCGCATACAGGCGGTTCGCGCAAGCGCTCGCGAACAACTCGAGCCACCGGAAGATGCTGCTGAACGTGTGCAACTTCTGGGTGCCGGGACAGATCAACGGCACGCTCCCGACGTTCGCCAACTCGGCGTACGCCAGCTACCGGTGGGCGTCGCGGATCGCGCAGAGCTGGCGCACCGACACCGACATCGGCTTCACGCGAAACGTCCAGTTCGTCAACGTGCTGCGGAACCTCGACCACGACGCCTCGCACCCGACCGCTGCCGGACCCGGCCACTGGAACGATCCGGACTACCTCGCGCCAGAGCTGGGCATGACCAGCTCTGAGGCGCAGGCGCAGCTCTCGATGTGGGCGATCGTCGCGGCGCCGTTGATCCTCGGAAGCGACCCCCGGGCACTGTCGCCCGGGACGATCACGATGCTCGAGAACCGGCAGGTGATCGCGGTCGACCAGGATCCGCTCGGGATCCAGGGCACGGTCGTCGCGCAGGAGGGGTCCGGCCAGGTCTGGGCAAAGCCGCTCAGCGACGACCGGGCCGCGGTCGCGCTCCTCAACCGGGGCGGCGTGGCGCTGCAGATCACCACCAGCGCGAGCGGGGTCGGGCTGCCGTCGGCGGCGCACTACACGGTGCACGACCTGTGGGCCGGGTCGACCGACGAGACGACGGGCACGATCAGCGCCGTGGTCCCGCCCGGCAGCGTGGTGCTGTACCGGGTGGCGCCCGCGCGGGCGTGATCGCGCCCGCGCACGCCGGACGCTCTCAAACGGCTCGCCGCGCGTTCGCGCCGTACGCAGTGGCTCTCCCGGACGGCTTGTCGGCGGCTTGGGTGAACGCAAACAACCCGAGCACGGCGAGCACCGCGGCGGCGATCGCCGACGCGGTGCGGAGCGCACCGCAGTTGAACGGGCGCGGGACGTCGTGATCTCGAGGGCTCCGACTCGGTAGCTATTTGAGGGCCGACCGGCGGCCGCCCGTGCGGGCGAGCGCGACGCCGGCGAGGCACAGGGCGCCGCCGGGGAAAACGAGCGCCGGGGACACCTCGCCGAGGAACGCCCACCCGAACAGCAGCGCGAGCGGTGGGACGAGATATGTGGTCGAGCCCATCCGACCGGCGGTCGTGCGGGCCAGCGCATAGGCCCAGAGGACGAATCCGGCAGCGGTCGGGGCCACTCCCAGGTAGATCATCCAGGCGATCGTCGAGCCGCCGGCGTGGCCGATCCCGTGCACGAGCGAGCCGGCGTAGGGGAGGCAGCTGATCGCCCCGACCGTGCAGGCGAGCCATGTGACCGAAACGGGCGAGGCGTGACCCAGCACGGGCTTCTGGGCGACGACGCCGCCGGCGTAGGCGGCCGCCGCGACCACGCACAGGATCGCCCCCAGACTCTCGTGCAGCCCGTGGCGCGAGGTCGCAACCCCGATCACCACGGCTCCCGCAAACGACACGAGGCAGCCCCCGAGCAGCCGCGGCGGGAATCCCTCCCGGAGGATCACGCCGGCGAGGATCGCGATCAGGATCGGCCCGATGTTCACGAGCATCGCCGCCGTGCCGGCGTCGACGCGACGCTCGGCCGCATTCAGCGCGACGTTGTAGACGCCGAACCACAGGGCGCCGCAGACCACGATGCCCGCCAGCCCGCGCCGGCCCGGGAGCGGCGTGCGGCGGACCAGGACGAGGATCCCGAGCGCGGCGCTCCCCACCAGCAGCCGTCCGAGCGCGAGCGCACCGGGCGACAGCTCGCGGTCCGCGAACCGGATCGCCACGAACGCCGACGCCCACAGGCACACCATCACGGCGACCGCGCCGGTCACGATCACCCGCTCGCGAGAGGGGCGCGAGACGGCAGGGGCGACGGCGGTCATATGAGCAACAACGTTACGGGGCGGAAACTGTGATACCGGTCGAAGCGTGTCGGGACCCGCCCGCACGAGGCGACGGCATACTGAAGCCCATGGCGGGTCATTCCCACGAGACGATCACCGCGTGAACCGCGAGACCGAGCTCGCGCGTGGTGGCTTGCCGGCGCTCGACCGCGCCACGATCCACCCATTCATCGACGCCACGCCGGGCCCGTTCTTCTACCAGCGAATGGCCCACCCGGTCGCCGCGGAGGCCGAGCGGCTGGTGGGCGAGCTCGAGGGCGGCCACGCGCTCCTGTTCTCGTCGGGGGCGGGCGCCACGACCGCGCTGCTGCTGGCGATGCTCAACCCCGGGGTGACTGTCGCGGTCGCGGGGGGTGGCTACTACGGCAGCGTGGGCCTGATGCGCGAGCTCAGCCGCTGGGGGATCGAGGTGGAGGAGTTCGACCAGACTGGCGAGCCGCCGGTCGCCGACCTGGTGTGGCTCGAGCCGTGCTCGAACCCGATGATGACCTTTCCCGATCTCGACGTGGCGATCGGCCAGGCGCACGCGTCCGGGGCCGTGGTCGTCGTCGACAACACGGTGCTCAGCCCGGTCCTGCTGCGCCCGCTCGAGCACGGCGCGGATTTCGTGCTCCACAGCGGGACGAAGATCCTGGCCGGTCACCACGACGCGCTGCTCGGCGTCGTCACGTGCGCGCGCGCCGAGGATCACGTCCGGCTGCACGCGTTCCGGACCTTGTCGGGGATCGTCGCCGCGCCCGATCCGGCGTGGCTGATGCTGCGCGGGATGAAGACGCTCGCGCTGCGGGTCGCACGCCAGTCGGCCACCGCGCTCGAGCTCGCGCGCCGGCTCGCCGACCATCCCGCCGTCGAGCGGGTGCGATACCCCGGGCTCGGCGACCCGATCGCGGCACGGTACCTCGACGAGTTCGGGCCGCTCCTGTCGTTCGACGTCAGCGACGCGGACAGCGCGGCCCGGGTCGAGCGCTCGCTGCAGCTGATCGAGAACGCGACCAGCCTCGGCGGCGTCGCCTCGACGCTCGAGTCCCGGGCCCGATACGAGGGCGTGCGCGTCCCCCCCGGGCTTCTCCGCCTGAGCGTCGGCCTCGAGGACGTCGAGGACCTGTGGGCCGATCTGGCGCGCGCGCTCGGTGGCTGAGCCCCGCCGGCTTGCCGGTGGCTCGCCGGTGCCCTCGCCACCGGTAGCCTGCCGAACTCGATGAAGATCGTCTACACGCTCACCGACGAGGCGCCGGCGCTGGCCACGGCGTCGCTGCTGCCGATCGTCCGCGCGTTCGCCGCGGCGGCCGACATCGAGATCGACGTCCGCGACATCTCGCTCGCCGGTCGGATCCTGGCCCAGTTTCCCGACGCGCTCGACGAGCGCCAACGCGTCGCGGACGCACTCACCGAGCTCGGCGAGCTGGCCGAAACGCCAGAGGCCAACATCATCAAGCTCCCCAACATCAGCGCGTCCGTGCCCCAGCTCAAGGCGGCGATCGAAGAGCTCCAGGGCAAGGGGTACGCGATCCCCGACTACCCCGAGGAGCCCGCCGACGACGAGCAGCGCGAGGCGCGCATGCGCTACGACAAGGTCAAGGGGAGTGCGGTGAACCCCGTTCTCCGGCAGGGCAACTCCGACCGCCGCGCGCCCGCCTCGGTCAAGGAGCACGCTCGCCACCACCCGCACCCGATGGGCGAGTGGTCCTCGCAGTCACAGTCCCACGTGGCGACCATGGACCGCGACGACTTCCGCGGCACCGAGCGATCGGTCACCGTCGAAAACGTCGGCACCGTCCGGATCGAGCACGTCGATGCCGACGGCAACGTGACCGTGCTCAAGGACAAGACGCCAGTCAAGGCCGGCGAGGTGCTCGACGCGGCGGTCATGCGCCGGGCCGCGCTCGACGCCTTCCTGGCCGAGCAGCTCGCCGACGCCAAGGAGCGAGGCGTCCTGTTCTCCGTGCATCTGAAGACGACGATGATGCGGGTGTCTGACCCGATCATCTTCGGGCACGCGGTGCGGGCGTACTTCGCGGACGTGTTCGCCGAGTACGGCGACCTGCTCAAGTCCGCCGGCGTCAACCCCAACGACGGGGCGCGGGCGATGCTGAGGGCAATCGAGGCGCTGCCCGACGAGCAGTGCGCGGAGATCGCGCAGGCGATCGATGCCGCGTACGAGAACGGCCCGCCGCTCGCGATGGTGGACCCCGGGCGGGGCATCACCAACCTCCACGTCCCCAGCGACGTGATCGTCGACGCCTCGATGCCGGCGGCGATCCGCTCCTCGGGCCGGATGTGGAATCGCGACGGTGAGCTCCAGGACACGAAGTTCGTGATCCCCGATCACTCGTACGCCGAGCTGTACGCCGAGACGGTCGAGGACTGCCGCCGCCACGGCGCGTTCCACCCGGCGACGATGGGCAGCACGCCCAACATAGGGCTGATGGCCCAGGCGGCCGAGGAGTACGGGTCGCACGACAAGACGTTCGAGATCACCGGGCCGGGGACCGTGCGGGTGGTCGACGACGCCGGCGAGACGCTGCTCGAGCACGATGTGGATGCCGGGGATATCTGGCGCATGTGTCAGACCAAAGACGCCCCTGTTCAGGATTGGGTGCGGCTTGCCGTCGCGCGCGCGCGGGAGACAGGAACGCCGACGGTTTTCTGGCTCGACGAGACACGCGCCCACGACGCCGAGGTCCTGGGCAAGGTCCGGCCGGCGCTCGAGCAGCTCGAGACCGGCGGCGTGCAGATCGAGATCCTCGACGTCGCGGCGGCGGCGAGGTTCACGCTCGAGCGCGCTCGCGCCGGCAAGGACACGATCTCGGTCACCGGCAACGTGCTGCGCGACTATCTCACGGACCTGTTCCCGATCCTCGAGCTCGGCACGAGCGCCAAGATGCTGTCGATCGTGCCGCTCATGCACGGCGGCGGTCTGTTCGAGACGGGCGCCGGCGGCTCGGCGCCCAAGCACGTCCAGCAGTTCCTCGAGGAGAACCATCTGCGCTGGGACTCGCTCGGCGAGTTTCTCGCGCTCGGCCCCGCGCTCGAGCTGTTCGGCGAGCACGAGCACAACCGGCGCGCGAAGCTGCTGGCGGCCACGCTCGATCGTGCGATCGGCCGGCTGCTCGAGGAGGATCGCTCGCCGTCGCGCGAGGTCGGAGAGCTCGACAACCGCGGCTCCCACTTCTACCTGGCCATGTACTGGGCGACCGAGCTCGCGGAGCAGAGCGACGACCCCGACCTCGCGGCCCGATTCCGGCCGCTGGCCGACCAGCTGGCCGCGAACG
>Ga0335080_10000923_pt1 | contig 28053 bp, 31 predicted proteins | sample Lox_Sample_34_FD_206720 | JGI IMG/M metagenome (GOLD analysis project Ga0335080, IMG submission 206720) | Soil microbial communities from Loxahatchee National Wildlife Refuge, Florida, United States - Lox_Sample_3.4 | ecosystem: Environmental > Terrestrial > Soil > Wetlands | place: USA... | reverse complement strand
GGCCGAAGCCCCACGCCGACGCCGAGGAACGGCGCCTCGGGCGGGCGCAGCGGAGGCTTCGCCTTCGAGTCCATGGAGACGGGGCGCGGGCGGCCCGACGGCGGGCCGCCTGCGCGCGTGCCTACTTCTTCTGCGACGTCGCGGCCGCGGCCTTCGCCTTCGCGCACTCGGCCGGCGTCATCATCACGAAGCCCTTCCCTGCGCAGCCATTCTTGCCCTTGCAGTCGTTCATCGCCGTCTTGCAGGACCCCTTGCCCTTGCACGAGTTCACGCCCTCGCACTTGATCTGATCCTCGGCCTTCGCCGTGGTGGCGACGGCGAGCGAGGTCATGAAGAACGAGGCGGCCGCGGCGGCGAGGACGACCTTCCTTGCTTGCATTTGCGAGACTCTCCATGTGGTTGGAATTCAGCCGGCGGGCGTCCGTCTGGGCGCCGCTCGGGATCGAACGCGCCCCCCGAGATCCGCTCGAGGCGCAGGGGCAGGTTACATCGGATCCGCCGCCAGCGCGTGGCATCGAATGGTCGAGACGCCGGGCTGAACCCCGGAGGAGGTTGCGACGTGAGCGGGACCCTCGCGCGATTCGTGAACGCAGGCCTTTTGATCGCCGAGCGGCTCGAGTGGCTGCCTCCGCTGCTCGTCCGCCTGTTCGTCGGGTACTTCTTCTTCGAGACCGGGTGGGGGAAGATCCACGACCTCGACGCGTTCGCGGAGCGCTTCGTCGGATGGGGCATCCCGTTCCCCCACTTCAATGCCGCCCTCTCGGCCTACACGGAGCTGGCCGGCGGCGCGCTCACCGTCGTGGGCCTCGCGATGCGCGCGGTATCGATCCCGATGATGGTCAACATGCTGGTCGCCATCGCGACGGTGAAGCTGAAGACGGTCTCGGGGCTCGACGACTTCGTCGAGCTCGACGAGCCGCTCTACCTGCTCTCGTTCCTCTGGCTGATGATCGCGGGGCCTGGCGCGGTGAGCCTCGACCACCTCCTCGGCCGCGCCCTCGGCCTTCCGGGCTGGGCGTCGAATCTCGCGCGAGACGCGCGATACTCGAGCCGGTCGCCGCAGCACTCGCCGGGAGGAACCTGATGCAGGTCCGCTACCCCGACTTCGACTTCCGGGATTCCGTGCCGCACTGGGGCGACAACCGGGAGGCGGTCACCGTGATCCACGGCGGGGCGATCATCCCGCCGCCCATCGAGCGCTACGTGATCAAAGTCCTGCGCCAGGCCCGGGAGCTCCTGCGCCCGGTGGCCGACGCGAAGCTCCTCGCCGACATCTCCGTGTTCAACCAGCAGGAGGCCCAGCACTTCAAGCTCCACACCGACAGGCGCTCTGCGGCGATCACGGCTCCGTGCCGATGCAGCTCTGGATGTGGCACATGGCGGGCTACGCGCCGATCCTGGCCGCCTGGTCCTGATCCGCGCGAAATCGGAGGGCGGCCCTACACTCCGCTCCCGCCCGTCCTGACGGTCAGGTCGGCGTCTCGATCACGATGGTGAGGGTGCGGCGCACGTCCTTCGCGCCGACACCGGTCATCGGCCGCACGGTGTGCCAGGAGTCGTAGGTCTTCACGAATACGATCGCCTGGTTCGGCTCGAACTCGAAGGTCCGCACCACCTGCATGTCCTCGAAGTCGGCGAGCTCGTTCATCCAGTTGAAGCCGAAGCGGCGCGGGTCCCTGGGCCGGCACACCTCGAGTCCGCCCCCCCACGCCGGATTCCACTCTCCCTCGCGCAGCATCGACACCACGAGCGTCACGATCTTCGAGGGGGCGTCGGTGTGCGGCAGCAGCCTCCCGCCGTCGGCCGGCAGCGCAGAGAACTCGAAGCGGGTGCTGAGCCTGGCGTCGCGTGGTGAGATTCCCCCGCGACGGAGCGCGCGGAGGTTGCGGGCCAGCCGGCGCACCGGGGCCCTGCGTCGGAAGCCGAGGTCGATGTGCTGCGCGGCGAGCGCATCGAGCACGTGGTCGATGAAGGCATCGCTCTTGATCCAGGCGTGGAACTCGCGCCAGACCGGATGGTCGCGGACGAAATCGCGATATGCCTTCGGCTGTTCGCGCTCGGAGAGCGTGTACTTCGAGCCCGGCCTGCCGAGGACATCGTAATGTGTCAGGCGATCGAGCGGCGGAAACGCGTCCACCAGGTCTTTGTAGACGGCGGGCTCCATCAGTGGACGCGCGAGCCCGATGGGGAACGGCTCGTAGTCGAAGGCGACCGCATCGAGTGCGAAGAAGGGTCCCGCCCTCACGATGCGAACGGTATAGCGAGGCGCTGCGCCGATGCGCTTTACGAATCGTTAATCTACAGATTCGTGTGGCGGGGAAGTGTCAACCTGTCCAGGCGGTTGGTTGCGCTCTGCGCCGGGGCGACTCGCCTCGGAGCGACGGGGGGCCCCGCATGGGACCCAGGAGGTCGATGGCGGCGGGGCGGCGAACGATGAGCGACGGCGGTTCCGTCGACCTCGCGCTCTACGCCGAGGACCGCGCCGGCGGCGGGATGCAGGAGGTATTCCACCGGCTCGCGACGGCGCTCTCGGCACGCGGCCGGCGCGTCGAGCTCTGGGTGACGTCGCTCGAGCGCGGGTCGACGCGCCCCGTGCCGGCAGGCGTGTCGGTCGTTCATGTGCCCGGCTCATCGCGGCTGCGCACGGCGGCAGCGCTCGCGCGAGTGCGTCTCCCGCGCGCCATGCCGCCGGCCCTCCTCGCCACCCTGACCCACCGCGACGATGCGGCGTTCCTCCAGCTCGACGGGCTGGCGTCGCGTCTCGCGGAGCGGCGACCCCGGATCCTCCTCGCGGCAACGCCGTACCGCAATCTCGAGGCGCTCCTGGCGCGCGCCCTGGTCCGCGATCCGCCGCGACTCTTCGTGAGCGAGCACAACGACCTGCGTTCGGGCCACCCCCTCGGCGCCGGGCGCCACCGCGCGATCCTCGATCGCCTCGCGCGGGAGCTCTACCCCGCAGCCGACGGCATCATCGCGGTCTCGCAAGGCGTCGCCGAGGACGTCGCGCGCCGAAGCGGGCTTCCGTTGGAACGCATCCGTGTGATCTACAACCCGGCGGTGACGCCGGACATGCCGTCGCGGGCTGCGGAGCCGGTTGCCCATCCGTGGCTGCGCGCGGGCGAGCCGCCGGTGGTGCTCGCGGTGGGCCGGCTCGGGGCGGCCAAAGACCTGCCAATGCTGGTGCGGGCCTTCGCGCGCCTTCGCGCGCGGCGCCCCGCGCGGCTCGTGGTCCTCGGCACGGCGCGGAGACCCGAGAGCACGGCGAGACGGATCGCGTTCCTCGAGCGGCTCGCCGGGGAGCTCGGGGTGGCAGGGGACGTCGCCTTTCCCGGCTACGCGAAGAACCCCTTTGCGTGGATGGCGCGTGCCGGAGTGCTCGCCGTGACATCGCGCAACGAGGGCTTCTGCAACGTGATCGCCGAGGCGCTCGGCTGTGGCTGTCCTGTGGTCAGCACCGACTGTCCGAGCGGTCCCGCCGAGATCCTCGATCGCGGGAGGTACGGACGCCTCGTCGCGGTGGGCGACGACGTCGCCATGGCGGCGGCGCTGGAGGCGACGCTCGACGCACCGCGCGATGCGGATCGCCTCCGGGCGCGCGCCGACTGCTTCACGGTGGACCGCGCGATCGAGGGCTACGAGCGGCTGCTGTGGCCGGACGAGGCACGCTCCGAGACCGCAGAATCCGCGCACCGGGCGCGCTAGGGGGCGCGGTGGGGCACTCGGGAGGTGCCGCGCCCGAGGTCCACCTGTTCGTCGTGCACAGCCCGGTCGCGCGCTGGGTCACGCACGGCGTGATCGAGTGCGAAGGGCTCGACCGCGCGCGCGTGGTGCTGGCTCTCGCCCGTGGCATGACCTCCGAGGACGGGGATCTCCGCACCGTTCCGCTCCCGATGGAGGCTGTCCGCGAGTCGCCGACGGGGCTGGTCGAGACCTGGCGCGCGCGCCGTTGGATGCGCCGGAACGATCGCCGCATCGCGCGCGCGACCGGGGGCCGCCCGTTCCACCTCTACCTGCCCCACGCGTTGGAGCGCGCCTTCCAGCTTCTCCGCTCGCATCCGGGCTGCACCGGCTTCTCCTACCTCGAGGAGGGCCTCTACAGCTACTGCACGCGGGCGGAGATGGACCGCATCCATCCGCCGCCGCGCATCCGCCGCGGCGATCGCCTCGCGTTCTCCGGCCGCGTGCGCGCGGCTCACTTCTTCGAGCCCGGCCACCGGCGCGCCTACGCCCTGTATCCCGACGCGTTCCCCGATCTCGACGATCGGGCGGTGGTGCGCGTCGCGCCCCCGCCCGTGCCCGAGGCGCTCCGCGCCGACGTGGCGCACGTGATCGCGTTCGACGCGCTCTCGGCCACGCGACAGGTGCGGCTCGAGAGCGTGTGCGCCGGGCTCGATCGATTGCTCGACCGCCTGCGCAGCGAGGGTGTCGCGCGCGTGCACTACAAGCTGCACCCGGCGCAGCGCGGTCATCCCGAGGTCGCGCGGCTCGAGGCCACGCTCGCGCGGTGGGCGCCCGGCCTGGTCGCGCAGCGCCTCGACGATCGCGTCTCGCTCGAAGGGCTGGCGTATGCCCGGCCGGAGCTCCGCGCCTACGTGAACCTGAGCTCGATCGGCCTGTACGCGGCACTCGCCGGCCGCGCGGCCTTCACGTGGGCGCCCTACGTCGTCGCGGCAGAGCCTGCCTTCGCGGCCGTCGTCGACCGCGCGCCGAAGATCTTCCGAGAGAAGGTCCGGCCGCTCGAGGACCCGCAAGAGGAACCGGCTCCCTCCCGCTGACACCTGCCCTTGCCATCGGCCACTTACCCATCAAATCTTCGAGTCGGGGAGAGCGGACGCGTATGCGAAATCGTTCCTTCCTCTGCTTGCTCGCGGTGGGGCTCGGCGGCCTCGGTGCGGGCACGGCGCCGGCCACCCGGGCCGCCACGATCGCACCCGTCATCACGATCAACGGCAGCGCGCTCGACCTGAACGATCTCGGGTGCGTCTCCTCGGGCGGCGGGATCGTGAGCTGCGAGGGCACGAGCCTCACGGGAAGTGGCTACGAGCTCAGCAGCTGGTCGTTCGAGTTCGACCCGGATCCGACCCTCAGCGGCTCCTTCACGCTCACGAACTTGAGCAAGTCCACGCTGGGGTTCACCGTCTCCGCGTCGCTGAGCATCCTGCCGGTCGGTCCCTCGCTCTCGGCGACCGGCTCGGTCGGTGCAGGAACGCTCACGGACCTGAACGCGAACGGCGCCACCCTGACCGACAGCGGCCTCTCGATCTACACCACCGAGATCGACGGGGTGTCGGTGCACACGCTGCTCGACAGGCCGCAGTCCTATACTGCGCCGGCCGACCCGCTCGGCGCTCCCAGCTCGGTGACGATCCCGATGGAGAGCTTCGGCCCCGACCTGCTGGCGCAGGCGGCCAGCTCCTCCATCACGGCGAGCTTCGCGTTCATGCTCACGGCCGGCGACAGCGTGAGCTTCCCCTTCAGCTTCGACGTGGAGCCGGTGCCCGAGCCCGCCACCCTGCTCCTCCTCGGCGGTGGGATCGCCGGCCTCGCGCTCTCCGGGCGCACGAAGCACCCGCTACGATCGCCGTATGAGCCCGCCGAGGAAGACGCTCCTCTCCTGGAGTAGCGGGAAGGACAGCGCGTGGACTCTCCACGTCCTCCGACAGCGGGGGGTGGAGGTCGTTGGGCTCGTCACCACCGTCAACGAGACGTTCGCCCGCGTGGCCATGCACGCCGTGCGAGAGACGCTTCTCGAGAGGCAGGCCGAGGCGGCAGGCCTTCCCCTCTGGAGGGTCTCCATCCCGCATCGCTGCTCGAACGAGGAGTACGAGAAGGCCGTGGGCGGCGCGATCGGGCGCGCACGCGCAGAGGGGATTCTCGCGATCGCGTTCGGAGACCTTTTCCTCGCCGACATTCGCGCCTATCGCGAGAAACAGCTCGCCGGGACCGGTGTGGAGCCGCTCTTCCCGATCTGGGGACGGCCGACGGCCGCGCTCGCCCGCGAGATGGTGACCGCAGGAGTTCGCGCTCGGATCACGTGCGTCGATCCGAAGCAGATGCCGCGCGACTTCATCGGCCGGACCTTCGACGGAGATCTCCTCGACGAACTTCCGGAGGGCGTGGACCCGTGCGGCGAGCGCGGCGAGTTCCACACCTTCTGCTGCGCCGGGCCGATGTTCCGTGAGCCCATCGACGTCGTGCTCGGCGAGATCACGGAGCGCGACGGCTTCGTCTTCGCGGATCTTCGCTAGCGGGCGGACGCCCGGAGCGCGCGGCCGTGGCGCAGTACCTGGAGCATCGCCGGGATGCCGGCGAGGCCGACGCCGAGCATCGGGATGGCGGGCAGCGCGAACCGGCTCACGGTCACGTCGATCGCGGCGATCACGAGATCGTAGACCTGGATCGAGACAGCGGCCGCAGCGGCGAGGACCAGGAGAGGGTCGGCGAGCCCGTTCGCCAACGCGACGAGCGGCAGCAGGCAGCAGACGACGAACGCTCCGGCGAGAGCGGCGAGCGGCGGACTGCGCATCTGCTCGCGGAAGGGAGCGATCCGGGCACTCGTCGTGATCCAGGGCCACGTCCACATGCTCTCGAAGTGGACGCGGACGAGTCGGGCGTAGAGCCCCGGATCCCGGACGACGACCATCGGACTCCTCGGCCAACCCATGGAGGTCGCCGAGCGCGGCTCCCAGCCGCGCGCTCGTGGGATCGCCGAATCCATCGGGCGGGATCAGGGGCGCGACCTTGCCGAGGAACAGCACGCCGCCGAACGCCTGCGTGCCGAAGTATGCGCGAAGCACTCCGTTCGCGACGCTGGTCCCGATCAGCAGAGCGGCAGCGGGACGATCGACAGCACGCCGAGGTCCCGGAGTCCGTGAGTCCCAGCAGCCACGCTCCGGACGGTAGGCAAACGCGATGAGCGTCCGCGGTCGCGGAGATTACGCTCTCGCCATCCGCGCGACCCGCGACCCGCGGCCAGCCGGCTCCTCCACGTCGAGCCTGCTCGCCCTACTGCGTCTTGGTCGGCTTCTTCACCGCGATCGCGAGCGCCTCGGTGTAGGTCACGTCGACCGCGTCCCCGACCTTCAGGCCCTCGAGCCGGGCGGTGTCCTTGACCTTCACCGGGAAGGCGTTGCCACGCGGCCCGGTGAGCGTCACCGTCGAGGTGGCCGTATCGATCGCCGAGATCGTCGCGGTCGCATGGACGCGTCGCACCGCCACCGCGCCGGGCTTCTCGCCGGGTTTCGCCGTCTCGACCCCTCCCGCGGACGATACGGCGGGCGCCTCGCCCGGCTTGTGGAGGTCCACCGCGACCGACTGCAGGTAGTCGACGACCAGCTCGTCGCCCTTCTTGACCTGCGGCAGGTTCTTCACCCGCTTGTCGACGTGGATCGTGACCTCGTTGCCCTCCGGTCCCTTGAGCGTGACCAGCCGCTGCTTGAGATCGATCTTCTCGACCGTCGCCGTGATCGATACGGCCTCCCCGGCCGCGACGGCCTCGAACTGCGGCGCCTTCCCCGGCTTGGCCTGCGGCTTGGATTGGGCGATGGCATCGCCGACCAGGCAGCCGGCGAGTAACGAACCGAGCAGCACGGACGTAAGGTTTCTCACGACGCCCTCCATGGCTCGGGCGATTCTCTCACAGGCGGGGAGCCGGTTACAAGGAGCCCCGCGCGGCCCGAAGACCCTGGCGAGGCAACGGCCACCCGGCGGTCATCCGCGCGCTCGCCGCTCCGCATCGCGCCGTTCGGCGTCGGCGATCGCATCGTCGGCCGACGAGAACACCGCGACCGACAGACCCGCCGTGCTGTCCCCGCCGCTGCGCACCACGTGGTACTCGATACCGCCGCCCGCGAGCTCGGGCGCCTCGCGCTCGACCACGAAGAACTCACAGACGGGGTGCAGCCAGCTCCGTCCCTCTCGGACCCAGCCCTCGTGCTTCATGTCGTCCACCCTCGCTTCGTTCGCGAGTCTCAGGGTGTCGCGGCGGTCCGCGCGACGGTGATCGACGCGATCGGCAGACCGAGCGCGCGGGGGTCGGGCGCGCCGGTGAGCCGGGGAGAGAGCGGAGCGCAGGTCAGGATCAGGAGCTGGTCGCCGCGCAGGTCGAACCAGCCGGGCTGGATCTCCGCGGCGATGAGATCGTCCGTCGGGGAGAGCGACGCCTCCACGGGGTGCTGGTTGAGGAAGAGCCGGATGCCGGCCGCGGGTAGCGCGCGATGGCGGTGCGTCTCGAGCGTGACCCGATAGCGTCCGCAGGGCACGCCCAGTCGAAGGGCCGCGACCGGCCGCGACCAGCGCAGACGCTGGCCGCCGGCCGTCTCGAGCTCGTGGAATCCGAGCAGGTTCGACTCGCTGATCTCGGAGATCGCCCAACGGCCTTCGCGGGAGGGCTCGGGCGCGGGCTCTCGCTGGATCTCGTCTCCGTGCCGGGCGAGGAAACGGAGCCGCGTCGCGCGGACCGTGTGGGCGCACATCTCGCGGAAGGCGCGCAGCATCCGATCGGAACGGAACCGCCACAGGTGGCAGCGCAGCATCGCGAGCCGCAGCGACACCTCGGCCGCCACCGCCTGCGGGCCGGCGAGCTCCCAGAGCGCGCGCAGCGTCGTCCGAGCCAGCGAGAGATCGAATCTCGCGACCCCTCGCCGCCGGACCTCTCCCAAGAGCGTCGAGAGGATCCGGCGCAGATCGCGGGGCTGTGCGCCGAGCTCCCCCCACTCCGAGACGGGCCCGAACTCGCGGTCGCAGTAGGCCTCGCCGCGCTCGAGGCGATGGACGCACTCGCCGGAGGCGTAGCTCCGGAACTGCTGCACGGTGTCGCTCAGGCTGCGGGCATAGTGATGGCGGACGCGCGCCCGCGCGGCATGGCCGAGCCGATGGCCGCGGTGCGCCAGCCTGGCGGCCAGCGCCGCGTCCTGGAAGTTGCCGAAGGGAGGCTCGAAGCCGCCGACCTCGAGGTAGATCCGGCGGTAGATCGCAAAGCCGTGGATGATGACCTTGCGGCGATCCTCGGGGCGCGTCCAGATCCTGAAGTCGTCCTCGAAGTCCCGGCACACGATCCGGCCTACCGCGTTGGTGTAGGAGCCCACGGTCTGGCAGCAGGCCCCGGCCAGGCCGCTGCCGGCGAGGAAGCGGCACATCTCGATCAGGAAGTCGGGCTCGGCCACGCAGTGCGACTCGCTGAAGACGAGGAGCTCGCCGCGCGCCTGCCTCGCCCCGGCGTCGAAGAGCTCCCGCTCGTCCCGCGAGAGGTGCTCGATCAGCCGGTCGGCGGGTCCGAGCTGGCCCCGGAGCCGAGCTTCCAGGGTGCCATCCGAGCCACCGCTCATCACGAGCAGCTCGATGCGCTCGCCCGGGTAGCGCTGCGCGCGCCAGCTCGCGACCGCCTCCACCGCGTGCCCCATGTGGCGGATCAGCGGCACGACGATGGAGACCGTGGGAAGCACCTCACCGACCGCCGGCGCTGCGAGGTCTTCCCGCCTATCCACGCGTCTCGGATCCTCGCGGATCGGCGGCCCGGCGCGCAACCGTTGCGAGACGCCACCGGTCCGACATGTGGCCACGAGTAGGATGCCGGCGTCCGGGGGGAGGGAAGGCACGGTCGTGGGCCTCGGAGGCACCGCTTCGGTCTCCGGGGCCCACATCGTATCGGGGCTCGGAGACGCGCGTCGGCCCGACACCGCCGTGGGCGCTCCGCGGCGAAACGCAGGAGGCCCCGGGGACGGGGAGTCCTCCGGGGCCTCGACCCAGTGCCGCGACCCTCGCGGCGGAACGCAGCGTACACCGGGGCGTCTTACAGAGGCGTGACCGGATCTCACGCACCGCGGGGGTCACGGCGCGCCCGTAGTGGTCGCGATCAGCCACTGCCCCTCGAGCCCCGCCGCCCGATGTGCGCCGATCTCTCGGACCTGCGGATCGCCGACGATCTCCACGAACACGCGGCGCGAGGGATACTCGACGATGGCGGCCGCATCGAAGGACACGTCGCTCTCGCCGATCACGAACGAGTCAACGCGGCCGACCCAGAGGAAGCGGCCGCCGCGCCCTTCGACGATGCGGCGCATCGCATCCGCGTAGCGGCGGTAGGCCTCGATACCCGTCTTGCCCTCGTGGGGTGCTTCGGCCCGCTCCCGGAAGCGCAGCAGGTTCAGCATCACGACCGGCGTGTCGGCCGGTCCGGCCAGCAGCGTCTGCACCTGCTCCGGGGTCGGGTAGAGATCGAGCCGCATCGATTCCTCCGGCGGGTCGGTACCCGCGCTCGTGAGCTCCTCAGGATCCGGTCGGCGCACTCGCGGCGAGCTCGTGCGCGTAGGCGATCGCCCGGCGGGTGGAGGCAATCAGCTCCGGCTCGCTCGCGAACACGGCGTCGAGGCCGATCTGCTCGAGCACGCCGGCGCGCTCGAGCGTCCCGTAGAGGCCCGGCCGCACACCCGAGAGCAGGAGCCTCCCGCGTCTCGCGCGCGCCTCGCGCGCGAGCTGCGCGAACACCTCCGCGCAGGTCGCGTCGAGGTTGTAGGCGTGCGTGAGGCGCAGCACGATGAACCGCGCACCGCCGTCGAGCACGGAGCGCAGGCGGCGCTCCAGCGTCTCCGCCGCCGCGAAGAAGAGCTCCCCCTGCAGCGCGATCGCGATGATCTCCGGTGAGCGCTCGGGAAGCTCGGCCTTCCAGAGCAGCGTCCCGTCGGGCCCCTCCTCCATCAGCGCGAGCTTGAAGCCCTCCGCGCGGCGCAGCGCCTGGAAGATGGCGACGCCGATCCCGGCGAACAGCGCGTACTGCAGGTGCTCGAAGAGCATCGTGCCCGCGAAGGTCGTGAGCAGCACCGTGCGGTCGGCGACGGTGGTCTTGATCGTGGCGCGCAGCCGGCCCACGTTGACGAGCTTGAGGCCGATGTGGATCAGCGTCCCCGCCAGCGCCGTGATCGGCACGTAGTTCGCACCCGGCGCGAAGAGCAGCATGATCACGAGCACGAGGACGCCGGAGAAGATGCACGAGAGGCGAGTCGCGGCGCCGGCCTCGAAGTTCACCGCGCTGCGCGTGAACGAGCCCGACGACGCGAAGCCTCCGACCAGTCCCGCGCCGAGGTTGCACATGCCCTCGCCCACGAGCTGCCGGTTGGCGTCGAAGGCGTGACCGACGCGGGCGGCGAGCGCCTTGCCGATCGCGATGGCCTCGACCGCGCCGAGGAGACCGATCGCGATCGCGGGGCCCAGTAGCGCCTGGAGGTCGTGCAGGTCGGCGCGAGGCCGCACCAGTTCCGGGAGCGCCCGCCGCAGAGGCTCGATGTCGCGCACCAGCTTGAGCTTGCTGGCGCCGGCCTCGGGATCGCCCAGGCCGAGCGCCCACACCGCGAGGGTCACGATCAGGATGGCCAGGAACGGCGCCGGAACCCGCTGCCCGCGCTGCCGCTCGAGCCACTGGAGACCGCGTACGATCCCAAAGGTCGCGGCCCCCGTCGCGAGCGAGGCCCGATTGGTGTGCCCCAGGCTCAGGATCGTCCGCGTGAGATCGAACACGACGTTTCCAGGCGGCTTCCAGCCCGCGACCGTCTGCACCATCGAGGACCTGTCGAGGCCGAGCAGCGCCGGGAGCTGGTTGGCCGCGATGTAGAGGCCGGCACCGGCGGTGAAGCCCGTCAGCACCGGCTCGGAGACGAAGCGCGTGAAGCTTCCGAGTCGGAGGAGCGCGGCGAGGAGCTGCATCGCGCCGATCAGGAAGGTGAGGAGCACGATCGCCCCGATCGCATCGCCGCGGCTCGCGAACGCGGCCGCGTTCGCGGCGAGCAGGACCGACATCGCATTGGTCGGGCCGTTCATCAGGAACTCGGAGCTCCCGAAGGCGGCGCCGAGGATCGACGCGGCCACCGCGCTCCAGATCCCTGCGGAGGGCGGCATGCCCGCGATCAGCGCGTAGGCCATCCCCTGCGGAATCGTGAAGAGGGCCACGGTGAGGGCGGCCACCCCGTCGCGCCGGGCGGCCGTCGCGTCGTAGCCGCGGAAGCTGCCGACCAGAGGAAGCCAGCGTTCGAGCGGAAGCGGCGCCGCCATCGGGACCGCTTCGTAGGCGGTTCGGGCGCGGCGCGCAACCCGCGGCCCCCGGCCCGCATGCCCGGTGCGCGATGCCTGCGCCGATGGCGACAGGCATACTGGAGCCCATGCTCGTCGCGGATTCGCGTCGCCGGTGACCGTCGCCGGATTCTCGGTCATCGTCTTCCTGGGCTCCACGGCAGCGGGCTTCCTCGGCGCCCTGAGTGGGCTCGGCGGCGGCGTGGTGGTGGTTCCGCTCCTCACCCTGCTGCTCGGCGTCGACATCCATTACGCCGCCGGCGCGGCGCTGATCTCGGTGATTGCCACCTCCTCGGGAGCAGCCGCGGCCTACGTGCGCGAGGGCTACAGCAACCTCCGGATCGGCATGTTGCTCGAGGTGGCCACCACGCTGGGCGCAGTCGGGGGCGCCACGCTGGCGACGCACGTCGGTGCCTCGGGGATCGCAATCGTGTTCGGGCTCGTGCTGCTCGGCTCGGCCGCGCTCTCGATGCGCCGCCACGTGGAGCAGCAAGGGCTGGGCCCGACCGACCGCCTCGCCACGCGCCTGCGCCTCGACGGCAGCTATCCCGGACCCGGCGGGCCCCAGCGGTATCGCGCCCGCCGCGTGCCGGCTGCCGCCTCGCTGATGGCACTGGCCGGCATCCTCTCCGGCCTGCTCGGCATCGGCTCGGGCGCCGTCAAGGTGCTCGCCCTCGACGCCGCGATGGGTCTCCCCTTCAAGGTGTCGACCACCACGAGCAACTTCATGATCGGCGTCACCGCTGCGGCGAGCGCGGGCGTCTACCTGCGCCGCGGCTACATCGACCCGGGCCTGGCGATGCCGGTGATGCTCGGCGTGCTGCTCGGCTCGCTGGCCGGCGCCCGCGCCCTCTCGCGGCTGACCAGCGGGGTGCTGCGCGCGGTCTTCGCGGTGCTCATCGCGGCCCTCGGCATCGAGATGATCGCGAGCGGCCTCGGCGGGAGGATCTAGCGATGCGCGCCCGCCGAACGGTGCTCGACGAGCACCGCGTCGAGCAGGCGATCGGCCTCCTGCTACGCACCGGCGTCCTGCTCGCCGCCGTGATCGTGTGTGCCGGCGCCGCACTCTACCTCGTGCGCCACGGCGGGGAGCGCATCGACTACCGCGTCTTCCGCGGAGAGCGCGCCGATCTGCGGAGCGTCCGCGGGATCTTCGCGGGGGCGCTCGCCCTGCAGGGCCGCGACGTGATCCAGCTCGGGCTGCTGGTGCTGCTCGCCACGCCCGTCGCGCGCGTGGTCTTCTCGGTGGGCGCGTTCGCGCTGCAGCGCGACTGGCTCTACGTCGGCGTGACGCTGGCGGTGCTCACGGTGCTGCTGTGGAGCCTCGCCGGCGGCGCGCTCTGACTCGTCCGCACACCCTACCGGAACCCGTCCTTGCCGTGGTGGGCGCGCCAGATCTGGCCCCACACCTCGTGATTGTGGGGCCGCCGCGGCTCCTGCAGGACGGCGCTGGCGGGCGGGATCTCGCTCGGGTCGATCGGCTCGCAGCTCGCGCCGGTCGAGAGCGCGGAGGGGGGCAGCACCGGCGGCTCGAGGAAGGCGGGCTCGCCGTGCAGGTCGAGCGAGTCGAGCAGGTCGTCGGCGTTCGCATCGCGGAAGGTGAGCGCGGGCAGGTTCCACTTGGTCTCGATCAGCTTCAACACCGAGGTGTGATCGTGGACGACGTGGGAGACGTAGTTCCGGCGCGCGTAGGGGGACACGATCGCCGCCGGAACGCGGAAGCCGTAGCGATCGTACCCGCCCGGCTGATCGGGCGGAACCTGGATCTCGGGCGGAATGTCGTCGGGCGCGACCGCCCGCGGCGGCGGCACGTGGTCGTAGTAGCCGCCGTGCTCGTCGTAGAGCCAGATCAGGAGCGTCTTCGGCCACGCCGGCCCCTGCATGGCGGCGTTCACGACGCGCGCGACGAAGTCCTCGCCCACGTGGATGTCGCCGTTCTCCTCCGAGCCGATCGGATTGAGGAAGGGCGGATCGACGTAGCTGACCGACGGCAGCGTCCCCGCTGCGGCGGCCGTGAAGAAGCGGTCGATCGGCGCCCAGCCGTGGGCATGCGAGTGGAACACGGAGGGAAACAGGGCGAGCTGGGGGATGTCGGAGGCGTAATCGATCCAGGAGATCTGATGGTCGTCGAGCCGCGTGAAGATCGATCCGTTCGGCGGCTCCGGCCCCTTCAGGATCGCGTTCGGGTCGGTCGCGACGAGCCCCGCCGCGGTCCCGGCGAGCAGGAAGCGCCGATTCGGATACGTCTGGGCCAACACCGAGCAGAACCACCGATCGCAGACGGGGAAGGTGCTCGCGAGGCCGTAGTAGAACGGGAGGTCGTTGCGGTCCCAGTAGCCCATCGCGATGCCGCCGCTGGCGAGCACGAAGCCGTCGTTGCGGCCGTCGTCGTAGCTGATGTGACTCGCATTCCACGACTGGCTCGGCCCGTCGTCGTCGGGCTGACACGTCGCCGGCATGTGGAAGGCGCGAATCAGGTCCCCCTGCCCGTCCGGATTCGCGTTCAGCGGCCGCCCTCCGATCGAGACGAAGCCGTCCCCCCGATGCAGCATGCCGAGGTAGTTGTCGTAGGAGTGGTTCTCCATCATCACGACGATGATGTGCTCGATCTGCGGCAGCGTGTCGGTGCCCGCCGGAAGGTGCGGGTACGGCAGCGACCCCGGCTGGCGGAGCGGTCTCCAGCGGCGCCATCCGAACGCGCTCGCCGCGGCCGGGTCGAGCCCGAGCCGTGCTCCGAGAAGACCGAGACCCGCCGTTGCGCCGGCGCGCAGGAACCCGCGCCGCGAGGTCCTCCAACCCATCCGCCTTCTCCCCCGATCGCGCTTGCAATCGCCCGTTCAGGATCGCGTTCGGATCCGGTAAGGAAGTAGAATTCCTGAGCCTTGCGTGGTATGCCGGCGCCCACCTTGCAATCCGATGAATGCGCAAATTGCAGGCTGATGAACGAACGCCGTTTGGTAAATCCGATCTCTCGAATTTCTTGGAAGCATGGTCGCGCAAGGGTGTACGCTGCGGCGCCGTGAACGATCTCTCGCTTCCCGCGTTCCAGCACGCGATCAAGGCGCTCCATGGAGCGCACTCGCACTTCGTGAGGCGGGTTCGCGTCGCGCACGACTTCGAGGACCTTCGCGTCTGGGACGGAGAGGTGCTCGTGTTCGCGCTGATCGATCACCCGCGTTCCGACGAGTGCTTCGTCTGGGAGCTCGACGGCGAAGTGACCGCGATCCTGCACGACGACGCGATCAAGACGGCGCAGGATGCCGTTCGCGAGGCGATCGAGATCCTCCACCTGGACGGGCCGGCGGTCGCCGAACGGCGCCGCTGAGCCGGCGTCGAACATTTCGCCTGCGCGCGGAGTCGCAGCAGGGATGGAGCGCGACCCCGTCGTGCGGCGGGATCGATATCGGCGGGACGGCGTGCCCTTCTCGATCGTCGTCCTGTCGCGCGAGGGGGCGTACCTCGCGAGGTGGCATTGCGTGCGCTGTGGCGAGGCCGGCGAGCGCACCCGGCCCTGCCGGAAGATCAACGAGGCGGTGCTCGAGGCGAGGAGCGCCCTCGCGAGCCACGTCTGCCCGAGGTGACACGCGGATGCGGCGCGGCCTGCGCCCCCTCCCCTCGCGCCTGCAGCCGATGCGCAACGAGGCCTCGGGGCCGGGCGGGCCGCCTCGGCTTGGCGAGCCGGCCGCGACGCGCGGCTCCAGAGCGGGCTTCGGCCGGCCGATCCTCTCGACGTGGGCGCCCATCGAACCACGGCTCGCCTCGTCCTCGCGACGGCGTCGCTCCTCCTCGCGCTGGCGTCGGGTTGCTTCCTGGACGAGATCGACAAGAGCAGCGCGAACGCGAGCCACATGGGAGATGCGAATGCGAAGGCCCCGGCGAAGGGCGCGGCGGCGCCGGCTCAGCCCGCGGCCGACGCGTCCGACAAGCACCCCGACGCCGGGAAGCCCACGGCACCGATCGGCCCCGCGTGGTGGAAGACCGCTCGCACGCTCGGCTCGGACAAGGGCGACTCGACGATCGCGCAGTGCGACCTCCCCAAGGGCTCCGGCTTCATGAGCCGCGACGACTGCCTTCTCCGCGGGGGCCAGCCTCACTAGCCGGCTGGGAGGGTGGACCCGCCGGGAGCGGGTCGCTGCCCCCGGGGCGGTGCGAGCTGAATGACGAGGGGATGGGTTCCATCGAAGCGCGTGGTGGGGGGTGGCTCATGGATCGGGGCATTTCGCGCAATCGGCAGATCGGATTCTCTGGGATCGTCGCGCTCGCCTTGATGGGAAGCGTGGCGACGGCGAGCGCCCAGCAGGCGCCGCCGAGCCCGCAAGGACCTCCCGAGACGCTCTCGGCGCCGCCGGGCGCGCTCGCGACGGAGCCGGCCGCACCGGAGGCGCCGCCCCCGGGCAGCCAGGGGCCGCCGGCGCGCCTGAGCTTCGCCGACGGGAACGTCTCGTTCTGGCGACCGGGTGCGCAGGACTGGGCGCCTGCCCTCGTGAACACGCCGATCGCCAGCGGTGACCAGCTCTACGCCGGCCCCGGGGCCAACCTCGAGATGCAGATCGCGCCGCGCGCGTTCCTGCGGGCCGGTGCCGAGACGCAGCTCGCCGTCGACTCGCAGGAGCCCGACTACATGCAGCTGCGCGTCACGCAGGGTCACCTGTCGCTCGACCTCCGCAGCCTGCCGGCGGCACACACGGTCGAGGTCGATACGCCGAACGCGGCCTTCACCGTCGAGCACTCGGGCTACTACCGGGTCGAGGTGAAGGACGACTCGACGACCTTCATCAGCCGCCGCGGCGGCCGCGCCAGTGTGACACCGGCGGGTGGTCAGGATGCGGAGATCGCGCCGAGCGAGGAGGTCGTCGTCTCCGGCAGCGACGCGCCCCAGGTCGCGAGCTACGTCGCCCCCGAGCTCGACGCCTGGGACCACTGGAACTACGAGCGCACCGACGACCAGATCGACGCGGTGAGCTCCCGCTACGTGTCGGAAGGCGTCTACGGCGCCGACGACCTCGACCAGAACGGGAGCTGGCGCGTCGTGCCGAGCTACGGATCGGTGTGGATCCCGTCGGCCGTCCCGGCCGGCTGGGCACCCTACACCACCGGGCGCTGGATGATGGATCCGTTCTACGGCTGGACCTGGGTCGATGCCGCGCCGTGGGGCTGGGCGCCGTTCCACTACGGGCGCTGGGTGCACCTGCCGGGCTACTGGGCCTGGGCGCCGGGCCCCGTCGTCGCGCGGCCCTTCTACGCGCCGGCGCTGGTGGCGTTCTTCGCGGGTGGGAGCTCCGGGGTGAGCCTCAGCTTCGGGCTCGGAACGCCGTCGGTCGGATGGGTCGCGCTCGGATGGGGCGAGCCCGTGGTTCCGTGGTGGGGCCCGCGCGGCTTCGTCGGGCATCCGCGCTGGTTCGGCTGGGGGGGGCCCCGCGTCGTCATCAACCAGACCGTGGTCGTGAAGAACATCAACGTGTACCAGAACGTCCGCGTGGAGAACGCGCTCGTGACCGTGCGCGGCGACCGTTTCGGCCACGGTCTCGTGGAGCCGCTCCACGCCGCGAACCCCGGTGCCCACCTCGGGCCCGTCTTCGGTCCGCTCCCGGTGAAGGCCAACCCGGTGAGCCTGGTCGGGGGACCCGATCGCGGCGTTCGCCCGCCGCAGGCCCTGCTCGACCGCCGCGTCGTGGCGACCCGCGAGCCCGAGGTGCGGGAGCCGGTCGAGGTCCGCTCGGCCCGACAGCCCGGCGTCCGCACTCCGACGGTCGGCGCGCCGCAGCCGCAGATCGTCCCGGCGCCGCGACAGGCGACCTCGAACGCAGAGGCAGCGCTGCGCCGGCCGCCCTTCGGCCAGCAGGCGGGTCCGGAGCGCGCGCTCCCGCCGCCGGTCCCGCGCTTCGACGACGTGCGGCAGCGCGAGGCAGCGGTCGGCTCGGACGCCGGACGCGCCGTGCGACAGCCGGGCGTGTCGGCTCCGCAGGGTCCGGCGCCGAACGGGTTCCAGCCGGCGACACCGGGGCGAGGCAACGCCCAGCAGCCGCCGCCTCTTCCTTCGGCCCGTCCGACCCGCCAGGCGCTCGAGACGCCGCCCGCCCGCGACGCGGGGCGCCTCGACACGCAGGCGGCCAGGCAGCCGCGTGCGCCGGTGGCGTCGCTTCCGAACGCGCGCGCGACCGGTGCGCCGCGCAACGTGCGCGAGCTCCCGGGCGAGCCCGCCAACCGCGTCTACCGCGGCCCGTCGCAGCCGCCGGCGCAGCTCGCACCCGCGCGCACCGGCGGCCCGTCGCGGACGGAGCCTGCGAGCCATCACGGGAAGACGGAGCCCCCCGCGCGTCCGGCGAACTGATCGGCGGCCATTGGCGGACGGCGGCGCGACGCGCAACCCTCGCGCGGCGCCCCGGAGGACCGCCATGCCGATCGAGCACCTGTCTGCCGTCGAATCCTCCGAGCGGGTGGCCGAGGCCCTCGCACGCGACGGCTGCGTCGTCGTCGACCGCCTCGTGGGGCGACGCGACCTCGAGCGCCTCCGCGAGGAGCTGGCGCCGCACATCGCCGCCACGGCCACCGGCCCCGACGATTTCAGCGGCCGGCGCACGCGGCGCACCGGCTCCCTGATCGCGCGCTCCGCGACGACGCGCGAGCTGGTCCAGCATCCCCTCGTCCTCGAATCGGTGCGGCGCGTGCTCGCGGGCGCCACCAACTTCCAGCTCCACCTGACGCAGGCGATCGCGATCGGCCCGGGCGAGCCCGCGCAGCCGATCCACCGCGACCAGTGGGCCTTCGATTTCTTCTCCTTCCCGCAGGGCTACGAGGTGCAGTGCAACACGATCTGGGCGGTGACCGACTTCACCGCCGAGAACGGTGCGACGCGCGTGATGCCAGGCAGCCACCGCGCCGCCGATCGCCTGTCGTTCGCGGAGGAGGACACCGAGCCCGCTGAGATGGACGCCGGCTCCGTGCTCTTCTACACCGGCGCGATCTACCACGGCGGCGGCGCGAATCGCTCCGACGCCGTGCGGACGGGTCTCAACATCACCTACGCGCGCGCCTGGCTCCGGCAGGAGGAGAACCAGTACCTTTCGGTGCCGTTCGAGATCGCGCGCGACCTCCCGGAGCCGCTGCTGCGCCTCATGGGCTACGCGCGCGGCGCCTACGCGCTCGGCTACATCGGCGACCTGCGCGACCCGATCGAGGCGGTGCGGCCCGCCGCGGGCACCGTCGGGCTCGGCGACCTGGCGTCCGCGAGAGCGCGCGCGGGCGCCCCCGATCCGGGGGTGGCCCCGGCCGCGCGCCCGCCGGAGCAGAGCGCCTCGAGCGCCTGACCTCGAGCCCCGTGCCGCGGCGCTACTCGCCCTGGAACACCGGCTTGCGCTTCTCGAGGAAGGCGCGCGGACCCTCCACGGCATCCTTGGACGCCATCACGCTCATTCCGTAGCGCTGCTCGATCTCGAAGGCCGCCGGCTCGGCGAGCCCCTCGGTCTCGCGCAGCGTCGCGAGGATCGCCTTCACCGCGAGCGGGCCGTTCTCGGCGATGCGCGCGGCGATCGCGCGCGCCTTCGCGAGCGCCTGGCCGTCGGGCACGACGTGGTTCACCAGGCCGAGCTCGTACGCGCGTTGGGCCGGGAGGTCCTCACCGGCGAGCAGCATCTCGGCGGCGACGGCGTACGGGATCTGGCGCCGCAGCCGGACCGCCGAGCCCGCCATCGGGAAGAGCCCGCGCTGCACCTCGGTCACGCCGAACTTCGCGCTCTCACCGGCCACGCGGATGTCGGTGCCCTGGAGGATCTCGGTGCCACCCGCCCGCGCGAAGCCCTCCGCCGCGAGGATCACCGGCTTGCCCGGACGGTAGGTCTTGAGCCACGCGCCGAAGATGACGTGCGGCTCCTTGCGGACGCGCTCGATCCACTCGTTGTCGCTCGCGCCGGAGCGCAGCTTGCCGATCTCGCCGAGGTCCATGCCTGCGCAGAACGTGTCGCCGCGGCCCGTGAGGATCCCGACGCGCAGCGCCGGGTCGCGATCGAGCTCGACCCAGGCGTCGTAGAGCCGGCACATGACCTCGCAGTTGACGGCGTTCTTCTTTTCGGGCCGGTTCAGCGTCACGACCAGCAGCGGCCCTTCCTTCTCGACGATCACGGCGGGCGACGACACGGCACCTCCTCGGGTTCGGGCCGTGTTCTATCGCAGCCGGCGCCGCGAGTCGATGCGGAGGCCGGCACGCGCGCGGACGCGTGCGGCCGACGGGTGTCGTTCGCTGGTCGCGAGACGTGCTCAGCTCGGCAGCGCCGGAAGCTCGCGGTGCAGGAACCAGTCGTCGACGACGACGCGGCGCGCGAACCACGCCTGACCCAGCAGCCAGCGCGCGAGCGACGCCCTGGCGCGCATCGGCAGCAGCGCGGAGACCGCGGCGGCCGCACCGCTGGCCGCGCTGGCGAAGCGAGTGCGCACGGCGCGCTCGTAGGGGACGAGGCGGTCGCGCTCGTAGCGTCCTTCGGCGGCGAGCAGCGTGCGGGCGGCGAGCAGGCCCGACTCGACGGCAGGCCGGATGCCCTCGCCGCTGTGCGGATCGGCGAGGCCCGCGGCGTCACCGACCAGGAGCGCGCCGTCGGCGACGAGCGCGCGGCGCGGCTGATCGTAGACGCGATAGGCATGGCCGTGGAGGCGGCGCGGCATCCCGTGCGGCAACCGGCCGCGCGCCGCCAGCGATCGCAGGAACGCCTCGAGGTGTCCCGGGAAGGCGTCGGTGTCCTGACGTCCGAGACCCACGTTCACGAAGCGGCCCTTGCGGACGACCCAGCCGTAGCCCCGCAGATCGGCGCTGAAGAAGAGCTCCGGCAGCTCGGGAAGCACCGCGCACTCCTTCTCGCCGTCCTCGTCGAGCGGGAACTCGATTTCCTGCGCGGCGACGATCGGATCGCCGGCTCCGTCGCCCGCGAGCCGCCGCGCCACGGGACAGAAGTGGCCCCCGGCGCCGACGATCACCGGGGCGCGCAGCGCTTCGTTCGCGATCCACTCGCCGTCTCGGCGCTCGAGCGAGCGGAGCGGCCGGCCGAGCGCGAGGCGCGCTCCCGAGCGCCGCAACAGGTAGTCGTCGAACTCGCAGCGACGGATCCCGAAGCTCACCGCGCTGCCGTGATCGACGGCCGTCTGCGCGCCTCCGTCGACGCCGATCCGGAAGCCGTGGAAGGGCTGGAAGGTGCGGCCGTCTCGATAGGTGGCGGGATCGATGTCGAGCTCCCGCAGCACCTGCGGCGTGATCCAGCCCGCGCACACCTTGTCGCGCGGGAACCCCTGTCGATCGATCACCGCGACGTCGAGCCCGGCGCGCGCCAGCCGCCAGGCGCACGAGGAGCCCGCCGGCCCTCCGCCGACGATCAGGACGTCGAGGCGTTCCACGCCGCCCGCTCTCCCGACTGCCCGAGCGATGCGCGCGTCCAAGGGATCGCGTTGCTGCGGGCGCGCGAGAAGACGACCTGCCAGAGCTGCAGCGAGCTGGCGCGGAAGGCCGCGATCGAGCCCGCCAGGTAGAGCCGCCACGCGCGGGCGAAGTCGTCGCCGAGCCGTTGGCGCACGCGCTCGACGTTCTTCTCGTAGCGCTCGAGCCAGTGCTCGAGCGTCTTCGCGTAGTGGAGGCGCAGGTTCTCGACGTCGAGCACGGAGAGGCCGAGGCGCGAGAGCAGCGCGACCATCTCGGCGAGCGTCGGGGCGTAGGATCCCGGGAAGATGCGCCTCTGGATCCACGGGTCCATCGGGGAGGCCTGCACCCGGCCGATCGAGTGCACGAGTCCGCGCCCGTCGTCGCAGAGGCAGCGCTCGATCGTCTCGCCGAACGCGCGATGGTGCCGGGCGCCCACGTGCTCGAGCATCCCCACCGACACGACCGCATCGTAGCGCCCCTCGGCGTTCCGATAGTCGTCTTCCACGAAGTGCACACGGTCGTCGAGCCCTTCGCGCTTCGCGCGTTCGCGCGCGAAGCAGATCTGCTCGGCGGAGATGTTGTACGCCGTTACGTGTGCTCCGTGGTGTCGGGCCAGGTGCAGCGCCAGCGACCCCCAGCCGCAGCCGAGCTCGAGGATCCGGTCGCCGGGCTTCGCCCAGATCTTGCGCGCGACGAGCTCGAGCTTGGCGTGCTGCGCCTGCTCGAGGCTGCTCGACGGTGTCGGGAAGTACGCACAGGTGTAGACCATCTCGGGGTCGAGCCAGAGCTCGAAGAAGTCGTTGCCGAGGTCGTAGTGGCGGTGGATGTTGCGCCGCGAGCCGCGCAGCGTGTTGCTCTGGCCGCGCCGCCGCCAAAGCGCCGCGGAGGCGCGGCCCAGCGGGCCGGGGCTCCAGGGCGCGTCGTAGAGCGCCTCGAGCAGTGCAACCAGATCCCCCTCGACCCCGATGCGCCCCTCGGAGAAGCCGTCGCCGAAGGCCAGGCCCGGGTCGAGCAGGAGCTGGTACAGCGCGCCGCGATCGTGCAGCACGATACGGCCGCGCTTCGGCGCCACCCCATGCCGCAGCGACGTTCCGTCCCACAGCGCCAGCTCCACGCCGGGCACTGCAGAGCGCGCGAGCAGTCGCCGACCGATCCAGCGCTCGAAGCCGAGAGAGCGATCCCGAAGCGCCATGGCACGCCTCCTCTCGTCGACACCGGCAAGCATAGCCGCCGCGGGTCGTCCGACGACGCCTGGCAACCTCCAGGTATCAAACGGCGTGCCAGGCGCGCGGATCTCCGGCCGGCTCGGATCGGCCGGCGCCCCGCCCTCTTGTAGACTCTGCACGGCGCGACGAGAGCCCCGCTACGCTTCCCCAATGCGCGGCTTCGATGCCCTGCGCGAGGGCCTGATCGCGCGGCTCGAGGCACGCGGCACGCATGCCACCTGGGTGCTGTGGGCGGCGCTGGCGGGCATGTTCGCCACCACCTTCCCGATCACCATCCTCACCGTCTCGCTCGCGCCCATCGCGCGCGAGTTCGGCGCGCGCGAGACCACGATGGCCTGGGTGATCTCCGCTCCGATGCTGCTCTCCGCGGTCGCGTTGCCGCTGCTCGGCAAGCTCGGCGATCTGCACGGGCATCGCCGCGTCTTCCTGCTCGGCTTCGCGGCCGCCAGCGCCACGGCCGCCGCCACCGCCTTCGCCTGGAGCGCGGCCTCGCTGATCGCGTTCCGCACGCTCGCGGCCGTGGTCGGCGGCGCGACGCAGCCGAGCTCGATGGCACTGATCTTCGGGGTCACGTCCCGCGATCGGCGCGTGCGCGCGATGGGGTGGTGGTCGATGACCGGTGCCGCCGCCCCCGCGCTCGGGCTCGCCGTCGGCGGACCGCTGGTCGAGTTCTTCGGCTGGCGCGTGGTGTTCGCGCTGCAGGCCGGCTTCTCGTTCCTCGCGCTCGCGCTCGCCGCTGCGGTGCTGCGCGAGACGCCGCGGCAGAGCGTTCGCTTCGACGTGGCGGGCTCGGCCGCACTTGCATGCGGCGTGGCGGGCCTGATGTTCGCCCTCGGCGAGATGCGCGACCTGGGCTCTCGCTCACCTTGGGTGCTCACGGCACTCGCGCTGGGCGCAGTCGGCCTGCTCACCTTCGTCCGCGTCGAGCGACGCGTCGCTGCCCCGCTCGTGCCGCTCGAGCTCCTTCAGCGCCGCAACTTCGCGGCGCCGATCGTCTCGAACGCCTTCATGAGCGCCTCCTACATGGGCGCCTTCGTGGTTGCGCCGCTGATGCTGAACGGCGTGTTCGCGCTCTCGGTCTCGCTCACGGCCGCGATCCTGCTGCTGCGGACGGCGTCGCTCACGCTGGCATCGCCACTCGGCGGCGCCCTCGGCATGCGGATCGGCGAGCGCGCGGCGGCATCGACCGGAGCCGCCGTGATGACGCTCGCGATGGGCGTGCTCGCCTACGGCGTCGCGCGCACGACCTTCTGGGCGGTCGCGCCGGGCCTGGTGCTCCAGGGGCTCGGCAACGGGCTCGCCCTGCCCTCCCTCACCTCGTCGTCCGGCAACGCGGTGGCGGAGGCCGACCTCGGCATCGCGTCGGCCGTGAACCGCCTCACCGGATCGGTCGGCGCCGTCTTCGGGATCACGCTGCTGACGCTGATCTACGGCGGCTCGAACCACGCGGGTGCCTTCGCGAGCGCCTTCGCCGCCGGCGGCGGGCTCGCCGCGCTCTCACTCGCCGCGGCGTTGGCGATGCGCCGCTCGTAGCGCGCGCTCGACACCGGATGGTGCTGATGTCGCGGCGGCGCGAGCTGCACCAGCACTGCGGTGCAGCCGAGCACCGCGAGCACCAGCAGCGCCTCGCGCGCCACGAGCCGCCAGAAGCCGCGCTCGGCGTCGACCGCGCCCGCGCCCATCCGGCGGCGCACCGCGTCGAACCAGCGCGCCGGGAGGTTGCCTCGCGCGGCGGAGAGCGCGGGAACGATCCGGAAGCGATTCTCGGCGCCGAGCCCCGCCAGGGCGAGGACGAAGGCGACCTTCACCGCGAGCACCCGCCCGTAGGCCGTGGTCCAGAGCGCAGACACGGAGGGGAGCTCGACCCAGGCGTTGAACGCACCGCTCACAGCGACGGCGAGAAGGCAGAGCCCCGCGAGCCGCGAGAACCGGCGCGCGAGCGCGGGGACTCGCGCAGGCCGCCCCGTGCGGCTTCGCGCGAGACCGGCGAGGCAGAGCAGGCCACCCGTCCAGACGGCAGACGCCAGCACGTGCAGGCAGTCGGCGAGCGCCGCGAGCGAGAGATCACCGTGGTCGGCCGCGTGTCCCGTCAGGCTGGTCGCCGCCCCGACCGCGAGGATCGGGAGCACGGTCGCCCATCGCGCCGCCGGGCGCGCGGAGCCCGAGAGCAGTAGGAGCAGGGCGAGCGCGGTGGCGCGCAGCGTCCAGAGGTGCCCGAAGTGCGTCCGCGCGAGGACGCTCGGCATCGCGGCCAGTGCGGTCTCGAGCCCTCCCCCAGCCATCGTGTGCGCGCGCAGGACGAGCTCGGCGGCCGAGGTCGCGAGGAGCGCCGCGGTCGCCGCTGCGCAGATCCGACCGAGGGCGCGGCGGACGCCGTCGAGCTCGGGTGCATCCGGCGGCACGACCGCGAGGGCGAGGCCGGCCGCACCCGCGAGGGCGGCGAAGGCGACGAGATCGAGCCATCGGACCAGCGCCGGGAGGAGGATGTCTGCCGACACGAGCGCGGCGCCTCAGCGGATCTCGAAGGGGAAGCTCCCCTCGGTGCGATGTCCGTCGCGCGCCACGACGCTCCAGAACACCATGTAGGGCCCGGCCGGAAGCGACGGCAGGCTGACCTCGAGCACGGTCGTGTCGGCAGGGTCGACGCGCGCGTCGCGGCGATCGACCTGCGCCTTCTGCGCGTTCTCGACGCGCATCGTGCTGAACAGCGGCTCGATCTCGCCATCGAACCAGATGCGCACCTGCGGCGGCGTCCCGTCGACGGTGTGCCCCACCCTCGGCTCCGAGTGGTCCGGGAAGGCATGCGCCTTCCCGGCACCCGGAGCCAGCGCCGCCACGAGCAGTGCCACGGCTAGCGCGGCTGCGTGGGACCGAGCACGCCGTGGAAGGGCGTCCACGTGAAGACCTCCGGCCAGATGTCGTCGAGGTAGAAGTGGATCTGCCCGAGGACGCCGACACCTCGCTGCCGCCCCTCGTCGAACGTGTTGCCGTGCACGGGAACCACGGCCTCGAGACCGAGCTGGATGTAGCGGCCGAACCAGATGACGCCCGGATTGATCGATCCCGTGGTGTGGGTCGGGCCCTGGACCGTCGTCTCGAAGGGGATCTCGACGATCGGAATCATCCGGTTGAACGGCGCCGGTAGGCCCACGTCCTTCACGTAGCTCTGCAGGTACTGGAGATTGTACTGGACGGTGAGACCCCAGTTCAGCACCCGCGGATTCAGCTCGCGCTCGACCTCGTCGTCCGTCCGCGTCGTCGTGTGCTCATCCGTGGGAAGCGAGAGCCCGAGCTGACCGGTCAACGCGAACGGCTTCAGGAAGCGCAAAGAGGTCGGCAGGTCGCCGAATCCGCGGCCGAAGAAGAGCGCGGGCGTGAGCGTGCTGAAGCTCTCGGCGTCGACCTTCTTCATGCCGGTCCCGCCGACGTCGGCGTCGAGGCCCGCCGAGAGCAAGAGCTCGTGCGGGGCGCTCTTCCAGAACACGTACTTCGCTCCGACCTCCAGGTTGTCGAAGCCGGTCTGCGTCGTCCCGCGGGTCGGATCGAGCACGACCAGGGAGCCGGAGATCGAGAGCCCGAAGTTCGGCGAGAGGCGCTTCGAGATCTCCGCCTCGAACTCGGTCTCGCGGGTGCGGGGATCCTCGTCGGTCGATTGGCGCTTCAGCGTCTGCACCGTCGGCAGCGAGAGCTCGTCCGCGACGAAGGGGTCGTCGATCGCCAGCGTGGCGGGGAAGAAGCGCTGGCCGATCACACCGTGCGCCCGCGCGCCCTGCGCGGGCAGCAGAGACACGGACAGCAGGAGCAGCAGAGGAGCCCAGACGGCTCCGAGGCGCACGAGCGCCCCTCTTGTGCACATGATTCCCTCCGATCGCAATGGGGACCGGGCGCACGGGCGTCCTTCGCCCGGCGCGCGGTCGATCGCGTGGGCGATCAGCTCGCGATCGGGATCGGATCGGGAATCGAGAGCGGTGCGCTCGAGGCGGCGGGCTCGGGCGCAGACGGAGACACGGCGCGCGCTCGATCGGCGTGGGGCTCGGTCGCGACGGCGAGCGCGGGATCGAGCGGGGACGCGGAGCTCATGGCGTGCTCGCCGCAGTGGCACGGGCACGGCGCCGAGATCGCGAGATCGGTCCCGACGAAGCGCACGGCGCGCGCCCTGGGGCACGGCGCGAGCGAGGCGGCGAGGAACGCGATCGCGACGGCGGAGAGCCCGAGCGCGCGCTGGATCCGCGGCATCGCGCGCAACCCTAGCTCCCGCTCACCGGCTGGACCACCAGCTCGACCGTCACCGGCTGGCCCAGGGTGATGACGGGCGTGGCCGCGCCGCTCTCGAAGCGCAGCTCGCCGCCGGCCACGATGCTCGCCTCCACCGCGTACGGGTGGGTCGCATCGATGTCCGCGGTCGCGTAGGTCAGCGCGAAGGGGATCGGCACCTGGCGGCCGCCGGTCGGGACGACCTCGTTGGCCACGAGGCGCGCGTCGTCCGCGCGCGAGGTGTCCCAGAGCGCGACGTGGAGCGCCGCGTCCGGCGGCAGCGCGATGCGCTGCGGGTAGGTCACACTCCCGGTGACGCGCGCCGCCGCGCCGTCCTCCCGCTGATAGGTCCCCGCCAGGTACTCGGCGTCGGCCGAGAGGCGCAGCCGCTCGGCGCCGAGCTCGTCGATGTGGAGCCGGCTCTCGACGGCCTCCGCCGACCGTCCGGAGCTGGTGGTGACGATCAGCGCGTCGCCCTCGACGCGCCAGGTGAGGCCGCTCATCGTATGGATGCCCACCAGGCCGAGGCTGCCGTCGGCGGCGAAGCTCATCCCCTCGCGGCCTGCGACCCCGCTCCCGATCGGCCGCATCCACGTCCCGGAGAGCGGCGCCACGACCGGCGCCGCGTGCGCGGCGGCCGCGGGAGGAGGTCCGTGCTTTGCCGCGCAGCCTGCGAGCCCGAGCGCCGCCAGCAGGAGCAGGCGCCGCATCGCCTCAGATCACCCCATCGGCGCGCAGCGCCGCAACCTCGTCCCACGAGTAGCCGAGCAGGCCCGTCAGCACCTCCTCCGTGTGCTGCCCGAACTCCGGCGCGGCCGTCCGGATTCCGCCCGGCGTCTCGGAGAGGCGCACCGGCATCCCGATCATCGCGGTCTTGCCGTGGCTCGGGTGCTCGAAGTCGACGACGTAGTCGTTGGCGCGGACCTGCGGATCGTCGGGGAGCTCGTCGACCGAGTTGACGACGGTGAAGATGAAGTCGCCCGGGCTCTCGCGCAGCACGCGGAGCCACTCGGCGCGCGGCCGCGCGGCGAAGGCCTCGTCGAGGAGCGCGACGCAGGCCTCGGCGTTCTGCGCGCGCGCGCGGAGATCCGCGAAGCGCGGATCCGTGGCGAG
>Ga0335080_10000922_pt1 | contig 28053 bp, 25 predicted proteins | sample Lox_Sample_34_FD_206720 | JGI IMG/M metagenome (GOLD analysis project Ga0335080, IMG submission 206720) | Soil microbial communities from Loxahatchee National Wildlife Refuge, Florida, United States - Lox_Sample_3.4 | ecosystem: Environmental > Terrestrial > Soil > Wetlands | place: USA... | reverse complement strand
AAGCGCGTCGAGCAATGCTGGACGCACCTCGAGTCGTTTCTCGGGGCTGATACCCGCGCGCTCGACGTCACGCCGAGCGATCTGGATCGCTACGCCGCGGCCCGACTCGCGGCGGGGAAGGCGCGGCAGACGGCCAATAACGAACTCGCGGCGCTGCGGCGCGGTTACAAGCTGGCGATCGAGAAGGGACTGCTCGCCACGATGCCGGTCATCAAGCTCCCGAAGGTGCGCAACGCCCGCTCGGGATTCTTCAGCGCGGGCGATCTTGCCGCGCTCGAGCTGCTGTTGCCGCCCGACGTGCAACCGCTCGTCCGGTTTCTCGCGGCGACCGGCTGGCGCGTGAGCGAGGCGCAACGGCTGACCTGGGACGCGGTCGATTGGGAGGCTCAGGTGATCCGGCTCGCGGCCGCGGACACGAAGGGTGGGGAGGCGCGGCTCTTTCCCTTCGCCGATGCGCCCGATCTTAAAGCACTACTTGAGGGGCGCTGGAAGGTCCGCCGTGGCCTGTTTGTATTCCACCGGGGCGACGGGACGCCGATCAAGAGCTTCCGGCGGTCGTGGGCGCGGGCCTGCAAGCGGGCGGGGCTCGAGGGGCGGCTGGTGCATGACCTGCGCCGCTCGTTCGCCCGGGGGATGCGGACGGCGGGCGTCTCGGAAGGCGAGATCATGCGGCTCGCCGGCTGGCGGTCTCGGTCGATGTTCGACCGTTACAACATCATCGACGAGGCGGATCTGTCCCGCGCGGTCGCCCGGCGCTATGGTCAAGTTCCGAGCAAGTCCGAGGCTCCCGCTGCACTCCCGGAGTCGCTAACTTCAAGCGACATAACGACGCCCCTGTAGCTCAGGTGGATAGAGCAGCGGTTTCCTAAACCGTTGGCCGGGTGTTCGAGTCACCCCAGGGGCACTGGGGTGCGGCGAGGCTCCCTCTAGGATATCACACGAGATGGCGACATCGGTTGAAGCCGGGCGGACTCCATCCCACGACGCTCGATCAGGAGGCGACCTCGCCGCGCTCCACGCGATCCAGCGGTGGATCAACGGGCACCGTCAACTTAGCGGAGCCATCGTTGCGGTTCTCCTCGTCGGCGGCGGCCTGGCGTGGTGGAGTATCGTCTCCAGGAATCGCGTCGAGGCGGCGGCAGACCAGAAACTCGGGCAGGCACGGCTCGCATTCGAATCGCGCAACTATCCGCTCGCGGCGAGCGAGTTGGCGCAGATCGTCGAGAACTATTCCGGCTCGCGCGCGGCCGATCAGGCGAATCTGCTCCTGGCCCAGGTACGCCTCTATCAGGGCCAGCCACAGCAGGCCATCGATGTTCTGAAGCGGATTGCTCCTTCCATGCGGCGCGATACGCGCGCCCAGGCATATGGCCTGCTCGGCGCCGCTTCAGAGAACGCGGGCCACTGGAGCGACGCGGCAGGGGCCTACGAGCAGGCCGCGCAACGCGCTCCTTATCCGTTCCTCAAGGCGCAGTACCTGTCTGATGCCGCGCGCAGCTGGCTCGCGGTCAAAGACACGGCGAAAGCGCTGGCCGACTATCGCACGATCATCTCGGGCATGGATTCCACGACCAACCGGATCGAAGCCGAAGTGCGGGTGGGCGAATTGACCGGGGGGGCTGGGCTACACTAGATCGTTTTGTTGCCTGCAACTTCGTATAATAGATGTTATGTTAAGTTGACATCGCCGACGATGTGGACAACTCCTTAGATAATCACACCCCGAAATACGAGCCGGGCTTCCCCCACTAGCCACAAATCTTCATACATGCCACCAGGCGACTTCTGCCCCCGCACATCAAGGCCACGGCCGCTCCTGGTCCAGAGCGTGACCGGCAAGGTACCCGCGCCCCATTCCGCCAGCGCACACGCGACGGCCACCGCACCGGTCCCACATGCCAGCGTTTCACCTTCCACGCCACGCTCGAAGGTCCGCATCCGCCACTCCGAGCGTGAACCCGCCGGCGCCACGAAATTGACATTCGCACCGTCCGTGCCGAGGCTCGGATCCGCGCGCAGCACGCGGCCGCGATTCTCGACGTCGATCTTCTCGACATCGTCGACCAGCACGATGACATGCGGCACGCCGACGACCGCATAGGCCGCTTTCTGCTCACCCGCTTCGAGCGGCAGCTCCCCGCGCGCCTTTGGAGCCTGGACGGGCGCCAGATGCAGCTCGGCACGACCATCTTCCCGCGCCGCGCGTGTTTCGAAGGTGCCCGCGTCGGTTTCGAGCCGCATGGCGAGCGAGTTGGCGAGCCCGAGATGGCTCGCAAGCCGGGTGCTGCACAGCGCGGCATTCCCGCATAGTGCGGCCCGCGATCCGTCGCTGTTGAAGTAGATCATGCGGACCGCGCCGTCGGCCGATCCGGGCGCGAGGAATACGACGCCGTCGGCGCCCAGTCCCGTGCCGCGGGCACAGACAGCCTGTATGTCCGCGGCGGTCCAGTCTTCCGGTGCCGACACGCGCGCGTCGAGCATGACGAAGTCGTTGCCCGACCCCGTCATTTTGTAGACCGGGAGTCCCCTCAGATGCGGCCGGACCAGGCCATCAGTCGCAGGCGCGGGACCACCCAGATCGCTTCGCGAACGATGGCCCCGTTCATCTTGCTGTCCCCCTCGGTCCGATCGACGAACACGATCGGGATTTCTTTGAAGCGAAAGCCTTTCCGCCATGCCCGCACACTCATTTCGATCTGGAAGGCGTAGCCGTTCGACCGAACTCTAGCGAGGTCGATCGATTCGAGCACCCGCCTGCGAAAACACTTGAACCCGCCCGTGAGGTCCCACAACCTGACCCCGGTCAGCCACCGGGCGTAAATATTGGCTGTGTACGATAATACCAGCCGCCCAATGGGCCAGTTGACCACCGTCACCCTGCCTCCAAGATACCGCGAGCCGATTACTAAGTCCGCTTCCTCTATGGCTTTGAGAAAGTCCTTTAAGTGGTTCGGATCGTGGGAAAAGTCCGCATCCATCTCGAAGATGTAGTCGTACTGACGCTCGAGCGCCCAGCGGAAACCGGTAAGGTATGCGGTGCCGAGCCCGCGCTTCCCTTCCCCATGCACCACGTGCACGCGCGGGTTCTCGCGCGCCAGAGCGTCGGCGAGCTCGCCCGTGCCATCCGGAGAGTTGTCGTCGACGATCAGGACCTCGAGCCGCGGATCCTGCGACAGCACGAGCGGAACGAGGCTACCGATGTTCGGGGCCTCGTTGTAGGTCGGGATGATCGTCAGCGCGCGTTCAGGCAACGGATACGCGTTCCCTGCGAAACGTCGACGCCACGAGACCCGCCAGCACGAGCAGCGATGCAATGCTGAGCCAGCCGCCGACCCGGTCGGCGCGCGACTGGAACGCCAGCTGGACGGAATGCGCCCCGGCCGGGACAGGGATCGTCAGCAGCGTGTAATCCCCGCGTAAGACCTGAGCCGCGGCACCGTCGACCGTCGCGCGCCAGGATGGATGCCAGTTCTCGGCGACCAGCAAATAGCTCGGGAGCGGCGGCGGCGGCTCGAGCACGATTCGCATCGCCCCCGGGATCCAGTCGGCGACCGAGGCGCGGGATGGGCTGGGCGACGGCAGCTGCGGGACGGGCGCCGGGAACACCGCCTGGTCGGGTGTGAAGAGCACGAGCCGGCTGTAGTCCATGCGCGGGTTGAGTAGCGTCGGAATGATCTGGTTCGAGTCCGCCTTGATGGCCGCCGGGACCACCGTCGCGTATCGCACCGGAGCCGTCCGCTCGAACAGATTGACCGGCATGCCGCCCGTCACGGGAACACCGCTCAGCAGGCGGTGGAATCCCGGAAGCGAATCCCCGCCTCGCATGCCCGCCGGGACCACGACGTAATGCACGGCCAGCAAATCCCACAGCGGGAGCACGCCGAGGTTCCGCCACTCGTTCTTGCCGCCGAGCAGGTCATCATAGGTGCGGAGCTCGTTCCCGTGGTATCCAAGGACCTGTGGGACGTTGAACACCATGAGCGCGGATCCCGGATATGCCTCGGGAAGATTGAGGACTCGGTACGGGAGGCGGGTCTGGGCTACGCGCTCCGTCACCGCGTCCTTGCCATAGGGCTCGGTATAGCTCCAGAAGGGACGCGCGTTGATCCACAAGTCGAGGCCCACGATGAGCGCCACAGCGATACCCGCAAACCGGCGCATCTGGCCGCGTGCGCCAAGCTCGAGTGCGAGCCCCGTGCAAAACAGTGCCGCACCGCTCGTCAACGCGCCCGCGAGGATCGCGTTCTGTTGCGTGCTCGCGATCCCCGCGCGGTTCCCCAATTGCGCGCTCATCCCGGTGGCGAGCGCAATGGCCATCTGCCCAAACACGCCCAGCAGCGCGAGCGCCGCAACGACCGCTCCGGCGATCATGAACGAACGGTTCGTGGCGCGCCGTCCGCCCGCGAGCGCGCGGTCCGTGCCCAAGGCGGCGAATAGGGCCGTGACGAACGCGACGACGAAGAATGCCATTCCCGGTGCGCGTGTCTTCTTGACGAGCGGCATCAGCGCCCACCACAGCCGGTAGAATGGCGTCGCGCCGCCGAGGCTGACGAGCAGAAACAGGAGCGCGATCCCGCCGAGCCAGGCGACGAGCCGCCGCCGCTCTCGCACCTGGGCCCCGATGACCGCCAGCGCCACGACGGGAAGGCCGAGATACTCGGAATGGAGCTTCAGCGGATTGGAACCCCAATAGCCATCGCGCGCCCCCACGAAGTTCTTCAGGAAGAATTCGAGCACGTGCTCCCATGGGATCGCAAACGACACCGATCCTGCGAACCCCTGATAGCCTTGAGCGCGGGGGGACAGCGGGATGTATCCGAAAAATGGAAGGAGTTGGACGGCGGCAATGCCAAAGCCCAGCAGGACAGCGGCCATCGCTCCCGCGAGCCGCGCTATCAGGACATTGGTCGGAAGCCGCCGCTCGGGGTCGAATGCGAGGCACAAGGCAAACAGCGCTGCGGCGATCAGCGAGTAATAGGTCAGCTGAAAGTGGCCGAGAATGGACAACGCGACCGCTACGGCGAGCACGGCATGGCCGCTCCGCCGGCCGTCCCGCACCGCAAGCACCAGTCCGAGACATGCGAGCGGCAGCATCGTCGACGCGAACAGCTTGCCGTCGTGTCCGGGTGAGGGATACGACGCGATCAACCCGGACAGCTCGTACGCGATCCCGCCCACGACGGCGCCCGCCCACGATACCCCGAGCCGCCGGAGCAACAAATACATGAACAGCCCTGCCAGGATGTAATGCACGAAAAAGCTCACGTTCCCAGCGGCAGGCGTGGAGATCACGAGCCGGAGCAGCCAGGTCGGATAGAACACGTCGCCGGATCCGGAGCCCACGAACGGCATGCCGCCGAAGATCTCCGGATTCCACGTGGGCATGTGGCCTAGTCGCTTCCACCATTCGGCGCTCCAGGCCTGGAACGGGTAGCCCGCGGTGTATTGATCGCTCCACGGGCTCGCGAGCCAGAGCCCGCGCAGCATGGGAAGCGACAGCGCGATCGGCCAGACCGCGAACAGAGCGGCCGCGAGGAGCGCGGGGCGACGCGGCTCGAACACGGGATGCGGCGACCCGGCCGTCATCGATCGCTCTGATGCGGGCGCACGAAGGGCAATGAGAGGAGCGCGGTGGCCATTTCCATCAGGGTCAGGAGTACCCGCGAGGCGAGGCTCAACGCCACCGCCCCCCCCGGGCCGAGCGAGGGGGTGAGGAGGTCGACCAGCACGAGCTCACGAATGCCGACGCCACCGGGGGCGAACAGCGCCAGCAGGCCGAGCAGATAGCCGAGGGTGAACGCGCCGATGGCGCGCAGCATCGGCAGCTGCACGTCCGCCAAGAGTCCGTGGGCGAGCATCCATAGCGCGGCTCCGTACGATATCCACGTCAATACGGTCAACATCGAGCTCGCGAGAACGGACTCGGTCGGGAGCGGGTCGAGCGCAATCGCGGCTTGTGTCCAGCGCCCGACGATGCGCGGTGTCCGGTCCCAAATCAAGGCCCCGATGGTCGCGAGCGCCACTGCCCCCGCCACAATGAGACTCGGTGCCGACAGCGAATGCGGCACGGTCGCGGCCGACACCGCGATCGAGGTGCCGAGCGAGACCGCCTGCACCGCGACCGCGGACGCGGCCGCGGGCACGGCGGCCACGCCGGCTTCGCGGGCGAGCACCACGAGCCCCGCGACACTCCAGATTTTTCCGGGGACATAGCGTCCGAGGTTGGAAAGGCTCCAGGCGCGCCACGCGGGTCCGAAGCCGATCCGCTGGCGCCAGCCCGCGATGATCCAGCGCCACGACTCGATTTGCATCACATAGGTGACGAGTACGGTCGCGGCAGAAGCGAGAATCCACCCGGGCCGGATGGCGAGCGCGATGTGCGCCGCCTGGAACGCCGCCCAGTTGCGTGCGATCGAGCGGCCCGCGAACACGAACACCGCCAGCGTTACTAGGCCCTGGATCACGCGGATCCAGAGCCGGAACGGAGACGGGCGGCTCGCGCTCACCGCCCGGGATTCGCTCAGTTCTTTACGAACTTGTAGACGACGGAGCGGGCGAAGAGCCAGGGAGCGGGAACCGGCGGGTAGAAATACGTCCCGCCCCAGTCAGCCAACCGGAAGCCGTTCATTTCTCCAAGGCGTGAGATCGTCTGCCGGGTCCAGCTATAGATGTGTCCCTGTTGATCCGCCACGTGGAAGAGATTCCAGATGATTTCCTTCAGGTGATACGGGTTGGGGACCGACACCATCCAGACGCCACCGGGCTTGAGCACGCGATGAATCTCACCTGCCGTCGAGTAGGCCGTGGGAGTGTGCTCGAGGACCTCGACCATGAAGACATAGTCGAACGACTTGTCGGGAAAGGGCAATCCCGAAGTAATGTCGTGGATCAGAATATCCTTGGCGGCAAACTCAGGAGCGATGTCCAACCCCTGGTATTTCACGTCTTTCGGCAGGTACTTCCGGAGATCGCCATTGCGGGATCCGATGTCCAGCACCGCGCTCCCCGGCGGGACCTGCGCGAGCTTCATGTGCTTCTGAAACCGCATGCGTTCTTCGCCCGGATTGCGCCAGTTGTGGCGGTGGCTGTAGAACTCCTGCAGCTCGGGTGAAGAGATTGCGATCTTGACTGCCATTGGTGTGTGTGCCTCTCCCTGGTTCGCGGTGCAAAATACCCTGGCACGAGAATCGGGGAAAGCCGTACTTTGGATCTAGAGTCCCATGCGCATCCTTCACATCGTTACGGCGTTTCCCCGATCGCGGGACGATGTGATCGTGCCATGGCTCGTGGTGCTGCTCAAACGGCTACGCGCCGCCGGTCACGATGTCGAAGTGCTCACGTCCTCGTATCGCGGACTCTCCGATCAAGACTATGAAGGAATCCCGGTGCACCGGTTCCGCTATTTCCCGCGCCGCTGGGAGAGCCTCACGCACGACGAAGCCGCTCCGGATCGGATGAAGCGCTCGCTCATGTACCGCTTGATGCCTGGCGCGTTCGTCATTGGCGGGATGACGGCGGCGTGGCGGCTCTCGAGGCGCCGGCGGTACGACGTGATCCATGTCCACTGGCCCTTGCCGCTCGCGCTCCTGGGGTGGGCCGCGCAGCGTGCTCGACCCGCGAAGCTCGTGACCACGTTCTACGGGGCAGAGCTGCAGCTGGCCAAGCAGCGCGCCCCCTGGCGGCGATTCCTCGCCTGGGCGGCGAGGCGCTCCGACCGCGTGATCGCGATCTCGGACTACACGGCGCGTGAGGTGCGCGAGCTTGCTCCCGTGGCGCTCACGATCATCCCCTACACTACTGCGATTGCTGACCCCGGAGCGAGTGCGGTGCGTGCCCGAGCCACGCGGGATGGCGGATTCACCGTGCTATTCGTGGGGCGGCTCGTCGAGCGGAAGGGTGTGACACATCTCGTGCAGGCGATACGCGAGCTGCCGGGGGACTTGAACGCGCGCCTCGTCATCGTGGGTGACGGGCCGGAGCGTGAGCCGCTCGAGCGCCAGGTCGCAGCCGCGGGACTCGAGCGTCGGGTCGAGCTTCGCGGCCGGATTCCTCACGAGGAGCTGGAGCGCGCGTACGCGACCGCCGACGTGTTCGTGCTGCCGGCCATCGTCGACAGTCGGGGCGACACCGAAGGGTTGGGTGTCGTGCTGCTCGAGGCGATGAGTCATGGCGTGCCGGTGATTGCCAGTCGCGTGGGCGGGATTCCCGACATCGTGGTGGACGGCGAGGGAGGCATCCTCGTACCCCCGGCGGATGCCGCCGCGTTGGCCGCCGCCATCGAGCGTGTGGCTCGCGATGCGGCTCTGGCGGAACGGCTCGGCGCAGGCGGCGTGCGCCGGCTGCGCGAGCGGTTCAGCTGGGAAGCGGTGACGCGACGCTATCTCGACGTGTACGCGTCGCTCTTCGCTGCGTCCAGTTAACGCAGGAAATCCACCCAGCCGGCTTCATTCGCGACGATCATACGCTGGCGTGGGGCGTCCACCGCGATCTCGCGGGGTGTGCCGCCGGTGTTTATCGTCTTGAGCACGGTGCGGCCGGCTCGGTCGATGACCTGCACGCCTCCGTTGAACACCAGGCCCACGTAGAGTTTTGTGCCGTCGGCGTTCAGGGCCAGCCCTTCCCCTCCCCCGGCCAGCGGAACACTCGCCGCGACGGTTCCCGTCGTCAGGTTGATCACGTGCAGTACGCTGCTCAACTCGTTGGCGACGTACAACTCGTGCGTGTCCGGCGACAGCGCCATCCCCTGCGTGCGTCCGCCCAGCGTGAACGTCCGGGCCACCGCCATCGTGCGCCAGTTGACCTCGAGCACGCTGCCGCCGTCCCGCGTGGCGACGTACACCAGCGTGTCGTTGGGGTGCACGAGCAGATGATGTGACGTGGCGGGGAGCGCGAGGGAGTCGAGCACCGTACCCGACGCCAGGCCGATCTTCCAAAGATAGTTCGCGTTGGTGTTCGTGAACAGAATACTGTCGTGCACGCTGACCGCGACCGGCAGCGGGTCTCCGTGCACGGAAATAGCGGTGCTCTGCAGGTTGGTGCTCGCGTCAATCACTCCGACATTGTCGGCGTACTGATTGGCCACAAACGCCTTGGTCCCAGTGCTGTTGGTCGTGATGTACGATGGCAGGGACCCGACAGCGATCGTCGTCGCTAGCTGGGAGGTAACCAGATTGAACCGGGCGACCTGCGAGTTTTGGTCGAGCGTGACATACCCCACGCCCGCCGGCCCGACCGTCACTCCGAGCGGCCCTCCCGAAGCGGGCAGACGGATCAGGATTGACGAGTCGGTGACCGTCACGTTCGCCATGGCAGTCAGAACAATCGTGTCCGCACCAGCGAGTCGCTCGAGACTGGCGGTGACGATAGCGTTCCCGAGGTGGCTGCCTGTGTGGGCGGCGCCGGTCTGCGAAACCCGCACAACGGTGGTGTCGCTGGAAGTGAGCGTGGGCAAAATCGAGCTGATGGTCTTGCCGGAGCTATCCACGACGGCCGCGCGAAACTGAATGGCCCCGCCCTGGGGTAGCGCGGTGTCTCCAGGGGCGATTGTGACGCCAGCCGGGGTTGGGGTGTTCGGTCCGGTGGGGTTGTTGCTACTGCATCGGGTAACCAACGGCACTGTGAGCGATAATGCGACGGAGACGGCGACTAAACGGAAATGACGGAGGCAGTGAGCGGAATGCATGGTGTTCATCAATGCGCTCCTGTATTCGCGACTTGCGAACAGCGAAACCTGGATCGGGGAGCGGAGTCAAGCCACGATTAAGAGCTGCTGATAGGAGTGTTACGTTTGAGAACGCTCCCCTGTTGTTCCATTACGCAACCGATCAACGTCGCGCTCGAGCGCGCGGAGCTCGTCGCGCATTCCGGCTACGAGCTCGCCCACGAATCCAAAGCCGAACAGGATTAGTCCCGACAACACGAGCAGCATGATGAGGTTCAGGAGCGGCCTGAACCCCTGGCCGAACACGTAGCGCTCGATCAACGCATAGACGCCCACGAGCACGCCCAGCAGACAGAGAATCGCGCCCGAGAGGCCGAAAAACAGCATCGGCTTGCGCCCGAATCGGAGCTGGAACCACACGGAAAGCAGGTCGAGCACGCCGACTGGAATGCGGCTGATGCCGAACTTCGACTGTCCGGCCTGGCGGGGATACAGCGGGATCGGTCGCTCGGCCAGACGAAACCCTTGCGACGCGGCGATCACCACCATGAAGCGATGCCAGTCCGGCCGCTCGGGGATCGCGTCCATCACCTCGCGCCGGTATGCCTTGACCGAATTGAGGTCGCTCACTTTGACGCCGAACAGCCAGCGGGACAGGGTGTTGTAGACCCAGGAGACGAAGCGCTTCTCGTAGCGTCCCTGCTTCGTCCCGGTCACGATATCCGCCTGGCCGGACCGAATCGGCTCGACCAGATTCGGTAGATCGGCTGGGCGGTACTGCAGGTCGGCGGGATAGAAGACCAGGATGCGGCCGCGGGCGGCCTCGGAGGCTGATTTGAGGGCGTCGGCGATGCCGCGGCGGCTGCGATGGGTGACCACGCGGAGAAACGGGTTCTCCGCCGTGAGCCGCCGGAGGACGGCGGCCGAGTCGTCGATGCTGCCGTCGTCGACCACGATGACTTCGGAGCCGTACGGGAGCGGCTCGAGCGTCTCGCGCATCTGGCGCACGAATTCGGGCAGGTTCAGCGCTTCGTCCTTCGCGGGGACGAGCACGCTCACTTCGGGTGGAGTCGCGCTCGTCAGGGTCGCGAGGGTCATAGCCGCTTGCGCATGCGGGCGGGCAGAATGCCCAGCTGGTCACGGTACTTGGCGACCGTGCGCCGCGCGATCTTCACTCCTTTTTGATCGAACAATTCGACGATGTGCTGGTCGGTGAGCGGGTTCTTGGGATCCTCGTCGTCCACGAGTTTCTGGATCTGCGCCTTGATGGACCGCGCGCTCGCGTCTTCCCCGGTGGTGGTCGTGAGTCCGCTCGAGAAGAAAAACTTGAGCGGCAGGAGCCCGCGCGGGGTCTGCACGTACTTCTCGTTGGTCACGCGGCTCACGGTGCTCTCGTGCATGTTGATGACATCCGCCACCTCGCGCAGCGTGAGCGGCTTCAGGTACTCGACGCCCTTCTCGAAGAACTCGCGCTGCCGGTCGACGATGAAGTTCATCACCTTGAGCATGGTTTGCCGCCGCTGTTCGATGGCCTGAATCATCCAGTGCGCGCTGTTCAGGCGCTGATTGATGAACTCCTTGTTCTCGCCGTCGAACTTGCGTTTGTCGCGCGCGATGTCCTGGTACACCTTGGAGATCCGCAGCCGCGGCAACCCGCCGTCGTTCAGGAACACGTGGTACTGGCCGTCGATCTTGTCGACCACGAGATCGGGAATGATGTACGCCTCGCTGGCGGTCGAATGCTGCAATCCCGGTTTGGGGTCGAGCTTCGAGAGATCGTCCGCCACCCGCTGCACGTCCGACGGCTCGAGCCCGAACCGTTTGCCGAGCTCGCTCCAGCGGTGCCCCTTCAGGTCCTCCCACGCTTCCTTCACGAGCCGGTAGACCAGGGTGTCGGTTTTCTTCTGGTCCTCGAGCTGGAGCAAGAGGGATTCGCGCAGATCACGGGCGCCAACGCCCGGCGGATCGAGCTGCTGGATGATACGCAGCATCTCTTCCGCCTCGGCGATGGTGTAGCGGGGAATCTCGGGAGCCGCCACCGGCTCCGGTGGCCCGTCGCCGTTCTCGGACTCGGGCTGCGTCCGCGCCACGTGCTCTTCCAGGAGCTGGTTGGCGCCGACGACGATCTCCTCGAGCGTGGCTCCCAGGTAGCCGTCGTCCGCGATGTTGCCGAGAAACTCGCCGGCGAGCAGCTGCTGGCGCGGCGTGAGGTTCAGCATCTGCACCTGCTCGCGCAGGTAGTCCATCAGGTGCTTGGTCTCGACCGTGACGGGCTCGACGTATTCCATGGCCCCCGAGAGGTCACGCGCGGGGGCGCCCATATCGGTGCCGTCATCGAGGAGGATGTCTTCCCAGTTTGGCTCGTCGTCTTCGTTTTTCTTTTCTTCGGTCTTCTCGGGGGTGGCCGGGACCTCCGCCTCTTCTTCCGGCTCGACCAGCTCCAGGAACGGATTGCCCAAGAGCTCCTGCTTCAGGTGCTGCTGGAGATCGAGCAGCGGCATGTACAAGAGATCCATCGCCTGGTACAGGCGAGGATTGATGCGGAGCTCCTGCCGGAGCGCTGTATGCTGGTGCAGGCCGGGTTTCATGCCGCCTGCGTCAGCCGCGCCCGAAGACGGGCGGTAAGGGTGGGGCCGAGATAGAGATCGGCGACTCGGTCATTGAACACCAGCTCCTTCACTGTACCGGACACTTGCACCTTGCCTTCGAACATTATGTACGCGCGATCGACGATGTCCAGCGTCTGTTCGACTGAGTGATCGGTAATGAGAACGCCGATGCCGCGATGCCGGAGCCCCGCGACGATGGTCTGAATATCGTGTACCGCGATGGGATCTACTCCTGCGAACGGCTCATCCAAAAGCATGAATTTCGGATCAGTCACGAGCGCCCGGGTGATCTCGAGGCGGCGCCGTTCTCCTCCCGACAGCTGATATCCCTTCTGATGTCGCAAGTGTTTGATCCCCAGCTCATCGAGCATCTGCTCGAGTCGCGCCGCGCGCTCCTCCGCGGAGAGCGGCAGCATCTCGAGAATCGCCAGAATATTTTCTTCCACGGTCAGTTTGCGGAACACCGACGGCTCCTGCGCCAGATAGCCGACGCCCAAGCGGGCGCGCTCGTGCATCGGGGCGGTCGTGACATCACGGTCATCCAGCGTGATCGTCCCTTCGTCAGCACGAATCAGGCCGGTGATCATGTAAAACGTCGTGGTTTTCCCCGCCCCGTTGGGTCCGAGCAGGCCCACGATCTCGCCCTGCTCGAGCGCGAGGCTGACGTCGTTCACCACGCGCCGCTTCTTGTAGACCTTGACGAGCCGCCGCGCTTCCAGGCGGCTCGCGTCGCGCACGCGCGGGTGCGCGCCGGCCGCGGCGCGCGCCACGGCCTGCTCCGCGATCTCGACCAGCTGGCGAATGGCGGAGTCGCGATCGGCCGCGATTGCGCGCCACACAGGGGTGGCGAGCGCGATCGGCGCCTCGCTCCACAGCACGCCCGTCGGGAACGTCACGAGGTGAAGCACGGCGAGACGCGGCAGGACGGAGCTGCCGAGGTGCGTGCGGGCTTCATCCACCGAGAGGCTGCCCGCCTCGGGCGTCGTTGCTCCGCGCGCGTGCTCTCGGAGCCGGAGGAACTCCTCCCGGTAGGCCACCGCGAGATCGCTGAAGGCCGTGCGTCCCTCGGCGTCGCCGACGCGGACCAGGGCCGCGAGCACCAGCGCGAGCGAGGAATCGCGCGTGGCGAGCAAATCGTGCAGCGGGAAGGCCGACGGCGCCGAAGGAATCGTCATGGCTTTCGCGGCTTTCGCACGCCGGCCTTGGTGGTATCCCCTGCCGTCTTTTTCTTGGTCGTATCCACGGGCTCGGGCTCGAGCTGCAGTCCGTCGGCTCGTCCGGTGACGAGCACTTCGTCGATCCGGTCCGAGCCGGGCTTCAAGCGGATGTCGATCTTGTCGCCCCGGGAATAGTTGAGCGACGGGGTATGCGTGGTGGTGTCCCGATCGTTGTGCAAGTGCGTGAACGCGCGGGCATGTCCGCTCGCCACGATGCGCTCGAGCTTCGCCGCGGCTCCCGTGCCGGCCGAATCGGGCACGTGAGTCCAGTGCGCAACGATCGTATCGCCGACCATCCAATCGCGCTCGGTGGGCCGCGTCGTGTCGGCGATCGAGGTCGAGCGGGCGTGTCCGTACGACCGGGCTTCCGTCAGCACTTCATCCGGAAGATCGAGGGCGAGCGAGTCGGCCTCGATCGTGTGCTGCCGCGACACTGCGCGCGGCTGCGCCGAGTCGGGTCGCGCGGCCGTATTCTTCCCGCCGGCCGCCGGCGTGGTGGGAGCGGCGGTCGTGCTCCACGCGAACACCTGCTGCAGCTTGTGGTTCGTCACGGCGAGATGGATCGTGTCCGCGGTGAGACGCCAGTCCGTGCCGGTGACCTGACCCGCGCCCAGCGCCTTGATCAGCCGAATCTCGCGGCCTTGCAACCCGAACTCGATGCGGCGGCCTACGAGGCGATAGCTTCTCGCACCCTTGCCGTCGACCTCGGGATGACCCGCGAGCAATCCGAATCCCGCCGTTTCGTCGAGCAGCAGCGAGTCGCCTTTGGCCGACAGGTCGCTGCGGTCTACAGTCACGCTGCCCCCGGCCCAGACGCGATCGTTCCCCTTGAAGCGCACCCGATCGCCGACGATGACATACGGCTCGCCGGAATCCGGGGTCGCATGATACTCGATCGTCGGACGGGACGTCGCGTACATCTCGGCCGTATCACGAATTCCCCGGGCCACGCGATAGTACGTGAGATTGGGGCCACGCAGCACCGACCCGGTGCCCGGATTCTTGGCCACGACATTCTTGTGCGCGTCGAGTCGTTCCTGGCGCAGGAAATAGTGAATGGTCTCCGCGTCGAGCCAGATGGACGTGTCGCGGATCTGGGCCGTGCCCATCATGTCGAGCCGGCCGACGCCGGCGTACCACGCTACGCTGTCCGCCGAGAGCGTGCTGTTCGTTCCCTGGCAATGCGCCTTCACGCCGCCGCCCGCGAACAGATCGGTTTCGCCGGGACGGACCTCGACCTGGCGCCCATAATGCCCCACGGTGTCGATGGCGACCTGGCAGGGGCGCCCCGCCACCGTATCGCGCTGAACGGGGGTGGGGGTGGGGGTGGGGGTGGGGGGGGAAGCGGTCCCCTGCTGTACGAGAGCCAGCGCGAAGACGGCGGCCATCATTGATTCGGGAGCGTGAACTGCCCGCCCGTACCCTTGGGGTGTTTGGCGACCACGTTCTTGAAATCGGGGTCGGACGTGAATCCTTCTCCTTCGACGTGGCGGTTCGGTCCGTCGAACACGAAATCCTTGTCGGAGTTCACCTCGTTGCGCGCTTCCACGTACCGCAGCTGTTCCGTCTTGAGCGTGCGGCCATCGGTGGTGACCACGACGACGTTGCCGTCGGCTTCCATATCACCGGTGCGCCAGTGGTAGGTCCCCGTACGCGCCGTGAGAGTCGACGTCTCGATGCCCGCCGCATTGAAGAAGGTGATATGCACCTGCCGCAGCGCCGCGGACTGCGTGGGCGAATAGAAGTAGGCCGTGTCGGCACGTACGCGCGCCCGTTGCACGCCGTCCTGGGTGACGAAGTGCGACATGCCCAAAAGCACCTGGTCGGCCGAGTCGGCCGGATTGATCGTGGCCACGGGCTTGCCTTCGTCGCGGCAGGCCACAGCAGAGGAGAGAAGCGCGGCCACGAGCCAGGGTGCCATCTTCACTCAGGCCCCCGCCCGCATGAGGTCGTGGAGGTGAACGATGCCGACCACGCGGCGCCCGCCGTCGAGCACAGGCAGCGCCATGATTCCGTGCTGCTCCATCACGTGCACGGCGGCGCCGGCGAGGTCCTCGGCGCGGGTGGTCTTGGGTGCTCGAGTCATGACGTCGCGCACGGGGATGTCGAGAAATTGATCGGTGCGTTCCATTAGGCGCGTGAGATCTCCCGCGGTGACGACGCCGACGAGACCACCGGACGCGTCGACCACTGCTACCGTGCCGCGTCTCTTGGCGAGCAGCACGATGCATTCGCGCATCGGCCGTTCGGCGGCGAGCAGCGGGAGGTTGTCGGTGAGCATCACGTCCGCCACGCGAAGCAGCAGCTTCCTGCCCAGTGTCCCAGCGGGATGGAGTGCGGCGAACTGCTCGCGCCCGAAGCCCTTTTGCTCGAGCAGGCTCACGGCCAGCGCGTCGCCCAGGGCCAGCGCGACGGTGGTGCTCGTCGTGGGGGCGAGCGTTTGCTCGCAGGCTTCTTCGCTGACGTGCGCATCGAGCACTACGTCGGCCTGACGGGCCAGGGCCGAATCGCCGGCGCCCGTCATGACCACGACGGGCACGCCGAATCGCTTGAGCTGCTGCAGCAGCCCGAGCAGCTCGTCCGATGCGCCGCTGTTCGACAACAGCAGCGCCGCGTCGTCGCGGCTCACGATCCCGAGATCGCCGTGCAGCGAGTCGATGGGATGGAGAAACACGGCGGGCGTGCCAGTCGAGGTGAACGTCGCGGCAATCTTGCGGGCGATCAGGCCCGACTTGCCGATCCCGGAGAGAATGATGCGTCCCGTCGCCGCGGCGAGGCGGTCGACGGCGGCGGCGAACGGCGGCCCGAGGCGCGCGGCCACGTCGTCAATCGCCGCGGCCTCGAGCCGCAGCACGCGGCGGCCACGCTCAACGAGATCGTTCGGACCCACGTGCGAGTTCATGGGCCTCGAAATACTTCTTGATCAACCCGTGCCACTCCCCCCGAGCCTTGAGGAGCAGCTCCGCGATCTCGCGGACGGCCCCGCGTCCCCCCACGGCCGTGGTCACATAGCGCGCCGCCTGCTGGATTTCTGGCACGGCGTTGGCGACGGCGATCGGCAGGCCGACGGCCTTCATGATGGGCAGATCGGCGAGATCGTCTCCCGCGTACGCGCATTGCGCGAGGCTCAAGCCGCGCTTTTCCAGCGCGGCGACGAGCGCGGGGAGCTTCTGGTCGGGGGCCACCTGGATCAGCTCATCGACCTCGAGCTCTTCGGCGCGAGCTTCGGTGGCCTCCGATTCGCGCGCGCTCACGAACAGCACGGGCAGGCCGGCCGTGCGGAGCAGCTTGATCCCGAGGCCATCCGGAACGAAGAACTGCTTGAACTCGAGCAGATGGTGTGCCACGAGGCCGATGAAGACGCCGCCATCCGTCAGTACGCCGTCGACGTCGAAGGCGACGAGCTTCACGCGCTGGGTCAGCTCCTTGTCAAGCACGCACGACCTCCCGGGCACGATGCCACACGTCGAGAGCGACGGTCAACAACGACGACAGCTGGTCGAGCGGGATCATGTTGGGGCCATCGCTGGGCGCGCGATCGGGGTCCGGGTGGGTCTCGACAAAGAACCCATCGGCGCCGGCCGCGGCGGCCGCGTACAGCAGTGGCGCGATGTATTCCCGTGCTCCCCCGCTCGCCCCTTCCTTTCCCGCTCCGGGCTGCTGCACCGAGTGCGTGGCGTCGAACACCACGGGCACGCTGCACGCGCTGCGCAGTCGCGCGAAACTCCGCATGTCCACGACAAGGTCGCCGTACCCGAAGAAGGTCCCTCGCTCCGTGACGGCGATCTCGCTGCCGTGCTGGTCGCCGGTTCGGGCACCGCGAATTTTTTCGACTGCCCCCGCCATCGCTTCGGGCGCCATCCACTGGCCCTTCTTGATGTTGACCGGGCGTCCCGTCCGGCCGGCAGCCACGAGAAGATCCGTTTGGCGGCACAGGAACGCGGGGATCTGGAGCACATCTGCCACCTGGGCTACGGCCGGCACCTGGGCGGATTCATGCACGTCGGTGAGGACCGGCAGTCCGCTGGTGCGGCGCACCCGCTCGAGTGCCGCGATGCCCCGCTCGAGACCCGGTCCGCGCGCGCCTTTCAACCGCGATCGATTGGCCTTGTCGAACGACGCCTTGAAGATCACCGGCACGCCGAGGCGCGGAGCCAGATCGGCGAGGGCATCGGCCACCCGCAGGTTCAGGTCTTCCGATTCGAGCACGCAGGGCCCCGCGATGACAAACGGGGTGTTGCCGAATTGCCCGGACATGGTCAGTCGTGCAATCCCGCCAGCTCCGATGCGGCGCGCTCCCGGGGGATGAGCCCTTCGCGCTGGCGTCGCCGCGCTCGAGCGGCGCCGACGAATCCGGCGAACAGCGGGTGCGGGCGGTTGGGGCGCGACTTGAGCTCGGGATGGAACTGGCAGCCGATGAACCACGGATGATCCGGCAGCTCGACCATCTCGACCAGTGAGCCGTCCGGCGAGAGTCCCGAGCAGCGCATCCCGTATTCCGCGAGCACGTCACGATACGCGTTGGACACTTCGTAGCGATGGCGGTGCCGCTCGCTCACCTCGGTCGTGCCGTACGCCTGAGCGGCGCGCGAGCCCGGGCGGAGCTTGCAGGGATAGGCCCCGAGCCGCATGGTGCCACCCATCTCCTGAATCCCTTCCTGCGAGCGCATGAGGGCGATCACGGGATTCTCACACTCGGGCTCGAACTCACTCGAATTCGTGTTGGGCAGGTGGCAGACGTTGCGGCCGAATTCGATGATCGCGGTCTGCAGGCCGAGACAGATGCCGAAGAACGGCATCTTGTTCTCGCGCGCCCAGCGAATTGCCTCGACCATGCCATCGACACCGCGCACTCCGAAGCCGCCGGGCACGAGCAATCCGTCATAGGGTTGCAGCAGGTCGCGGGCCGCCTCCTGATTCGTACACTGGTCGGCGGAGAGCCAGGTGATTTCGACGCCGCACTCGTTGGCGATCCCGCCGTGGATCAGTGCTTCGTGAATGCTCTTGTAGCTGTCGGCCAGCTCCGTGTACTTGCCCACGACGGCGATGCGCACGCGCTCGGTAGCATGCATGACCTTGTCGACCATGGCTGCCCAGGCGCGAAGATCGGGCTCCTTCGTATCGAGGTGGAGCCGGTGGCACACCTCCTTGTCGAGTCCCTGGGCATGCAGGGTGAGGGGGATCTCGTAAATGGAGCGCACATCCGGGCTCTCCACCACGCAGCCGAAATCCACGTTGCAGAACAGCGCGATCTTGCGTTTGATGTCGGCCGACAGGGGATGCTCGGTCCGGCACACGAGGATGTCCGGTTGAATTCCGATTTCCATCAGTTCCCGTACGGAATGCTGCGTCGGCTTGGTCTTGAGCTCGGCAGTGGCGGCGATGTAGGGAACGAGTGTCAGGTGAATGAACAGCGTATTGTCGCGCCCCACTTCCTGACGGAACTGGCGGATCGCTTCGAGAAACGGCAGCGACTCGATATCGCCGACCGTGCCGCCGATTTCGGTGATCACCACGTCGTGGTCCGGCGCGAGACGGCGGATGGCGGCTTTGATCTCGTCCGTGATGTGGGGAATCACCTGCACGGTCGAGCCGAGATACTCGCCCCGGCGTTCCTTCGTGATGACCGACTGGTAGATCCGGCCCGTCGTCACGTTGTTCACTTGAGACAGGGACCGGTCGATGAACCGCTCGTAATGACCCAGATCGAGATCGGTTTCCGCGCCGTCATCGGTGACGTACACCTCGCCGTGCTGGAAGGGCGACATCGTCCCGGGATCGACGTTGATGTACGGGTCGAACTTCTGAATCGTGACCTTGAGCCCGCGTTCCACGAGCAGGCGGCCGAGCGAGGCGGCGGCGATGCCCTTCCCGAGGGAGGACACCACGCCACCGGTTACGAAGATGTACTTCGTCGAGCTCACGACTTACGCCTCCTTCAGTTGACGGGCCAAGAGCGTCTCAACGGTTTGCAGGTCGTCGGCGGTGTCCACGCCCGGCGTCGCGGCGGCATCGATCGCGGTGACGCCGAACGGGATGCCATGCAGCAGCGGGCGCAGCTGCTCGAGCCGCTCCCAGCGCTCTTCCGGGACCGGCGCGAGCCGCATCCAGCGTGCCAGTCCTTCGCGCGTGTAGGCATACACGCCGATATGCTGATGGTAGGCCACATCGGCCGAGGCGTCACGGTCGAAGGGGATGGGCGCGCGCGAGAAGTACGCGGCATGACCGTCACGCCCGATGACCACCTTCACGCGATTCGGGTCGCCGGCCTCTCGCGGGTCGAGGTTGCCGGCGGCGGTGCCGAGCGCGTCGCCGCGCGCCAGGCACGCGAGCGCGCCCTCCAGGGCGGCAACGGGCACGAGGGGTTCGTCTCCCTGTACGTTCAGGATCCAATCGAACGATCGAAATTGGGGAAATTCGATCAGCTCGGCGGCCCGTTCAGTGCCGGATTCGGCTCGAGCGGACGTGAGCGCGGCTTCGAACCCGGCGCGCTCCACGACCTCTACGACTTCCGGGGAATCCGTCGCGACCACCACGCGCGCACACACGCGCGCATCAATGACCCGTCGCACCACCCAGAGGATCAGTGGTTCGCCCGCGAGCGGGAGCAGCGGTTTACGGGGGAGCCGGCGTGACGCGAGACGAGCCGGAACGACGCCGAGGACGTGCACGGGCAAAGATACAAAATTCATGCCGTGGCGTCTAGGTGAGTGAGTCCAATTCCGAAAGCCAAGCCGATATTGCAGAACGACTTACTACGAAACGGCAGCCGCTTCACGAGTCAACGAAAGAAAATTCTCGATTAACTGCTTGCCGTGCGCCGTGCCGATGGACTCCGGGTGAAACTGCACGCCGTAGATCGGGAGCTCGCGGTGCGCCAGCGCCATGATCTCGGTCGCGCGCGGCCGGTCACCGCTCCACGCGGTGATCGCGAGCTCGCGGGGCAGCGACTGCGGTTCGACGACGAGCGAATGGTAGCGCATCGCCTCGAGCGGACTCGGAATATCGCGAAACAGCTCGTCCGCTTCGTGCACGACGGGACTGGTCTTGCCGTGCATCAGCCGGTCGGCGCGCACCACGCGGCCCCCGAACGCCTCGCCGATCGCCTGATGGCCGAGGCAAACGCCCAGGATCGGTGTCGTGCCGGCGAGCGCCTTGACGAGCGGCACGAGAATGCCCGCTTCGGACGGCGTACACGGCCCGGGCGAGAGCACCACCCTGCTGGGCTTCAACGCCAGCACGCCGTCGACCGTGAGCGCATCATTGCGATACACAACCGGCTCGGTTCCGAGCTCGCCCAGATACTGGACGAGGTTGTAGGTGAACGAGTCGTAGTTGTCGAGGACGAAGAGCACGAAGAGAATCTAATCGACAGATTTGACCTGTGGATTTCCTGGCGCGATTCGACGCACCGTTTGCGTGGTTGACCGGCACCTCTGACGGGTCGTCGTCATATGCCCTCACGCGATGGGTGTTCCTGCGCGCGCTCGGCGTGATCTACCTGATCGCCTTCGTGTCACTGTGGGTGCAGGTCAAGGGATTGATCGGCAGCCAGGGAATTCTTCCGGCAACCGAGTATCTCGACTTCGTGCGCAACTACGCGGGGCCCGCGCGGTATCGCATGGTGCCCACCGTGTTCTGGTTCGGCAGCGGCGACGCGGCGCTGTTCCTGGTGTGCGCCGCCGGCACGGTGGCCGCGTGCCTAGTGATGCTGAACGTCGCTCCCGTCGTCTGTCTCGCGGTGCTCTGGGTGCTGTATCTCTCCTTGTTGTCGATCGGTCAGGATTTCCTGTCGTTCCAGTGGGATGTGTTGCTGCTCGAAGCCGGCCTGCTCGCGATCTTCTGCGCGCCGGCAGGATGGCTCCCGGGTCGGCAGGCGGTCGCACCGCTGTCGCCCCTGATCCTGGTGCTGCTCTGGTGGCTCGTGTTCCGGCTCAGCTTTCAGTCAGGCATCGTAAAGCTGACCTGGGGCGATCCCGTGTGGCGCAATCTGAGCGCGCTCGACTACCACTTCTACACGCAGCCCCTTCCCACGTGGACGGCGTGGTATGCGCACCAGCTGCCCGAGCTCGTGAAGCGATCGATGGTCGTCATGACCTACGTGCTCGAGATCATCGCCCCCCTCATGATTTTTGGCTCGCGACCGCTCCGGCTCATTGCGTGTGCCGCCATCGTGCTCATGCAGGTCGCGATTTTCGCGACCGGGAATTACACGTTTTTCAATCTGCTGACGATCGTGCTGGCGCTGGTGTTAATCGACGATCGCGTTTGGGCGCACGTACTGCCCCGCACCGTGGTCCAGGCTCTGGCGGTGACTGAGCCGGTGCCGGCAGGCGTAGCCTCCGCAGCTCGCCTCGTGTTTACCGTGGTCGTGCTCTTCGTGTCGGCGATAAAATTCTGGCAGGGTCTCACGCCGCGCGCGGACTTCTCCCCCTCGCTCAGGCAGCTCGTGGCCTGGGCCGAGCCACTCCGCAGCGTCAACAGCTATGGCCTGTTTCGCGTGATGACGACCTCCCGCTCGGAGATCATCGTCGAAGGCTCGGACGATGGCGTGAGCTGGAAGCCCTACGAGTTCAAGTACAAGCCGGGCGACGTGCACCGCCGGCCCGGGTTTGTCGAGCCGCACCAGCCGCGACTCGATTGGCAGATGTGGTTTGCGGCGCTTTCCCGCCCCGAGCTGGTCCCCTGGTTTCAGGCGTTCGAAGCACGGCTCCTGGAAGGCAGTGCGGCGGTACTCGGGTTGCTCGGAACCAATCCCTTCCCTGACCGGCCCCCCAGGTATGTGCGGGCGCTGCTCTACGATTATCGATTCACGACGCCTGAGGAACGGCGGCAAACGGGTGCATGGTGGGCGCGCACGCCAATCGGCGAGTACGGCGGCGTGGTGACCAACCCCGAGTGATCAGCGATTCAGATTCATGCGTGCCAGCCAGTCGCCGAAGCGGGGATCGTTCCGGATGGGATCGACCATCGGGTCGACCTTGAGATACGCGAGCCAGCCCCGCCGCTCCTCGTAGGAGCGCAGCAGCCACGTGAAGACCTGGTCGAAGTTGCCCAACCCGAGATGCACCATCAGGAACGCCACGGGCGACACGTAGCCGGTCCGGGCGCTTTCTTCCAGCCGTCCGAGCACGGCATCCGCCTCGTCGCGGCGCCCGCGTACACCCTGGAGGTAGCCGAGGCTCGCCGCGGCGTAGGCGGTTTCGTCCGAGAGTGAGTCGCGGAAGGCGCGCTCGGCCTCGTCGTAGCGGCCCAGCTGCGTCAGGACGAGCCCGAGCAGCCGATAGGTCTCGGGCTGCGTGGGATTCATCGCGATTGCCCGGTGCAGGTGCTCGACCGCCGTCTCGTACTGGCGACTGTAGTAGTGGAGAAACCCCACGGATCGCCGTATCGAAACCGATGCCGGATCGAGATCGAGGGCGCGATGGATCTCCGCGAGCGCCTCGTCGCGCTCGTCCAACACCATGAGCAGGAAGCTGTACCACTGGTGCGCCGTGGCGTACGCAGGGTTCAGCTCAAGCGCGCGGCGGAACGACTTGAGCGCGCACTCCCAATCCCAGTCATAAATGAATTGCAGCCACGCGAGCGAGGTGTGCGCCTCGGCGAGCGTTTCGTCCAATGCCAGCGCGCGCTCGGCGTTGGAGCGCGCGCGCGCGAAGCCCTCGATCACCGGCATGCCACGATAGTCCACCTGCAAGGCATACGCATCGGCCAGCCCCGCGTACGCGAGCGCGTATTCCGGGTCGAGCGCAATCGCCTGCTCGAAGTAGTGGATCGACTCGACCACGCCTTCCCGCGACCGCTTGTTCCAGCAGAAGCGACCGCGCAAATAGAGCCCATACGCCTCGAGATTGCGCGTGTAGCGCTGCGGGGTGGGATCGCCCAGCTCGGCCTGAAAGATCGTCCGCAGCGTGCCCACGATCAGGCGGGCGATTTCGTCTTGAATCGCGAATACGTCGTGCAGCGTGCGGTCGTAGCGCTCCGACCAGAGATGGCGCCCGTCATCGGTGGCCGTGAGCCGGGCCGTGATGCGCAGCCGGTCGCCTGCTTTGCGCACGGTGCCCTCGAGCACCGTCGATACACCGAGCAGCGATCCAATGGCGCGCACGTCGCGTGCCGCGCCCTTGAGCGCGAACACCGATGTGCGCGAGGCGACTCGCAGCCCTTCGACCTTGGTGAGCGCGTTGATCAGCTCGTCGGTCATGCCGTCGGAGAAATATTCGTTCTCGGGGTCGGGGCTCGTGTTCGCGAACGGCAGCACCGCGATCGACCGCGCTCGCGCGCTCTCCGCCCCGGGCTCGAGCGCTTCGAGAAACTCGGCGACGCTTGCGAACCGGCCGGCGGGTTCTTTCGCAAGCGCGCGTGCCACTGCCTGCTCGATCGCCACGGGAGTGTCGGGGCGCAGGCTGCGCAATGGGCGCGGCAGCTCGGACAGCTGACGCGCGATGATGCGCAGCGCCGAGGGTCCCGAGAACGGCGGCTCGCCCGCGAGCATCTCGAACAGGACGCACGCGAGGCTGTAGAGATCGCTGCGGGCATCGACGTCTTGCTCGGCACTGGCCTGCTCGGGGCTCATGTACGCCGGCGTGCCGATCGCGAGGCCGGGCTCGGTGATGGCGTTCGACCCGGCCTGCGCGATCGCGCGCGCAATCCCGAAATCGGCCACCAGCGCGTGACCGTCCGTGAGCAGGATGTTTTCGGGTTTCACATCGCGATGGATCACGCCTTCCCGGTGGGCGTAGTCCAGGGCCGTGCCCACGTTCCGGGTGATGCGCAGCGCCTCACGCAACGAGAACGGGCGCTCCCGGGCAAGCCGGTGCCGCAGCGACTCGCCCTGGAGAAACGGCATGACGTAGTAAAGGAAGCCGCCCGCTTCCCCTGAATCGAGCAGCGGGACGATGTGGGGATGCGTGAGCCGCGCCGCGATCGCGATCTCGCGGAGGAAGCGCTCCGAGCCGAGCTGCGCCGCGAGCTCGCGGCGCAGCACCTTGATCCCCACTCGCCGGCCGTGTTTCCGGTCTTCGGCCACGTACACCGTCGCCGTGGCCCCCCGCCCCACCTCGCGCTCGAGCAGGTAGCGATCCGCCAGGATGGCGGCCAGGGTGGTGAGCGTTTCGGTCATGGCGGTTCTTAAACCTAAGGCCGCGACCCTAGCCGCGGGGGTGGAACCGGCGATGCACGTTCTTGAGATGATCCCGGTCGAGATGCGTGTACAGCTGGGTGGTTGAAAGATCCGCGTGGCCCAGCATCTCCTGCACCGCGCGCAGGTCGGCGCCGCCTTCGAGCAGATGGGTGGCGAAGGTGTGCCGCAGCGTATGCGGGGTAACCCGCTTGGTGAGTCCGGCGCGGCGCGCTGCCCCTTTGATGGCCGCCCAGGCGCCGACGCGCGACAATGGCGTACCGCGCGCATTCAGGAACAGGCGATCGCGACCACGGCCGCGGTCGAGCGTGGGCCGGATCTCGCGCACGTACAACGCGACGGCGCCGAGCGCGCGGCGCCCCACGGGAATGATTCGCTCCTTCGACCCCTTGCCCAGCACGCGCGCCAGGCCGTCTTCGTACGAGAGGTCCTGTAGCCGTAAGCCCGTCAGCTCCGAGACCCTCACGCCGGTGGCATAGGCGAACTCGAGCAGCGCACGGTTGCGGATCGCCAGGGGATCGATCGCGTTGAAGGCATCGAGCAGCCGCTCGACCTCCGCCCCGCTCAGAACCGAGGGCAGTGCCCGCCACCCCTTGGGGGATTCGAGCCGGTCCGATGGGTCTCGTGCCGCCAGCGCTTCGCCGACGAGGAACTTGTAGTAGGTGCGCACGGCCGAGATCTGCCGGCGGATGGTGGCGGGGGCGAGCCCGACGTCCTTCAACGCGTAGATGAACTCGCGGAGTTCCGCGGCCCGGATTTCGTTCGGCGCCTTCGAGCCGCGGGACACGGCATAGCGTGCCAGGCGTTCGATGTCGCGCGCGTAGCTCGCGACCGTATTGGCGCTCGTTCCGGCTTCGAGGGCGAGATAATCGCGAAACCGCTCGAGATGGTACGCCCGGGCGATCGCGGGGTCGCTCATCCCGAAATACTCACAGCCGATCTGTTATTCCAGTAGCGCGACCGCAATCACCGCGATTCCCTCCCCGCGTCCGATGAACCCCATCGCTTCGTTCGTTTTGGCCTTGACCGACACATGGGACGCGCTCGATACCACCGCCGCCGAGAGATTGTCGCGCATCTGGTCCACGTAGGGCCCGATCTTCGGCTGTTCCGCAATGATCGTGATGTCGGCGTTCACGAAATTCAGGCGCAGCTCGACGGCCTGGAGATACGCCTGCTTGAGCAGGCGAATCGAATCCGCATCGCGCCACTTTGGATCGGTGTTGGGAAACATCGTGCCGATGTCGCTCAGGCCCGCGGCGCCGAGGATGGCATCCGTCAGCGCGTGGGCCACCACGTCGGCGTCGGAATGGCCGGCGAGCCCCTGCGCGTGGGGGATTTCGACGCCGCCCAATATGAGCTTGCGACCTGGGGCGAACCGGTGCGAGTCGTACCCGATGCCGATGCGCATTAGCGCTTCAGGATTCTGATGGCGAGGTGGGCCGCGTTTTTCGCGTTATCGACCCCGACGCAGGCGACGGGGACCCCGGGCGGCACCTGTACCGTGGCGAGCAAGGCGTCGAAGCCGTTGAGCGGCCCCACCGCGAACGGTACGCCGATGACGGGGAGGTCGGTTTGCGACGCCGCGAAACCGGGAAGGGCGGCGGACAGCCCCGCGCCGGCGATGACCACTTTGAACCCCCGCCCGCGTGCGTCCGCGACGAGCTTGGCGGTGGCCTCCGGCTGGCGATGCGCCGACGAGACGTGAAATTCGTACGACACGCCCGCTTTCGTCAGGACCTCGAACGCCGGCTCGATGCGGGGCTTGTCGTTCTCCGACCCGACGACGATCAGGACGTCTGACACGTGGTGTTCCCCTGGTTCATGCCGCGTCCTCGATGGGCGTGTAATCCTGGCGGCGTTGGCGCGGCGTGAATCCCGCGTCTCCGATGAGACGTCGCATCTCGGGCAGCGTCATCCGGTACGTCGTGCCGGCTGCGGAGACGACATTCTCTTCCATCATGAGCGAGCCGAAGTCGTTGGCGCCGAACTCCAACGCCACCTGCCCGATCTTTGGTCCCATGGTCACCCACGACGCCTGAATGTTCGGCACGTCCTCGAGCACGACGCGGGCGATCGCCTGCGTTCGGAGATATGTGACCGCGTCGGTCTTGGGCGAGTCGGCCATGGCGCTGTGCTCGGGCTGGAGCGGCCAGCAGATGAACGCCGTGAACCCGCCGGTACGGCGCTGCACGTCGCGCACGCGGAACAGGTGCTCCATCCGGTCGGCGTTCGTCTCGCCCAGCCCGTACATCATGGTGACCGAGGTCTTGAGGCCCAGCCCGTGCGCGATCTCCATGACTTCGAGCCAGCGATCGGCGCCGGCCTTTTTCTTCGCGACCCGGTCGCGGACATTCTGCACGAGAATCTCGCCTCCGCCGCCGGGAATCGAATCGAGCCCCGCGGCCACGAGATGACGCAGCACCTGCTCGATCGTCAGCCCGAAGCGGCCGGCAAAGAAATCGACCTCCGAGGGCGAGAATCCGTGGATATGAATCGGGTGATGGCGCTTGATGTACCGCAGCAGGTCCAGGTACCAGTCGAACGGGATGTAGGGGTTGTGGCCCCCCTGCATGAGGATCTGCACGCCGCCCAAGGCCTTCAGCTCCTCGATCTTGCGCCCGATTTGCTCGAACGACAGGACGTAGCCTTCGTGGTGTTTGGGCCGCCGATAGAATGCGCAAAATTTGCAGTCGGCCACGCACACATTGGTGTAGTTGATGTTGCGATCGATGATGTAGGTGACGACGCGCTCGGGATGGAGCCGCCAGCGTACCCTGCGGGCCTCCTCGCCCAGCTCGAGCAGTGAAGCGCGCTCGTACAGCTCGAGGTACGAGCGGAACTCGGCGGAGTCGCGATCGATCGATGTCATGCAACCTGGAGGAATTGCAGCGAGCCGTCGGGCACCATGCCGCGCGCCGCGAGGCGCCGGAAGAAATCGGTCAGTCCCGCCAGGTGCTTGTAGGTGAACGCGTAGTCGAGTCCCGCGAGGTAGCGGCGGCAGGCCTCGAGCTCGACGCCCGTCGCGCGCGCGGCCGCGGCCGCCAGTGCGTCGATGTGCGTCAGTCCCCAGGCCCGCGCCGCGAGCAGCCCCGCGTGCACGACGCGTACCGGCTCCGGAGCCGCATCGCGCCGCGCCGCCCACACGGCGAAGACGAACGGCAACCCGGTCCACCGCTTCCACGCCTCGCCCAGGTCGACGCGGTACGGATAGCTCTGGCGCGCGGCGAGCAGCAGCGCCGGATCGCCGATGACGAGCACCGCGTCGTGCGGCAGCCGCGCCAGGGCATCGAGATCGTTCGCCTCGGCGCGCGCCTGGGCGAAGCGGGGCCGGACATTCCACACGTCCCGACACAGCAGCTCGAGCAGCGCGACCGACGTGCGAGACGAAGCCGTGAGCAGGACGGTGGCATCGTTCAACTCGGC
>Ga0335080_10000918_pt1 | contig 28083 bp, 20 predicted proteins | sample Lox_Sample_34_FD_206720 | JGI IMG/M metagenome (GOLD analysis project Ga0335080, IMG submission 206720) | Soil microbial communities from Loxahatchee National Wildlife Refuge, Florida, United States - Lox_Sample_3.4 | ecosystem: Environmental > Terrestrial > Soil > Wetlands | place: USA... | reverse complement strand
GCCGCATGATCTGGCTGAGCCCGGAGGTGAAGTTGCCGTGCAGGGTTTTCAGGCGGCCGTCAGAATAGGTTCCCCACGATCCGCCGCCGACCTTGTCGGCGGTACCGTTGACGGTGAGCAGGTTGTCAGGAGAAGTGGTTCCGATGCCCACATATCCGGAATATTGATTGATGCGAACGGCATTGGGCACCATATAGACGCCGAGCGTGATCCCGGTGCCGAAGGTCTCGGAGACGAAATTGTTGGTGTCGCCAAGGAACATAGTGGCGACGTCACCGTTTTTCTGAAAATTGTTCGCGCCACGGACCAGGGTGTTTCCTGAGTCCACTTGCAGGCTCTGCGTGGGAGCGGTAGTGCCGATGCCTACAAGGGCGTTGGCTGAGGCGCCGTTGAGGCCCTTGATACTGCCTAACACCAGAGCATTGCTCTCACTTACCTGGGCGTAGGATCCAAGAGCCGTGGCGTTGGTCAGATTCGGGGAGTTGACATCTGGGCCTGCCTCATACCCCAACGCAGTATTGTTGGAGCCGGCCTGGTTGTAATAGAGAGCGGAATACCCAACTGCGGTGTTGTTGCCGGCGGTCGTGCTGTCGTAGAGCGCAAGAGAACCGATCGCGGTATTGCCGCCCCCGGTCGTGTTGGCATAGAGGGAATAATAACCGTCGGCGGTGTTTTGCCCGCCTGTTGTATTGTCGGCGAGTGCCGACATTCCAGTGGCAGTGTTCCCAGACCCGGTGGTATTGCTGAAGAGCGGAAAGTCTCCCACAGCCGTGTTTTGAGACCCGGTGGTGTTCTTGGTGAAGGCCCCCGCTCCGACGATGATATTGTTTGAACCGGTCAGGGTGGAATTTCCAACGCTAAATCCAAAGAACTCATTGAGGGTTCCGTAAGAACCTGTGATAAAAGGGCTGCCTTGGAAATCGAAGGCGGTCGAAGCGCCCACTGCAGCTCCATTTACGGTTCCCTGCGCGGTGAGACTGGCTGCGTTAACGTTTCCTTCCAGGAAGATCTTGCTGGTTCCGGTGAAATCCGTGATGCCCAAGTTTCCGGCGCCTTCGGAGTTGGCCGAGCCGGCGGAGAGAAAGTTCCAGGTGTGGCCGCCACTGCTGGTGTTGGCCAAAGTCATCCAGGTTCCGAAGGTGTTGTTGCCGCCCAGGGCGAGGGGGGTATAGCCGTTGGTGTTTGGTGGCGCGGCGACGCCGATGCTGGTGGCGAACTCCTGAGCAGGGTTAAAGGTGTTGTTTGCGTTCAGTTGTGGCACCTGGGTAGTGTCCAGGTTCAACGTGATGTTGCCGCTCGTTCCACCCCCGGTGAGGTCGGTGCCCGCGGTCACGCCGGTGATCGTGCCATTGCCGGTGCCGGGAAATGTCTGACCCGGCGCGAAAGTGATCTGCCCGGTCGCGGAGATATTCAGGCCCGTCTCCGCGGGATTGTTCGATCCCTGGCCAAACAGCAGATTCAGCGAGCCGCTGGTGTCTGTGGTGTCGTTGCCCACCGGCTCTGCCTGCCACTGAAACGTCTGCGTCACGGCCTTCCCGACTGTGCTATTGAATACCGACACCTGAATGTCCAAGGGCTGCGAATTTTTCCCCCCGGTCGCCTTGGCGGTCGCAGTCGACGGTAGTGTCAGCGCGCCGTGAATGGTGCCGGTGCCTTTCACGTCGAGCGTGGCCGACGGCGAGGGGTTGTTGATACCGACCTTGGGCTTGCTCGCCGTGCCTCCCTGAAAGATCACGGAGTTGCCCAGGGTTCCGTTGTTGTCCATCCACAACGGGACGTAGTCGGCGGTTCCGGAGCCGCCGAGCGTTGGCGCGTTGCCGCCGCCTTTTCTGGTCGCGGACGTAGTTTCGGAACTGCCTGAGGTGGGCGGGACCGCGAGTACAAACGCCGAGGGGGGCAAGCCGCCGACTGTGGCTGCGTCCCCGGCCTTGATCGCGTAGGGCACGCTGACCAGGAGCGCTCGCGGTTGCTCGGGCTGGCCTTGCAGCTGCACGCCCACCCAGCGGGCTTCGCCGGAGGCGAAGAGAGCCGGCGGCAGCCCCGCATTCGTTGTGGAACCCAGCATCACACTGTAATGACCGGCGTTGTCGGGATGAATATTCTGGGTTTCCGACCAGAGAAGCGCCCCGCCTTCCTGCTCCGCGTAGAGGGCGAAGGTCACGCCCACGGTCTCGTTGACCGGCTGTCCGTCCGCCTTCTTCAGGACTCCCGCGAACCTGACCAGCATGGGCACGGCGCTGTTCGCTGCCTGTTGCGCCATGGCGGACGGCGCACCCAGGCAAGCGATCGTCAGCAGGCAGAGCAGATGATTCAGGGAACGCCGAACACCGATCGAATCAGACATTTGATTTCTCCTCATCGCGAATTTCAAAGGCCCGGGCCGCAGCCGGGGCCGGACTTATTTGCTGATCTTTCCCTCGTACCCGTAAATGTTGCCGAGACTGTCGACGTACAGACCGACGAGGCGATTTCCTCTCAAGTTGTAGGTCCATGAGACCTGGGCGTCACTCACCGGGAGCACAAGCGGGGTGTAAGTTCCGTGATCCAGAAAGAAGGCGTTGGGAGTGGGCCAGTCTTCGTCCCCGATGAACACATCGTCTCCGTAGCCGCCTACCATCTGGCCTTTGTCGTTGATACCGGTCAGCTGGGCGCTGTCGGCGCCGGGGTAGTCGACGGTCGTGAATTGGCCGTTGCGAAGGATGAAGCCGTGATTTATCGAATTCTGGTCAACGTAGTCGCCTACGATCACGCCATCCGAATTGATGCCCAACGGTGAGGTGAAAACGGAGCTTGGAGGGTCGATGGTTGTGTATACGCCTTTGGCGAGGATGAAACCGTGAACCGTTCCAACATCGTCATAGGCTTCTCCAATGACGACTCCGGCATCGTTAATGTTGCTGGCGACTGTGTTCTGAAACGCGGGATCGTCGATGTTCGCGTAGTTCTTCCCTCGACGAATAAATGCGTGAAACAAGCCATTTCCGCCCGGATCGGCGTACCAGCCAACGATCTCGCGGCGGGTGTTGATCCCCAGGGCGCCGGTAAAGGGAGCACCTGGAAATGCGAGCTTGTGGAAGGTGTTGCCCTCAAGCAGGTAAGACTGTTCAGTACCGTTCCAGGCAGGAACATCAGGGCCGAAGAAACCGACCACGTCGCCTCGGGTGTTGAGTCCGCAGGCAGCGCTGTCGGGGGATCGGGGAAAGTCAATCAGACCAAAACTGCCCAGGCTGACGAACGGCTCCGGTGACGGTTGGGGCAGTCGGTCCGCTCCAGAGCGCCGAGATCCCAGACCAGCCGCAGCGGACCTTGCCTGCGGAGCCGCCAGAAGGCCGGCCATGCCTGTCCCGCTTCGCCGGATGGAGGCGGCGTTCCGCTGTGCACAAAGAGAAGTTGAAAGAATGCTCAAAACGGCGAGGCTGATCGCGGCGCAAGTGCGAAACATCTGATGTTCTCCTTGAGACTGGTGGGTCCGGAAATGACTCGCCCAAGCTCGCGAGCGAATGTGGGGCACGCAGGGGCAACAGTCAATCAAACAGCTCTTTAAGCTTGAATTAACCGGGAAGTTGTCTGTTCACAAGGGCTTGCGATTGCTTTTTAACTGACATCGGGCGCCTGAAGCTGGGTGGAATTTCCTGCCGGCGCCTGCGGGTTCAGAATTTGGGCGGCCCAGTCCCGCGGTCGTGGCGTAAGCGCTTTGGTTCAGTTGGGAGGAAGGGCAAGCCCGGCGGGGTGGCGGCGACTGAAGCTTCGGGACTTTCCCCCTCGGTTGGTGGTGATTCAGGTCCAGCCCCAGAAACCTGCTGTCACCTGAGCCGTCGCTCACTTATTACAAAATGTTGACACTCCGGCGATAACATTCTGACTGCGTCCGGCCACAATGGACTGGCTTCGGGTCAACTGACAGCACACCATCGAAGGCTCGATGGCACACTCACAAGGGGCATTCATTGGTTATATGAAAAACATTCCAGGGATTTTCCTCCACGCACTGGCTGTGGTTTTGTGCGTGAGCGGTTTCACTTACGGGACAACATCTCATGAGTCTGCCAGCGGCAAGGCAGGCGGCAAGAGCGTCAACTGGCGGCACTTCCGTTTCGACCCAAAGCATACCGGTAATCAATCTTTGGAGCAGACGCTCAGTCAGCAAAACGTTGGTGCCGCGGGGTTGCTCTGGCAGGCAGATCTCGGCGGTGAGCTGGTAAATCTGTCTTCTCCGGCGGTAGTAGATGGAATTGTCTATATCGGGGAGTCTGACGGAGCCCTGTCCGCCTATCCAGCCAAGGGCTGCGGGTCAGATTTTTGTGATGTGCCGCTGTGGCGATCTACGAATCTTGCGTCGATCATCGATTCTCCGGCGGTGGCCAATGGAATCGTCTACGTCGGTTCGCAGACCAACTTCAACGATGCACACGGGAAGCTGAACGCGTTTACGGCCGCGGGTTGCGGGCAGTCCATTTGCGCGCCATTGTGGCAGGGCAAGGCGGGAGCGAGCGGAGTTCAATCCTCGCCGGTGGTGTGGAAGGGTTTCGTGTTCGTCGGGAGTCCGGACGGAAAACTCTTTGCTTTCAACGCAGACGGCTGTGGCCTGATGCTGTGCTCGCCGGTGTGGACAGGGAAAACCGGGGGCGGCATCGAATCCACGCCGGTGGTTTACCAAAGCACGGTGATGGTGGGCGCGGATGACGGCAAGCTCTACGCTTTCAAGGCGGCGGGCTGCGGCAAGGCGACCTGCAAACCCCGCTGGACCGCGGACATCCATGGCCCGGCCTTTGAATCGTCACCAGCGGTGGCGGAGGGGGTGGTTTACATCGCTTCGAATCATGCGCTCTCGGCCTTCGATGCCACCGGCTGCGACGGCGCGAAGTCCTGCAAACCACTGTGGCAGGCGATCGACGACAACGATTTTTTTGGCGGCTCGCCGGCGATCGCCAACGGACTGGTCTATATGCCACTGGAGAGCCAGCTGAACGTCTATGATGCCGCCGGATGCGGGCATGCGACCTGCAATCCCCGCTTCACTCTCTTCGGGAGCGGAGCGCAGGATGGCATCGAATCATCACCGACGATCGCGAATGGGGTCGTTTATGCGGCAAGGAACAGCGGCGAATTGTTGGCATGGCCGGCGCAGTGCCAACAGGGAAGTTGTGACGAGATCTGGAAGGGTTTCACTGATGACCCGCTCCTGAACTCCTCGCCCACCGTGGTCGACGGAAAGATTTACATTGGGGGCTCCAACCATGGCTTCGGTGGCCGGTTGTATGTGTTCGGTCTGCAATCACAGTAGGATGCGGCAAGGTTGAGGGTCTTACAGGAGGCTTTAGGGTTCGGCGCAGAGTTCATCTCCGCGGGCGAACCCCGAGGCCACTTTCGGGCTGTCAGTGTCTATTCGCTGCAGGTTTAGGTTGTCTTGCGAGGGTGCTGGATGCACCCTGTGCCAAGTCTCCGAGGCCGCCGGGAACGATCTCAGCTGTGCCCTGCTTCCTGCCGGTGACGATGGGCTTGTTCGCAACCGTCTCGTAGGCAAAGCCCTTCAAGGTGGCGGCAACACCGGTAAATTGTACCCACGTGGCTTGGGCTCGCACCCAGCCGTAGTGTGCCTTGCCGTTGATGAAGAACTTGACGCCGAGAAAGGCCGGCTGCTGGGTGGCCCAGGGACAGGATCCAGCGGTACTGAAGTCTCGTCGGAAGTTGGTGGAGATTATGTAGGCCATCTCGTATATGCTGCCGGGCTTACCAAACGGCGAATTGGGCCCCACCTTCCTGCCGAAAGGCAAACCTGCAGCGCAGAACTGCGAAACCACCACCTGATTGCTGCCGTCACCTTGAACCCACAGCCGGCCATAGGCAATGAAGTCCGTTGCGAAGCTATAGTCGGTAAATTCGAGGTCGGCGATCTGGTCGTGGTTAATGCGCAGGGAATAGCTGCCGCCCGGCGGAATCTGTTTGTGCACATGCTTGTAGACAATTTTGGCTTCAGCCGGAGTCAGCGCCAAGGCAGCAACTCCGGCGGCGCCAGCGGCCAACGCGTACATTGTGAGTTGGTGTTGAGTGGACGGCGAAAAAGGGAAGGGAGTTTTGGGGCACCCGGGAGCGCGCTTCATAAACATCCTCCTGGACGGCGGAAGAATAAGTCTCTCTTGCAGAGGCGTCAATGTGGAAAAGTGAAAATTGTGTCGAAGCGGAAGAAATGTGCGATAGGTGGTCCGGCGTTACCAGGGCAGGGGAGCTTCGATCTCTTCGAGCATCCAGCGTTGATCGGCGGTATTCAGATGGCAGTCATAACCATAGAAGCGATGGTGAAAGACATGCTGGAAAAGGCAAGCTCTCTGGCCGCGGAGTATAGGATTGCCGTCGACCGGCCGGAAGTCACCGTCGGGAGAATCACCGACGAAGATCTTGACCTGCCACTCTCCCTGGGGATCGTCGGTATAGCGGTGGGGGTAGATTTCGGTGGCGAGATAATAGGCTCCTTTGCGGCCGCTCAAATTTCTGGCGTGTCGAAGATAGAGAAGAGTGGGCGCGGCGACGGTGTCGGCCGATCTCAACAGGATTTTTTCCGGCGCCTTGTCTAAATCCAGGACACCAGGCGCGCTTCTGCTGATGATCTCGAATAGGTCATGATCGTTGCCACGATAGAAGGTCAAGTAAAAGCGGCCCGAGCGCGGATCACGAAACAGATTCGGGTTTTGATTGCGCTGGTTGGCTACAGCCGAAACCAGCGGCTTCAGCTCGGTGAACTGGATGCCATCCTTTGAAGAGGCCAGCACGATGCGACTGGCGGGCGTGTCGTAGTCGCGGGTGATGGCCAAGTACAAGAGGCTTTTGTCGCGGGAATCTGCTTTGGCCAGAACCGAAGGCCAGCGGGCATTGGTCCAAAGGGGATTGTTCTCGTACTTGATCCAGTTCACCAGGTCATGGCTGCGGGCGAGTCCAATGCCACGTCCTTCGTTCAGCCCGTACCAGCCCCAGTAGCGAAAGCCGTCCCGGTTCAGTTCGAGGACGCTCAGGGTGTGGGGAAACTGATCACCCTCCCAAGGTTGTCCATCCGGCATGATCGGCTTCGGTTGCGTCAGTTTTAGGTAGGGAATCGATGTTGCCGGGCCGTTCTGCGGTGCTGCCTGCCCATGGATATTGCCCAAGACTAGAAGGAACATGAATGCGTGACCGAATGCCCGTCGAAGCCAGTTCATCTCTTCTCCTTTTTCTTGCGCGACGGTTTTCAGGCGCTAGACTGAACTTCCGTCTTTTTGAAGTTGACGGTCGCGTTGGTGATCAGCGGCCGGGCCCAGAAGCCGACACTGAGAACGCAGGCGAAGGTGACGTAGAGAAAGCCGACACCGGCGCGGAGACCGAAGTGGTCGCCGATTCGGCCAATGATGACAGGCACGACGGCTCCGCCCATGATTCCGGTGCTCAAGATCCCGGCAAACGAGCCGTGGTGCTCGGAAACCGAATTCAGCGCCAGCGAGACCAGAATCGGCCACATCACGGAGGCAAAGAGGCCGATGCTGGGGAAGGCGATCCGAGACACGCTTGCCGAGCCGAAAAGGGCAGCGGTCAAACAGAGAAGAGCGCCGAGGGAGGTGCCGATGAGAATGTGCCGGCTATCAAAAATCTTGAGAAGCAGCATGCCGATGAAACAGCCCGCGGTGAGCAGTCCCCAGAACCAGGAAACCGCGCTCGCGCCGGTGGTATGCGGATCGAAGTTGTGGTATTGAGAGAGAAATTTGGAGATCCAGTCCGCGGTTCCCTGTTCCGAACCGACGTAGGCAAAAATGCAGAGAAAGAATGCCCAAACCATGGGTTTGCGGAAGAGGTTGCCGTAGGTCTTGAGGGAGCCGGTTTGTTCGTCTGCCGTGAGTTCCACACGGGGAAAGCGGCTGAAGCAAAGCACCGCGACCATGAGCAGCGTGAACACCGCAAAGATCCAGTACATCGAAGCCCACGGCAGCGTTGCCGGCGTGATTGACGCCAGCAGGTCGAGCAGCGGATTTCCTCGAGCATTCCCGTTACCCAGGTTCAGTACCAGATACGAGTACATGTAGGGACTGAGAAAAGAGGCGCTCCCGAACACCAACTGAGCGAAAGCCGAATTGAAGGCAAAGTGTTCTTCTCCACCGGCGACTCGCAGAAGGGGATTGATCGCCGTCTGCAATGTGGCCATTCCCGATCCCATCACGAACAGCGAAAAGACCGCAACTCGATAGCTGGGGTGGAGCGCGAAGCTGAGCGATCCCGCGGTGCCCGCCAGAAATGCGGCGACCATCACCCGCTTTTCGCCAAACCGTTCCACCAGGAAACCGGCCGGGATGGACATAACCCCGTAGGCAATAAAGAAAGAGAAGGGCAGAAAAGCCGCGGCCGCCAGGCTGACGTTGAAGCTGCTGATGATATCGGGAACGATGGGGCCGAGAATATTGGTGAGCAGTGACATCACGAAGAAGGTGAGAAAGACGATGGCAACCATGTACCGGTTTCGGGGCATCGAGCGTGTCGTCATCGGCTATTCCCTGGTGGTGACCTTCGAGGCCAGTTCGAAACGGCCCGGTTCCCGGCCAACCTGGGCGGCCAGGGCGAGAGTCACCATCTGCACTGGCAGAATTTCCAGAATTGGCTGTATCGATCGCGGCGCGGAAGGAAGGGCGCAGGGTGGGGAAGCGGCCTCTTCGCTGACCAGAGCCGCCAGACCTTGCTTGTCACGGATGTCCTCGAAGAGGCGTTGATTCAAATCCCGCGTCTTGGGCTCGCCGGCAAAAACCAGGACGAAGGTCTCGTCACTCAGCATTTCGAGCGGGCCATGACGAAACGCTGCGCTGCTCATGCCTTCCGCGTGGAAATGGTCGGACTCCTTGACGATGAGAGCGCCAGTGCCGACGGCAGCGAGAGAAGAGCCCCGGCCAACCAGAAACAGATGCCGGGTTCCTTTCAGCATCTGCGCCAGCTCCTGCACATATTCCCCCCACTGCGTCAGATAGGTCCGGACCGCCGGGCTGGCGGCGCCAAGTTCATGGCGAGTGCGCCGCAAATCGCGCTTGCAGACTACATCACCGAGCCACTTCAGGGCCATCAGCGCGGTCAGGTAGGTCTTGCAGGAGACCGAAAACTCTTCGCCCGCCTGGCTGAGGATGGTCGCATCAGCTTGCTCCGCCAAGGGACTTCCGGACGTATTGGTGACGGCGATCACCGACGACTTGCCGCGATTAATCTCAAGCAGGCGAACGGCTTCGGCGCTCTGCCCAGACTGCGAAACTACGATAAGCAGCGTTTTCGGATCGAAAAGGCGGTTCCGGTAGTGCAGGAGTTCCGAGGTCTCGACCATCATTGCGGTCAGGCCGTGATTGACCAGCTCGATGTTCAGAGGATGGAGGGCGTGGAAGGATGAGCCCATGCCGGTGAGGACGACGGCCTTGAACTTGCCCGCCTGGAGGTGCGCTGTGAGCCGCTGCAGAGGCTTCGACACCTCAAGCCCCGCCAGTGTCTCATCGAGAGCGCGAGGCTGATCGAGAATGTCGCGCAGGTACGCGCCTTCGATGACTGAGAAATCAGATTGCACGATTCCCTACCTCGGAGCCGAAGCGGGAATGCCAGACTCTAGCCGCTCCAATCAGGTTCGCGTCTTCACCCAGCGACGCAAGAGTCAACTCTGTGCGATCGAAAGGGACGAACCGGCAGCTGGCGGTTATGACCTTGCGAATGCCGTCGAGAAAGAGCACGGCGCTTTTCATTACACTGCCGCCCAGCACAATGATGTCCGGGACAAACAGCGTCACCAGGTTCGCCAGACCCAGGCCCAGATACAGGCTCTCGTGCTCCACGGCGCGTATGGCCCACGAGTCGCCTTTTAGCGCGAGCTCACAGATCTTCTTGGCGGTCAGTCCGGGACGGTGGGGATAGTCCGAGGGCGCGTTTTTCTCGAGCCAGGCAACCATCGCCGGCCCAGCTGCCAGAGATTCCCAGCAGCCGTGGAAGCCACAGTCGCAGTGGGGTCCGGAGGCGTCGATGACGTGGTGGCCAATTTCCGGGTGCGACTTATCTACACCGCGGTAAAGCTTGCCGTCGAGAATCAGCCCGGCCCCGATTCCGGTGCCTACGGTCACATAAATCAGCCGGCTTCGGTTGCGGCCCGCGCCCCAGGAGGCCTCGCCCAGCGCGGCCGCATCGGCATCGTTCTCAATGGCGACCCGAGTCTGAAAGGTTTGCGTGAGGTCCCGGACCGGATTTTCCCCTCTCCACGCGGGGAAGAAATTCACGTCGCCGATTTCGCCCGTCGGCGGATACACCGGCCCGGTCGATCCGATTCCAACGCCATCAATTTGGGTATTGGCAGTCTGCGCCGTCGCGCGCAGCATCTCACAGATTCGCCGAACGGCTTCGGCATAGCCGCGATCCGCGTCCGTGGGGCACTCAAGGCGGGCCCAGACCTTGCCATCGTCGTCGACCACACCGACGGCAATCTTGGTCCCTCCGATGTCCACCGCTCCAATCAAGCTCCTGCTCCTGTCGTAGCCACACAATCCCGCTTACTTCCACTCAAAGATTGCTCCTTCGTAAGCTCCGATATCGACGTTGAATGCGTCGCCAGAAACCTGAACTGCCGTGGCTCCCTGGGGAGTGATTCTGGCAATCGATCGCAGCGGCGCCGCCGCAGTCACCGTCACGCTGTGCGCTTCGGAACTGTGGTTGGTGATGACGACATATCCTCGATGTTCGCCAGTCAAGGCGCATGCCTCCACCGAAGGATGATTGCTGCGGAAGAGCGGCTTTACGCCTGACCATTCCAGGAACGCTTTGTAGATTCGGTATGTCGGCTCTGGTTTGTCAAAAGCCGCAGGCAGACTGGCAAGGTAGTTTTCCAGAGGATATGCGCTCAACAGCGTCCGGCCTGAGCCCACGGTGTTGGTTACCAATGCGGGTCTGCCATCCTGATCGACGGCGATGACAGTGCCGCCCTTGACCTCGAAGATCGCGCCCCATGAACGCGGCGTCTGGGAGGGAACTGAGTAATGAAACGAATTTCCAGCCTTCAAGTCCCCGAAGGGAGCAACCATCGTGAGTGTGACTTCGTCCTTCGGATTGGCGTCGACGAGTCTTGCCCCGAACAACGATTCCATCTCAGGAATCGCCGCATCCGACGCGACGGAAGCATATAGCGCCCCTCCCTGAGAAACGTAGCGTTTCGCCTTTTCCCAAAAGTCCGAGTGTACATGGACCAGGAAACTGTCAGTGCTGGTGAGCGGCGAGGGCATCAGCAGCAGAGGGCGTTTCTGCCAGTCGCCATACTCCCGCGGGAAATCAGCCTTGATGCCGGCGCGGCGGGCGAGCACGAACGACGACAGCCAGGAACCGGTGAGCCAGAGATTCTCTTCGCTGAAATTGGGCTGGGATTGTCCGGCGACATTCGCACCTTCGTCGGTCGAGGTGTAGGGAACAATCTCCGGCCCAGATAAGCCAAACCGCGAGAAGTCGCCATGGGGCTTTGACCATTCCTGAGGCACAATGATGCCGGCTGAGGCGGGGGCCGGCTCAATGCCGGTGAGATCCAGACGGCCGACGACGTTCTCAAACTCGTTGAACATCGTGGCCGAGGGACGATCTTGACCATTCCAGGTGGTGAGGCCGAACTGGGTTTCGTGAGGCGAGCGCAGATACGGGACCTTATGAAATTGATCGGGCGCGGCATCGGTGTAGCACCAGAGCAGAAATCCGTTGGCTCCTGCACCCAGGCCAGAATAGAGACTGGTACGAAGAAACTTTGCAATCCACTCGGGATCGTATTGCGCCGAGGACGCTCCGATCTCCTGCACCATGACCGGATGTCCCGCGCCGCCCGATAACGCCGTCTCGAATGCGGACCCGTAGGTGCCGCGCTCCGAAAGCATGGCGTCGAGGAACAGCTTGGGGGAATAGATGGAGTAGGGATGGACGCTGAAGAAATCTACCTCATCGGCGATATTATCGGGCCGGAAGGGTCCGCGGCCGACGTCCTCCATGCTGGTGCCGACCACGATCGGATGCAAGACATCACGGCGCCGTATCGCCCCGGAAAGCAGCCGGGTCCAGTTGATTGCCATAGCGTCGGTGGTGCTGTCGGAGGCGATCCAGAAAGGCGGCTCATCGGTTAGGTCCCAGCCGAGAATGGCCGTCTCCTTTGCGTACCGGCGCGCCAGCTCCGCCACGTGATCGGTTTCGATCCGCAGCATATCCGGATCGGAGTGCGGATGCCGGCCCTGACGGTAGGATACATCCCAGTAGGCCTCTCCCACCTCGCCGCCGATCAGGAGGCTGGGGTGCAGGTATATGTGATAGCGGTGAGCCAGCGAAATCAGGAAATCCAGATCGCGGAATGCCTCCGGGTTGTAGTCGCCGGGACGGGGTTCAATCCAGGCCCAAACGAAATCGAGGCGGATGGTATTGAAACCGAGCTCATGCATGCGCGCGAAGTCGGCTTCGATCGCCTTTGTATCCCACTGCGTCGGCCATTGCATGGCGGTTCTCGCCGGGACCCAGTTTGCCCCGACCGGTATGAAGCGATGGCCATCATGGGTGAAATAATTGCCGTCGAGGTGCACGGCCGCGAGGGGGGAGGAACTGGTGTCAGAAGACGCTGGCGACGCGGTTTTCGAAGGCCGGTTATTCCCTCCGGTGCTGATTCCCACGCCGGCGAGAACGATCAGCAGAGGCGACATCAGCCGCGTCAGGAGCCATCTTCTTCTATTCGCCATGTCCATCGTCGCTCATTGTCTTTAGTCTTTGCTCCTGAAGCGTGATTTCCTGAACCATTCTAGAACGTCAACTTGAGAGCAAACTGAATCTCCCGCGACGCGTGTACCGTACTGGTGATGGAACCCGAAAGGCTAGGAACCAGCGGCGACCCGGGGCTGGCGGGCGCGCCGGTCTGATCCACGGCGGAATAGGGGATGCCGAATTCCGGAGTATTGAACAGGTTGAATGCTTCCACGCGAAATTGCAGATTCGCTCGTTCGGTCAGAGCAAAATTCTTGAACAGGGAAGCGTCGACATTGTAAATGGCCGGGCCGCGCAGGGAGCCGCGGCGGGCGTCGCCGTACTCATGGGAGAAGCTTTGCCCGGGAGCAAGCGGCGGAATGGCGAACGCCGCGGGATTGAACCAGCACTCAATGGTCTGGCTATTGGAAGGACATCCTACGCTCATAGCGCTGGAGAAATCGGAGGGGTTGCCCACCGCGTCGGGCCGCGGGGCGCCCGAGTCGGTGTTGGTGTAGTCGCTCGAGAGCAACGGAGTAAAAGCTTCTCCGGAGTGCATGGCGACAATGCCATTGACCTGCCAGCCTTGGGTCAGCCAATGGATCGGCCCTGCGTTGTTCAAGAGCCGTTGCTTGGGGCCGAACGGAAGCATGTAGGACCAGGCGGAAGAGAACTGGTGGCGATAGTCGGGAGCATTGTCGCCGCGCTCCGCCGCGAGATCGTATGTGTTTTGCGGCTCCAGGTATTCGTTTTCCTCGGTCTGGCCAATCGTGTGCTGCCAGGTGTAGGAGGTCAGCATGCTCCAATTGGCGGAAAATCTCTTCTCAAACTTGACTTGCAACCCATGCGAAATCGACCAAGCGCCATCGGCCAGAGTACGAATTTCACCCACGTTCGGAACGGTGGCGTAGTAGAGCCGGCCGAAGTTCGTCGGGGCGCCGGTCGCGCAGGATGGGTCGGTGGGGGTGGGGCACGACTCAAAGTTGCTGTCCAGAGGCTGCGTGGGCTGGTTGCGATTGCTCAGGAAGGCAAGCTTCACCCCGCGCGTTCCCACGTAGGCTACCTGTAGAGCCATGCTCTGGGAGAGAGCCCGCTCAACGTTCAGGTTCCACTCTTCGATGTAAGTGGTGCGGTTGTTGAAGAAGGCCGCGCTTGCCCGTCCCGCGGGATTCTGCAAGGTCGGATAGACGGGCGTCGGATAACCAGTCGAAAGGCGCATGCTAGGCGTGGTCGCCGGGTTAAAGATGTTCTGGCTGAAGAACAGGCCTGTGGGGTTGTAAGCCAGTTCCGCGTCGTTTTGATCGGCTTGCACATCGTAGAAGATTCCGAAGCCTCCGCGCAGCACGGTCTTATCATTCCGCGGCATCCAGGCAAATCCGATGCGAGGGCCGAAATTGTTGTGGTCGGTTTGTACGTTCCCTGAAGCGCTTACCCCGGACATTGTGGGCGAGACAAATTGGCCGCTGGAGAAGTCGAAGTTGGCCAGGCGATTCTCCTGCTCGACCGGCGGTGTGAAGAGATCGTAGCGCAAACCGAGGTTGAGCGTCAGTTTGGGAGTGGCCTGGAAATCGTCCATGATATACGCGCTGAATTCGGTCCAGCGCATTCCGAAGGAGCCTTTCTGACCGTCGCGGTAGGCGCTGGTCGGATAGCCCATCAGGAAACTGGCAAGAGCGCTACCGCCGGTATCGGTGGTCAGATCGGAAGTAAACAATTCGTCGAATGCCATATCCCCGCGAGCGTTTTGCGTCTGGAAGAAGCCATGCAACCGCCGGCGCACATCGGCGCCGAACTTGAGCGAGTGCCGGCCCCGCACGTAGGTGAAAGCGTCCAGGTATTGATAGTTGTTTTCGTTCAGGAATTCGGGGAACCAGTCGGTGCTGCCTAAAGGACTCAGACTGGAGAACTGGATACTAGGCAGACCGCCGGTTGCGGCGGCATTGTTGGGGTCAAAAATGCCGGGGATGCCAAATTGCTGGGAGATCGGCTGGCCGGAGAAGTTCTGAATCGCCTGGACGACGTAGCGGGAATATCCGATTTTGAATTCGTTGATCTTGTTGGGGGTGAAAGTGTGCACATCGCTGATGCCGGCCGACCGGGCCAGATTGGTGATATGGCCGGTAAAGTTTCCTCCGCCCGCTTCACCGGGGAATGGATCGGGAACAAAAGCGTGCACATTGTTGAAGCTGAACGTCAGCGCCAGATTGTTCTTGGCGCTGAGGAGATGGTCTCCCCGAATGTCGAAGGCGTCCTGATTGTTGCTGGAAACGGGATTGGATAAGTAATTGCCTGCAGCCAGCGAGCGGTTGGGAGAAGGAAAAAGTTGCACCAGCTTCAACGCCGTCGGGTCGAGACAGGCGCCATCGCCGGAACCGGAGCACGGCGGAAGTACGTTGATCTGCCCCTTGTATTGAACCGGGTTGCGCAGCACGACATTGGTTACGCCGTCGGTGCAGGTGTAGTCGTGGTTGGTGAAAGGATCGAAAATCGTTCCGGTATCGAAGAACGGATCGGCGCCGGACGGGTTGGGGCAGGGGGAGAATGTCTGCCCGGTCAACAGGTCAGTAAAATTGCCACCGCGCTCGGAAAGGGGAGGCACAACGGAAACGTAGGTCTGGGCCTGGCGAATCCGTGTTCCCTGGTAGTCGGCGAAGAAAAATGTCTTGTTTTTCACGATGGGTCCACCAAAGGTTCCGCCGAACTGGTTCTGCTTGAAGGGCGCGATGGGCTGGCTGGAACTGTCGAAATAGTTCTTGGCGTCGAGCGCAGAATTGCGCAGAAACTCAAACGCACTGCCGTGAAACTGGTTGGTGCCGGACTTGAGCACCACGTTGACCACCGCTCCACCGCGTCCGATGTCCGCGCCGAAGTTGTTGGTCTGCACCTTGAATTCCTGGATGGCGTCGATGGACGGTTGAATTACTTCAATACCGATCTGCTGCTCGTTGTTGTCAAAACCGTTCAGGAGAAAGTTGTTGTTGGTGGCGGTGAGGCCGTTGACTTGAATGGAGGCGTTGCCCCGCTGATCCTCCGGAATTCCCCCCTGCTGCACAGTGTAACCGGCGGTCGGTCCCTGGTTGACGCCGGGAGTGAGATAGGTGAGCTCAATGAAGTTTCTGCCGTCCAGCGGCAGGTCATGCACGCGGCCCTGCTCGATCACCTGGCCGAGCGAGGATGTCTCCGATTCGATCAAGGGCGCCGCCGCGGTTACCACCACTTCTTCACTGACCGAACCGACCGCAAGGGAGATGTCCACACGAACCACCTGATTTACGTCCAGCTTGAACGCCGCCTGCATCGCCCTCTTGAATCCTTCGTGTTCGACGGTCACCGTGTATTCCCCTGATTTCAGTTCAGTCACCACATACTCGCCGTTGCTGTCGGTCTTGGTTTCTCTGGCCACATTGGTCTGAGTTTCGCTGACGTGGATGGCGGCGTTGGGAATGACGGCGCCGGAGGTGTCCTTCACCGTCCCGACGATTTTTCCCGACTCCACCTGAGCTTTAGCCATGAAGCTCGACAGCAATAAGAAGAACAGAACCAGGCATGTGCCCTTGGATATCGCGGTGTGAGTAAGCATGAGGCTCTCCGGTATAAGAGCATATCAACCGCGTATGTATATATGGTGTCAAGCATTTTATGTACGAGCGGATTTGCCAGTTCCGCCAATGTATTCGTGTTTCCTCAATATAAACTGTTTAAATACAATGAATAAGGTTAGGCATGATCGGCTCCGTTTTACATTTGCTTTTGCCCATGGGAATTATTCATAAACACATTGTATACTATGTTTTCTGGTGCTGATTATTCCAACTCCCGCAACTACCCTCGTGGCCCAGCTCGAGCTGACGCTCGACGCGCACAGTTTTGTTCCTTATTACATGCAAATCGTGGATCAGGTCCGCGGCCTCATTAAGAAGAGCAAGCTGAAGCAAGGGCAAACGTTCTGCTCGGAGGGTGAGATCGCCCGAACTCTGAACATCAGCAAGATGCCGGTGCGCCAGGCCTTTCAGAAGCTTCGATCGGAGGGCCTGCTGGTAATCGCAAAGGGCAAACGCCCAGTTGTCGGCTCAGGCCGGGTGCCGTGGAATTTCCAGCAGCTTCGCGGCTTCAGCGAGGAGATGCGCAGGCGGGGGCTGAATCCATCGGCCCGGCTGCTCAGCATGCGCCTGGAGGACCCGGACGTGGAGGTGGCGCAGGCGCTGAAGCTGACGCCAGGGGAGCGCGTCTATCGCGCACAACGTTTGCGTTCGGTCAATGGAGAGCCGGTCGCAGTGGTGACCAGTTATCTGCCAGCCCGTATTTTCGCCGGCATTGACAAACAGGACCTGGAGAAGCAATCCCTGTATTCCATCTTCGAGCGCAGCTACAAACGCAAGCTGCAATGGGCTGAAGAATCGATTGGCGCGGTGATCGCGCGTGCGGAAGAGGCCGAGACTCTGCAAACCTCGGAGGGCAGCGCGCTGCTCATGATCCGGGAAACAACCTACGATTCTCAGAACGTGGCCATCGAATACAGCTTGTCGTTGCTGCGCGGCGATCGTTATACCGCCTCCGTGATTTCAGTCAGGAAGAACTGACAGATCCGCGCAGAGTCCGCTCCCAGTGCCGCTTACCCCGAGGAATTAGTTCATTTGGCGATTGCGCGCCGCATGCGCGCGGAGTATAAGGGTGATCCTCTCAGCGGATTGGGATTGATGGATACCATGGATGCAGAGCAGGAATGGATCGCAAAATATCGCGCCGCGCTCGATGCCATGCCGCGGGCGCGAACACAGAGTGAGGCCATCCACGCGGTTCTCAACCGCTTTCTACCTTTGCTGAAGCGACCATTGCTGGCATTACGCAGGGGACCGCATGTGGTCCAAGCCGTCACGATCCCCGCTTCACAGTCCTCAGCCGGTGAAGTCTCTGCCGGAACTCAGCCACGAAAGTTTCTTCGCGACACTCCCAAAAAGGCACCGCAGCGAAGGCACTCTCCGCAGTTGAGACGTCAGCAGGCGAGTTAGTGGCGGTGCTCTTAACAGTACTTCACCGTATTTCATTCGCTCGGGTTAATGCGGAAGGCTTAAGCTTTTTCCTCTAAGGTTCAGCTAAGGGAAAAGTTAATAGTTTTCCACGCACTTTCCACTTGACGTTTACGGAACGCAAGTCCAAAATTCTTGGCATTGAATTTCTCCCTCCCCCCCAAGCAGCCGATCTGGGATTAATGGATTTGGCTTAGTCTGCCGCTGGAATCTGCCTGCAGGAGTGATCTTGCATGCTTATCGTGGTGTGGCAGGCCGTGGTAGAGCGATATCCGCATCGCACCGCCAGATCCGACCACTAGAGAACAGGGCAATCCTCGCGATGGGTGTGCTATTGGCGGGGATTGAGGGCCAAACTTTACACAGAAGCGCTCAACGCTTCGGAAAGAAATTCTCTATGCTCGCCACTATCGGGCGGCCGGGGATCGTTGTGCTCGACTCCGAGCTTAGCCCCGTCGCTTCCAATGCTGATGCAATCCAGATACTCACTTTTCCTGAAGTGCCAGAGAGGATCAGTGACCTGGACATGTGGCTGGCAAACCGGGTTCGCTCGCGACTGCTCAACGGCCGCTCTCCCGGTGAGCGGCGTTTTGTCAGCCATTTCAAGTCTGCGAAACGAACCTATGTTTGCCGCACGTTCCCCATTCACTTTCGGCCGAACGCACCAGCTTCCGGGGTACCCGCCACCCTGCTGATGCTGGAGCGGAACACGAATGGGACGACCACCATGGACGAGATTGCTGAGCGCTTTGGTCTCACTCGTCGTGAACTAGACACGGTAAAGCTGTTACTGCAAGGGTTGACCAGCAAAGAGATTGCCGACCGCATGGCGATCAGCCCCAACACGGTAAAGGCTTTCATCCGGCTAGTTATGGTGAAGATGAAAGTCTCCACCCGTTCCGGCATCGTGGGAAAAATTGCCGAGGCTCAAACCGTCGCATTCAGTGCGGCGATGCGGTAATAGGGCCACGCAAAATCCCGCCCCGCCGGCACGCGGAGGGCAGCGCAACGAGAGTGTTTGTCAGTTGGAGAGCACTTCTCGTGGCGCTGTCTGTATTCCCGAAACCAAGTTTCCCGCACCGAAGAATTTCGACTCCACTGCGCGCGGCAACTCCACAAGGAAAGTATTAGACGCATCAGGTTAGAAAAATCGGATTAGCGAACATGGGGACTTGTAAAGCCGCTGATTGCGAATAAAGTCCAGCCTGCGCTATAAGGCCGTAGTTTCCCTCCCCTGCCGGCCGGCGCAATTCTCGAAAACGCTAGAAGGAGGAAATCTATGTCTCAAACAGGAAATGCAAGATGGCTCACTGTGGCCGTCATCGCGAGCGCCTGTTTGCTGCTGGCCCCGGTAGGAGCGTCAGCGCAAAAATACCCAGACACATTTTGGGTCAACTACTTCTCGAACAACGTTCCCGGAAATCCGGGAGGCTGGGATCAGGAAGTCAGGATCGTGAATCCCGGCGTAGACGCGGACAACTATCCTCCCGCGAGTCTCTGCGCCATGATTTACGTGTTCGACAAGGACCAGGAGATGCGTGAGTGCTGCGGTTGCTACATCAGCACCAACGGCCTGGCGGAACTGAGCGTGGCCAACGATCTGACCAGCAACACCTTTACCGGCGGGGCCCCGCGAGATGGGAACATCAAGATAATCTCGGCGCCCTCGAACATCAACATCGGTGGCGCTCCCGCGTGTGATCCCACGGGCGGTGGCGTTGACGCCAAGGGTGGCTACATCCTCAACATCGCTCCCACCCCGGACTTGCGCGCCTGGAGCACCCATCTTCCCGGCTACAGGACCCGCAACGGGCACCTGACCGAGGATGAATTCCAGGATGCGACTCTGAGCACAGGCGAGCTGGACAGCCTGCAGGAGGAGTGCACCGGTGTGCTGGCTGTGGGCAGCGGATACGGCCAGTGCGGACAACATGCCAACAACTCTTCGTTCTATTGCACGCTCTGAGCGCGAGGTTCAGTGGGAACTAATTTCGTTTGAGAATGCGCCGCCATTCAAGGCGCGAAACTAAAGGAGGATCGAATGTCTCGAACAAAAGGATTGAGTTACGCAATACTCGCGTTCGCGGCCGTAACGCTCGCCGTCAGTATTGCCGCTGCGCAACAGGAACCGACCGATACCTTTTCGGTCAGCTACTACAGCAATGCGAGAGTGAAGGGCCTTAAGGACGCGACCGTGCACATCATTAACCCTGGAACTGCCATCACCACCATCAATCAGAATGGCAAACCCACCAGCGGGAACCTGTGCGCCGACGTTTTCGTTTTCAACAATGACGAGCAGGCGGTCGAGTGTTGTGCCTGCCGGTTAACCCCCGACAGCGAACGCACGCTTGGCATCGACACCGATCTGTTGGCCAATCCGGTCAACGAGAAGAACGTCACCAACGATGGCGTGCTCAAGATCATCTCCACGGAACCCGTGTTCGTAAAGGGAGTCAAGACCTGCCCCTTGCCGACGGGTGACAAGACCATAACCCCCACCGCCGGCCTGCGGGCTTGGGCCACCCACTTGCAACAGCGCGACAAGAGCGCCTACGTCGAGACCGAAGAAGAGTTCGCGGCAGCTCCTTTGAGCGACTTCGAATTCGAATTCGACGAGATGCAATGCAGCGCGATTGCAACCAGCGGCAGCGGCCACGGAATTTGCACATGTGGCTACGGTGACTAAGTGTAAGTGAACGCAACTTCGCCAGGGCGCAGACCCTCCCCCAGATGCCCTGGCGGAACATTCCATCATTATTTCAAACGAGGAGGACTCAAATGTCAGGCTTCAAGGCTCGTGTTGTCTCCATCGGTATTCTCGCGGCTGCTTCCTGTGCTTCGGTTCTGGCACAGAAGTCAGCCGATGTCCTGGCGGTGGTCAATCAGCAACCAATCACCAGCAGCGATCTGGAGCAGCAGGAAGGCAGCCATTTGCTGCAGTCGCGCTACCAGTATTATCAGGCGGAGCGGAAAGCTCTGGACGACTTGATCGATCAACGCCTGATCGAACAAGAAGCCCAGCGCCAGAATGTGTCGGTCGAAGATTTGCTCAAGCGGGAGATCGATAGCAAGTTGACTGACCCGGCCGAGGATCAGCTGCAGGTCTATTACGAGGGCATGGACTCCAAGGAGCCGTATGACAAGATGCGGGAGAAAATCCTGGATCACATTCGCGATCTGCGCCGGTCGAAGCTGATGGCGGGTTACGTCGAGAAATTGCGGTTGAAGTCGGAGGTGGTGGTGGAGCTGGCTCCGCCCAGCGCGTCGATCCAGGTTTCCGATCGGGCGGGAATCGAGGGCCGCTCGGATGCTCCCATCCAACTGGTGGAGTTCGCCGACTACCAGTGTCCCTACTGCCAAAAAGTCAATGCCGACCTGAATAAGCTGGTGGAGGACTACTCCGGCAAAGTTTCCCTCATCTACAAGGACTTCCCCCTGCCGATGCATCCCCACGCGGAAAAGGCAGCGGAGGCGGCGCGTTGTGCCGGAGAGCAGGGCAAGTTCTGGGAGTATCACAACTTGCTCTTTAGCGACAGGAAGCTGGATCTCCCGGACCTCAAGCAGCAGGCCAAATCCTTGCACCTGGACGAAGACAAGTTCGATCAGTGCCTGGATTCAGGGCAGGAGACCGCCAGCGTGGAGCGGGACCGGCAGGAAGGAATGAAGCTGGGCCTCTCCGGTACGCCGAGTTTCTTCATCAACGGCCACTTCTTCAGCGGCGCCGTCGATTACGCGACGCTGCGACAGATGGTGGACCAGCAGTTGACGGCATCGCTGTCATCCGGACCGGAGGTTTCTCCGAAGGAGTCCTCCCGGAGGTGACGCCTCCCGTGATGACGCGCTTGCATGCGGGCGATTGGCTGCCAATCGCCCGCGTGTAAAGTCTTGGCGAGATGTCGGCCAGCGACGGGCTAACCTTCCTGTCGTCGTTTGCCTTCAGCCTCGTTGTTATCCTCCGCAAGATTGCAAGCCTGTGGAACATCGCCGTGGGCCCCTCGAACGCGCGTGGCGGTTAGACCGTGGTCGCGGCCTTCATGTAACCATTGCCTCCAGCGTCTCGTAAGGCCATGTAGGTCTGGAGGAGACAATGGCAAACGTAGAAATTGGCAAAGCGCCTGAGGGCGCAGATCACACTCGATGGCCAGGGGCGGTCGTTTCTCTGCTGGTGGGAACAGCATTCCTCGCGCTCTGGTTCTGGCTCTTGCCGCGATGGCTCGCCTTCCGCCTGGCGGACGTGACCCCCTGGCGATGGTTGGGGGGGATCCCATCGATGGCGGGGTTCGCTGTGGCCCTGCGTTGCGTGTGGGATTTTGGTTGGACGGGACGAGGAACCCCCGCTCCGGTCGCACCACCGCAGCGGCTGGTCGTCGTCGGCTTCTATCGCTCTGTAAGGAATCCGATGTACGTGGGCTTCGCAACCGGATGGATTGGCCTGTGGATCATATTCGCCCATGCCAACGCGGAAATGATTGCCGTTGTCGCCGCCATTGCGCTGGCAGTCCATCTGTTCGTGATTTTCTATGAAGAGCCGACCTTGCGCAGCAAGTTTGGTACGGACTATGAAGAATACTGCCGCCATGTAAGACGCTGGTGGCCGCGCCTGCGCGCCTGGCAGAAATAAAGGCTGGCTCGGCAAAGGCGTGGTTCGAGCCCGCTCACGAAATGCCCCCCAACGGCACGTCTTCCCATAGAATAGAAGGGCGCAATGAACGAATCTGAGTTGAAACTCGACTTGGGGGAATCGTTTGCCGCCCTCGTGACCCTGCAGCACTTCCGCGATATTCCCGAGGCCCTTCTGGCCAAGGGCAAGCTCGAATCGGCTGGAATTTCAAGCGTTCTGGCTGATGGCAACCTGGTGCGCATGGATTGGCTGCTCTCGAACGCCATTGGAGGTGTGCGGTTGCAGGTCCACCAGCGCGACGCGGACTCGGCGCGGGCAGTGCTCGATGAGCCCATCCCAGAGGAGTTTTACCCGGACGAGTTCGGAGAGCCCTATACCCAGCCGCGCTGTCCCCGCTGCTGTTCGCTGGACGTGGGCTACGAAAACATTGACCGCTTCTGGACCTACGGGTTGTGGTTGCTGCTCTCAATCCCGATCCCCGTCCGCAAGAACAGCTGGAAGTGCTATACGTGCGGCGCCGATTGGGTGGAAGAGTGACGTGAGCGTTCTTTTCTTTCTTAGCGCGTTCGGGCTTGTGACCTCAGGCGTGTATCTCTGCCTGGTGCTGCTGGCTTGCCCGCGTTTCTCGCTGGGGAAACGAACCGGGTGGGCTGAGACGGTTGCGCTTCCGGCAGTAAGCGTGTTCAAGCCACTGCATGGCGCTGAACCCGAGTTGCGAAGCAATCTGGAGAGCTTTTTCCGGCAGGACTACCCGGAATTCGAGTTGATCTTCTGCGCCCGCCAGGAATCGGACCGCGGCCTGGCGCTGGCGCGCGAGATCGCAGCCGGCTATCCGGGGGTGAAAACGCACTTTCTCACCAGCGGCCCGCCGCGATTTGCCAATGCCAAAGTTTCCTCGCTGGAGCGCATGCGCACCGTGGCGAGCCATGATCTGTTCGTGATCAGCGACAGCGATGTGCGTGTGGCGCGGAATTATTTACGGGAGGTGGTGCAGCCCCTCTCGGATCCCCGGGTCGGCCTGGTGACCTGTGTCTACCGCGGGGTCACGAAATTCGGTTTCGTCGCCCAGCTTGATGCCGTTGGCAAGACGGTGGAAATGACTTCGGGAGTGCTGGTCGCTGAGTTGCTCGAAGGGATGAAATTCGCTCTGGGTCCGACTATGGCGACTCGGCGCGAATTGATCGAGGCGGTGGGAGGGTTCGAGGAACTTGGTCGATACTATGCCGATGATTTCGTGTTGGGAAACCGTCTGGCTGATTCCGGAAAGAAAGTGGTGTTGTCTCGTCATGTCATCGAGTTGGCCATTGTCGATCCAGGTTTCTGGGGGTCGATCACGAACCAGTTGCGCTGGGCGAAGAGCACGCGGCACTCGCGTCCCCTGGGACATCTGGGCTCGGGGCTGACTTACGCCGTGCCTTACGGCCTGCTGGGGTTTGCCTGGGGCATATTCAGCGGCCAGGGGACGCTGGGGCTGGCCATGTTGGCAGCGGCCGTTGCAAATAGAATGCTGCAGGCGTGGGCAGTATCCACGCGCGTTGTGGACTCGGAGCAGCGGTTTCGCTCCACGCTGATTTATCCGGTCCGCGATCTCTTGGGCTTCTGCGTGTGGGTTGCAAGTTACTTTGGCAGCGGCATGCGATGGCGAGGAGAAGCTTTCGTTTTCCGGCCCGGAGGCACGATCGAGAAAGCGGGGCCGCCGTCAGATGCAAACAACGGAGTAGCTGCGGACACCGTTGCCAGGGATCGCGTCTAGGACGCGGCGGTCTCAGCACGCGCGTCGTATTTCCTTCTTATCTTTTGTGGCCCGAACTGCCTAGGGCAGCGGCCGATCGGTGTATAAAGCCTTGCCGGAAATCTCCGCGACAACATAGGTACGGCCCGCCAAAGCGGCATCGGCCTCGGCCCGGAGTTCTTGCGGTACGAAGAGGAACTTTCGCTTCCCACTGCCCCACTCGCTCTTGAGTTCCGTGTCACTGAGGAAAACCCTGGGCGCATCCGACCAGTTGGCGCCCCAAAGCAGCGAAGAGGATCGCCCATTTACCAGAAGGGCCTGGCGTCCAGTGTAGAAAATCACCGAGGACCCATAGGCCTGGTCACCGTAGAGCATTAGTTGTGCAGATGCATCGGCCGCGTTGGGAGCCGCGTATCGATTGAAAGAGTCCGCCAAGGCGCGAGAGGAGAGCAGAGGTTCGAAGCGTGCCAATGCGATATGAGCCCCTACGAGGAAGAAAGATGAAGTAAGGGCCACCGCGATGAAGGCGCTCAGGTCCCTTCGCCGGAGCCGCAAAATCCAGGCCAATATCGGGCCCAGCGCGAATGCGATGGCGGCAAGCATGGCGGGAAGCCGCAGGGCCGCGAATGACTGTGCCGTCAGATCGAAAAAATGGGACATGGAGAGTGTGTAATCGCCGACGCCCCGATGGGCGAGCATGGAGCCGATGTCCTCCACGAAGGGCAGGCGCCGTGAGAGCCACAATTCATAGCCAAGAACGCCGGCTATGCTGAGGCCGATCAAGATGAATGCCACATGCCCTGCCAGAACCCAGCGGCGAAATTCTCGCCTTGATTCGATCTGCGCCAAGGCGGCCGCAAACAGCATCAGCAACGGGGCGTAGGCGGGGAATGTGTAGTACTCCTGATTAGTGGAGAGCGAGAAGAACAGCAGGATGAAGGCGGCGTATGAGTTCAATACCAGGGTGGTTTTCTTGGCGAAGGTGAAGCCAAGAGGCTGCGAGGCAACGTGCCGCCGCTGAGCCAGGGTTCCGCGAACGGCCGTGGGCAGCCACAAGCTCCATGGAAACAGCCAGACTGGATGCAGTATCCAATACAGAACTGCGGGGAGCTTGTTGTAGTCGTGGGGATAGCGCCGGCCGAGAAATCTTAGAACGTGCTCGTTGACAAAATAGAACCAGAAGAATCCATGCACGTTCCCGGGAGACGGAATCGGACCGGGATGGCCTTCGCCGAGATTGCGCAGCCCGGCAAGCACGTGCCAGGGTGCCGCGATCAGCAGGAATAATAAGGCCCCTGAGGCCAGCCGGAAGTCTTTCCACCTGTGCCAATCGCCGCTGAGGAACAAATATGGAAGCAGGCCGGCGGCGAAAAACACCGGCGCGATCAATCCTTTGGTCAGAACGGCCAGCGCCAGCATGCCATAGCTGAGATAAAAATAGCCGGCCCGATTTTTCTCCACCGCAAGCAGGAACGCGAAGAGCGAAGACACCAGCAGGAAGGTCAGGATTGCTTCGGGAATGAAGATACGCGTAAACAGGAAGACACCGGCCGATGTCTCTAGCGCCAGCGCGGCATAGAAAGCAGTGCGCAGGCCATAGGCCCTGGCCGACCAAGTCCAGGTGAGCCACGCCAGCGAGAGCACCGCCAGGGCAAGGGGAAGATGCGCGGCAAAGGTGTTAAATCCGAACAGCTCAAAGCTGATGGCAACCAGCCAATAGGGAAGGGGAGGCTTCTCCAGGTAGCGAATGCCATCGACCCGCAAAGTGACCCAATCGCCGCTAAGAAGCATGGTTCGAGCAGCGTTGGCGTGGGTAGCGTCGGCATCGTCCAGCAGGGATGGGGAAAACAACGAGAGGGCGAAAACGATCACCCAAACGGCGAACAGCAGCATCGCGGCGGATCGAACCGAGCAGGTCGACCGGGCGTCAAAGAGAGAGATTCCGGAAGATGGGGCGCCTGAAGCCAAGGTGGAGATGTCGAAACGACGAACCAGCATATCAAGGGTGCCTTCACCGTGTCCGGCCGAGCGGCGCAAGTAATGTTCCAGGCTGGACTGCCGATAGAAGTAGCGTGACCTCTCCAACCGTCGGGCCGCAGAGCGCCAAGAACAAGGTGAAGCCCAACTCGGCCACCCGCTTCGTGGCCAGGCAACCGATTTTCACGGCTGAAGAGAAGGTGCTGGGCTACGAACTGCTGTTCCGGGACGGCGTGGAGGACTATTTCCGCTGCACGGATGTGGAGGCGGCTTCACGCAGCACACTGAATACCTCTCTGCTGATGGGGCTGGACGTTCTCTGCGACGGGCGCCGCGCCTTCGTCAACTGCACTCGCGACGTTCTTCTGAAAGACTACCTCATGCTCTTGCCCTCCACCCAGGCCGTGGCGGAAATTCTGGAGTCGATCACGCCCGATCCCATGGTAGTGGCGGCTTGCCGCCAGCTTAAAGAAGCCGGCTACATGATTGCGCTGGATGACTTCGGCGAAAACGATCCACGGGAGTCCCTGACGGACCTGGCGGACATCATCAAGGTCGATTTGAGAGTCACCTCCCTGGACCGAGCGGCGGCTCTGGTCAAGCGCTATGGGCCGTGGCGCTGCCGGATGCTGGCGGAGAAAGTGGAGACGCGGGAGGAGTTCGTGGCTGCCCGCAAGGCCGGGTTCATGTATTTTCAGGGATATTTTTTCCGCCGGCCTGAAACCCTGATTGCGCAGGAGATTCCCGCCAACCGCCTTAACTATCTGCGGATGTTACAGGCAGTCTCCCGTCCCGAACTGGACGTGCGGGAAATTGAAAACGTCATCAAGAGCGAGGCGTCACTCTGCTACCGGCTGCTGCGTTACCTGAACTCGGCGGCCTTCGGTTTCGCCAATGAAATTCATTCCGTGCGCCATGCGCTGGCGATTCTGGGGGAACGGGAAGTTCGCCGCTGGGTGCGGCTCGTCGCCACGTTGGGTGCGGGACAGACGAAGTCGAGCGAGCTAGTGCTCTCTGCGCTGGTCCGGGCTCGTTTCTGTGAACTGCTCTCTCCCGACGTTCCTCACGGGGACTCCGATCTGTTCCTCATGGGACTGATCTCGCTGATGGATGTGATTCTGGAAACTCCGATGGAGCGCATTCTGGAGAGTGTGCCCCTCGACCGGGAGAGCAAGGCTGTGTTATCTGGCGGAGCCAGCCGCCTGCGGCCTTTTTACCAGCTGATGCTGGCGCGCGAGTCGGGCGAATGGGAGACCGCCACTCGACTTGCCCAGGAGCTGCATCTCGAAGAAAGCCATGTTGCCGATTGCTACTGGAGGGCTATGCAGTGGGCCCAGGAGGTGAGCGGAGGACAACCGCCCACGGGCATGGCGGAACAGTCGAACGTTACGCTATGAAGCTCTCCGTCTCTCCCGGAACAGGCATGCAGTTCCTTCTGTGCAAAACTAAAGTCACTTTGGACTTGCGTTTCCAGCGCGAATAAGGCTACCATCAGAGTGTTCTCTAGCGGCCACGCTCCCTAGCTGGCCTTCCGCGCCCACTGGCTCCAGGCGCCTAACGAACAAAAGATCATTCACGAATGAATTCCAGCCGCATAGGGTTGTCACGCAGGTCAGGTGCATGTGCGTGAAGTGATTGCCCCGCCCTAACGGGTGGAATTGCGGAGCTGAGAGAATCCAGGTCCTCTTTCGGGTGGACCGAGTACAGAACTACCACAAGAGAAACACTATGAACGTTGGACCCGGACACCTCCAGGGAGGCGGGAAAGGCAGACGGCGAAGAGGCCGGCGGCCATCGAATCGCGGCAGACAGGCTGGCGGACGTGATCGCCAGCAGCACGGCGGCATCTACACCGCGCCCATGGATCACAGTTACCGGGCGGCCCTGGCGGGCGGGAAGGCCCGTGGCGGCAGGCCGGGATTTGGGCCCTCCTATGCCCCGGTCGAGCCGGAACCATTGCCCCAGGGGGGCGACAGCAATTCCCGAATCTTTGCCTTCGT
>Ga0335080_10000917_pt1 | contig 28089 bp, 25 predicted proteins | sample Lox_Sample_34_FD_206720 | JGI IMG/M metagenome (GOLD analysis project Ga0335080, IMG submission 206720) | Soil microbial communities from Loxahatchee National Wildlife Refuge, Florida, United States - Lox_Sample_3.4 | ecosystem: Environmental > Terrestrial > Soil > Wetlands | place: USA... | reverse complement strand
TTCCCATCTGCGGTGAGGGCGGCTTGTGTCCGTTCAGGAGGATCTTCACGCTGCGTGGGCCAGCGCAGGGGTCGCGCGCTCGAGCGCGCCGAGGAAGTGGTCCTCGCTGGGCCCGATTCCGGCGGCAGAGAGCCGCTCCGGGTCGAGGAGCTCGGCCGCGAGCCCGCAGACCGCGTCGGCGTCGACGCTGTCGATCTCGGCGACGAGACGATCGAGCGAGAGGATCTCGGAATCGGTGACCAGGGACTTTCCGAGCCGGGTCATCCGGGCGGAGGTCGACTCCATCGACAGCAGCAGCCGCCCCTTGATGTTCTCCTGGGCACGCCTGAGCTCGCCCGCCCTGAGGTTGCCGGCCGCGATGTCGGCGATCTGCTCGGCGGTGATCGCAAGAGCGTCGGCGATGTTGTCCTCGCGCGTCCCGATGTAGATCCCGATCTGCCCGGTGTCCGCGTATTGGGAGAGGAAGCTGTAGACGGAGTACGCCATCCCGCGCTTCTCGCGGATCTCCTGGAAGAGCCGCGAGGACGCTGATCCACCGAGGATCGCGTCGAGGATCGAGGCCGCGAACCGACGCCGATCCGACCGCGAGACGCCGGTCGCACCGATGCACACGTGGTACTGCTCCGTGTCCTTGCGCTGGAAGCGGAGCCCCGGCTTCGGGATCTTGACGAGCGGCGGTCTGATCCGTGCCTTGCCGGCGGTCGTCCCGCCCCGCCTCGCGACCAGCCCCTCGACGAGCCCGACGAGCTCGTCGTGGTCGATCGCGCCGGCCGCGGCGACGACGATGTTCGCCGGCGTGTAGAACGACCCGTGGTAGGTGCGGAGCGCGCGCCGGGTGACGCTCGAGATCACCTTCGCCGTCCCGATCACCGGGCGTCCGAGCGCGTGCACGCCGAAGACCGCCTCGCCGATCAGATCGTGAACGAGGTCCTGGGGGGTGTCCTCGTACATCGCGATCTCCTCGAGCACGACCTCACGCTCCGAGTCGAGGTCGTCGAAGAGCGGCGAGAGCACCATGTCGCCCATCACGTCGAGCGCGGTCTCGACGTGGCTCTCGGGGACGCGGCCGTAGACGACGGTGTGCTCGCGCGAGGTGGCGGCGTTCAGCTCGCCGCCCATCTCGTCGAAGATCTCGGCGATCTCGAGCGCGTTGAAGCGGCTCGACCCCTTGAAGAGCAGGTGCTCGATGAAGTGCGAGATTCCGGCCTTGGCCTCGGTCTCGTCCCGGGAGCCGACGCCGATCCAGAAACCGATCGTGGCCGAGCGCACGTGCGGAAGGCGCTCGGTGATCACCCGTTCGCCCGAGTCGAGCTCGGTCTGGATCCACGTCTCCACGGCGGGATGGTACGTGGAGCCGCTAGCGCACCCAGAGCTGATCGAGGCAGGCGCCCGTGAAGCCGGTCGACGCAGACAGCCAACAGAACCTGTAGTTGCCTGTTCGGTGTGAGACGAAATCGGCGGAAAGCGCCGCTTTCATCGGCACCCAGGGAGCGTCGTTCGTGACCTCGCGGTCGATCGCGGCCCAGAGCGCCGAGGCAGCCGACGGATTGCTGACCTGCACCGCTCTGGCCCGCGCGATCTGAGCGTCGATGCGTCGGTCGCAGAATCCGGCGTAGTTGTAGTTCGTGTTCGGGTTCCCGGTGTAGGACTCGCAGGTGAAGTTCTCGGAGAAGATGTTGTTTGCGGATGGATAGTCGGCGCCCCAGCCGGCGACACCGGCCTGCCGGTCCGGGGCCCAGGTGGGACCGGTGTGCGGAACGGTTACGAGGCGGGCCTTGTAGCCGAGGCTCTCGAGCACCGAGACGAAGTAGGCGCCGTTCCGGCGCCCGACCGGGATGTCGTAGAACCAGATCGTCACCGGCTGCCCCTTCGTACCCGACGCCGCGACGAGCCTCCGCGCCCTGGCGAGGTCGGGCCCGTGGTAGGTACCCGTGGTATCGGGGTTCGAGGTGAAGGGGCAGTAGGCCTTGTAGCCGTCCACGTTCTGGGTGATGAACTGGCAGGTCACCTGCGCTTCGATGCTGCCGCCGTTGATCGCGACCAGCTTGCTGCGGTCGACGGCGTAGTTGAGCGCCTGGCGAACGCGGACGTCGCTGAACGGTGCCAGCCTCGTGTTCAGCCAGAGCCCGAGCGTGGCCAGGAGCGGCCCCACGTACAACTGGCTCGAGTAGCGGGTCTGCAGGGACGCGGCGAGCGCCGGGAGCCAGGTCTGGTCGGGCCCGTCGGCGGTGATGTCGGCTCTCCCCTGCTGCACGGCCCGCACTGCCGCCGCGCCCGTGTAGTTGTAACGCTCGACGATCCGGTCGGGATAGCCGGGCGGCTGCGCGGCTACCGACCAGACATGGAAGTGCGGGTTCCGGACGAGCTGTACCACACCCGGCTTCGCCTGGTAGGAGGCGATCTCGTACGGCCCCGTGGCCGGCAGCGGCAGCCTCGCGTCGACCGGCGTGCTCGCCGGAACGGCGACGAAGGCCGGCAACGCGAGTTGGTAGAGGAAGTCGGGGTTAGCGCTCGAGAGGTGGAAGGTGATGGTGTTGGAGCCTGCGCTTGTGACGACCCCCCTCGAGAGGTCGCAACGGGTGTCTGCGCCGAGGCAGCTCTTCGCGCCGACGACGTCTTCCATGTAGCCCCCGGGCGTCTGTCCGTGGCTCTCGAGCAGCGCGCGCTCGATGCCCCGGCGTATGTCCGCCGGCTGCACCGTCCCACCGGTGGAGTAGCGGATCCCGCGACGAAGCTGGAAGGAGTAGGTCTTGCCTCCGTCGCTCACCGTCGGCAGTCCGACCGCCAGGTCGGGAACGACGCTGTAGCTCGCGGCACCGCCCGCGCGGCTGTAGCCGAGAAGGCCGTCGTTGGTGATGGTGTTCAGCTCCCACGTTCCGTATCCGGATGAGGGGTCGAAAGCGTGCGGGAGAGGGTTCGTGTAAATGCCCGTCTGGTTGGCGATCAGGAGGGTCAGGGTGCCGCCGCGGTGGGCACCGGCGGACTCCTGCACGGGCACGTACCCCGTGTTCCCGCTCAGCGCCACCCCCTGCGGTGTCCCCCCGACGGCCACGGTCTTCGCGACCTTGCCGGCCTGCGGGTCGATCTCGGACAGGGTGCCGGAGAGCTCGTTCGAGACCCAGACGCTCCCGTTGACCGCGACGGCGACTCCGCTCGGCGCCTTCCCGACGGGAACGACCGCGACGAGATGGCCGGTCGAGGAGTCGATGCGCGAGACGGTGCCGTCTTCGCTGTTGGCGACCCAGACCGCCCCGGGACCGGTCGCGACCGCGACGGGCTGGTTGCCGACGCTGGTCGTGCCGCTCACGCTTCGGGCCCTCGGGTCGACCCTCGAGAGCACCCCGGCGGCGGCGCTCGTCACCCAGACGGCGCCGTCGCCGACGGCGATCGCATCTGCCCCCGCGTCGACGCTGATCGGAGCCCCTCTGGCACCGGTTGCAGGGTCGATCCGCACGACCGTCTTGTCGACCGAGTTCGCAACCCACACCCCACCGAGCCCGTAGGCGATCCCCGAGGGTCCGTTTCCAACCGGGATCGTCGCGACCCGCTGCCCTCCGTTTGCCCTCGGGTCGATCTGCACCACCGATCCGGCCAGACTCTGAACGACCCAGACGAACCCGCCGCCGACGGCGATCGCAGCGGGACCGCCTCCGACCACGATCGTCTGCTGGACGGTGTTGGTCGTCGGATCGATCCTCTCGACCACACCGCGATTCGACAGCGCAACCCAGACCGAGCCCGCTCCCGAGGCGACGGCATTCGGCGAAGAGCCGAACGCCACCGCCGCGGTGAGCTGGCCGGTCGAGAGGTTGACGGCGCCCAGGGAGTTCCCGCCGAGCCGGGCAGAAGAGTGGGAGTTGCCGGAGCCGCCGCTCGAGAGCGCGAGCAGCGGCACCGCCACCGCCGCCGCGACGACACCTACGAGAGCCGCGGCCAGCACGGATCGTCGTCTGAGCACAGGCGTCTTGACCCGCTCGGCGCCCCGCAAGGGCGGAAACTCGACCTCGAGGCCCTCGGCGGAGACCTGCGAGATCCGCTCGGGCCGGTCGACGTCCTTCAGCCGGAAGCTGCCGAGGTCGCGGAGAGAGACGCCCTCCGGGAGGTCGTCCTCGACGATCTCCCGGGTCGTCGACGAGACCAGCACCTGGCCGCCGTGCGCTACTGCGCCGATCCGCGCAGCGCGGTGGACCGAAAAGCCGACGTACCGTTCGCCGGAAGTGGCGGCCTCGCCGGTGTGGATGCCGACTCTGACCCGAACCTCGACCCCTCCGGGCCACTCTTCCTCGTCCAGTTGTCGCTCGAGCGCGACCGCGGCGGCTACGGCGTTCGAGGCACTCCGGAAGGCGACGAAGAACGAGTCTCCCTGGGTATCGACCTCCTCCCCGCCCTTGGCCGCGAAGACCCCCCGCAAGACCGTCTGCTGCCGGGCGAGCAGCTCGCCGTACCGCTCCCGGCCAAGCTGCTTGAGCAGGTTCGTCGAGCCCTCGATGTCGGTGAACAGGAAGGTGACGGTCCCGCCGAGGCGCTCAGACATACTTCACGGCGACAAGACTCGCTTGACAGCTCACCCGTGTCAATGCTCTCGGGCTTGGCCGGGAGGTCCGTCGAGGGCGGTTAGGATTCGCCGATGGCCCGCGAAGACCCCAAGCTCGTCGCGCTGAAGGCCGTACCGCTCTTCGACGGCATGAGCAAGAAGGATCTCGCGGCCGTCGCTCGGATCGCCGACGGGTTGGATCTCCCGGCCGGAAAGGTCCTGATCGAAGAGGATCGTCTCGGGTCGCAGTTCTTCGTCCTGCTCGACGGCGAGGCCGACGTCCGGCGTCGAGGGCGCAAGGTGAACACGCTAGGCAAGGGGGATTTCTTCGGCGAGATCGCCTTGCTGGCCGACCGGCGAACTACCGCGACCGTCACCTCCAGGACGCCCGTTCGCGTGCTCGTCATCACGCGGGCGAGCTTCTCGAAGCTCCTTCGAGACCTTCCGGACGTCCGCTGGACCGTCATGCAGGCGCTCGTCCGACGGGTTCCCGGCGACGGAATCCTCTCCTCGGACTAGCTACGCTCGGCTCGCAGCCAGGACCTCGAGCGAAGGAGGCACATGTACGCGACACTCCGCTGGTACGGAGGCAACGTCGAGCTCGCCGACCAGCTCGCAAGCCGGGCGGACGAGATCAAGGCGGTCATCGGCCCCGTGCAGGGTCTCCGCGGCTACTACCTCATCCGCACCGACGGCGGCACGGTCTCGATCACCGTCGCCGACGATCGGTCCGGCGCGGAGGAATCGAACTCCGTCGCAGCAGACTGGATCAGAGAGAACATGCCCGAGGTCGCGGCGAGCCCGCCGCAGATCTCGATGGGCGAGGTCGTCCTCAGCCTCTAGTGTCCCGAGTCGCTAGTTCGCAGGGACCCGCTGTTCGGCGTCGAAACGTCGTGCTCATAGGCGACGATTGGAGGCCGGGTATGGCGCAGCGGACGGAGATCGTGTTGGACGATGAGCAGCGGGTGGTGCTCGAGCGGTGGGCTCGGCGGCCGAAGAGCTCGCAGGCGTTGGCCTTTCGCTGCCGTGTGGTGCTGGCGGCCGGCGAGGGGCTGTCGAGCAACGAGATCGCGTTGCGGCTTGGGTGTAACGCGAACACGGTCAGTAAGTGGCGGGTCAGGTTCGCCGAGCGCGGGATCGATGGTTTGCACGACGAGCCGCGGCCGGGGAAGCCGCGCTTGATCAGCGACGAGGCGGTCGAGCGGGTGATCGTGAAGACGCTCGAGGAGCAGCCGCGTGACGGGACCCACTGGTCGACGCGGTCGATGGCGGCCGCGACCGGGATGAGTCAGAGTGCGGTCAGCCGGATTTGGCGGGCGTTCGGGTTGAAGCCACATCAGAGCGAGTCGTTCAAGCTCTCGCCGGATCCGCAGTTCATCGACAAGGTCAGGGACATTGTCGGTCTGTATCTGAATCCGCCGGAGGCGGCGGTCGTTTTGTGCGTGGACGAGAAGTCGCAGATCCAGGCGCTCGACCGCTCGGCGCCGGTGTTGCCGTTGATGCCCGGTGTGCCCGAGCGGCGGACACACGACTACGTCCGCTACGGCACCACCAACCTGTACGCCGCGCTCGATCTCGCCTCCGGGCAGGTGATCTCGGAGATGACGCCGCGGCACCGCGCCGAGGAGTTCCGGCGCTTCCTCAACCAGATCGACGCGGCAGTTCCGGAGGGCCTTGATGTCCACGTCGTGCTCGACAACTCCTCGACCCACAAGACACCGTTGGTCCAGCGTTGGCTCGTCCGTCACCCGCGCTTCACGTTCCACTTCACGCCGACCTACAGCTCCTGGCTCAACCTGGTCGAGCGCTGGTTCGCGGAGCTGACGACGAAATGGATCAAGCGCAGCAGCCACCGTTCCGTCCGCGACCTCGTCGCCTCGATCCGGACCTGGATCACCAACTGGAACGACGACCCCAAACCGTTCGTCTGGCACAAAAGCGCCGACGAGATCCTCGCCAGCATCGCCGCCTACTGCCAACGGATTAACGACTCGGGACACTAGTCCTCCGCCGGGATCCAGACCCGCATCCCGCCACCCTCCCGGTTCGCCCACGCGAAGTAGGGAACGGCGAGCAGCTGCGCCGGAGCCGCCGAGGTCGCCGGCAGCTCCCGGAGATCGCGATATTCGGCCCGGCGCCAGCCGTCCGTGTCGCGGAGAACACCCGACACCGACAAACCGGGTAGGCCGCCCAGCTGCGCAACCAGGCCGCCGTCGACGGGGTCGGCCGCAGCATCGAGAGAGACGTCGGCCAGATCGGCGCCGGCCGGAAGGTCATGCTGCTCGAGGCAGTAGACGATCGGGCCGCGTTCGAGCGCGACGCATCCGCGAACGGCGTCGATACGCGGATTGGGGGCGGTGAGCCTCGGCGCGACGTCGATCTCCAGCACCACACGGTCGCCGACCTGCCAACGCCGTGTCAGCGTGGCATACTCGCCCGCAGCGACCGGCTTGCCGTCGACGGTCGCGGCTCGCGCCCACGCGGGGACCCGGAGCGACAGCGTCCACTCGGCATCGGTGCTCGAGCCGACCTCGACCGCGACCGAGCCCGACCACGGATAGCTCGTCTCGACGTGGAGCTCGACCGGGCCCGCCTCGGGCACGACGGTTCGCATCGTCGACGACGCATATTGATGGAGCTGGACACCGGCCTCCGTCACGGTGGCGAGGTAGTGGTGCAGCGACGAGAGCAGCCGCATGATGTTGGGCGGGCAGCATGCGACGGGGTTCCAGCGGTGGCGTCGCTCGCCGTTTCGCGACTGCAGCGGATTCGAGTAGAAGAAGGACTCTCCGTCGAGCGAGAGGCCGGAGAGGAAACCGTTGTAGAGCGTTCGCTCGAGGAGGTCGGCAAAGCGGCTCTCGCCGGTGACGAGCAGCATGCGCCAGTTCCACATGATGCTGGCGATCGACGCGCAGGTCTCGCAGTAGGCGCGGTCCGGAGGCAGCTCGTACGGATCGCCGATCGCCTCGCCGTAGTGTCGGGAGCCGACCCCGCCCGTCAGGTAGGTCTTCGCCGCCGTGAGGTCGTCCCACTGGCGGAGCATCGAGCCGAGCAGCGCCTCTTCACCCGTCTCGGCATAGATGTCGGTGACCCCGGCCGCGAGATAGAGGGCGCGCACGGCGTGCCCGACGATCGAGCGGGCGTCGCGCACCGGCTCGGCGTCCTGGTAGTAGTCGAGGTCGAAGCGGCCGTCGGCGAACATGCCATGTCCCCGCCGCGCGGTGAGCGTGTCGGCCAGCTGCAGGTAGCGCCCTCGACCTGTCTGCCGGTAGAGCTCGACGAGGGCGACCTCGACCTCCGGATGTCCGTCGGTACCGGTCTCGGTGCCCGTCCGGAATGTCTGGTCGACCAGGTCGGCGAAACGACAGGCGACCGAGAGGAGGGTCGTGTCTCCGGTGGTTCGCGCGAACGCCACGCTCGCCTGGAAGAGGTGACCCGCGCAGTAGAGCTCGTGACCCATCTCCAGATCCGTCCACCGCCATGTCGGGTCGACGACCTGACACCAGGTGTTGAGATAGCCGTCCGGCTCCTGCGCGGCGGCGACAAGCTCCGTCGTCTCGCGCGCGAGGCGCTCGAGCTCAGCCGACGGCTCGCGCCCGAGCTCCCAGGCGAGCGCCTCGAGCCACTTGTAGACATCGGTATCGCTGAAGACCATGCCCCGGCGCTCACCCGAGGCCTGTCCCGCCGCGATCCGTAGGTTGTCGAGCGTTCCTGCGCGCTCCAGCTCCTCCGCCCCGCGAAGAAGCGTCACCTCTCGGTTCACCCGCTGGCGGTCCGCGAGCAGGCCGTCCCGGATGACGACACCGCGGGCATCGATCGGACGGAGTCGCACATGGGCAGACGGTGTCGGAGCGACGCTCGCCGCGATGCTCGCCACGGACTCAAGCGTCTCGTCCTTGTTCTTCATGGGATCTCCCGAAAGGGTTGCATGTGGAGTTCTCGGCGAAACGCTTCGGACGAGCTTATCCAAGCGGTCTGTGGCATACGCAGAATCGGCTTACGCGCTGCGGTTGGCCCGGCGTACAAGGCGGTCCGACGGGGTCGAGAGGTGCACGGTCGAGATGTGGCACGGTCGAGATGTGGCACGGCGGTTCGGTCCGCTCACCGGTTGACTCGCTCACGACTGCGAACCGCCCGGTACCGCTGCCCCGTCCAGCCGGAGAAGCGGTACCGGGCCGTGATCGTGAGTCGTCTTGCTTCTTTCCCCCTGGCCTAGCCCTTCAAGATCGTCGAGATCTGGCCCGACGCCGTGTTCAGCGCGTCCTGGACGGACTTGGAACCGGACAGGGCGGCCTGGATCGCGGTCCACACCGCCTGGGAGATCTTCGGGTACTTCACGCCCAGGCCGAGGGTGCGCGGATGTGCATACAGCGTCTGGTGGATGTAGACCCCCCACTCGGGTCCTGCTTGCTTCAGGTAGACGTTGGCCACTGCGGGCTTGGCCGGCAGATAGCCGAACAGCTTCGCGAGAGACAGCTCCATCGCTGGTGTCTGCATGCCCTGGATGTACTCGAACGCGGCCTGCTGCGCATCGGTGCCGCCGCTCTTCGAGACCATCCAGTCCTCGCCGCCCAGCGGCACGATCGTGTGCTGGCCGGCCTTGTTGACCGGGACGGGAACGACGCCGAACTGCTTGCCGTAGAACAGCTTGGCCTGGTTCATGGTCGGGAAGTTCCAGGGGCCGTTGACCATCATCGCGGCCTTGCCGTCGATGAACTGGGTCGACGCGGCGGGAGTCTGGCTCCACTGGAGGCAGTCCTTGGACGCAGAACCGTCCGTGATCAGCTGATTCCAAAGGTTCAAGGCCTGGACGCCGGGCGCACCCGCGACGTTCGCGAACGTGGCGCTACCACCGTTGCTCCAGAAGAACGGCTCCCACTGCCACGTGGTGTCCTCCGCGGCCTCACAGGTCAAGGCGATCCCGTAATGCGCCGAGGTCGTGAGCGCCTTGGCGGCGGTCAGCAGCTGCGCCCACGTCTTGGGGGGACTGACGTTTGCCGCCTTCAGCATCGCGATGTTGTAGATCAACGCGATCGAATTGGCACCCGCCACGGGCAGGCTGTAGTACTCGTGATTGGACAGACCCTCGTTGATCACCGCCGGGAAATACCCCTTGGTGCTGAATCCCTTCAGACCGCTGAGAGGAACCACCTGGCCCGTCGAGATCATCGTCGACACGAACGGGTTGTCGACGGCAAGAAGGTTGGGCAGGTCCTGGCCCGCGGCTTGCGTCAGGAGTTTCGTGTCCAGGTTTGCGAAGGGAACGTATTGCCTGTTCACCGTCACACCGGGGTGCGAGGCTTCGAACTGCTTGGTGTAGGCGGCCAGTGCAGCGATCTGGCCTGGAGTGTTGAAGTAGTCCTCCTCCGTGAGCGTGATGTTGGTCGCGGCGGAACTGACCACCGAGAACCCAACCAGGGCACACATCGCGGCCACGATGGTGGCTGCGAATCCCCACTGCCATTTCTTGGTGAATAGCTTCATGGCGGTTCTGTCCTTTACGGTTGATGACGGAGACGAAAGTGCAAACCAAGTGCCACCAAGGCGAAACAGCCAGCCTTCAGGTCTCTAGCTCACCCATCACCTCCTGTGCCGCCTCTGGCGGCGTGGGCTGCATTTCACCCATATCCCCTTGCAGTGAGACCGGGCTCATCGCTAGCCCTTCACCGAGCCTGCTGTGAGGCCGCTGGCGATATAACGCTGTGCCAGCACCAGCAGGACCCCGGCCGGCACCAGCGCGATTACTGCCGAGGCCATCACTGCGCCCCAGTCGGTCGAGTAGTTGCCGAGATAGTTGTAGATCCCCAGCGTGATCGGCTCGATCCCGGCGCCGTTGAGAATGGTCAGGGCAAAGATGAAGTCACCCCAGCCGGCCAGGAACGCGAACACCGCAACGGTGATCACGGCCGAGCGGGAGAGGGGGACCACGATGAGGCGGAACGTGCGCCACTCGGACGCGCCGTCGACCCTCGCTGCATCCATCAGCTCGTTGGGCAGGCTGAAGAAGAACGCCCGCAACACGAGAATGGCGAAGGGGATCGCGTAGGTCCCGTCGGCGAGAATCAGCCCCGGATAGGAGTTGAGCAGGTTGACCCAGTGGAAGACGATGAAGAGGGAGGTCGCAAGGACGATGGAGGGGACGATCTGGGCGACGAGTAGGGAGCTGACGATGATCAGCGTCACCCGCAGCCGGTATTTCGAAAGCGCGTAGGCGGCGGGTACGGCCACGACCAGAGCCAGTAGTGCCGTCCCCAGGCCGACGAGGAGGCTCGTCAGCACGGCGCCTGTTTGCGACCCGGCTACCGTCTCCTGCGTGGCGGCCGAGGGGTGCCCGAGGACGGTGCGGTAGTTGTCCAGCGTCGCCGCGTGCGGCAGCCAGTAGAACGTGCCGCTGAACAGCGTGTTGGTCGACTCGAACGAGCCGACGATGATCGCGTAGACCGGGAACAGAATGATCAGGAGCGCGATGGCCGCCGTGAGCGTGCAGAGCCAGCGCAGGGCCCTGGCCCTCTGCGCGCGGCTCATCGGTCTGCTCCCCGGCTGCTCCGAAGCGAGCCGCGGCTGAGCCACAGGTACAGCGGAGCGCAGACCAGCGCCAGCAGGAGCAGCACGTTGTTGAGCGCCGCGCCCTCGCCGAACGAGAAGACCTGGAACGACAGGTTGTAGGACCAGGTCGTGATCAGCTGGGTGGCGTTCGCCGGGCCCCCTCCCGTCAGCCCGATCACCAGGTCGAACACCTTCACGGTGAACACGAACCCGAGGAGCAAGGTGACCTCGATCACCGGCAGGATGATCGGCACGATCACGAGGCGAAGCCTTTGCCACGGGCCCGCGCCGTCGATGATCGCCGCTTCCCTGACCTCCAGGGGCACATCTTGCAGCGCGCTGTAGAGCAGGAGGGTGAAGAACGGCACCCCGAGCCAGATGTTGGCGACGAGGATCGTCCAGAAGGCTATGTTCGGGTCGTTCAGCCATTGGATCGGGTCGTGCACCAGGCCGACCTCCACGAGCAGTTGGTTGATCGCTCCACCCTCGGCCTGGAACAGGAACCTGAAGATGACCCCGGTGACGATCAGGGGCAGGAGCCAGGGGACGATGATCAGCGAGCGCGCAAGCGTTCTTCCCGGGAACCGGAGGCTGAACAGCAAGGCCAGGGAAAAGCCGATCACGAACTGGAAGAGGAGCGACAGGAACGTGAACTCCAGCGTGCGCACGATCGCCGCCCGGCTGGTGGGGTCATGGAGGATGAAGCGGTAGTTGTCGAGCCCGGCGAACGGTGCGGTGAAGTTGGCGATCGTCGCAGGCGACGTCTGCTCGAAGCTCAGCATCACGTTGTAGACGATCGGCAGCGCGAACGCGAAGAGCACGTACGCGATCGCAGGGGTCAGGAAGAGCCAGCCCGCCAGCTGCTGCTTCCGCCAAGAAGACAGCCGCCACGGTGAGCCGGTGCCTGCAGACGGAGAAGCCGAATCTCCGCCCGCAGCTGCTGATGTCGGCGCTTCAGCGCCCACCTGGGTCTTCATGTCATCCTCCAGGTGGCTCTTTCTCGCCGGGCAAGAGGTCTCTCAAGCCGCCCCCCTCGCGCAGGTAGACCGGTATTCGCTCGAGCGGCGCGTCTGCTGTCACCCAACCGTTCTCCTCGACAGGCTCACCCGTCCAGGCGTCCAGCCACGACGCCCCCTCGGGGAGGTACAGGTCGCGTTTCCGCACTCCCTGCGCCGTCACCGGCGCCACCAGCACATCCGGTCCGAGCATGAACTGGTCGCTCACTTCCCACGCCGGTGCTTCCCCCGGGAACTCGAGGAAGAGCGCACGCATCGGTGGGAGTCCGGTGGCGCTGGCCGTGGCCATCTGGTCCATCACGTACGGGCGGAGCCGTTCGCGTAGCTCCAACTGCTCGCGGATCAGGCCGTAGGCCTCCTCGCCGAACGACCACACCTCATTCGGAGCTCCGGTCTGCGCCGCTCCCACGAGGGGGCCAGGCTCGCGAACGCCGTGAAGCCTGAAGAGCGGGCAGAAAGCGCCGAACTGGAACCAGCGAACGACGAGCTCCCGGAAGTACTCAGAGGTCGGGTCGCCGTTCCTGAACCCGCCGATGTCGGTCGTCCACCACGGAATCCCCGAGATGCCCATGTTCAGGCCGGCCGGAACCTGTGCAGCCAGGGCCTCGAACGTGGACTCGACATCGCCCGACCACACGGCGGCTCCGTAACGCTGGCTGCCCGCCCAGGCGGATCGGCAAAGCAGCAGCAGGTCGATCTCACCGCTCGCCCGTAGCCCCTCGTAGAAGCCCCGGGCATGCTCCCGGGGGTAGATGCCCTGCACCTCCGAGCCCTGCCCCATGAAGTACCGGGCGCCTTCAGGGTTGTCTGCGAGGATCTCCGGTTCGCACGCGTCGAGCCAGAACGCCCGGATGCCGTAGCGGCCATACCCCTCGGTGATCCTCTCCCAGACATAGCGGCGCGCTTCGGGGTTGGTCGCGTCGTAGTACCGCATGAAGGCCTGCCCGTCGGTTCCCTTGTCCCAGAACGGGAGGTGAAGCGGCAAGCCCGTCATGCTGCGCACCAGGAAGCCGCGCCGGTCCATCTCCGAGTAGTTCTCGCTGTTGGGGTTGACCGTCGGCCAGACCGAGACCAGGAGCTCGACTCCGAGTTCTCGCAGCTCGTCCACCATCGCCTGGGGGTCCGGCCATTCCGAGGGGTCGAACCTCCACTCGCCTTGCCGCGTCCAGTGGAAGTAGTCGCAGACGATCACCGAGAGAGGCAGGCCGCGGCGCTTGTACTCGCGGGCGACCTCGAGGAGCTCGTCCTGGTCCCGGTAGCGCAACTTGGACTGCCAGAAACCGGAAGCCCACGCCGGCAACATGGGGGGCAGCCCCGTTACCCTCGCGTAGCGACTGACGATGTCGGCCGGTGTGGGACCCGACGTGACCCAGTAGTCGATCTGCCGGGCTCCGTCTGCGGCCCACCTCGTGCGGTTGGCACCCAGCTCGACGCGGCCGACCCCCGGCATGTTCCACAGGAGCCCATAGCCCCGGTTGGAAAGAACGAACGGGACGGAGACTTCGGTATTGCGCTGGACGAGGTCGATGACGGCCCCCTTCTGGTCGAGCAGGCCGTGCTGGTGCTGGCCGAGCCCGTAGAAGCGCTCCGCCGGGTAAGCATCAAACGTGACTTCACAGCCGAAGAGGTCGCCTCCACTCCGGCGGTAACGCCGCTGCGGAGGCGAGGTGAAGTGGGGAACGCTCTCGCCGAGGAGCTCCGTGCCGTCCGCCCGGAGAAAGCGCACCAGCGGCGGGAAGGGGACGAATCGCTCCTCATGGTTGTCGTACACCTCGACGACGAGGTCGCCGTTGCGCAGGCGCGCCCGGTCATCGAGGATCTCGACCTCGGCATCGGCGGCTCCGGTCTCGCCCAAGGCGCTGCCGGGCGTCTCGGTTATGGACGCACCGAGGGTCGAGCGCACACGAGCGCCGCTCTCTCCCCACGCGTCTACCTGGAGGGCCTCGCCGCCCTCGAGCACCGTGAAGCCGGTCGTGCTGCCTATGAAAGTTGCCAATTGCCGTCTCCTGGCTTCGAGCGCACCCTTCGTGTCCACGCGGGGCCTCGGCGAGTCCTTCGCCTCGAGCACCTCTTCACTTCCGGCAGTATCGTCCCGGTCGATGTGCAGTACTCGATCCGGTCTAGCGCCTCCTCGAGCGTTCGACGCCCATGTCGAATGAGACGTGCAGCTCCGCGCCGAGTTCGCGGCAGTCCTCGGCGAGCTCGTCCGTTCCGACGTAGCGACTCGCTCGGGACGCTCCGTAGGGGCAGGTGGTCGTCGAAATATTCGAAGCGCTTCGAAACCACCCTGCACGAACCTCGTCGGTCCCGACGCCAAGCTCCATCCCGCCCTTCACCGCCCCTGGAGGGGCCGGTGTGACTAGAGTGGCCGGATGAGGACAAGACGTGCCCCTTCGAAGATGTGGAGCGGTTAGACTCACGATCGAAGCGCTTCGCGAAGCGCTTCGTGAATCTAACAGGCAACAAGCGCAGGAGTCAAGATCGTGGCCGAGGTGACACAAGCGGGAGGCACGACGCATTCGAAGCCGGCCACGATGGCGGAGATCGCCGAGCGCGCCGGCGTCGCCCTGAGCACTGTCTCGTACGTCCTGAGCGGCAAGCGATCCGTTTCGCAGAAGATGCGCGAGCGCGTCCTCGCGGCGGTCGAGGAGCTCGACTACCGCCCACACGGGCCCGCGCGCGCGCTCGCGAGCGGCGCCTCTCACACGATCGCCCTCTTCCTTCCTTCGCCGCAGTGGCAGCTTCTGCCTGTGCAGCAGACATTCGTGGCCGGCGCCACGCAGGCGACGAGCGCGAGCGACTACGCGCTCCTGCTCTCCACGGCCGCCACCGACCCGGAGACGATCGCGCAGCTCGTCGCCAGGGGACGCGCCGACGGCGTGATCATGATGGAGACACTGCTCCACGATCCTCGGGTCGAGCGCCTTCAGGCGGCCGGCTACCCGTTCACGCTGATCGGGCGCACGCACGACATGACCGGGATCAGCTACGTCGACATGGACTTCGGGGACGCGGTCGAGACGAGCCTCGAGCACCTCGCACGGCTCGGCCACAGCTGCGTCGCACTCTTCAACTTCCCGCCCGAGCTGCTCGAGGCGGGCTACATGTCGGCGCTGATCGCGCGCGACGCCTTCGAGCGGCGCGCCCCCGACCTGGGCATCCGCGGCATCCAGATTCCTTGCTCGCACACGCCGCGCGAGGCGTTCGCGGTCGCGGCACGGCTGCTCCGCTCTGAGCCGGAATGCACAGCTGCGATCACGACCGGCTGGCAGTTCACGGGACTGCTCGGCGCACTCCGGGCCGTCGACCTTCACGTCCCGGACGACTTCTCCGTCGTCTCGGTGATCGCCGACCAGTTCGCCGAGATGCTGACGCCCTCGCTCACCGGGGTCGAGTGGCCGGCCTTCGAGGCGGGTCGGAGGGCCGCGGAGATGCTGATCGAGCAGCTGACGGTGCAGGGCGCGCCGCCACGACAGCACCTGATCGGCGCCGAGCTCGTCGTCAGGGAGTCGACCGGACCGGCTCCTCGCAACCGCTCCGCTGCCAGATCGATCCGGACGCGCCGCAACCGCGCTGCGAGATGAGGATCGCCGTCACCGGGGGCAGTGGCAAGGCGGGACGCGCAATCGTCCGCGACCTGCTGGAGCACGGGCACGAGGTCCTGAACGTCGATCGCGTGCCCTCGCCGGAGTCGTCCTCGCCCGTCTCGCCGGCCCCGCTCCTCGTCGCCGACCTGACCGACTTCGGACAGACGCTCGAGGCATTGAGCGGTGGCGAGCGACTGCCGGGAATCGAGGCGGTCGTGCATCTGGCGGCCATTCCGTCGCCCGTGCACGCGACTCCGGACGTCGTCTTCCGCACGAACGCGCTCTCCACGCACACCGTGTTCGCGGCAGCCGCGCGCCTCGGTCTTCAGCGGGTGGTCTGGGCGTCGAGCGAGACGACGCTCGGCCTCCCCTTCGACGAGCCGCCGGACTACGTCCCCGTCGACGAGGAGCACCCGCTGCGCCCCGAGTCGTCATACGCGCTCTCGAAGGTGCTCGGCGAGGAGATGGCGCGTCAGTTCAGCCGCTGGAGCGGCGTCCCCTTCGTCGGTCTCCGCTTCTCGAACATCATGAGCCGGGCCGACTACGAGCAGTTCCCCTCGTTCTGGGGCGATCCGCACCTCCGGAAGTGGAACCTGTGGAGCTACGTCGACGAGAGCCACGTCACCGAGAGCGTACGCAGGGCGCTCGTCGCCGACGTCCGCGGCGCCGACGCGTTCGTGATCGCCGCGGCCGATACCGTGATGAAGCAGTCGAGCCGGGAGCTGATGGCCGAGGTCTTTCCGAGCGTCCCGATCCGGGAGGACGTCTCGGGCAACGAAACCCTGCTCGCGATCGACAAGGCGCGCCGCATTCTCGGCTACGAGCCGACATTCAGCTGGCGGACGATCCTCTGAGCTCGAGGGCGGCGATGCGCTACCGGACGCTGGGAAGGACGGGTCTCGAGGTCTCCGAGCTCGGTTTCGGAGCCTGGGGGATCGGCGGGACGGGGTGGATCGGCGCCGACGACGACGAATCCCTGCGGGCTCTCCGGCTTGCGATCGAGTACGGCGTCAACTTCCTCGACACCGCCTACGGATACGGGGACGGCCACAGCGAGCAACTCGTCGGCGCGGCAGTCCGCGAGTCGGACGAGACGATCTACGTCGCCAGCAAAGTTCCGCCGAAGAACATGCAATGGCCGGCCCCGCCCGGCGTGCGTGCCGAGGAGGCCTTCACCGCCGACTGGATCGTCTCGTGCACAGAGCGCAGCCTGCTGAACCTCGGTCTCGAGACAATCGACGTTCAGCAGCTCCATGTCTGGTCGGACGAATGGGTCGGGCAAGGGGATTGGCTCGACGGGATCGAGAGGCTCAAGCGCGACGGGAAGATCCGGTTCTTCGGCGTCTCGATCAATGACCACCAGCCGGAGAACGCGATCCGGCTCGTCGAGTCGGGGCTCGTTGACACCGTTCAGGTGATCTACAACGTCTTCGACCAGAGTCCCGAGGACGTCCTCTTCGCCACCGTGGAAGCGGCGCGCGTTGGCGTGATCGTGCGGGTGCCGCTCGACGAGGGCGCGCTGACCGGTTCCGTCCGCCCCGAGACGACCTTCCCGAAGGGCGACTTCCGCAACCGGTATTTCGCCGGCGAGCGCAGGCGCGAGGTGTGGGAGCGCGTGCAGGCGATCGCCGGTGACCTCGACGTCGAGGTCGACCGCCTGGCGGAGATTGCGCTCCGCTTCTGCCTCAGCCACCCGGTAACGAGCGTCGTCATCCCGGGCATGCGCTCGACCCGCAACGTCGAGCGAAACGTGCGCGCCGCCTCGGCCGGCGCGCTCGAGGAGAGCCAGTTGACCACGCTCCGCCGCCATCGCTGGGTCGTCGACTTCTACTGACGGAGCCCCAACAGCACGCGCGCACGAAGGCCTCATCCGACGTTCGTCGAGCTTCGGCATCACTCGTAGCAGGCGGGGCGCGAAAGGCTTGCGGAGGGAGGCTCATGACTGCTACCTTGCGGCGCATGGCAATCGGCTCCCAACGGCGAACGGAGCTTCTCCGCGGCGTGCTCGACCTTTGCCTGCTGGCAGTGATGGACGAGGGACCGGCATACGGCTACGAGATGACCAAGCGGTTGCGCGACCGCGGCCTTGCGATCGTCGGCGAGGGCTCGATCTATCCGTTGCTGGGACGCCTGGAGCGTGACGGTCTGGTCGAGACCTACCGGGCCGCAAGCAACGGAGGGCCGCCGCGGAAGTACTACCGCCCGTCGAGCACGGGCCGGCTGGCACTTGCGCTGGGAGTGTCCGAATGGCGAGCTGCCCGCGATGCCGTCGATGCAGTGCTCGCTCCCGTCAAGATCGAGGTGGCTTCATGAGTGATTTCGTCGAGCAGTGCCGCAGCGAGTGGAGGCGACTCGGTGTCGCCGATCCGCTCGCCGAGGAGATGGCGGCAGACCTGGCCTCCGACCTCAGAGAAGCCGAGGCCGAAGGCGTCTCCGCCGAGGAGTACCTCGGAAGCAGTGTCTTTGATCCGCGGTCGTTCGCTGCCTCCTGGGCAGCCGAGCGCGGGATCGTCCCTTCGCCGCCCAGCCGAGGGAACGCCCGCTTCAGGCCGCTCGTCCTCGTGGCGTTCACCGCCCTTGCGGCGATCGCACTGATCGTTGCAGCGCTGCTGCTCCTGACCGGACAGCCCAGGGTGTCGGTCGTCGCGTCCAGAACAACGCGACCTCTTTTCCCCACGCCACCACCGGGCTCTTTCGGACCGTCAGGCCCTAGCCGGGTAGTCCTCCACACAAGCGCATCCGCGCCGATCGAGTGGATCCTGCTGTTGTTCGCGATCGTCGCGCTCGGCTTCGCTGCCTGGCTGTGGTCGAGATGGGGCCGCTCGCGGCCGCCCACAGCCACGGCCTAGCTACCTCTGGCGAGATTTCAGCAGTTAGGCGCCGTCACGACCACGCGGCGGGTGACTGGTCGCTGCGCAGCAGATTGCCGGACGGGTCGCGTACGGCAAAGTTCGGCGTTCCCCACGGCTGATCGGTCGGCTCCTGCACGATCTCGGCGCCCGAGCACTTCTCGAACGTGGCGTCGAGGTCGTCGCTGGTGAAATGGAGGCCGTTCAGGGCGCCCCCGGCCGAGGACACCTCTTGCAACAAATCGGTGCCAGACCCCGGGTTTGTTGCATCGGAGGCCCCGACGACCTCGGGCCGACGACTAGAGTCGGCCGCCGTGAATCTCGAGAGCACCGAGGCGATCCGGTTGGAGGCTGTGGGTCTCTGGCGGGCAAACCACGGCAACCGCAAGACGATCCTCACCGGCATCGACTGGGTTGCCGACGCGGGGACGCACTGGGCGATCGTGGGGCCGAACGGCGCCGGCAAGACCACGCTCCTTCGTATTGCCTCGGCGCAGACGCGCCCCAGCGAGGGAGCAGCGTGGGTTCTCGGCGCCCGCATCGGGCGCGTCGCCCTGCACGAGCTCCGGGGGCGCATCGGCCTGGTCGAGCCCGGTCTGGGACGACGGTTCTACGTCGAGCAGCGAGCGATCGACATCGTGCTTTCGGGGTTGACCGGAACGATCGTCCTTCCCGAGGAGCCGCCACGTGACCAGGTCGACCGGGCTCTGAGCGCGCTCGACGACGTGGGCGCCGCAGCGCTTGCCCTGCAGGAGTTCACGAGTTGCTCCGAGGGAGAGCGGGCGCGGATCCTGCTCGCCCGCGCCCTGATGGTGGATGCACCCCTGCTCGCCCTCGACGAGCCGGCGGCCGGACTCGATGTCGGCGGGCGCGAGCTCCTGCTCGACGCGTTCGACCGGGTGGTCGCCGAGCGCTCCGGCCTGACGACGCTGATGGTGACCCACCACATCGAGGAGCTACCGCCGAGCACGAGCCACGCACTCCTGCTGCGGGAGGGCCGCATCGTCACCGCCGGTCCGCTCGCCGACGCGCTCACCGACGCGACCCTGAGCGACTGCTTCGGACTTCCCTTGCGGCTCGAGCGCGCGGCGGGCCGCCTGTTCGTTCACACGGCACGATAAACGTTAGAAGGTCAGCTTCACGATCGCCGCCGCACCGACAACGACGATCAGGGCTCGCAGAGCCACAGGCGGGAGACGCCTACCGAGGTGCGCACCCACGTGGCCCCCAACGAGCGAGCCCAGCGCGATCAGCAGGGCGACGCCCCAGTCGACATCGGCAACGAACGCGAAGATTACGGCAGCCGCCAGGTTCGTGAGCGCCGCGAGAGCATTCTTGAGCGCGTTCAGCCGCTGCAGGTGGTCGGTGAAGCTGAGACCGAGAACGGCCAGGAGCAGGATGCCCTGCGCCGCTCCGAAGTAGCCGCCGTAGACCCCGATCGCGAAGAGCCCCGCGATCGTCCACGGACCGCCGTGCACGCTGTGGGCGCGCCTGCGGGCCTCGAGTCGCACCGTCAGCCGCGGCTGGAGGACGACGAGCACGAGGGCTGAGCCGATGAAGAAGGGGACGATCGTTGCGAAGGCCGACGCGGGGAGCGTCAGGAGCAGGACCGCCCCGACGAGCGCCCCGCCCACCGACGCCGGTCCCAGCACGGCCGCACGCCGTCCCTGACCCTCGAGTTCGGCGCGATACCCGTGGGTGCCCGAGAGACCTCCTCCGACGTTCCCGACCGTGTTCGAGACGTTCGCCTGAACAGGCGGATAGCCGAGCGCGATGAGGACAGGGAACGTCAGAAGCGTGCCGCTCCCGACGACCGTGTTGATGGTGCCGGCGCCGAAGCCCGCTGCCGCGACCGCGATCGCGTCAGGGACGCTCACACACGGGTTTCCATCTGCGAGCCGAGCGCATCGGTCACACCGTATTGGACCCGGCAGCAGGGCATCCTGCATCTCGTCGAGCCGTCGCGTCCAGATCCCGAATGAGGAGACACGTGCAGATCACGAGAAACGGCATCGAAACCATGACCTGACCGAGCGCCGACCCGAAACGGCGCGGGTACGCTCAAGTCGTGCCGGCCCCCGCGAGCCCGATGCTGTCTGCGTCCCAACTGGAGACGCTCGCCGGGCTCGGCGAGGTACGCACGGCAGCCGTCGGCGACGTGCTGTTCCGTGTCGGTGACCGGCGCTACCCGTTCATCGCGATCATCGAGGGCGAGGTGGCGATCCACGACGCCGCCGGGAACGAGATCATCAGGCACACGCACTCCGGCTTCCTCGGAGAGATGAACCTCCTGTCGGGCCAGACCGTCTTCCTCACCGCCGTCGTCACCCGGCCGCTGCGGTACATCGCGGTCGATCGCGACGCGCTCCGGCCGTTGCTCTTCGAGGACGGCCCGTTGAGCGATCTGCTCCTTTCGACCTTCATCGCCCGGCGCGAGGCGCTGCAGCAGGTGCGGGGGATCGGGATCGAGATCGTGGGCCCCCGCTCCTCGGAGGCGACGATGCGCATGGTCGAGTTCGCCGGGAGCAACCGCCTTCCGTATACGTGGCGAGACCCGGAGCGCGAGGACGACGCGGCGGCGCTGGTCGCGGGACTCGACGCCGCCGAGCTCCCGCTCGTCCGCCTGCCGGGCAACACCGAGCTGCGTGGCCCTTCGATCGGCCAGGTCTCCCGAGCACTCGGCATCGGCCGCGAGCTCGCCTCGCGCGAGGAGGTCGATCTCGTCGTCGTGGGAGGCGGCCCCGCAGGGCTGGGTGCGGCCGTCTACGGTGCCTCGGAGGGGTTGGAGACGCTGGTCGTCGAGGGCACCGCGCTCGGCGGTCAGGCCGGAGCTTCACGCCGAATCGAGAACTACCTCGGCTTTCCCGCCGGGATCACGGGCTCAGAGCTGACGAGCCGGGCGGTCACCCAGGCGCGCAAGTTCAACGCCCGGACCGCGACCCCGTACCGCGCGGTGGCGCTCGAGCCGGGGAACGGACACCACATCGTGCAGCTCGAGGAGAGCCACGAGATCGCGGCGCGGGCCGTGTTGCTCGCGACGGGCGCGCAATACCGCCGGCCGGATGTCGCCGATCTGGCGAGCTACGAGGGGCTGAGCGTCTTCTATGCCGCCGGCCCACCCGAGGCGCAGCTCTGCGGCGCCTCCCGGGTCGGCGTCGTCGGCGGAGGCAACTCCGCCGGACAGGCGGCAGTGTGGCTCGCCCGGGGCGGCGCGCTCGTGACGTTGCTGCATCGCCGGACGGATCTGCGTGAGACGATGTCCGAGTACCTGATCCGGGAGCTCGAGGATTGCGGCGTCGCCGTTCGCGATCGCAGCGAGATCGCCGCGCTGCACGGCGACGACGGCCGGCTCGAGGCGGTCACCCTCACGAGCGGCGAGCGGCTCAGGTTGTCGTTCCTCTTCCTCTTCCTCGGCGCGCTGCCCTGCACAGAGTGGCTCGGCGAGGTCGTCGCGCGCGACGACAAGGGGTTCATCCTGACCGGTGCCGATGCAGACGCCGGGGCCCTGCTCGAGACGAGCGTGACGGGGGTCTTCGCCGCGGGAGACGTCCGTGCCGGATCGACCAAGCGCTGTGTGACTGCGGTCGGCGAGGGAGCGATGGCGGTTCAGTTCGTCCACGCCCGGCTCTCCGCTCTGCGCGACACGATCACGCCGAAGCGGTGACGCGCTCGGCGGCCCCCTCGCACTCGGTCTGGCGGTGCAGGCGCGGGTCCGAGGCGAACCGCTCGGCCACTCGCACGACCTCGGCTCCGAGCGTGGCCAGCTGTAGTCGAACCGACTCGTCTTCGATCTGGCCCGAGTCGTCGAAGACACGAGCGGCCGCCGAGACCGGCACCACGTACGGAACCGCCCAGCCACGTAACGCCCGGACTGCGAACTCCATCGTGTTGATCGCCTGTAACCCCTGCGTCCCGCCCGCCGCACTGACGAGACCCACGACCTTGTCGTGCAGGAACGGCGGATCGCGCCGGGCGAGCGGATGGAGCCAGTCGAGCGCGTTCTTGAACGCCCCGGAGATCGTCCCCTGGTACATGGGGCTGCTCCAGATCATCCCGTCCGCCGCGTAGCACGCTTCGATCAGCCGAGCCGCCGAGGGCGGCGGCGCCTCGTTGTCCGGGTCGTACATCGGGAGCTCGAGCTCGCGAAGGTCGAGGAGCTCGATATCTGCGCCGGCAGTTGCGGCTCCTTCGAGGGCGACGATCAGTGCGGCCCGGCTCCTCGAGACTCGCGCCAGCGAGCCCCCGAGGCCGACGATCGTGAGCCGCTCGCTCATCTGTCAGCCTCAGCGGCCCCGGTGTCGACGATGAACGCCACCTCGTCGACGAAGCACCAGCTCCAGTCCTCCCCCGGCTCGGCCGAGCGCGCGATCGGATGCCCGGCCTCCCCCGCATGGCGCCGCGCATGCCGGTTCGGGGACGAGTCGCAGCAGCCGATCTTGCCGCAGCTCTGGCACATCCGAAGGTGGACCCAGCGACCTCCGGTCGCGAGGCAGTCCTCGCACCCCCTGATCGCTTCGGGCAGCGCAATGATGGCGATCCGGTCGAGGTGGCTACAGGCGACGGCGTCCAGGCTCGCAAGTGTTGCAAGTCACGAACTCGAGCCGCGTTGCAACTTGCAACACAAGCGAGCGGGCTCTACTTCCTTGGCGGCAGCGACCGCGCGTAGGCCGCCCCGAGCTCGACCCAAGTTGCCAGCTGGGCTTTCGTCTGCACGCTCGCGGACGGGACTCGAAGCCACCCCGGCATCGGCCGGCCCCTCATCACCGCCACCTCGGCGCCCTGGGCGGCCAGCTCGTCCGATGCCGCAGGGTCGACCCTGACGAGCAGCCCTCCCTGACCGGAGGCCGCGATCGCCATGTTGCCTCCGACCAGAAAGGCGAGGCCGCCGAACATCTTCTTCTCGCTCAGACCGGCTCCGCCCGCGATCAGCTCCCGCACGCGATCGGCCAGGTCCTGGTCGTAGGCCACGCCGCGATCTTACGTCCGCCACCCACGGGGCCTGAACGGTTCAATACCGCCATGACCGACGCCGCACGCCTCCCGTTCTCGCCGGCGGTCGAGCTCCTCGGGCTGCTCGAACGCAAGGAAATCGGCTCCCGCGAGCTCGTCGACCTCTACCTGGCCCGGATCGAGAGTGACAACGCATCGCTGAACCTCGTCGTCGCCCTGGCAGGGGACGAGGCGCGTGCCGCCGCAGCCGCCGTCGACGACGCCCGCGCACGGGGGCAGGAGCTGGGCCCGCTCGCGGGGCTGCCGATGACGGTCAAGGACGCCTTCGAGGTCGCGGGCATGACGGCAACCTGCGGGCTGCCCGAGCTCGCGAACCATGTCCCCGACCAGGACGCCGACGCCGTCGGTCGGCTCCGCCTCGCCGGCGCGATCTTCCTCGGCAAGACGAACGTCCCGACGGGCGCTGCGAACTGGCAGTCGTACAACCCGCTGTACGGGATCAGCCGCAACCCCTGGAATCCGGAGCGCACGGTCGGAGGCTCCTCCGGCGGCTCAGCGGGCTCGGTCGCGGCTGGATTCGGCGCCCTCGAGCTCGGCAGCGACATCGCGGGCTCGATCCGCGTTCCCTCTCACTTCTGCGGCGTGTTCGGGCACAAGCCGAGTTACGGGATCGTGCCCGTCCGCGGGCACATTCCGCCGCCGCCCGGCGGGCTCTACACCGTCCCGCTCGGGGTCGCCGGGCCCATCGCCCGCAGTGCGGCCGATCTCGAGCTGGCCCTCGACGTGCTCGCAGGGCCGGGCCCGATCGACAGCGCCGGCTGGCGGCTCGAGCTCCCCCCGAGCCGCCATGAGCGACTTGCCGACTTCCGCGTCGGCGTCTGGCTCGGCGGAGGCTCGTACCTCGTCGACGACGCGTACCGGCGAGCGCTGCGCGAGTTCCTCGACGATCTGGTTGTCGCCGGGGCGCGGGTCTTGGACGTCGAGCTCCCGTTCGACGCCGACGAGGGCTACGACCTGTTTCTGAAGACGCTCTTTGCGATCGTCGGCGCGCCGGTCCCGGAAGAAGCCGAGGCGCTGCTCTCCCTGGCGCCGGATGACGAGACCGGGTACGCAAACCGGATCGGGAAGGCGATGCAGACCTCGCTGGAAGAGTGGTTCGGCCTGCTCGACCGACGCGAGCGCCTGTTCCGAGCCTTCCAGGCGTTCTTCGCCGACTGCGACGTGCTCCTTTGCCCGGCGGCGATGGTCGTCGCCTTCCCGCACGACGCTGCCGACGGGGACGGCCCGCACAGCACGCAGCTCGCGCGCCGCCTGATCGTGAGCGGTGAGCCCCGCCCGTACTTCGACAACTTCATGTGGCCGAGCATCGCGACCTGCTCGAACCTCCCGGCGACGGTGATGCCGACCGGCCGGCTCGTCGACGGCATTCCCGTCGGCGTCCAGATCATCGGCCCCCATCTCGAGGACCGGACTCCGCTTCGCTTCGCCCGGCTCGTCGAGGGTGAGCTCGGCGGCTTCGCCGTCCCGCCCGCGCTCAGCTCCTAGGAGCAACAGCGCCGAACGGCGGCACTCCTTCGAGGCATTCTCGGCAGGTGCCGAGCCAAAATGCTCGATTTCCGGGGACTTTCGCTTCATGATGTGACACGGTCGTGCCGAAGATATTGACGGTGAAGAAGCTCTACCTGTCCTCGCTCGCGGCCGCCGCGCTGCTCGCGCTCGTGGTCGGGTCGCCGACCGGCGCGGCAGACCCCGGCTTTCAGGTCTTTCGCGACCATGGCCACGGGGCCTGGTTCCGGCGGGTCTGCGATCTGAGCTTCGGCCCGATCGCCGGCTGTGAGGCGCAGGTCGTCTCGGACGCGGGCGGGGATCCGCTCGCCGGCTCGACTCCGCCTTCGAGCGCGCTCGGGCCCGCGCAGCTCCGCGGCGCCTACGGTCTCACGAACGCAGCTCCGCCCGGCGGGGCAACTCCGACCGTCGCCGTCGTCGACGCCTACGACGATCCGAACGCCGAGGCCGATCTCGGCGTCTTCGACGGTCAGTGGGGGCTCCCGCCCTGCACGACCCAGAACGGCTGCTTCAAGAAGGTGAACCAGTCGGGCGGCACGAGCTACCCGGCGACCAACTCGGGCTGGGCGCTCGAGATCTCGCTCGACGTGCAGACCGTCCGCGCAATCTGCCCGGCCTGCCACATCCTGCTCGTGGAGGCAAGCACGAGCTCGATCGCGAACCTCGGCGCCGCGGAGAACGAGGCGGTCGCACTCGGCGCGGTCGCGATCTCGAACTCGTGGGGCGCGAGCGAGAGCGCGTTCCAGACCGCCTGGGACAGCGCCTACTTCAACCACCCCGGCGTCGCGATCACGGCTTCGACGGGCGACAGCGGCTACGGCGTCTCGTGGCCCGCATCGTCGCCCAGCGTGACCGCCGTCGGCGGCACGACGCTTACCGTCGACGCTGCCCCCGGCCCCACTTACACCTACGGCGGTGAGACGGCCTGGGCCGACGGGGGCTCCGGGTGCTCGTCGGTCGAGACCCAGCCGGCGTGGCAGGCCGGCCTCGGCAGCTGCGGCATGCGGTCGGTTGCCGACGTCGCCGCCGACGCCGATCCGAACACCGGCGCGGCGGTCTACGACTCGGTGCCGTATTCGGGCAGCTCGGGCTGGTTCCAGGTCGGGGGAACGAGCCTCTCCTCGCCGATCATCGCCTCTGTGTACGGGCTCGCCGACAACACGAGCACGATCGCCGACGGCTCGACGCCCTACGCCTATCGCGGGACCGCCGCGCTGCACGATGTGTCGAGCGGAAGCAACGGCTCGTGCGGCTCGTATCTCTGCAACGCCGGCGTCGGCTACGACGGCCCGACCGGCGTCGGCACTCCGAACGGCGTCACCGCGTTCTCGCCCGGAGGTGGCTCGCCGCCGCCCCCGACGACGCCCGACTTCTCGCTCGGCGTCTCGACGCAGAGCGGCAACATCGTCGCCGGAACCGCCGGATCGGCGAGCTTCACGGTCACGGTCAACAAGATCGGGGGGTTCTCCGACCAGGTTACGCTGAGCGCTCCCACGCTGCCCTCGGGCGTGACGGCGTCGTTCTCGCCGAATCCAGCGCCGTCGACCTCGGCGCTCACGCTCACGGCCGGCGCGACCGCGGCCGCAGGCACCTACCCGATCACGATCAACGGTGACGACGGCAGCCTCCACCACTCCGTCAACGCAACCTTGACGGTCACGGCTCCAGCTCCGGACTTCTCCATCAGCGTGTCGCCCGGCTCGCAGACGCTCGGCCCCACGGGCTCCGTCAGTTACACCGTCACGATCACGCCGCTGCACGGCTTCTCGGGGACGGTCTCGCTGAGCGTGAGCGGCTTGCCCAACCGCGTCAGCGCGACGTTCTCCCCGTCCTCGGTGACCGCTGGATCCGGCTGGACGGCGACGCTGAGGATCAGCTCGAACCGGGCCAGACCGAGTAGCTCGACACTGGCCGTGCGCGGGCGGAACGGGTCGCTCTCGCACACGGCGACGGCCGGCCTCACGGTCACCTGAGGAGCCGGGCGTGCTCACCCCGGCGGGAATCCAGTCGGGAGCCCAGCGCGTAGCGCCCGGTAGGAACCTCACGAAAGGAGACTCGCGATGCGAGGTCGCATGATTCGCCTGGCGCTACCGATCGCCCTCGTGGCAGTGATCGGAGCGGGCGCCACGGCGGCGGAGGCAAGCAGGACGACATCGAGCGGCGTCATCGTCGCCATCCTCAAGTCGAGCAAGTTCGGACCGGTGCTCGTGGCGTCGAACGGCCATACGTTGTACCGCTACACGGTCGACAGCAAGGGCGTGAACCGGTGTAGCTCCGATTCCAGCTGTAACGCCTACTGGCCTGCGCTGCTCGTGAAGAAGGGCACCAAGCCGATCGTGGGCTCCGGCGTATCGGCGAAGCTCGTGGGGACGATTGGCGCCGCGCACGGGATGGCACAGGTCACCTACGCCGGGTATCCGCTCTACTACTTCAGCGGCGACAAGAAGCCCGGCCAGCAAAACGGCCAGGCGTTCGACCAGAAGTGGTACGTGGTCAACGCCAAGGGGGCGATGGTGGAGCAGGCCGTCGAGGCGAGTTCGTCGAGCGCCTCCTCGACAAGTAGCAGCAGTTCGAGCAGCAGCGGCGGGGGCTACAGCTACGGCTAGCCCTCCCCGGGGCGGCGACGGCGGGCGCCACCGCAACCGCTGTCGCCGCCGTCCGCCTCGACCGAATCCGACACGACCGCTCAGGGGCTGGGGCTCCAGGAAGTCCGCCTACGATCCACAGCCGTTGATTGCATGCAATCGACGCCAAGATCGCATACAATCTCGGGAGAATCTTGCTATATGTGCGTATCTGCCCCTTTCTTGGATCCATCACGTGGAGGATAGGACCCGATGACTGCGCAAACGACCGACGCAACAATCCTCGCAGAGAGCTGGAACGACGACCCCCGCTGGGCCGGGGTATGGCGGCCGTATACGGCCGAGGAGGTGATATCGCTCCGGGGTCGGTTCCCCGTCGAGCACACGCTGGCGCGGCTCGGTGCCGAGCGGCTCTGGCGCCTGCTGAACGGCGCCGAGCCGGTGGCCGCGCTCGGC
>Ga0335080_10000916_pt1 | contig 28091 bp, 29 predicted proteins | sample Lox_Sample_34_FD_206720 | JGI IMG/M metagenome (GOLD analysis project Ga0335080, IMG submission 206720) | Soil microbial communities from Loxahatchee National Wildlife Refuge, Florida, United States - Lox_Sample_3.4 | ecosystem: Environmental > Terrestrial > Soil > Wetlands | place: USA... | reverse complement strand
CGTCATCCCCTTCCACGTCCCCCCGCTGCGGGAGCGTCGGGAGGACATCCCCCTCCTCGCCCGCCACTTCGTGGGCGTGCTCTCCGCCGAGCACGGCCGGCGGCCGCGGGCGATCGCCCCCGAGGCGCTCGCCGCTCTCTCCCGCCTGCCCTGGCCGGGCAACGTGCGGGAGCTGCGCAACATCATCGAGCGCCTCGTGATCATGGCCCCCGGAGACTCGATCGAGCGACGCCACCTCCCGTCGACGCTCCTCGAGTCGCTCCCCGCCGAGGAGCCCCCGGCCGCGGAGCCTCCGGCGGAGGGGGGCGGCGGGGGACGGCTGTCCGACGCCCGGGAGGCGTTCGAGCGGGGGTACATCCTGGCGAAGTACCGCGAGTGCGGGGGGAACATGAGCCGCACCGCCGAAGCGCTGGGCGTCGAGCGGTCGAACCTCTACCGGAAGATGAAGGCCTACGGCCTGCTGCCGGCCCGGCGCGAGGCCGAATGAGGCTTGAACCGGTGCCGGCCCATCCCGGATAATGGCCGCACCAGAGGCGATCGGTAACAACTGGATGCGAGGACGAGACGAGAGCGCGCGAGAGCGGCCGTCCGGGGCCGCGTGGCCGCGTCGCGCCCTCGTCTCCCTGTGGCTCCTCGCCTTCGTGCTCGCGGGCAGCGCTCTCGCCGCGCGGTGGGACGTGGTGATGGCGCGGCTGGCCGGACCGCCGGCCGCGGGAGGAGCGCCCCGATGACCTGTCCGACCTGCGGCGGCGAGCTCGTCGAGGGCGGCGACCGCTGCCCGGTCTGCGAGGCAGGAGCGATGCCGCGGGTCGAGGGCGCCCTCGCCGCCGACCCTCGTCTGCTCACGCCGCCCTCGAGGAGCCGAAGCCGGGTCGAGCCCCTGCGCGAGATCCCGGGCCTGCGCAAGCGCGAGAAGACCTGGCGCGACGAGGTGCAGGAGCGCGTCCGCTCCCGGCGGCAGAAGCGGGCCGAGGCAGGGCTGCCGCTCTTCGACACTCCCGAGGCCCCGCCCCGGGAGGAGCCGTCGGCGGAGGCAGCGCGGCCGGACTCCGAGCCCGCGCCGGTGTCCCCCCCCGTGGCGCCTCATGCGCGCCCGGACCCGCTCCCCCCGGCCCTTCCCGCCAACGAGGCCTCGCCGGCGCCGCCCCGCGAGCCCGACCTCGTCTCGACCCGGATCAGCGAGGCCGAGCTGGCCGACCTCCCCCTGCAGCCGCCGTCCGCGGGACGGGAGTCGCTCGGCCGCGAGGTCGGGGCGGCGCTGCGCGGGCGGGCGCCCTCCCTCGACGACGAGATCCTGCTCCCTGAGTCCGACCCCGAGGCCGAGGTGGAGCTCGCCCCGCCCGCCATCGAGGCGACTCCCGTCGAGCGCCCGGCCCGGGCGGTGGAGCGTGCGCGAGCGGCGGCCGTCGACGCCCTCCTCTTCGGCGCGCTCGCGGCCGTCATCGTCTACTTCACGGGGCGCGCGGCCCGGGTGCACCTCTCGGCCCTCGTCTCGAGCTGGCCCGGCCTCGCCGGGTACCTGGGCCTCCTCGCGCTCTTCTACGCCGCCTACTTCACCGGCACGACCGGCCAGACGCCGGGCAAGCTCGCGACCGGTCTGCGCGTGGTCGGGGCGGCCGGACGGCCCCCCGGCTATCTCCGGGCGGCCGGCCGGGCCCTCGTCGGACTGCTGGGGACGGCGGTCGTGGGCCTGGGCCTCCTGCCGATGGCCTTCGACCCGGCGGCGCGGGCGCTCCACGACCGGCTCTTCCGCACCCGCGTCGTCCGGTACTGAGGCGGCCGACCCCTCTCGAGGAGCGCCGGGAACCCTGGACGCCGTCACCCTCGACCACACTCTCGCCGAGCTCAGGCCTCTCGTCGTCGGGCGGCACCTCTCGCGCCCCCGCCTCGCCGGCGGAGCCGCGGTCGTCTTCGAGGTCGGCGGCTCACGCGACCGCCGGCTCTGGATCGACGCCGGACGTGGCACGGCCGGGGTCTACTGGGTCACCCGCGACGCGGCGAGGTCCCTCGCCGAGAGAGGCCCGGTCCCCGGCCGCGCACGCCAGGCGCTGCTGCTCCTCCGCAAGCACGTCGACGGCGTCCGTGTCGCGAGCCTCGAGCGCGTCGCCGGGGAGCGTGTGATCGCCCTCCGAGCCGGGGACGCCACGCTCTCCCTCCGCCTCTCCGGCTCCGCCCCTGCGCTCACCCTGGCCCGCGGGGGCGAGGCGCTCGGCAGCCTCGGCGAGGGACCGCCGCCTCATCCCCTGCCCCCGGATTCGCTCGAGCGCGAGTGGGACCGCGTCGATCCTCTCGGCTTCGAGGCCGCGGTGGGCGCGGCGCGGGCCGACGGGCGATCCCTGGTGCGCGCGGTTCTCGCCGGGTGCCCCGGCCTGGGCCCGGCTCTCGCCGGGGAGACGGACGGCAGCGCCGCCTCGCTCGCCGCATTGCGCGAGCGGCTCGTCTCCGCGTCGCCCACGCTCATGGTCCCCGGGCCGGAGGCCTCGTGGCACGACGCCGATCTCGTCGCCACGGCCGCGGTCGTTCTCGCGCCGATCGTCCTCGCCGCCGCGGGGCCGACCGTCCTCCGTCCCCCCTCGTGGCTCGAGGCGGGCGCGCTCTTCCTGGAGGCCCGCCGGCGGGGCCTCGCGTTCGAGCGGCGCCGGCGCGCCGCCCTCGACGACCTGCGGAGGCAGATCCGGCGCCTCGGACAGCTGCACGCGAACCTCGAGCAGGACCTGGCCGGCCTTCCCGACGAGCGCGATTTGCGCCGGCGGGCCGAAGCCCTGCTCGCCTTCGCGCGGGGCGCGGACGCCGGCCGCGAAGAGGTCGAGGTCGATGATCCCTACGATCCCGGGCGTCGGCTCCTCGTCCCTCTCGACCCGCGCCTCTCCGGCCTCGCCAACGCGGAGCGGATGTTCGACCGGGCCCGGCGCACGGAGCGGGCGCGTCATCAGATCGACCTCCGGCTGCGGGAGACCCGGTCGGCGCTCCAGGCGGCGGGCGAGCGCGAGGCGGCCGTCCTCGACGCCCGCGACCTGCGGGACCTCGGCTCGTCCGAGGAGGAAGGTCGACCGTCGGCCGCGGAACCCGGGACGGGACCACGCCAGTACCTCACCCGCCGCGGCCTGTCCGTGCTCGTCGGCCGCAACGCCCGCGAGAACCACCACCTCACCTTCCGGGTCGCCCGGCCGGAGGACCTCTGGCTGCACGCCCGCGACGCGCCCGGGGCCCACGTGGTCCTCCGCGACGACGAGGGCCGGGCCGGAGCCGACGACTTGCGGGAGGCGGCGGAGATCGCGGCGTTCTTCAGCGAGGCGCGGGGGCAGGCCCTCGTGGACGTGCACGTCACCCGGCGCAAGCACGTCCGGCCGGCGAGGGGCGGGCCCGGGCGCGTCTACGTCTCCCACTCGGACACCCTGCGCGTCGCGCCCCGAGACCCCGGCCTCCCGAGGCGCTCCGGCCGGGCCGGGCGCCGGGGGAAGGTATGATCCTCGGATGCGGAAGGTCGTGGACGGCGCGGCCCGTGTCGTCGCCACCGCGTTCGGCAGCGGGTACGCGCCGATCGCACCGGGGACGGCGGGCTCGGCCGTCGGCCTCCTCCTCTTCTGGCCGATGGCCGCGCTCGCCTGGCCGTGGCAGCTCCTGGCCTCCACGCTCGTCTTCCTGGTCGGAGCTCTCGCCGCGGGGCGGGTGGCGACGCTCGTCGGTCTCGAGGACCCGGGCCTCGTGGTGGTGGACGAGGTGGTGGGCCAGTGGGTGACCCTCACCGCGCTGCCCTTCACGCCGGCGACGGCCGCGATCGGCTTCCTGCTCTTCCGTGTGATGGACGTCGTGAAGCCCTGGCCGGCCCGGGACCTCGAGCGTCTCCCGGGGGGGTGGGGGATCATGGCCGACGACGTCGCGGCCGGCGTCTGGGCGCACCTGGCCCTGCGCGCCGGCCTCGCTCTCTGGCCCGTCGGGTAGGCGTGTGAAGGCCGAGCTCCTGGCGATCGGCAGCGAGCTGCTCGGGCCCCTGCGCGCGGAGACGAACTCGCTCTGGCTCACCGAGCGCCTCCTCGACGCCGGCATCGAGGTCGACGGCCGGGCGACGCTCGCGGACGACCTCGCCCTGCTCGAGTCCGCCTTTCGCGGGGCCCTCTCCCGGGCCGACGTCGTGATCGCGACCGGCGGCCTCGGCCCGACCGCCGACGACCTGACCCGCGAGGCGGCCGCCGCGGCCACCGGGCGCGCCCTTCGCCGGGACCCGTCGATCCTCGACGGGCTCCGTGCCCGCTTCGCGCGCTACGGCCGGACGATGTCGGCCACGAACGAGAAGCAGGCGGACGTGATCGACGGGGCCGAGGCCCTGCGGAACGGACGGGGCACCGCCCCCGGCCAGCTGCTCGCCGAGGGCGAGCGGCTGCTCGTCCTCCTCCCCGGGCCACCGGGAGAGATGAAGCCCATGTTCGACGAGGAGGTGCTGCCCCGGCTTCGCGCGCGGGCGGGCGCGACGCGCGTCGTCCGCCGCCGGGTCCTGCGGATCGCGGCGATGCCCGAGAGCGAGGTGGACGAGGTCGCGGCTCCCGTCTACGGGCGCTTCGAGAACCCGAGGACCACCATCCTCGGCGCGGCGGGACAGGTCGAGCTGCACCTCGTGGCCCACGGCGACTCGGTGGCGGAGGCGGAGGAGCGGATCGAGGCGCTCGCCGTCGAGCTTCGGGCCGCCCTGGCCGGCCGCATCTACGGCGAGGACGGCCGCGAGCTGCCGCACGTGGTCGCGGGCCTGCTGCACGAGCGCGGGCTCAGGATCGCCCTCGCGGAGTCGTGCACGGGGGGCCTCCTCTCCGCGCGCCTCACCGAAGTGCCCGGGGTGAGCGCGGTGCTCGACCGGGCCTTCGTGACGTACGCGAACGAGGCCAAGGTCGAGGAGACGGGGGTCGACCCCGCCCTGATCGAGGCTCACGGGGCGGTGTCGGCGGAGGTGGCGGAGGCCATGGCCGAGGGCGCGATGACGGCGGCGAAGACGGACGTCGGCGTCGGCATCACCGGAATCGCCGGCCCCGACGGGGGGACCGCCGAGAAGCCCGTCGGCCTCGTGTTCATCGCGATGACGGGCGCGGCCGGCGCGCGCGTGCGCCGGAACCACTTCCCCGGCGGGCGCGAGCGCGTCCGCTTCCAGGCGACGCAGGTCGCGCTCGAGATGCTGCGCCGCGGCCTGCTCGGCCTCCCGCCGATGTGAGCCCCTCCGCGGACGTCCGCGCGTTCGTGGCCCTCGAGCTCGACGCCCGGCTGCGCCAGGCGATCGCGGAGCTGCAGGCGCGCCTCCGCCCCCGTCTCGGCGGCGTCCGTCTCGTCCGCGCCGAGGGCGTTCACCTCACGCTGCGCTTCCTCGGCCCGACGTCGCCCGCGCAGGTGGAGACGCTCCGCCCGCTCCTCGCCGCGGCGGCCGCCGGCTGCCCTCCGGCGGAGGTTCGGGTGGCCGGGCTCGGCACATTCCCCGAGCGCGGGAGCCCTCGTGTCCTGTGGCTGGGCCTGGACGCGCCCCCTTCGATCCTCGACCTGCAGCACGCCTGCGAGCGCGCGGCGCGGGCGGCGGGCTTCGAGCGCGAGGAGCGGCCGTTCCGCGCCCACCTCACCCTCGGGCGCTGGCGCGACCCCGCCCCACGCCCCGACCTGCCGCCCGCCGACCTCGGCTCGGCCCGGCTCGAGTCGCTCGTCCTCTTCCGGAGCGAGCTCAGGCGGGACGGTGCCGTGTATGCGCCGCTCGCGGAGTTCCCGCTCGGCCGGCCGGCGGCATGAAGCCGCCGAGCCTCCCTCCGATGGACTCCACGCGGCCGGCCACGAGCCATCGGCCGGCGGGGTAAGATGCCCGCTCCGACGAACATGCTCGCTCTGCAGGTCATCGCCGTCGCCTACTTGATCGGCTCGATCCCGTTCAGCTTCCTCGTCGCGCGGGCCTTCGGGGTGCACGACGTGCGGCGGGTCGGGAGCGGGAACGTCGGGGCCACGAACGTCCTCCGCAACGCAGGCCGGGTGGCGGGGGCGCTCGCGCTCGTGCTCGACCTCGGGAAGGGAGCGGCGGCGACGGCGCTCGCCGGACGGCTGGCCCCCGGCGACACCGTCCTGCCCGCGGCGGCGGCGCTGGCCGCGGTCGTGGGGCACATGTATCCGGTCTGGCTCCGCTTCGAGGGCGGCAAGGGCGTCGCCACCGGCCTGGGGGCCTTTGCCCCGCTCGTGCCGAGAGCGGCCCTCGGAGCGCTGCTCGTCTTCGGGCTCGTCGCCGCCGCGACGCGGTACGTGTCGCTCGGCTCGGTGGCCGGGGCGCTGGCCCTGACGGGCCTGGCGGTCGCCTTTCGCGGCAACGACCCGGTCGCGGTCGCCACCGCCGCGACCGCGGCCCTCGTCGTCTTCCGGCACCGCTCCAACCTCCTCCGGATCCTCCGCGGCACCGAGCGACGGGCCGGAGAGCGGGAGGCATGACGCCTTGAGGACCACCGTGCTCGGCGGCGGGGCCTGGGGGACGGCTCTCGCCTCGCACTGTGTCCGGGCCGGGCTGCCCGTGCGCATCTGGATCCGAGAGCCCGAGGTGGCGGTCGCGGTCAACGAGAGGCGCGAGAACACCGTCTACCTGCCGGGGGTCCCCCTGCCCGAGGGCCTGCACGCGACCGCGCGCCTGGACGAAGCCCTTTCGGGCGCGGAGACGGTGCTCGTGGTCGTCCCGTCGGAGTTCTGCCGGGGGATCTACGGGCAGGCCGCCGCCCTCGCGCCCGGGAGCGCCGTCCTCGTCTCGGCGACCAAGGGGATCGAGGTCGACACGCTCGCGCGCATGAGCGAGGTGGCCGCGGCGGAGGCGCCGGGCCACCCCCTCGCCGTCCTCTCCGGCCCCTCGTTCGCCCTGGAGGTGGCGAGGGCGCTCCCCACCGCGGTCGTGGTCGCCTCCGCCGACCACGGGGTGGCGGAGAGCGTGCAGCGGGCGCTCTCCACCCGCACGTTCCGCGCCTACTCGAGCGAGGACGTCGTCGGCGTGGAGCTCGCGGGCGCGCTCAAGAACGTCATCGCGATCGCGGCCGGGATCGTCGACGGCCTGGGCTACGGCCACAATACCGTGGCCGCGCTCATCACCCGCGGCCTCGCCGAGATCACGCGCCTCGCGGTGGCGCTCGGGGCGAGGCCGGACACGCTGGCCGGCCTCGCCGGCCTCGGCGACCTCGTCCTCACCTGCACGGGCGGCCTCTCCCGCAACCGCACCGTCGGCCAGCGCCTCGGCCGGGGCTTGCCTCTCTCCGAGGCCAGCGCCGGCATCCACCCGGAGGGCGTCCGGACGACGCTCGCCGCGTGCTCTCTCGCGGAGCGGCAGGGCATCGAGATGCCGATCGCCCGGCAGATGAAAGCCGTCCTCCACGCGGGCAAGCCCCCGCGCGCGGCCCTGGACGAGCTGATGCTGCGCACCCTCAAAAGGGAGTAAACTGCTCGCTCCGGGGGGTTTGCTGTGCCCCGCGGGCGGGAGCGATGTACCGGCTGACCTATCAGGACGGCGAGAGCCCGCGGACCTACGACTTCGACTCCGGCGAGGTCGTGATCGGTCGTTCTCCCGATTGCCAGATCGTCCTCCGGGACTTCGGCATCTCGCGCAACCACGCGAAGGTCGTTGTCGGCGAGGACGGCTCGGCCCGGATCCTCGACCTCAAGTCGAAGAACGGCACCCAGGTGAACGGGGTGCCGGTCGTCGAGGCGCCGCTCCGCGAAGGGGACAAGATCCTGCTCGGGAAGTTCGAGCTCGGCTTCGGCAAGGCCCTCGAGAGCAAGGTCGTGCTGGACGAGGCGAAGCCGCTCTCCGAGGAGGCGGGCACGATCATCCGCTCGGTGGGGGAGCTGTCCCGCCTCCTGACCGCGGCCCCCGCTCCCGCGACGCCGCTCGACGCGAAGAAGCCTCCCGCGATCGACGTCCAGGAGATCGAGAAGTCCAACCGGATCCTGAAGGTCCTGACCAAGGTCGCGGAGACCCTCATCGCGGTGCGTCCGGTGGAGGAGGTGCTCCAGCAGGTCATGGACATCGTCTTCGAGCACATGCCGGCCGACCGCGGCTTCCTGATGCTCGAGGAGGAGGGCCACGGCGGACGGCTGGTGCCGATGGTCGTGAAGCACCGCAACCCGGGGGGCGACGAGGGCCGCATCACCGTCTCCAAGACGATCGCCGACCGGGTGATGCACGACCAGGTCTCGATACTGACCTCGGACGCGATGGTGGACCCGCGCTTCGGGGCCGGGGACTCGATCCGCTTCCACGGCATCCGCTCCGCGATGTGCGCGCCGCTCTGGAACAAGGACCAGGTCATCGGGATCATCCACGTGGACTCCCCGATGCTCACCAACTGCTTCACCGTGAACGACCTCGACCTCCTCACCGCCCTCGCGAACTACGCCGCGGTGGCGGTGGAGCGGGCGCGGCTCAACCAGAAGATCGTGGCCGAGGAGAAGAAGCGCGAGAGGCTCGGCCGCTTCCTCTCCCCCCAGGTGACGAGCCGGATCCTGGCCGCCTCGGACACCCAGGGTGGGGAGCTCGGCGCGCCGGAGGTCCGCGAGGTGACGGTCCTCTTCGCCGACATCAGCGGTTTCACCTCGATGTCCGAGAAGATGAGCCCCTCCGCGGTGGCCCTGCTGCTGAACGACTACCTGTCGCGGATGACCGATGTCATCTTCAAGTACGAGGGTACCCTCGACAAGTACATCGGCGACGCGATCATGGCCGTGTTCGGGGCCCCCCTCGACATGCCCGACCACGCGCAGCGGGCGATCCGGACGGCCCTCGAGATGCAGGAGCGCCTCGCGGAGTGGAACGCGGAGCGGAAGGAGGGGCCGGCCTTCCGGGTCCGCATCGGCATCAACTCCGGCAAGGCGGTGGCGGGCGAGATCGGCAGCGTGAACAAGAAGGAGTACACGGTGCTCGGCGACACCGTGAACACCGCGAGCCGCCTCGAGACCTCGGTGGCGAAGCCGGGCTCGGTGGTGGTGGGCGAGCAGACGCTCGCCCTCGTCCAGGGGCACTTCGACACCCGCCCCCTGGGCAGCTTCACCCTCAAGGGCAAGGAGAAGGAGGTCCTCGTCTACGAGGTCCTCGCTTCCACCGCGTCTCCGGCGGGGGAGGCCTGAGCGCGATGGCGGAGAAGGCGCCCCGGGGCCGAAGGGGGCGCATCCTCTTCTCGATCCTGGCCCTCCTCCTGGCGGTCGGCGTCGTGCCCCTCGTGTGGACCTCCTCCGAGCTCGTGTCCCGCAGCCGGGAGAGCATCGAGTCCAACCAGAAGGAGTGGCAGCTCGACAAGGCACGGCTGATCTCGACCCAGGTCTCGATTTACGTGGACAGCCTCCGCACCCAGGTGGTGGCCATCGCGCGCACCCTCGAGGTGGATCCGGGCTCGACGCGCTTCTCCGCCCGGCTCGCCCGGATCAAGGAGCAGAAGGGCCTCGACCGCTACGTCAAGGACTCGGCGATCGTGTACCTCGCCATCGTGGACTCGACCGGGGTCGGCCCGTCGGCGGGCTGGGTGCTCCGGGACGCCCGCCTCGTCGAGCAGCTGCAGGAGGCATTCCAGCGCGGGCTGAGCCGGACCTCCATGCTGTCCGTCCCCATCGTCTCGGAGTCGCTCCAGGAGCCCGTGGTGGTCCTCGGCGAGCCCGTGATCGTCGCCGGGAGCGTCGAGGGCGCCGTCCTCGCCGTGGCCAGCCTGCAGCCCATCCGGGAGATCACGCGCAGCACGGGCGGCGGCATCTTCGAGGTGTACGTGGTGGACAACCGCGGCCGCCTGATCGCGCACTCGGACCCGCAGCGGCAGCTCGCCGAGGACGTGTCGGGGACGGAGATCGTGCGGTTGTTCCTGGAGCAGTCGGCCCGGAACCCCGCCGTCGACTCCTCCGGGCGGCGGACCGCGAGCGGGGGCTACGGGACCACGCGGTTCACCATGCGGGACGCGAGCGGGGTCGAGCACCAGATGCTCGGCACGTCCATGCCGGTGCCCGACGAGTCCGGCTGGGGGGTCGTCGTCCAGGTCGATGTCGCGAAGGCCTACTTCACGGCCATCGACCTCCGGAAGAAATCCGTCCTCCTCGTGGCGATCGTGACCGCGCTCGCGATCGTGCTCGGGTTCCTGTTCGCGGGAGAGATCAGCCACCCGATCCAGAAGCTGGCCGAGGGCGCGCGGCGTCTCGCCGGCGGGGACTACTCGACGCGGGTCGCCGTGCGCAGCCGCAACGAGGTGGGCTTGCTTGCCGACGCCTTCAACCAGATGGGGGAGGAGATCCAGAAGGCGATCGAGGAGATCCGGCTCCGAGCCGAGGAGAACAAGGAGCTCTTCATGGGCTCCATCCGCATGCTCGCGAACGCCATCGACGAGAAGGACCCCTACACCCGCGGCCACTCCGAGCGCGTCGCCTACTACTCGGCCTGCCTGGCCAAGCACCTCGGGATGAGCCCGGAGGAGGTCGAGCGCGTCCACCTCTCCGGGATCATCCACGACGTGGGCAAGATCGGCATCGAGGACAAGATCCTCCGCAAGGCGGCCGCGCTCACCGACGAGGAGTACGAGATCATGAAGCAGCACCCGACCAAGGGGGAGCACATCCTCGAGGCGGTGCCGCTCCTCAAGGAGAAGGCGGGCGACGGCCTCATGCACCACGAGAACGTCGACGGCAGCGGGTACCCCAAGGGCCTGAAGGGGGACGAGATCCCGCTCTTCGGCCGCATCGTGAGCGTAGCCGACGCCTTCGACGCGATGACCACCGACCGGCCCTACTCCAAGGCGATGACGTTCGAGGCCGCGATCGCCCGCCTCAAGTTCCTCGCCGGCAAGAAGTTCTGCCCGTCGAGCGTGGACGCGTTCGAGCGGGCCTTCCTGAAGGGCGACGTGAGCCCCGCCAAGGCCCGCCGGGCCTCCGTGGCCTCGCGCCACTTCGACCTCAAGGACCTCATCGGCGACCTGCCCCCGCCCATCCCGGTCGCGGCGGAAGCGTCGCCCCCATCGGTGTGAGCGAAGATGACGAAGCCTGATGCCGCGATCCGCACCGCCGCCCTGCTCGTGGCCCTCGCCGGCCCCGCCCTCGCCCAGAGCCCGCCCGCGGCCGAGACGCGCTTCTCGACGGGCGTGATGCACCTGCGCGAGGGCCGGGTGGACCTCGCGCTCGAGGAGTTCAAGAAGGCGGTCAAGGAGGACCCGAAGAACCCGTACTTCCAGAAGGGGCTCGGCCTGGCCTACGCCGCCAAGCGCCAGTGGAAGGACGCGATCGCCGCCTTCCGCAAGGCCCTCGAGCTGAACCCGTACTACGTCGACGTGCGCAACGACCTCGCGGCGGCCCTCATCGGGTCGGGGGACCGCGAGGCCGGCAAGAAGGAGTTCCTGGCCGCGTTCTCCGAGCCCACCAACCCGACCCCCGAGATCTCCGCCCGCAACCTGGGCCAGGCCTACCTCGAGGAGAAGAACTACGGCGAGGCCGTCAACTGGTTCCGCACCAGCCTCAACCGCAACAAGGCCTACGCCGATCCCTACCTCGGCATCGCCGACGCGATGATCGCGGCCAACCACCTCGACGAGGCGGTGGCCCAGCTCGAGGCGGGGGTGAAGGAGATCCCGGAGGACCCCAACCTGGTCCTCGCCCTGGGCCAGGCCTACTTCAAGGCCGGCCGCTTCGGCGAGGCCCGGACGCGCCTCGAGGAGGCTGTGCGCAAGGACCCCGCGGGGCCGGCGGGCCGCGCCGCGGCGGAGCAGCTGAAGGCGCTGCCGAGGTAGCCCCCTTGCCCTACCGGCGGATCCTCGAGACGCTCGTCGCCCGCGCCACGGGAGCGCGGACCGCCCTCCTCCTCGACGCGCAGGGAGAGGTCGTGGTCGGCGCGGGCGACCTGGACGAGCGGCAGCGCCTGATCGGCGCCTACCAGGGCATCGCGCTCGGCATGGCGTCACGCACCGCCGGACGCTTCGACGCCGGCGAGGTCCGGTCCCTCCTCTGGCGCCACGACGGCGGGTCCGTGCTGCTGGCGACGCTCAAGGACGGCTACTACGTCGTCGTCTCCCTCGGCCCGGAGGCTCTCCCCGCCGTCGCCGCCCGCCGCTGCGAAGAGGCGCGGGCCCGCCTCGACGAGGAGCTGTAGTGGACCTCGTCGAGCGCCTCCGCGGCGGGCTCAGCCGCACGCGGGAGGTCCTCCAGACGCCGATCGAGGACCTCGTCCGCGGCCGCCGGCCCCTCGACGCGAAGGCCCTGGAGTCGGTGGAGGAGGCCTTCCTCGCCGCCGACATGGGCCTGCCGGCGGTGGAAGAAGCCATGCGGGTGCTGCGGGAGCGCAGCGGCGAGATCGCCGGCCTCGGGATCGCCGGCATGCGCCAGGCGCTCGGGGAGGAGATCCGCCGCGCGCTCGAGCGCGGCCCCGGCCCCGCTCCGTTCTCGCAGAAGCCCTGGGTCGTCTTCGTCGTCGGCGTGAACGGCGCCGGGAAGACGACGACCATCGGCAAGCTGGCCGCGGGGTGGGCCGCCGAGGGGCGCTCGGTCCTCCTCTGCGCGGCCGACACGTTCCGCGCCGCCGCCGCCGAGCAGCTCGAGGTCTGGGCCGGCCGCTCGGGTGCGGCCTTCCACCGCGGTGCCTCGGGCGCCGATCCCTCGGCGGTGCTCACCGACGCCCTGCGCTCCGCTCGAGCCCGGGGGACGGACGCCGTCCTCGTCGACACGGCGGGTCGGCTCCACACGAAGGCGAACCTCATGGCCGAGCTCGCGAAGATGGCGCGGGTGGCCGGGCGCGAGGTCGCGGGGGCGCCCCACGAGACGCTCCTCGTGCTCGACGCCACCGTGGGCGGCAACGGCCTCGCCCAGGGACGCGAGTTCGCGAAGGCGGGCGGCGTCACCGGCCTCGTCCTCACCAAGCTCGACGGCACCGCGAAGGGCGGGATCGCGGTGGCGGTGGTGCGAGAGCTGGGGGTGCCGATCCGGTTCGTCGGCGTGGGGGAGAGGGCCCAGGACCTGCTGCCCTTCGACGCGGCGGCGTTCGCGGCGAGCCTCGTCGGAGAGTAGGCGCGTGGGTCGGGTCGCGGGCGGGAACGAGGCCGACCGGATCCTGATGCGGCACGCGCTGGCCCTCGCCGCGCGCGGAATCGGGGAGGTGAACCCGAACCCCGCGGTGGGCTGCGTCGTCGCGAGGGGACGGGAGATCGTCGGCGAGGGCTCGCACCCCCGCGCGGGCGGACCTCACGCCGAGGTCCTGGCCCTGCGCCGGGCCGGCCGGCGGTCTCGGGGCGCGACCGTCTACGTCACGCTGGAGCCGTGCGCGCACCACGGCCGCACCCCGCCCTGCGCCCCGCTCCTGGTCGAGGCCGGCGTGAGCCGGGTGGTCGCGGCGATCCGCGATCCCAACCCCCTGGTGAGCGGGCGCGGCCTCGCGTGGCTGCGGCGGGCCGGCATCGCGGTCGAGACGGGACTCCTGTCCGCCGAGGCCGAGCGGCTCGACGAACGCTTCCTCACGTGGGCGCGGCGCGGACGGCCCTTCGTCCTCCTGAAGGCAGCGCTCACCCTCGACGGCCGGATCGCCACCGCATCGGGCCGCTCGAAGTGGCTCACCGCCCCCGCCGCGCGTCGGCAGGCCCGGTGGATCCGGCGGCTCCACGACGCCGTCGTGGTCGGCATCGGCACCGCGCTCGCCGACGACCCGCTCCTCCTCCCGTCGCCGCGGACGGCGCGCGTCTTCACGCGCGTGGTGCTCGACTCCCGGCTCCGGCTCCCCCCGGGCTCCCGCCTCGCCCGCACGGCCTCGCCGCGGACGCCCGTCCTCGTCGTCGCCACGGCGCCGGAGAGGATCCGCCGGCGGGCCCTCGAAGCGAGGGGAGTCGAGGTCGTGGCCGTGGGAGAAGAGGGCGGCCGGGTCTCGCTCCCCGCGGCCATCCGTGCGCTCTCTGCCCGCGGCCTCACGAGCCTCATGGTGGAGGGCGGCTCCGAGGTCCTGGGCGCCTTCCTCGCCGCCCGGCTCGTGGACCAGGTCGCCCTCTTCCGCGCGCCGCTCCTCCTCGGAGGCCGAGGCAGCCGCCCGGCCTTCGGCGGCCCCGACCCCCGGCGCATCGAGGACGCTCTGCGCCTCGAACCCGTGCCGGCGGAGCCGCCCTTCCCCTGGCCCTGGCCGCCGCGGTTCGAGCTTTGGCGTCCGCGGCGCTAGACTCGCCATCATGTTCACGGGGATAGTCGAAGGCACCGGCACCGTCCGGGCGGCTTCGCGCCGGGGCGACGTGATGACGGTGCGGATCGACGTCGGGGGCCTCTTCGACGGCTTGCCCCTCGGCGGCAGCGTTGCCGTCAACGGGTGCTGCTTGACGGCCGTGCGCTCCGACGCCGCCGGCTTCGACGTCGACCTCACCGAGGAGACGCTGCGCCGGACGCGGTTCGACGAGCGGCTCTCCCCCGGCGCGCTCGTCAACCTCGAGCGGCCCATGAAGGCCGACGGTCGCTTCGACGGCCACGTCGTGCAGGGCCACGTGGACGGCATCGGCCGCGTGCGGGGCATGAAATGGCTCGGAGAGTCGGCCGAGATCACGATCGCACCCCCGCCCGAGCTCGACCGGTACCTGGTCGAGAAGGGGTCGGTCTCCGTCGACGGCATCTCGCTGACCGTGTGGGGGATCCGCGACGGCGCCTTCTCGGTGGCGCTCATCCCGTATACACTGCAGGTGACGAACCTGCGGGACGCGAAGGCGGGCAGCCTCGTCAACCTCGAGGCCGACGTCATCGCCAAGTACGTGGAGCGGCTCCTGGCCGCCCGCGGCCTCTGACGGCGTCCCGCCAGAGAGGTCCCATGCCGTTCAGCTCGATCCCCGAGGCCCTTTCGGACTTCCGGGCCGGCAAGATGATCGTGGTCGTGGACGACGAGGACCGCGAGAACGAGGGCGACCTCACGATCGCGGCCGAGAAGGTCACGCCGGAGGCGATCAACTTCATGGCCCGCTTCGGGCGGGGCCTCGTCTGCCTGCCCATGACCGGCGAGCGCCTCGACGAGCTGCGGATCCCGCTGATGGTGCGCGACGAGCAGAACTCGGCCCGCTTCGGGACCGCGTTCTGCGTGCCGGTCGAGGCCCGCGTGGGCACGACGACCGGGATCTCGGCCCCCGACCGGGCCCGGACCGTCCTCGCCGCCATCGATCCCCGGACGAAGCCGGAGGACCTGTCTCGCCCCGGGCACATGTTCCCCCTGCGGGCGCGCTCCGGCGGCGTCCTCCAGCGGGCGGGCCAGACCGAGGCCGCGGTGGACCTGGCCCGGCTGGCCGGGCTCTACCCGGCGGGGGTCATCTGCGAGGTGATGAACGAGGACGGGACGATGGCCCGCGTCCACCAGCTCGAGCCGTTCTGCCGCGAGCACGGCATCCGGATGATCACCATCCGCGACCTCATCCAGTACCGGATGCAGACCGAGCGGCTGGTGCGGAAGATCGCCGAGGCGAACCTCCCGACCTCGTACGGCGGCTTCCGCATCCACGCCTTCGAGAGCCTGATCGACGCCCAGCACCACGTGGCGATGGTGCTGGGCGAGGTCCGCACCGAGGAGCCGGTCCTCGTCCGGGTCCACTCGCAGTGCCTCACCGGCGACATCTTCTCCTCGACGCGTTGCGACTGCGGCGGCCAGCTCCACACCGCACTCGAGCGGATCGCGGCCGAGGGGCGGGGCGTGCTGCTCTACCTGCGCCAGGAGGGGCGGGGGATCGGGCTCGTGCACAAGATCATGGCCTACGAGCTCCAGGACCAGGGCAAGGACACGGTAGAGGCCAACGAGGCCCTGGGCTTCAAGGCGGACCAGCGCGACTACGGCACGGGGGCCCAGATCCTGGTCGAGCTCGGGGTGCGGAGGCTCCGGCTCATGACGAACAACCCAAGGAAGTTCGTCGGCCTGGAGGGCTACGGGCTCACGATCGTGGAGCGGGTGCCGATCGAGATCCCTCCCTCGGATGCGAGCCGGCGTTACCTCCGCACCAAGAAGGAAAAGCTGGGGCACCTGCTGCGGTCGGTGTAGGAGGGTGCGGGGGCGAAGCGTCCGCAGGACGGAGGACGCCGCGCGGAGCCCTCGGGGCCTCGGCTGGACCGTCGCCCCTCGGGATGATAAGATGATGATTTGCTTTGGGTTGGCGTCCGGGCGCCCGAGGGTGAGCGAGCGTGTTCGAGTCGCTGAGCGAGAGGCTCCAGAAGATCTTCCGGTCGCTTCGCGGCCAGGGTGTCCTCTCGGAGGCCCAGGTCGACGAGGCGCTGCGTGAAGTGCGCCTCGCCCTCCTCGAGGCCGACGTTCACTTCAAGGTCGCGAAGGAGATCGTCGAGCGCGTCCGCGCGCGCGCCACGGGCCAGGACGTTCTGAAGAGCCTGACCCCCGACCAGGCCGTCATCCGGGTCGTGCGCGACGAGATGGTCGCCGTCCTGGGCGGCCCCGAGGCGAGGCCCCTCGAGAGCGCGAAGCATCCCCCGAGCGTCATCCTGATGACCGGGCTCCAGGGCTCGGGCAAGACCACGACGACCGCGAAGCTCGGGCGCTGGCTGGCCGGCCGCGGCCGCCACCCCCTGCTCGTCTCGACCGACGTGAACCGCCCCGCGGCCCGCGAGCAGCTCCGCGCGATCGGGGGCCAGGCCGGTGTGAAGGTGCACCACCCGGACCTCGCCCGGCCCTCGGACATCCTGCGATCCGCCCTCGACGAGGCGCGGGCGATCGGGCACGACACCGTGCTCGTGGACACCGCCGGCCGGCTCCACGTCGACGACGCGCTGATGGCGGAGCTGGCCGAGCTGAAGGCGATCGCCGAGCCGGCCGAGGTGCTCTACGTCGCCGACGCCCTCACCGGCCAGGACGCCGTGCGCAGCGCCGACGAGTTCCAGAGGCGAGTCGGGATCACGGGGATCGTGCTCAGCAAGCTGGACGGCGACTCGCGGGGCGGGGCGGCCCTGTCCGCGGCCGCGGTGACCGGGCAGCCGGTCAAGTTCGCGGGGACGGGGGAGAAGGTGGACGCGCTCGAGCCGTTCGATCCCGCGCGCATGGTCTCCCGCATCCTCGGCATGGGGGACGTCCTCGGACTCATCGCCCTGGCCGAGGAGCACGTCGAGCGCGCGAATGCCGAGGACCTCGCTCGCAAGCTGCGCCGAGCCGAGTTCACCCTCGAGGACTACCGCGACCAGATGAAGCAGCTCCGCAAGCTGGGCCCTCTCGACCAGGTCCTCTCGATGATCCCGGGCGCGGGCTCGCTCAAGGGCATCGACGTCGACCGGGGCGAGCAGGAGCTGCGGCGCACGATCGCGATCATCGACTCCATGACGCCTCAGGAGAGGCGCGATCCCGCGGTCATCAACGGCAGCCGCCGCCGGCGCATCGCCCGGGGGAGCGGGGGCACGGTCGAGGACGTCAACCGCCTGCTCAAGCAGTTCGCGCAGGCCAGGAAGCTCATGAAGGGGCTCGGAGGAGGGCCGAAGGCGATCAAGCGCCTGGCCGCCCGCCTGCCGCCGCTCCGCTGATCCGAGGAAGGAAGAGGAAGGATGCTGTCCATCAGACTGAGACGCACGGGCTCCACGAAGCGGCCCTACTACCGCGTCGTGGTGGCCGACTCGCAGGCGTGGCGCGACGGCCGGTTCGTCGAGGTGCTCGGGCACTACGACCCCCGGCGCGAGCCCCCGGTCGTGAAGGTCGACGCCGAGCGGGCGAAGCACTGGCTGGGCAAGGGGGCGAAGGCCTCCGACACGGTCCGCAGCCTGCTGAAGCAGGGCTCGGCGAAGGGCTGACCCCGGTGAGGCACCTCGTGACCCACCTCGCCCGCGGGCTCGTGCGCGAGCCCGGGCGCGTGCGCGTGCACGAGCACGTCGAGGACGGCCGGACCGTCCTCGAGATCTCGGTCGCGCCCGCCGACCGGGGGCGGGTCATCGGGCGGGAAGGCCGCACCGCGAACGCGATGCGGACGCTCCTCGACGCCCTGGCCGAGAGGCGGGGGGGCACGGTGTCGCTGGAGATCCTCGACTGATGGCGCCGTTCCGCGACCTCGTCCTCGTCGGGCGCGTGGTGAAGCCCCACGGCCGCCGCGGAGAGGTGGCCGTCCAGCCGGTCTCCGACCGGCCCGACCGGTTTCCGACGCTGCGGAGGGCCTTCGTGGAGTCGCCCGGCGGGGAGGCCCGCGAGCTGCGCGTCCTGCGCTGCCGTCCGCACCAGGGCCGCTTCGTCCTCGCCATCGACGGCGTGTCGACGATCGACGAGGCGGAGACGCTCCGCGGCCTCGAGGTGCGGATCGAGGAGGGAGAGCTCGCCGCGCTGCCCGAGGGCTCCTACTACCACCACCAGCTCCGCGGGCTGCGGGTCGAGGACGAGGCGGGGACGGCGATCGGGGTGGTGGACGACGTGGTCGAGACGGGGGCGGAGGCGCGTGTGCTCGTCGTGCACGGGCCCGAGGGGGAGACGCTTCTTCCCTTCGCCGCCGGCTTCGTGACGGCCGTGGACCTCGCCCGCGGCTGCCTGGTCGCCCGGAGGCCGGAGTACCTCGTTGCGGATTGACGTGGTCACGATCTTCCCCCGCATGGTCGAGGGGCCGCTCTCGGAGGGCATCGTGCAGCGGGCCCGCGAGAGGGGCCTCGTCGACCTCCGCGTCCACGACCTGCGGGACCACACCGACGACCGGCACCGGACGGTGGACGACGCGCCGTTCGGGGGAGGGCCGGGCATGGTGATGAAGGCGGAGCCCGTCTTCCGCGCCGTCGAGGCCGTCCGGCGGGACGGCCGGGCGGGGAGCGAGGCGGTCGTGCTCCTTTCGCCGCGAGGCCGGCGGTTCGACCAGGAGGCGGCCCGGCGGCTCTCCGGCCTCGACCGGCTGGTGCTGCTCTGCGGCCGCTACGAGGGCATCGACGAGCGAGTGGCCGCGCAGGTCGCCACCGAGGAGCTGAGCCTGGGCGACTTCGTGCTCACCGGCGGCGAGACCGCGGCCCTGGCCGTGATCGAGGCCACGGTCCGCCTGCTGCCGGGGGCCCTCGGGGACGAGGGCTCGGCGGAGAGCGACTCCTTCGAGGGCGGGATCCTGGACTGGCCCCACTACACCCGGCCCGCCTCGTGGCGGGGGAGCGACGTCCCCGAGGTCCTGCTCTCGGGCGACCATGGGCGCATCCGCCGCTGGCGCAGGAAGGAGGCCCTCCGGGCGACGCGGGAAAGGCGCCCGGACCTCCTCGCCGAGGCCCGCCTGGCGGCCGAGGACGAGTCGCTCCTCCGCGAGGTCGAGGACGAGGCCCGGGCAGGCGGGCCCGGGGCGCTGGACAAACGACCCGCCGTCATTCACAAATAGGGACGGAAAGAGGACCATGAAGGCCATCGAGACTGTCGAGTCGGCGGACCTGAAGAAGGCCCTGCCACAGCTCAACCCCGGCGACACGGTGCGCGTCCACGTGCGCGTCAAGGAGACGAGCGTCAAGGAGGAGATCAAGGGCAAGCCCAAGGAGACCGAGCGCGAGCGCGTGCAGGTGTTCGAGGGCGTCCTCATCGGCCTGCGGGGCAGCGGCGCCCGCGCGACCATGACCGTGCGCAAGGTCTCCTTCGGGACCGGGGTGGAGCGGATCTTCCCGCTGCACGCACGGACCATCGAGCGGATCGAGGTGGTGAAGCACGCTCGGGTTCGCCGCGCCAAGCTCTACTTCCTTCGGGAGCGCAAGGGCAAGGCGGGCCGCATGAAGGAGAAGCGCGCGGAGGCTCCGGCCCCGGAGGCCTAGGGGCCCTCTCCGCCTCGCCGGGACGAGGGGGGCGATGGAAGGGGCGTCGAAGCGGGGCCGGCGGCCGGCGGTGCACCGGCCGGTCGAGCTCCGCGGCAGCATGCGATCCGAGGAGGAGGCGCAGGCGGGGGGACGCGCTCTCTTCGCCCGCGGGGCCGCCCCCGCCCTTTCTCCGGCCGCCGCCCCACCGCGCTCGGCGCCTCTTCCGTGGCGCTTCGCCTGAGGCGACGGGGCTAGCGTGCCGAAGATCAACCAGGTCAGGCTGAAGCAGGACGCGGACAAGGAGGAGAAGTCCGGGCGCTTCGACAAGGCGATCGACCTCCTCAAGCAGATCGTCCAGGAGAACCCCCGGGACTGGGCCACGATCAACCGGATCGGCGACCTCTACTCCAAGCTCAACAATCTCAAGGCCGCGAACGAGCAGTACGTCAAGGTCGCGAGGTACTACGCCGACGACGGCTTCTACCTCAAGGCGATCGCCGTCTGGAAGAAGGTCCTCAAGAACGACCCCTCGATGATCGAGGGCAACAAGGAGCTGGGCGACCTCCAGGCGCGGCAGGGCCTCCCCGAGGCCAAGCAGACCCTCGGCCTCGTCATCGACGAGTACATCAAGCGAGGCAAGAAGCGCGAGGCAGGCGACGTCCTGCGGCGGCTCGCCGAGATCGATCCCTCCGACATCAAGGTCCGGATCCGACTCGCCGAGCTCTACGCCTGGGAGGGCAACCCGGACAAGGCGGCCGGCGAGTACGTGGCGATCGCCGAAGAGCTCGTCAAGAAGGGCCACGTGGCCGAGGCCGGGCAGCTCATGGAGAAGGCGCTCCGCTCCGGGCCCCGCGGTCCGACGCTCCTCGCCGCCGCGGCTCGCGTCGCCCTCGTCCAGAAGGACTTCGCCCGCGCGGTCGAGCGCCTCGAGGAGGCGCGGCGGGCGCGCCCCGCCGACCGCGAGGTCTCGCTCCGCCTGGCCGAGGCCTTCCTCGGCATGAAGCGGCCGGACGACGCCCGCCGGGTCCTCGAGGGCCTCCTCGAGCGCGACCCCACCGACCAGGACGCGCGCCAGCAGCTCGGCCACGTCTACCTCGCCGAGGGTCGCCCCGACCAGGCCTTCGAGCAGCTGCTGCCGTCCGTGGACCGCCTGGTGGACCGCCGCCAGATCGACCGCGGCGCCGCCCTCCTCCAGCAGATCGTCCAGCGTCACCCCGCTCACGTCCGGAGCCTGGCCAAGCTCGTCGAGCTCTACCGGCTGTCGCGCAACGACATGCTGGTGGCGCAGACCTACTCGCAGATGGTCGAGGCCTACCTCGGCGAGGGCCGCTTCGAGCAGGCGGCGTCGATCCTGGAGATGCTCCTGGAGCTCGAGCCGCACAACGAGCAGCACCGCTCGAAGCTGCGCTGGCTGCGGCAGCAGCAGGGAGGACAGGCGCCCGGCTTCGAGATGGACTTCGAGAGGGCGGCTCCGCCCCCGGCGCCGGTCGCCGCGGCGCCGCCGGCCCCGCCGCCGAAGCCGGCCGCGATCGAGCTGAGCGGCCCGCTCTCCCCTGACGACCAGGAGTTCATCAAGGAGCACCTCGACGAGAGTGTCGTCTTCCGCAAGTACGGCCTCGGCGAGAAGGCGCGGGACCACATCGAGGCCGTCCTCGCTCGCTTCCCGGACAACCTCGAGGCGCTGCAGGCGCTCGTCGACCTCCACCGCGAGAAGGGCGAGAAGGACGCCGCCGCCGCGCGGCTGCGGATCATGGCCGAGGTCCACCGGCTCAAGGGAGACGCCGACCGGGCGGCGCGCGCGGAGGCCGAGGCGGCGGGTCTCGGGGCGCCCCCCGCAGTGGCCGCTGCCCCGCCCCCCGCCGCTCCCGCCCCGGCTCCCGCGCCTGCGGTCGCGCCCGCCGCTCCGGCGCCCGCTGCGCCGCTCGCCGCCGCGCCACCGGCTGCGGCGCCGCCCGCTTCCGCGCCGCTGCCCGGGCGATCGGCCTCGCGGCCGGCGGCGCGAACCGCGCTCCCGCCGCCGGACGCCAGCGTCGAGATCACCGTCGACGAGGCGGCGGACGAGGAGGCCGTGCAGGAGGACGACGCCCTGCTGCAGGAGATCGCGGGCCTCGAGCCGGCCGCCCCCCCGGAGCCCGATCTCGGCGGCGCCTTCGAGGAGGGCGATCTCGCACCTTCGGGAGGGGAGATCCGCAGCCCGTTCATCGACGTCGAGGAGGGCCTCGCCCAGGAGGGCGGCTTCGACCTGGACGAGGGCCTTCCCCCGCCTCCTGCGGCCGTCGCCACGGGCCTCGTCGTTCCGGCGGCACCGAAGGCCGCTCCGGTGGGAGACGTCCCGGCCGACCTCCGGCGAGCGCTCGAGGAGATCCAGCAGTACGTGTCGATGGGGTTCGTCGAGGACGCGAAGGGAGTGCTCGACGAGCTCGGTGGACGCTTCGCCGCGCACCCGGCGCTCGTGCGCCGCCTCGCCGAGTTGGGGCTCGAGGCGGAGCCGTCTCCCCGCCCCGCGTCCACCCTCGACGACCTCGTCCCCGGCCTCGCCCCGCCGGAGCCCGAGCCCGCGCCGCTCGGCGACGAGCCCCTCCAGATGGGCTCCGATTTCCTCGAGTTCACGCCGCCGCCGCCGACCGCGGCCGAGCGTCGGGCCGCGCCCCCCCCGGATGGAGGGGCGACGGACGGCTTCGACCTCGCCTCGGAGCTCGGCGACCTCTTCGGGGCCCAGCCGGCGGTGGCCGCCGAAGCCGGGCCCGCCTCTTCGACCGACCTCGGCGACGCCTCGCTCGCCGACATCTTCCGCGAGTTCCAGAAGGGGGTGGACAAGCAGCTCGGGAAGGAGGACTACGAGACCCGCTACAACCTCGGCATCGCCTACAAGGAGATGGGTCTCGTCGACGAGGCCATCGCCGAGTTCCAGCTCGCGGCCAAGGACGGGGCGCGCCTGCTGGAGTGCGCGAGCATGCTGGGGATCTGCTTCGTCGAGAAGGGCATGCCGAAGCTGGCCGTGAAGTGGTTCGAGAAGGGGCTTTCCACGCCGGGCCGGACCGAGGACGAGTACAAGGGCATCCGCTACGACCTCGCCGACGCACTCGAGCAGGCGGAGGAGCCCGGCGACGCCCTCGCGCGGTTCGAGGAGGTCTACGGCCAGGACGCCTCGTTCCGCGACGTCGCGGACAGGATCGAGAGGCTCCGACAGAGAGTCCCGCAGCGCGGCCCGAGGCGCTGACTGGCGGTCGCGCCTGCCCGTGGCCCCCATGCCCTGGATCCTGATCTCCCTCCTCGTCGGAGCGCTGCTCGTGGTCGCCCCCTGGCTGCCCGACCTCTGGGACTCGAACTGGCTGCTGCAGCTCTGGCCGGGGCTCCGCGGCTTCCTGACGAGCGGCTTCACCCGGGGAGCGGTCACCGGCCTCGGCCTCGTCAACGTGCTGCTGGCCCTCGCCGACGCGCACGGGCGCCTCGTCACCCGCAGCGCGCGCCGCTGACCAGGGAGGCCGGCTTGACCGCGGAGGGGAGGGAGGCGGAGGCGGTCGACGCGCTCTTCGCCAGCGCCCTTCGCGCCGGGGAGAGCCGCCCTCGCGCCCGGGAGGTCGTGGCGGAGGCGGTGGACGAGCAGGTGCTCGCGGCGGCCCTCGCCCGCGCCGTCCCCGTGGCGTTCCTCGAGGAGGTGGCCGCGACGCGGCCCTGGTCCGAGAGGCCGCGCGTGCTGGCCCGCGTGGTGCTGAACCCCCGCGCGCCGCGCGCCCTCTCGCTGCGCCTCGTCTCCGCCCTCTACTGGCGCGACCTCGCCGAGGTGGCGGCGACGTCGCGCGTCTCGGCCGCGGTCCGCGCCCGCGCCGAGTCGCTCCTGCGGGACGGCCTCGCCGACATGCGCCTCGGCGACCGCGTCACCCTGGCCCGCCTCGCCACGCCAGCCCTCCTGCCCCTGCTCCTCGCGGACTCCGAGCGACGGGTCGCCGAGTCGGCGCTCGTCAACCCGCGCCTGCGCGAGGAGGACCTCGTCGTGGCGCTGCGCCGAGAGGACGTCCGGCCCTCCCTGGTCGAGGCGGCCGTCGCGTCGCCGCGCTGGGCCTCCAACTACGCGGTCCGCCTCGCCCTCGTCCTCCAGCCGCGCACCCCGCTCCCCCTCGCGCTGCAGCAGATCAGCTCGCTCGTGCCGCGCGATCTCCGGCGCGTGGGGGGCGAGATGTCGCTCCGTCCGCTCGTCCGGGCCGCCGCCCTCGAGGTCCTCGGCCGGCTCGCGGAGGGCTGAGCCTTCACAATTCTCGATGGCTCAACGAGATGCATATTGACAGGGCCGCTCGCGGCACAATAGAATCCCGCCGCTGCGGTCTTCCTGACGGGGCCGAGAAAGCGGAACCATGGGCTCGTTCGGTGAGAACCTGAGGAAGGAACGCGAGCTGCGCGGCGTCAGCCTGCGCGAGATCGCCGAAGGGACGAAAATCAGCGTGCGCTTCCTGCAGGCCCTCGAGGAGGACCGGGTCGGCGTGCTGCCGGGCGGCCTCTTCCCGCGCGCCTTCGTGAAGCAGTACGCACTCTTCCTCGGCCTCGACGTCGACAAGACCGTCGGCGACTTCGTGGTCGCGCACGGCGAGCCTCCTCCGGAGCGGAAGGCGGCGCCCGTCGGCCCCGCCCGCCGCTTGCCGGTGTCGCTCGGGCACGTCTTCCTCGCCGTCGTCGCGGTGCTGGCCGTGGCGCTCACCCTGCGCCGCGGCGGCGACGAGCGCGCGCGGCAGAAGGCGCCTGCCGCGCCGCAGGCGGCCGCGCCCGCGGTCCTGCCCTCCGACCGGGTCTACCCCGCGCCGACGACCGCGCCCGCGTCGCTCGCCACCGGCGAAAGCCTCGTGCTCACCATGACCGCCCAGCAGGACTGCTGGGTCGAGGCCCGCGCCGACGGCGAGACCGTCGTCAACCGGATCCTCGCCCAGGGCGAGTCGCAGACGCTCGAGGCGCGGGGCGAGATCGTCCTCTCGGTCGGCAACGCGGGCGGGATCTCGATCCGGGTGAACGACCGCCCGGCCCGGCCCCTCGGGCGGAGCGGAGAGGTGCGCAAGAACATCGTGATCACGCCCCAGAGCCTCCCTTCGCTCGTCCAGCAGGACGGGGCCACCCAGCCCGACGGCCACAGCGGCTAGCGCTTCATGTCGGACGCGCGACCCACCAACCCGCTGGTCGATCAGTTCCGCCGGGGCGGAGTCGCCCGGGAGCTGCGGCTCATGGCCGCCCAGGGGCTCCTCCCGCTCAAGCCGGAGGACCTCCTCGAGCTGTGGACGGAGCTCGTGCGCGACGCCGACGAAGGCGTGAAGTCCGCGGCCGAGAAGTCGCTCGCGTCCTTCCCGGCCCCCGAGCTGCTGCCGATCCTCAAGAGCCGGGACACCCCGCCGAGCGTCCTGTCGTGGGCCGTCACCCACCGCCGCGAGCACGAGCTGCGCGAGGCGACGCTGCAGAACACGTCTCTCCCGGACGAGACGATCGAGGCCCTGGCGCCCACGCTGACCCAGGCCCTGTGCGAGCTGGTGGTCATCAACCAGCAGCGGCTCCTCCGCCGCACCTCGCTCCTCGTCGCCCTCGAGAGCAATGCCGGCCTCAGCAACGACCAGAAGCGGCGCCTGCGCGAGCTGCGGGAGAGCTTCCGGATCGGCGAGGCGGAGGCGGCGCCGCCTCCCGCCCCTTCTCCGGCGCCGGCGCCCGCTGAGCCCGTGCCGGCCGAGGAGCCGCCGTCGCTCGAGGAGCCTCCTCCGGTCTCCGAGGACGAGTACACGGTCAAGGTCCTCACGCCCGAGGAACAGAAGCAGCAGGACAAGGTGAGCGCGGTCCAGAAGATCTACCGCCTCAACACCGCGGAGAAGCTCATCACCGCCCTCAAGGGCACGCGCGAAGAGCGGGCGATCCTCATCCGCGACCCCAACCGCCTCGTCGCGATGGGCGTCCTCGGCAGCCCCAAGATCACGGAGGCGGAGATCGAGTCGTTCTCGGCGATGAAGAACGTCTCCGACCAGGTCCTGCGCGAGATCGGCCACCACCGCGAGTGGACGAAGCGCTACACCGTGATCAGCAACCTCGTGCGGAACCCCCGCACCCCGATCGGCATCGCCCTGAGCCTCGTGCCGCGGCTCGGCCCCCGCGACGTCAAGGGCGTCGCGATGGACCGCAACGTGCCCGAGCCGGTCCGCAAGCAGGCCCAGAAGTTCGTGAAGGGAGCCCAGGCGCGCTGAGCCCGCGATGAGCGACCACTACCAGCTCCTCGGCGTCCCGGCCTCGGCCTCCGCGGCGGAGATCCGCCAGGCCTACCTGCGGCTCGCCCGCGAGCGGCACCCCGACCGCTTCACCGACCCCGGCGAGAAGCAGCGGGCCCAGCTGGCCCTCCAGGAGATCACGACCGCCTTCAACACGCTCGTCAACCCCCGTCGGCGCCAGGAGTACGACGAGGGTCGGCACAGGCCGCAGCCCCGCACCCCCGAGGAGGTCGCGCGCGACGCCTTCGAGCGCGGGCAGGCCCTCCTGGAGCAGGGGAGCCTCGACGACGCCCTGACCCTCCTCCGCACGGCGGTGCACCACGCCCCGGGCGAGGCCGCCTACCACGCCGCCCTCGGGCGGGCACTCCTCCGCGTCGGCTCCGCAGCGCGGGAGGCCGTCCAGGCCCTCGAGCGGGCGACCCAGCTCGCCCCGCGGAACGTCCAGGCCTTCGCCGACCTCGCGGTCGTGCTCGCCCGCCAGGGCATGCGCCTGCGGGCCCAGAAGGCGCTCGAGACCGCCCTCCACCTCGCTCCTCGCGACCCGAAGCTCGCCCGCCTCGCCGCCGAGCTCGGGCTCGGCGGGCCGTGACCCTTCGATGAAGATCGTCTGCGAGGCACGGAGCGACGTGGGCCGCAAGAGGAAGGGAAACGAGGACTCGCTCTTCCTGAACCCCGAGCAGAAGCTCTACGTGGTCGCGGACGGGATGGGCGGGCACGCGGCGGGGGAGGTGGCGTCCCGCGTCGCCGTCGACGCGATCAACGACTTCGTGACCCTGACCGGCGGCGACCAGGAGATCACCTGGCCGTTCGGCCTCGACGAGACCATCTCCTACGAGGGCAACCGCCTCAAGACGGCCATCCGGCAGGCCAACCGCCGGGTGCTCGAGACGACACGCGAGAGCGCGGAGTACGAGGGGATGGCGACGACCGTCGCCGCCGTGCTCGTGGACGGGGACGTCGCGAACCTCGCCCACGTCGGCGACAGCCGCATCTACCTCTGGAGCGGCGAGGGGATCTCCCTCCTCACGAGCGACCACTCGTGGGTCAACGAGCAGATCCAGAGCGGGGTCATCTCGCCCGAGCAGGCCCGCAGCCACCCCCTCCGCAACGTCGTCACCCGCGCCCTCGGGGGGAGGGCCGACCTCGTCGTGGACGTGCAGTCCCGACGGATGGCGAAAGGCGACGTTCTGCTCCTCTGCTCGGACGGCCTCACCACGATGGTCAGCGACGAGGAGATCGCGCGCATCATCGGGGAGGCGGAGGGCGACGTCGCCCGCGCCGCCACCGCCCTCGTGGCGGAGGCGAACGAGCGGGGGGGCGAGGACAACATCACCGTCGTCCTGCTCCGCTTCGAGGAGTGACGCCATGCGGCCCCAGGCGGCGCCCGGCCGGCCACGTCCCCGCATCGGCCGCTACGTGATCACGGGCCGGATCGGCCGCGGGGGCATGGGCATGGTCTACCGCGGCCTCGACGAGGCGCTCGAGCGCGAGGTCGCGGTGAAGACCCTCGTCGCCGAGGGCTCCCTCGACCCCGAGAGCCTCCGCCGCTTCGAGGTGGAGGCCAAGGCGGCGGCCCGCCTCGGGCACCCGAACATCGTGACCGTGTACGAGCTCGGCAAGGACCGCAACCTCCCCTACATCGCGATGGAGATGCTGCCCGGGGCCGACCTCGAGGCCCTCCTGCGCTCGGGGGAGGAGATGCCCCTCGCCGAGAGGCTCGACGCGATGGCCCAGGTCTGCCGCGGCCTCGCCTACGCCCACGAGCGCGGGATCGTCCACCGCGACATCAAGCCGAGCAACGTGCGGCTGCTCGAGGACGGCACCGCGAAGATCATGGACTTCGGGATCGCCAAGCTCGGCAGCATGCAGCTCACCAAGACCGGGATGATGGTGGGGACGGTCCACTACATGAGCCCGGAGCAGGTGCGGGGCCGGCCCCTCGACGGACGGAGCGACGTCTTCTCCGTGGGGGTCATGCTCTATCAGCTCCTGGCCGGCGAGCGTCCCTTCCGGGGCGACGGGGCGACGCAGGTCCTCTACAAGATCGTCAACGAGGACCCGCCGCCGCCGGATCTCTCTGCTCTCGGCGACGTCGGGACCCGGCTGCTGCCGATCCTGTCCCGGGCCCTCGCCAAGGATCCGGAGGCCCGCTACCCGACCGCCAAGGTCCTCGCCGACGACCTCGCGGCGGTGCTCGAGGAC
>Ga0335080_10000915_pt1 | contig 28138 bp, 23 predicted proteins | sample Lox_Sample_34_FD_206720 | JGI IMG/M metagenome (GOLD analysis project Ga0335080, IMG submission 206720) | Soil microbial communities from Loxahatchee National Wildlife Refuge, Florida, United States - Lox_Sample_3.4 | ecosystem: Environmental > Terrestrial > Soil > Wetlands | place: USA... | reverse complement strand
GCCGGTAAGTTGGACTCTGACAACCTTGGCTAACGGGACTCACAACTATATGTTGACTGGAGTGCTGGTAGGCTCGGTGGCGGGTAAGGTTGTGAATGCAGTGACTGTGCAGTTGACCGTCAATACCGGCAAAGGGTTCTTCCATAATTCGACCTTCATAGGGGGCGGAGACACGACTACTGTTTCATCTGTGCCCGAGCCATCAACGCTTTCTCTCCTTTTGACCGGAAGCCTCGGCATGTTGGGCATAATCCGCCGGAAGATCTTAGCCAGATGGAACAGAAGGAGCCAGGGCGAACGGGCAGGTGGATGCCGATCCGCTTTGCGTCGCTGCCTGTCGTAGAATGACGGCTTGCCAGCCCGAATTTCAGAGCTAGAGCAGTTGATAGTTGTATTGGTACGGCCTCGCAATCCGCTCAACATCGGTGCGGCAGCGCGGGCCATCAGCAACTTCGGGGCGGAACACCTCCGACTGGTCAATCCTTACGCGGTCGCTTTTCGCGAGGCGCGCTCCGCAATAGGAGCCTCTGCAGTCCTAAAGAACGCGCAGGAATTCAATTCAGTCGCTGAGGCCGTGGCCGATTGCTTCCTCGTGGTTGGAACCACTGCGGTGCGCAATCGCGCGCTGCAACATCCACTGCGCCGTCTCAATGCCGACTCCGCCAACGCGATTCGCACAGCCATGAAGTCAGGACGTGTTGCCTTGCTGTTCGGTTCCGAGAAGATCGGATTGACGAACGATGATTTCACGCATTGTCACTGGTTGCTGAATGTTCCGACTCACCAGCAGCATGTATCCATGAACCTGGGACAGGCCGTCGCGGTCTGCCTTTTTGGGATATCGAGCGGAGTTGCCGACGAAGAAATCGACACTGAGGAGCAGCCAGCCGCGTCCGGTGAAATCGAGAAGATTAGGCAAGGCCTGTACGAAGCTCTCAAAATCAGCGGATACGTGAAACCCGGCAATGATGCGGTGAGCGAAAATAAAGTCCGCCGACTCATGCTGCGACTCAAGCTGCAGGCCATGGACGCGAAAGTGTTGCTCGGGATGGTACGACAGATCGCATGGAAACTGCGGCAAGTGAGTGAAGATTAACCTTTGACACGCTGCGGCGTGGCTTCAATCGATTTCCGTTTGAAGCGGAACTGCAAAAGCCAGGTGCTGGCGGTGGGTTGTCCTTCCGCCTCTGGCGCAGAGAATTCCCACTGTTGAGCCGCATTGAGTGCCCGTTTTGCGAAGTACGAACTTGAGCCCCGCGTTTTGAAGGTCGCTGAGGTAACCTTTCCCGAGGGGTCCACCTGCACTCGCACGACCACCTTGATGGTTCCCCGAATGGTATTTTGTGCGCTGCGAGGAACATCGGGCATGACCTTGCGAACTACCTGGCCCGCGGGTACTCGCGGTTTCGCAGTCGTTTCTGCAGGTTTTGCAGGGGCGGGAGTGGCCGCCGCGGGAGTAGGTCCCGTTGCCGCAGCCTTCGGCGCTTCTGTGGCTTCTGCACTTTTGTTTGAGTGCGGATAGAACACAGCCAAGAGAATTCCAAGTACTACTACAAGCAAAGCCGCAGCGACGAAAAGCGGCTTTCGATTCTTCGATTCCAGCTCAGCCTCTGCCGGAGACTCGACTACAGACCCGGCTGAGTCCTCAGCGGCAGGCCGCGGCTCGGGAGGCTGAGGAACAGTGATCGCTCCCAAACGCAAGCGCCCCTGAATTTCTCTTACCGATCCTCGACGGTTCGGATCGAGCTGCAAGCACTCCCGCACGATGCTGCGAAAAGGCTCCGGGATCGACTCGGGCAAGTCGCGATTATTCGGCGAAGCCGTTTCAGCAACCGTCACGTTCTGCGTCAATGCCGCAACTAGCGTCACGCCAACGGACCATATATCCCCTTCCGGAGACACAATGCCCGCGGCGGTTTCGGGAGCATCGTAAACATCCCGACGCCGGTGCTGTTCGTTTTGTTGCGCGACGGGTGCCGCCTGGTCCGAGGAAAGCTTCAATTGATCGCCAACTGCGAGTACGTTGGAGGGCTTTACTCTGCCGTGAACAAATCTGTTCGAGTGGAGATAGCTGAGAGCATCAAGAACGGGAGGCAGCAGATCCGAAACTTCGTTGGGCTCCAAGGCTCGATCGGGAAGAATCTGGGAAAGATCGTCATCGGCGCACTCCATCAACACATAGACCAACGTCGAGTTCTCCACTCGCGAGAGCCCACATTCAAACGTGCGGATCAGGTGAGGATGCGACAGCTTCTGGGTGGTCCTTATAGGGGATAGGTAAAACTCGGCTTTGGCTGCTTCGACCGGAATTAACTTGATCGCGATTTTCTGCGAAGGCAGGTCTGCCGATTCGCTCAGAAAAACCGCGCTGTGATCGGAGGCGCCCAGCCATTGCCGAAGCGGGTATTTTCCTTCGATCACCCGGCCTTCCCACGATTTCCAAGTCTCGGGTTTACTCATTTGCTGCTAACCTGCGATCCAACATTCTATGCCATGAGTCAAAATTCGTAGTCAGAACGTTGAATCGCAGGTGCAGGCTGAATCGGGTTCTCAACGGCTTTTGTAACTGAAAGTGACCTTGGTTTCCTCATCCAGCACAAGGGGCCGGACGAAGCTGAACGACGTTCCCGCTCGCGGGACATCGATCGGCACCGGAAGAACGCCGGCAACTTTCTTCTGCAGATTCACCACGTTCGTCGAAGCGCTCTGGCTCACCGCTCCCGGGGCTAGCGGCGCGACTCTGCTGAAATTCCTGCCCTCTAGCGCGACCAAGCTGCTGGAAGTATTGATCATGGAGGATTCCGCGGTTACCTCGACGGTTTCGGTCGCCCCGCCCACGTTCAGTACGCCCCCGTACATGGAGGGCTGAGTCGCGTCATACCGAACGTTGTTCTCGCTGGTCTTGAAGCCTCTGCTCTCGAGCTTGACTTTGTAGTTTCCCGATGGGAGTCCAAGAATCGCCCAATGCCCGTTCGCGTCCGTGGCCGCGCTGCGGCTCATTCCGTTGTCGGACGACGTGATGGTGACTTGTGCACCCGGCACAACTGCGCCCGTCTGATCCGTCACGTATCCACCCATTTGACCCGCCGGAGACTGCATCAGCACAGATCCTTGACTCGAGCTGCGGGAAAACTCGTTATCCCGCGGAAACTGTCCCTGTCTCCTAACCTCTTCGCGCAGTGGCTCGGGAACCCGGTTTGCCGCGATCACATCTCCTGCAAAATCTTTCACTTTGTATCGCTCCGGCAGGAATACTTCCCAATTCAGAAGAGTGATGGGGATGTCCATGCTTGGAATGGTCAAGTCCGCGCCCCCTTTCTTCTCGAATGGCGTTCCTGAGTGCATGAAAACGAACGAAACCGAATAGGGACCGTTCGGACGGAATCCCGGTCTTAGTAGCGGGACGCGGTTGCCGTCGGCGCCCTGGACAGGTTTGACGCGTTCCCCCGCGACTTCGGCCGACAGAATTGTTGCCCCGACTGGGAGAGAGACCTTCAAAAAAGGCTGCGCCTGATTTTTGACGGTCAGTTTCACCTCGGTAAGCGATTTGCCTTCCGACGTTACCATCGTGGTGACTTCTGCACTCTCGGCCACGGCGGCGAGCACGCTGCCATCGGGGAAGCGCACCCAGTTCAAGGCCAGAGTTGGTGTTTCGTTTGGTTGACGGTGATAGCGAAATGCGGCTTGCGGCGGGAAATGCGCCAGAACGCGCAGGTAAGGATTCGCCTCTTTCACATCCATGCGTTTCAGGCCGCCGCCTTCACTGGCTGTGATCTCCATGGTGCCGGCGCCCTCCACAAGAACCTCACCCGTTTCCCGCTGCGCTCCTTTGAAGCTGATGAAGGGCGCATCGGCCTGGGTGCCCTGGATCGACCGCTCCATCGAGATGAGAAACTGGTGGCTCCGCAGACCGGGATTCAGCACGTGCAGGGAGATGTATCGGCGAGCAGATTCTGTCGTGCCCGACGGCTTTACACTGACGACTTTGGGCTGAATCTCGGCCGAATCCAAAGTTGGTCCAGTAACCCCAGTGACTTCGAACCCTCCCGGAATCTGCACCTCGAATGAGTTGGGTTCGCCCGTTACCATCGTGACGTCGGCGAGCACGGCAATGCGCATGTCCGCCTCGCTGATCGAGACCAAAGTTTTTGTATCCGCAAGAAAACGAACTTCGCGCGGAACCACCGGCGCGACCACCTCGCGCGTTGCCCACCACACGTTTGCCGGTTGCCCAGGAACCAGTGTGGCTTCAATGGCCGTGTGTCCGTTCTCTGACTTGCGGCTGGTGATCACTCCCGGATTGATATTCGCCAGCGTGTGCTCTCCAGGAATCAGCAGACTCATTTGCACGCTGCCCGCCAACGGAGCCGGCAGAATAAACGAGGCGCGGCCAGATTCAATCCTCAACGGCAGGCCCGTGTCGAGTGCGATGGAGAAGTCTCCGGCTGGCAACAGGGCTATATGGGTTCCGCCCTCCTGAATCAACGGAACGCCCTTTCCATTCTGGCGAGCCTCCAGGATCGTCATGCCACTGGTCAGCGGCACTTTGCCGATGCCCTTATGGAAGACTTCTCCATCGAGTTCCACCGAACCGACTACGCCGTTATCCTCGACGCGCAGCTTTACATCAGCATGCTGGATCGAATAGGGAAGAGGTGCCACATCGGGCTTCTTCGGGGGCTTTCCGGCGAGCGCGACCAGGCGGTTGTACTCGTCGAGCGTGAGTGTGACGCTTCCGGGATCGGGCAAGGGCAGTGCCTTATCTTCCGCCCAGCACATTGACATCAGGAACACACATCCGACGAACAGTGACGGAAAGAGCCTGCTTTTCATCGCGCACCTCCCTTTTTATCGCGCTGGAAGCTGAATGCTGCTGAGGGGGACTGGTTCTCACTGGTGAGTTCCGAGACCAGGTAGATCGAAGGACCAAAGGCCGGGAAATCGACGTTGACCGGCAAAATGCCAGTTACCTTGCCTCCCAGCGACTTCGACCGGAAGCTGTCGAGTAACGCCTGTGTCGCGTCTTTCTTTTCCTTGTCGTCGTTGCTTTGCAACTTGGACGCCTGTCTGATCGTGTCGAACTCTTGGACGGGCTGAGCTGCAGGTGGTGGCAAGGGGCCGTTGACCACTACGCCTGCGGCGGATCCTTCGACCCTTGCACCTTCCCCCATAGTTGGTGCCAAAGCCGCTGAAACTGGAGCTTGGTACTCCGCAGTACGGAATGTACCCGGCTCGGCACTGACCCGGAACAGAGGTGGGTAATAGAGCAGCATTCCGGTACGCGAGATCGGAAGATCCAGTGCCGGGAGAGCCAGGGTCTCTCGACCTTTGTCCTCCCACGGGCTGGACTTCGTGACGTACATCAGTTCGACCACAAATGCCGGCGCGTCTTCTCCGCCGCGGGATTTTTCCAGTGGAAGCAGCAGGCTGCCATCGGGCGACTGTCCCGGGCGTGCAGGCCGTCCGCCCAAGGTTGCGCTCCATACCACGGCTCCCGCCGGCAGCGTGATCTTCACAAAATTCCGCTGGTTGTTGCGCACCGCGTATCGCGCCTGCACCAGTTCCTTGCCGTCGGAGCTCACCAGAATGTCGTAGCGGGCTTCTTCAATGTTGGCCATCAGCACGGCCTGCTGGTCGTAGCGGGCGACGTTCAGGGTCAAGCTTCGGGTTGCGCCAGCCTCACCTGCACGGGCTCGGAAGGCCGCCAGTGCAGGGGACTGTCGGCTGGCGATCATCTCGCCCAAATCGCTGGCGTCAGCGTCCTCCAGCCCTTGCGCTTTCTGTTCTTTGATCTCGCCGGCTCCGAGGATTTCCACCGCAACTCCACCGCTGTCGCGCTCCGTGTTGAGAAGCCTGAGCAAAGGAATGTCAATAACTCCGTCCCGCGGCAGCCGCGCTTCGCCGTTGATCACAAAGCGAGCACTGTGCTCAACCGGCTCAAGAAAAGTGATGGCAAGTTCGCCATTTTTCATTTCCCAGTCGGCGACCATTGCCCCGGAAACCTGGTTGATGGTGATTTTTTCCGGCAGTTGAATGCGCACCTCGTGCGCCGTGCCCTGCACGATCGCCAGACTCGCCTCTGCATAAATCGATGTCGCATCTTCTCCCAGGCTGGTGAGTTGCGTAAGCGATCCCCGCATTTTCAAGGGCAGTTCGACATGATGGTCTTCGGTCTTCTTGTGCCATGTGAGCGTCAGAGGTTCGTTGCCGTGTCCGTAGGCCAACCACTTGGTTTCGCCCGATGCCTCGGATCTTGCGGAAACGAATCCGCCATCGATTTTCAGATCAATTCCCAGGCGCGATAGTTCCACCGATGCGCGCGTAATCCCGGACTCCGTTGAGGGAAGGGAAATGCTCTCATTCCCGCTGGACGTCGTCACTGGTACGTCGACGTCGAGCGTTAGAACCGAGCGGCCCGAGCGAGAGAGCAGAGCACAAAGGTGGCCAGCACCTTTTCCCTGGGGACCGGGCACAAGCGGCACGTGCTTGCCGTCAAGTCGCGCCTCGCGGACCAAAAGTCCTGCGGGAACAGGTACGCGCACCCATCCATCTTTCAATACGTCGACGGTCAGGTTTGCGTGTCCTTGAGCCAGTTCGCCGCTGACGTGCAGGTCGTAGTCGACCCGGGTCAGAGTTGCGTCCAGCGGCGGCGGTTCCGGATCGTGCTCCACGGGATACGCCTTCGCGCGTAACACGCGATATTCCTCCACCGGAATCACGACCCATCCTGCTGCGTGGGAAGCCTCTGCGGGCTTGTCCTGAGCAAGTGCGCCCGGGAGTAAGAAAGGAACTGCAAGCAGGCAAGGAAATAACCGTCGCAGGCCAATGTCTCTGAAATCCAAAACCACGGCGAGAATCGACAATTTCATAATTCAACCCTCACTCCAACAATTCATCTGAAACGCGCCAGCATTCGGGGGATACGTCGCGGCTCCTGCCGCTCAGAGTAAGAATGAGGGGCAGGTCAAAAATTGCAGGGAATTTCGGCTGATTACTTCCGGATCCAGGCAGCGCACGGCGGTAATCTCAGTGGCTCTGCTGTACCATAGCAAGTCGCCAACCATTGACCGTCGGAGGAGTCTTGGCTTTCGTCACAGAGAACTCGCGCCGGATGTACGAACGGACGCTCGGCCTATTGATAGAGGCAAGCAGTTCCTCTTCGCGCGGTCCGGCGACCTTCGGGAAGTGCCCGATCTTCATGGAGAAGGGCAAAGGCTCGCGGATCTACGACGTCGATGGCAATGAATACATCGATTGGATGATGGCCTTCGGCGCCCTGCCGTTGGGCCACGCGCATCCGGAAGTCGTCGATGCCATCACCGAGGCTGCGTCGACTGGAGCCCACTTCGCAACCGCAACGCCGGTAGAGATCGAAGTTGCAGGAATGATCCAGAAGATCGTTCCCAATGCCGAGAGAGTCCGCTTTGCGAACACCGGCACCGAAGCCATGATGGCGGCCATCCGCCTCGCACGAGGCGTAACCGGACGCCCGAAAATTCTCAAGTTCGAAGGGCACTACCACGGCTGGTACGACGACGTGCTCGTCAGTTCCAACGTGCATCCGCCAACGGCTCTCGGACTGCGCACCGACCCGGTGAAGATCGCCGACAGCTCCGGGCTGAATCGCACTGCACTGGATGACACGATCGTGGTTCCGTGGAACGACCTGCCGGCGCTCGAGCGCGCCATTGAAAATCATCGCGGCCAGGTCGCGGCAATCATCACCGAAGGCGTGGTGGCCAACGTGGGCGTGATTCCTCCCGCCGAGGGATACCTGCACAGCCTGCAGAGTCTCGCCAAGGCGAATGGCATTGTTTTCCTCCTCGATGAAACGGTAACGGGATTTCGCATAGCTCCCGGAGGCTGCCAGGAGTACTACAAGCTGTCACCCGATTTGGTGACGTTCGGCAAAGCGCTGGGTTGTGGACTGCCCGTCGCAGCGCTGGTCGGCCGCGCAGAGATCATGGATGCTCTGCAATGGGGCGGCGTGCTGCACTATGGCACGCACAACGGATCGCGCATCGGCATGTTTGCCGCTCGCGCTAACCTGCGCGTACTCACTCGCCACAACAACGCATCATTCGCCCATACGTGGAAGCTTGCCGATCGGCTGTGCGTGGGACTGCGCGAGATGTTTCGAAAGAAAGGTCTGCAGGCGATCGTGCAGAATGTCGGACCGATGTTTCAAGTCATGTTCACCGGCCAGCCCGCGATCCACGATTATCGCGAGTTCTGCCAGTTCGTCGACCGGACAGCATTTCAAACGTTCGTGCTGTCGCTGTTTCCACTGGGAATCTATGCCTCACCTTCAGCTGCGCTCCATTCGATCGTGACTCTGGCACACACCGATGACGACGTGGACCTCACGCTGGCAGCGGTGGAGAAAGCTTTGGAATAGATCGGTGAAAGACACGGCTCCGGGACTGCGAGAGTTCGGTTCAACGAGGCGTCGGGAAGGGCAGGCTTTAGTCGTGCGATGACTGGCCATTTCGTAAATCGATTTGAAAGGGCGCGCCTTTAAGGCGCGCCGTCCCGGCCAAAGCCGGACGCGGCGCTTCAGCGCCTGAGGTTCGCTCTTACTATGGGCAGCCGCCATAATGCAACGAAAGCGCAAGAAATGGTCTCGCACAGAATCGCGCAACGAAGTGCGCGATTGCTTTCGCTCGAAAACAAGGTCGCGATGGTTGCCGGCGCCGCATCTGGCATCGGACGCGGCATCGCGCTGCGCCTTACCGAAATGGGAGCGTTCGTCGCCATACTCGACATCGATGAAACTAATGGACGCCAAACCGCAGCTGAAATCGAAAACGGCGGCGGAGAAGCAATTTTTGTGAGCTGTGATGTTCGCCGCGCAGCCGACTGCCGCCGCGCGGTTGAAACGGTAATTGGCAAGTGGAGCCACATCGACATCCTCTGCAACTGCGCTGGAATCGCCATTCGCAAAGACGTAGTCGACCTAACCGAAGACGAATGGGATCGTGTCCTTGACGTAACGCTGAAGGGAATCTACCTGCTCTCCCACGAAGTCATCCCGCACATGATCCGCGGCGGCGGTGGCAGCATCATCAACATCGGTTCCGGATGGGGATTGAAAGGAGGCCCTCGGGCCGCCTCCTACTGCGCCGCCAAGGGAGGCACGGTCAACCTGACCCGAGCCATGGCCATCGACCACGGCAAACACAACATCCGCGTCAATTGCATCTGTCCGGGTGACGTCGACACGCCCATGCTGCACAGCGAGTGCGCCCAACTAGGTGAAGATGTCCAGACATTCATGCGGGAAGCAGCAAATCGCCCCCTCGCGCGCGTAGGAACGCCCGACGATATTGCAAACGCCGCGTTGTTCTTGGCAAGCCCAATCTCGGCCTGGATTACCGGCATCGCCCTGGTGGTCGATGGCGGCGGACTCGCGTAGCGCCTTCTTAAAGCAATGAGTTCTATCAAAAGGGAAGTCAAGAAAAAACTTCTGCCTCGACCGGAGGCGAGATGTTTTCTCGAGGTCGGTCTGTGATCGAAGAGATAGCTGGGTCGGACTGAGTGCCTGATCCGGACGATTCAAAGCGGGCCCCTGTTGGGGAAAGCGCAAACCATCAACTAGAGCGAAAGGGGCTCCTGTTCGAATGCACGGCGAGGTACGCTCCAAATTTTGCTTAACACCGCCAACATTGTCAGAGAGGCGATTTTCACCATTATCCCGTTTGGCTATAATCTGGCGCGGAATCTACCGTTGAGTCCAAGTCCGTCGCGCTGGGGGGACCACGAATGTTGCGAGCGATTACGTTCGATCAGACTCACCCGCAGTGCGGGTCCCCTGCAGCGGGCGAGCTAAATGGTTTGCGCACGGGGGTACTTGCCTAGAGGAGGAAAGTCAAAGCGTGAGGGTTGCTGATTGGAGACCAAAACATGATGCGTATTGTTACGTTTCGTCGGTTATGGCGAGAGTTGTGGGCCGCCATAGGCCTTACGCTTTTGGTGGGCTGCGGCGGGTCAGGATCTAGGGTTGGACAATCGCCTCCTGTCATAACGTCAGTTAATCCTTCGTACGATTTCGCCGCTGGGCCTTTACTCACTGTCACTGTGACCGGAACGGGTTTCGATTCCACCTCAACGATCAAGGTCAACGGCACCGCCCATACGACAACGTTTATGAGCAACGTTCAATTGATGGGCGGCTTAACTTCTTCTGATGTCGCTCAGCCAGGAACGATCGACATAACCGTGACGAATGCAGATGGCCAGGTCTCCTCCTCCTTTCCGTTCAAAGTCCTGGATCCAACTAAGTCACCGATTCACGCCGTGAGTGTAAAAACAGATGGCACGCAAGCTCCGATTCAGAGCATGCTTGGCGGGGACCCTTGGATTAGCGGCAATGGAAGGTACGTGGCGTTCACACTCTACGCTCCCATTTTGGGATATGCTCAGACTCCAGCTCCGCAGGCCTTTGTACGAGACACCTGCAATTCAGCTTCAGCGGGTTGTCAACCAAGCACCACCTTGGTCGCAATTTACCCGGATGGCAGCGTGGTGGGTGATAGCGCTATAGGTACGCTAGCTGGCGGTATCAGCAGCGATGGGAGGTTTGTCAGCTTCGAAACTGATTTCAATATCTTCCTGCGCGACACCTGTGCGGGAGCATCCCAAACATGTGCTCCTCAGACGTTTCCAGTTTTGGGTACGCCGGGAGGACCAACGGCTGGCAACCATTTTGGATTCGCTCCGGTGAGTGGCAATGGGCGATATGTGTCATTCCAGTGGAATCCTGGTAACGGCAACGATACCGTTTATGTAACGGACACGTGCGCCGGTGTCGTGGGAGCCTGCACAGCCAACACGCAAGAGGTGGCTTTCGCCAATGATGGAACTTTCGTGGGCGGTGTCGACTCAGCGCTTAGTGCTGACGGACGGTACGTGGCTTTTCAGTCCAACTTGGACGGAAATATCTACGTGCGCGACCTGTGCAATGGCGTAAGCACAGGCTGTACGCAACAAGACATCTGGATTGGTACGGGTGGCGTCCAGTCGCTGGGCGGAGTGCGAGCGATGAGTCCGGACGGACGCTATCTCAGCCTCATAGCTCACGACGGGCAAGTGTACGTGCAAGATACCTGCATCGGCACCACCGGAGGATGCGGTCCGAGTACGACCATAGCTTCAGTTTCAGATGATGGAACTCCGGCGAATTTGTGGTGTGATGTCTCGGCGATAACTGCGAACGGACGGTTTGTAGTTTTCTCGACGGGTGCGTCAAATCTTGTACCGAATGACACGAACGGGCACAACTTCGCAGGGGAGGATATGTTTGTGCACGACACATGCATCGGAGCCGTTGGCGCGTGTACTCCACAGACCGTGCGAGTCTCTCTGGCTGCGGATGGAAGTCAGGCCGACCAACCGCTTGATCCATACGTCGTAATAAGTGAAGACGGAAGCTACACAGCTTTTGATGGTCAGGCTCAACTGGTTCCCGGCCTGATACCCGGCTCCCTGAATGTATTCATCGTCGCGAATGGCGCGTACCTGAGCAATCTAGATCGAACCACCTCGACTGAGAATGAGATCCATCAGGCGACCGGGCTCAAACCTTCACTTCCACGGCCAGAAATGAACCCCGATGATGATTGGTCAGGATCAAATTGACCGCTCGAATCGGGCGTTAGCGCTTGGCTGTCAAGCGGTGCTCTACCTTCTGGCTGTCGAAGTGAGGGCTCATTGACTAAAGCCGCCACTTACCTGTGATCCCGGCATAGAGCAGGAGCACTCCCAATCCAAAATAGAATGATCCTGCAATCCATCTTGGGATGCGAGCATTTTCGTCGCGACCCCAGATGAGCATAGTTGTCCAACCGGTAGGAGTGAACTCCCTGTTGAAGAAACCCATTCCGATGAGGAAGAGGCCCATCAGAATCTCTACAACGCGCCAGAACACAAAGCAGCCTCCGTACACTCCGACCCATCATCGCAAAGCGGGGTGAAGTTGACGAAAACAGATGAGATGAGTTCTACATGGCTTTCTGGCACAACGGCGAATGAAAACGAGTTAGGCTGAGCGAAGCCGTGGACGTATGAGGTCGTTCGCCTTAGTGGAGCCCAAGAGCCCGCGGATGAGTTTGACCCTGGATGCCGTTGAGAACAACGGACTGTCGCCCTTTCTTCGGAGAGGAGCACGCGAGGGAGATTTTCGCGATTTGTGCATCCTTACGTTGCACGGCGGAAGGAGACAGCCATGGAAGTTCTGTACCGTCGGTGCTGCGGACTGGACGTACACAAGTCGTCCATCACCGCCTGTATTTTGGTAGCGCAATCCGGCAGACCACAGAAGCAGATTCGTCGCTTCGGATGCACGACACGCGAACTCCGCGAACTGGTGGCTTGGTTGCAGGAGTTCGGCGTTGAGCACGTGGCATCCACGGGCGTTTATTGGAAACCGGTGTGGAACATTCTCGAACGTCACTTTCAAATCCTGCTGGCCAAGGCACAGCATATCAAGGCAGTCCCCGGACGCAAGACGGACACGAAGGACTGTCAGTGGATCGCGGAGCTTTTGCAACACGGACTCCTGCGGGGCAGCTTCATACCCCCTGTGCTGATTCGCGATCTGCGTGATCTCGCCCGGGCACGAACTAGCTTGTCGCAGGAGCATTCTCGTGCAGTTCGTTCCCCTTGTTTCCAGAAAACACGCCGGCCCAACTAGCCAGATGCGCTGCAGTGCACGAAGAATACCTATCTCTCCGCTCAGTTTAAAAAGTTTGCCGCTCGGCGAGGCAGGAAGTGCGCCATCATTGCCGTTGCTCACAGCATCTTGGTCATCGGATATCACCTCCAACGCAAGCGCTGCGTCTACAGCGACCTCGGCGGAAACCACTTCGACCGACTCCACGCAGTAAAGCGATACCTGGTGAAGCGTCTGGAGAGCCTTGGGCATTCAGTCACACTCCAACCCCGAGCCGCGTGAGCAGAGTGTTTTCGAGGGAGAAGGCCGGTCTCCGAGGGATGCCGTACGCTCCCAGGTATCCACGTGCTCGAGGCACAGATGGAAGCATGGCGACAGCAGCTACTCGGCCGGAGAAATGACTTTGTCGCAGAAAAAGAATGAAGAACATACTTCGAACCAACAATTCCTTCGACTCCGACCGGCCTTCTCAAGGAAGGCGTTAACGCTCATTGATCCCTGTGCCGCGTCTCTGCCGTGCCGCCTCATACAGCAGAATGCTTCCCGCGACTGCCGCGTTTAACGACTCCACCTGCGCCGCATGCTGAATCGCGATCAATTCATCGACTTGCGCCATCAAGTTGCGCGGAAGTCCCGAGCCCTCGCTTCCGACGAAAATCGCCGAGGCGCCCGTCAGCCGCGCCTGATCGAGCGTCGTCCCTCTGTGCGACGACGTGGCAATCAGCCGCACGCTCTGTGAACGAAGCTTGGCGATCACTGATTCCAACCCGTCCTCCGATTTCGCCAGCACCACCGGCAACCGGAAGATCGATCCCGCCGACGCCCGAATCACCTTCGAATTGAACGGGCTCACCGTTCCTTCTCCCAGCACAACCCCGGCACTCCCAAACGCCTCGGCCGATCGCAAAATCGTGCCCAGGTTTCCCGGATCCTGCAACCCGACAATGACCATCACGGGCCCGACCTGAAGCCGCTCCAGAATATCTTCCAGGGAGAACTCCCGAAGCCGCACCAGCGCCGCGATGCCCTGCGGCGTCTCACTCGGCACCGCGCTATCGAAGATACTGACCGGCACCAGCAGCGTTTCCACGTGCGAGCCAATCTGCGGGAGCAGCTTTTCAGCGAGGTTCTGCGCCGACTCGCAGAAAAAGACAGCCCGAAATTTCAAGCCACTCCGGATCGCTTCCTCCACGATCCGAACGCCTTCGACGGCGCATTCGCCGCTCTCCGTGCGCTCAGCATGGGCAAAGGCCTGGCGCAGTTCCTTCACTAGGGCATTATGACGGCCCTCAATCCGGCGAAGCCTGGGTCTATGGCTGGGTTTTAATTCCGATACTCGGGGCATAGGTCATTCTCGCCTATGGGCGAGTACATGGCGAGGGCTGTCATCACGCGTCCAATTTGCTATCCTTCGTGGTTTTCAATTGCCGTATTATGATAGTTTCCGCCGTAAATCTTAATCTGCTTGATCGATTACGGAAGGAGCGCCGTGCGCGCCGAAATCGTAAAAATCAATTCTGACAGCCCCGAAAGCTCACTCGTCAAGTATGCCGCCGATCAGATCCGGTCGGGCGAGGTCTTGGGCATGCCCACCGACACCTTCTACGGCCTTGCCGCAGATCCCTTCAACCTCCGTGCTGTCGATAAGGTCTACGACATCAAAACGCGTTCTCGCCACAAACCCCTATCGCTGCTCATCGGAAGCGTTGACCAGGCGGAGGAACTGGCCAAGCCACTACCCCAGGAATTCTACGCCCTAGCCCGCAAGTTCTGGCCCGGGCCGCTGACCATCATCGTCAAAGCCGGCTCGCGCCTGCCACTCAAGGTAACGGCGAACACGGGCAACGTCGCCCTGCGCGTCCCGAATGCCAAGATTCCCCTGGCCGTCGTGACCGCGGCCGCGATACCGATTACCGCCACTTCCGCCAACCTCAGCGGTGCCGCCGAGTGTACGAGTGCCGAACAGGTTCGCGACCAGCTTCAGGGACGCATCAGTATCATCATCGATGGAGGCGCGTCACCTCGCGATATCGCTTCCACCATCATTGACCTGAGTGACGAAAACGAACGCTGGCGCATCATCCGTGAAGGGGCCATCCCTGCCGACGAGATTTCCAACTTCTTTGCGCAGGGATGAACTCGAGGACTGACAGTAAAGGATGACCGAAGAATTCGCCATTCAGCCTCGAAGCCGCCGCTGGTGGCTTTGTCTGCTGATCCTGACGGTCGCAGCAGCGCTGCTCTTATTTGCAATTACCGCTGTGCAAGTGGTGCACAGCGCATCCCTGCAGGAAGATCACCGGGCCGATGCCATCGTGGTCTTCGGCGCCGCGGAGTATTACGGACGCCCCTCTCCTGTTTTGCGCGCGCGCCTGAACCATGCGTTCGACTTATACCAACAGCACCTTGCACCGGTGATCATCACCACGGGCGGAGCCGCGGACGATCCTAAATTCTCCGAAGGTGGCGTCGGCCAAGATCACCTCCACAAGCTGGGCGTTCCTGAGAGCGCCCTGATTGCGGAAACACAAGGTTCGAATACGGCGGAATCGGCGCGTCGCGTCGCCGTGATCATGCACGCCAATGGTCTGCACAGTTGCATCGCGGTGAGCGACGCGTATCACGTATTTCGAATCCGGAAGCTGCTACAGCATGAGGGCATCGGCCCGGTCTACGTCGCGCCCCGGCCTGATTCGCTGCCGCACGGCACAGTCCAGCGCTCCTTGGCAGTTCTGCGCGAAGCGACGAGCTACCTGCTCTGGCGGGTTGGAATTACTTAGCGTGAAATCGAGGCAAATCAGCGAGAAGTAGCCGGCTCTGCAACTCACCCCAGCCCGTGCACCGCTTCGACCTCGTAATGCGCAGCCTTCGTATCGAAGTGTGCCAGATATTTGCGACGTTCCTCGGGGATGATTGCCGTCTCGTAGTCATCGTGACCTGCGGCGGCGCGAAGCAAATCAATCGATTCCCACAGCAGGATCGTGATGAACTCGACCTCGCCTCCGAGATTTCTGCGCAGTAAGTAGCTCCCTTGGTATCCCTTTTTCTTGCCGATGCCCGGCAGAAGTTCTGGCTTCAACATCGATTCATAAGCATCCGCATGCTCTGGTTTTGTGTACCCATGCCACACCCTTGCGATCATGGCGCTGCCTCCAGCGTCAAGTTACCACGACATGCGCTTACGCAGTTCGGTGATATGGGCCACATGATGCCGGCCGTGCCAGGCATACAGTGCGAGGGTCTTTTCCAGCGTCATCGGGCCGAGTTCCGGATGGCGAAATGTGCGCTTCCACTCTTCAGGAGTGAGCGAGCGCAGCAGGCGCATCCAGCGATCGTGCAGGGAATCAACGAGAGTCAGGGAAACTTCAATCGGCGTGGCTTTGCTGTCGGCCAATTCCGCCCAACGATCTTCTGCATATGTTTTGATTGTCGGGTCATCTTCGGTGAGGGCGAGCTTGAAGCGAACGTAAGAATTGAGGTGGCTGTCGGGAACATGGTGAACGACCTGCCGCACAGTCCATCCGTCTGGGCGATACGGGGTGTCGAGTTGAGCGTCTGCCAATCCGGCAACCGCACCGCGCAACTTGGCTGGAGTCTGAGCAATTTGCTCCAGAAACACTTGTTTTTGTTCAGGGCTCGGGGTTCCGTCGTAGTGGAACTTTCCTACTGGAAAGCGGAGATCGTCCATTGCGAACTTACCTCATTTGTGGACTTTCACTAACAGATGAGCCTCGTTCGCCGGGTGCTTCAATCTATTGCGGAACCTAAAAGAGAGTCACCGTTATGACAGGAAGCTGACTAGTAAACCGCTAGGTGTGGTATACGGGAACGACTAACCCCACCGGGTTTGGCTTCGATTTTCGGTTCCCCATGCCCCGCCTTGGTGCATCCAATGTAGTTCTGAGCTAAACTCTCTCTGCCGTTGAGTTTAGCAACTTCCGGGGTCCGGTTGTGGGCCGCGCCCGGAATCTGTGAGGGTTACAATGCCTTCCTCGGTCTGGTCTGGTCACTTGACGTTTGGTCTTATCTCCATGCCGGTGCGCCTATTTTCTGGAGCCCGCAGTCAGGGGATTTCCTTCAACATGCTGCACCGCACCGACAAATCGCGCCTGAAGCAACAATATGTGTGTCAGGCCGATGGTCAGGTCGTGGACCGCAGTGAAATCGTGAAGGGATACGAGTTCCGCAAAGACGAATACATCGTCATTGAACCGGACGAGATCAAGAAGATCGAGCCCCAGACCGCCAAGACCATGGAGATTCTTGAGTTCGTCAAGTCCAGTGAGGTCGACCCCGTCTATTTCGAGTCCTCATACTACATGATGCCCGAGGAAGCCGGCCGCCGTCCCTATGCGCTGCTGACGAAAGCTCTCGAAGAGAGCGAATACGTGGCCATCGCCAAGATCACCATGCACAACCGGGAGTACACCGTTTTCCTGCGCCCGCATGAGGGCGGCATGATGCTGCACACCATGTATTATGCCGAGGAAGTCCGCAAAGCAGAAGGGTTCGGCGCGCCTGAAGTTGAGCTGAAAGAAGCCGAAGTCAAAGTTGCCCATCAACTGATCGAGGCTCTCGCCGACAAGTGGGATCCGGAAAAGTACCAAGACACCTTCCAGGAAAACCTGAAGAAGCTGATTGAAGCAAAACTTGAGGGCGGGGAAGTGGCTGCCGTCGAAAAGCCCAAGAAGTTGGCCCCGGTGGTCGATCTGATGGCAGCATTGAAACAGAGCCTCGCACAGATGGAAGGCCGCAAGAAACCCGCCGCCACAGCAAAAACAGAAGAACCAGAGGCCGCCGGCGAACCAGCCAAGGCACGCCGCAAACGAGGCTGACGCTCGAACCTGCGATCCAACTCTATACGCATTAGCCAGGCATCTCGCGTCGCCTTGCCCGCATCCTCAAGCTAGAAGCTGAGAACTGGTTCCACAGCTGGCGCACAAGCCGCAGCAACGCTACAATAATGGATTCCAGTTTTATCACCAAAAATCTCTCCCGGAGTGTTAATGACTGTTCGACGTGTGGGCTGGCTTGCTGCGATGTTTGGAGCAATCCTCTTTTGGATGTCCTGCGGCGAGGTTTACCGGCCCGTGGTGATCCCTATTGCCAATAATCCGCCGAACCCGGCGAACTCCCACGCTGTTTTCGGGATCAACAACAATGTCGCGCCAAATCCCGGCACGGCATTGCAGATCGATGTCTCGGGCGACAGCAATGTCGGCGAGGCGAACATGGGCATCAATCCCACCCACGCGGCGATTCTCCCTAACAACTCGCGTGTTTTTGTAACCAGCGCGGGAAGCACCGTGACGAATGCCTCTGGAGAACTAGCGGGAAATCCGGATCTCATCACATCGTTTACACCTGCAAGCCTCGGTGCAGGTCTGGGCAGCCCCGTCACTTTCACTCTGCCCAACGTCGGTCCCAATCAAAGTTCAGCGATCACTGCGATCACGGAAGCTCTTCTGACCGATCCGGACCCCAACCTGGTCACGGTCACGCTGGCAAATGGTTTACCTCAGGCCGCCGTTGGTGGGCAAATCATAATTTCAGGCGTTCTGATTCAGGGCGTCAGCAATCCTGGCGGGTATAACGGAAATTTCACGATCTTGTCAGTGAACGGGACTACCATTACCTACGATGACCCGATCACCGGGTTGACGCAAGCGTCAGGCGGAACGGCGAGTGTCCCACTACCGACGTTCTGTTCGTACCAGCCGGATTTCGTGACCACGACGCAGACGACGGCAGTTTACGTAGCCAATTACGGCGTCGAGACCCCGGTGATTGGTTCAGGCGCAACCCCGAACTGCACACTTCCCACTACCGACTCCATCGCCGCGCTGAGTGTCACAAACAGCACGATCACGCAAATCGAATACCTGCCGGCGGGTTCCCATCCCATCCTGATGGCGGGAACACCAAACGGTCAGAACCTGTACGTCGTCACTCAGGGTGACGGCGCGAGTCCCACCAACGTACTGAATCTATCTACCATTGACCTCTCCACGATGGCGACGATTCCGATTGGTGTGAATCCGAGTTGGATAGCAGCACGACCGGACGGACAGCAGATCTACGTGGTGACCGCAGGAGATGGGCAGCTATACACGATTCGGGCCGATAGCTCGGTCGCATCGCAACCTGTTGGAATTGGCGCGAATTTTGTTTTATACGACAAGAGACTCAACCGACTTTATGTGACGACCCCTGCCGCCTTGGCCGGCTCAAACGGGGTCGTATACGTTTTCAGTGCGACTGGGAACTCCCCGACACAGTTAATAGCCGTGAGTGTCCCCCCGGTTCCTCCGTGCACAGTTGCAGGCGCCAACTGCGAGGCGGTGATGCCGGTTTCAGTCGCCGCCCTGCCCGATGGTTCTCGATTTTACGTCGCAAGCTATCAGCGCCAACCGTCCTGCAAAGACCCGTCGGTGGGCGCCGTACCTTGCATCATCCCGATGGTCACAGTGTTTGATGCCGGGAATTTCACCATCAGATCAGCTTCATCTTCGACCTTCGGTACTGAGCTATCGCTCTTGACTTCTCCACCGTTTGCACTGGGTCAATACGCCGTTCCAGAGTCAGCATCCTGCGTGACTCCTGCGGTTTATTCCCCCGGGCGAACGCGGTTCCGTTTGTTTGCTACCGCCGCCGCAGATAGCAGCCATGTCTATGTCAGCCTCTGCGATGCGGGCGCGATTGCTTCCATCAGCACCACGCCCAACACGATTTCACAGGGTACGAACGAGAGCGACAGGCTGGTGATCGATTTGCTGGCGCCGCTGAGCGCAGGGTCGACCGGCGCAAATAATCAAACGCCACCACAGAATCCCGTGTTCCTGCTGACAGGACAATGATGGTCATCCTAGCCCGTGACCTAGTCTGAAGATGCGGTTCCGGTGCGAAGTCGATCGTCTTGGATTCCGAATCGCCCAGCAACACGAAGCTGATGCAGGATCTAACCTTTGGTGGGCACTTCTTCCTTGAGGGTGTCCTTTGCCGCGTAGTGCGAGTGCACGTAGTCATCAAGAATCTCGATGAATTCGGCGACGATGTGGTCTCCCTTCAGGGTGGTGAACAGCCGTCCATCGACATAAACCGGCGCCTTCGGCTCTTCGAACGTCCCCGGCAGCGAGATGCCGATATTGGCGTGCTTTGATTCGCCCGGTCCGTTTACCACACAGCCCATCACCGCGAGCTTCATCTCCTCGACGCCCACGTACTGACCTTTCCAGTTCGGCATCTGATCGCGCAAATACGACTGGATCTGCTCTGCCATTTCCTGGAAGAACGTGCTGGTAGTCCGTCCACAGCCTGGGCAAGCTGTGACCTGCGGTGTGAAGCTACGAATGCCCATGGACTGCAGAATCTGCTGGGCTACGCGCACCTCTTCGGTGCGGTCGCCGCCCGGAGCAGGAGTCAGAGAAACACGGATCGTGTCTCCTATCCCCTCCTGCAGCAGAACGCCCATCGCTGCGCTCGAGGCGACGACGCCTTTTGCTCCCATGCCAGCCTCAGTCAATCCCAGATGCAGTGGGTAGTCGCAGCGCGCCGCCAAAGCGCGATACACATCGATAAGATCCTGAACGCCGCTCACTTTGGCACTCAGGATGATCTGGTCGGGCCGCAATCCGTATTTCTTTGCCAGCTCTGCGGAATGGAGCGCGCTAACCACCATCGCCTCCATCGTGACTTCGCGGGCGTCTTTGGGCTCCGGCAGCTTCGAGTTCTCGTCCATCATGCGCGTGAGCAGCACCTGGTCGAGCGATCCCCAGTTGACTCCGATCCGCACCGGCTTCTGATGCTTTACGGCGACTTCAATCATGGTACGGAAGTTCGAATCCCCGCCTTTGCCGATACTGGCATTCCCGGGATTAATCCGGTATTTGGCAAGATCCCGTGCGCACTCCGGATATTTGATCAGCAGAACATGGCCGTTGTAATGGAAGTCGCCGATGAGGGGAACGCGCACACCCATTTTGTCGAGCTCTTCTACGATTTGGGGCACAGCGGCAGCAGCGTCGTCATTATTCACGGTGACGCGCACCAGTTCCGACCCGGCCCGCGCTAACGCGGCAACCTGCTGCACGGTGGAGGAGACGTCGGCGGTGTCGGTATTGGTCATGGATTGCACTACAACTGGTGCATCCGACCCTACGCGCACACCTCCGACCACGGCTGTAACGGTCTTTCTGCGGTAAATCGTAGCCATAGGTGGAACCAATAGTTTAACACGCGGATTCTGGCCCCTTTCTCCTTCAGGCACAGTGCCAGACAGAATCTGGCACCGAATTTCCAGCAGCGGTTTCCCGTCTTGCACGCCGATGACTCGCGCGACACGTTCGATGCCCGCATCGATGAGATCCTTGGGCTTGGCGCGGATCAGCGGCGTCGCGCGATTCGGCAACTGCGGGCGCCAGCGGCGGCCCATAGAAGTGCCCAGAGGCAAAACGTGGTGCCCAGGAACGTGATAACTGCGAAGGATTCTTGTAGTGCTGTGGCGGAAGTTGGAGAATGCCCGGATCGAGGTCGTGAGCGAATGCAGGAACCCTGCGAGCCTGGCAGTTCGCCATAGCCACGATCACGTTGTCTGCCTTACGGTCGCCATCTTTCGATAGCCCGGCTGTACGCTTCATGCTCGGAGCAGTTTACCGCTGCAAAAGGATTCATTCAGGATTGCCCAGAGAAAAATCAGCCGGCAGCAACCCGCTGCCGGCTTTTGACTTGACACGCTTAGTTGATGCTCTATGGCATCCGATCGGCTAGTCCTGGAATGGTCTTCATCAGGTCGTTATAGATGACCATCACCGCGAACAGGACGAGGAACACAAACGCAGCCTGGTATACGCGCTCCTTGATGTTCATGCTGATATCGCGCCGCATCAGACCCTCGATCAGCAGGAACAGAATCACCCCGCCATCGAGAATCGGAATCGGCAGCAGGTTGAATATGCCCAGATTCAGGCTGATGCCGGCCGTGAGCTCCATCAACGGAGTCCAGCCTTTCTGCTGGGCCGCGTAACCGGCCTCCTGTGCAATTCCTATCGGTCCAGACACGGCTTTCAGTGAAATCTTGTGCTGCACCAGCTTCTTGGCAAGTTCCAGGATCATCAACGAGTACTGCCGGTTGCGTTCCAGCGATAGTTGGAGGGCTTTGGGGAAAGAAAGCGTCGTTACCTTGATCTCGCCCTTATTGGAGAATCCCAAACGGTATCGATTTTCCTTCGGGTCTTCAGTCTTCGACAGCACGGGTGACATCTTGAAGTGAAGTTCTTGCGCATCTCGCAGAACAGTCAGATCAACGGGCTCTGCCTTCGTCCGCTGCAAGCTGTCGATCACGCTCTCCAGCGAGTGAACCGGCTGTCCATTCAGAGCGACAATCCTGTCATTTTCCTTGATGCCCGCGTTCGCGGCCGGAAGGCCAGACTCAACCCGTCCCACGATCACAGCATCTTCCGGGAACCATCCGGCTGAACCGACCTCCGAAGAGGTCACCGCCTTGGGAATGATCGTCTTTTCAAAAACCTGATTTCCACGTTGCACCGAAACCGTCAGCGGCTGATTCGGGCTCAGCCAAACATGAGGTTCCAATTGTTCCCATGTGGGGTTTTCAATGCCATCGACCTTCACAATGCGGTCGCCCGACTGCAGCCCAGCCTGTGCGGCAGGAGATCCCGGTTTCACTCCGTCGAGCACCGCCGCTTTGTCCAGATACACCGGATACTCGTAATGCACCATGTAGACAACGGTGAGCAGGAAGACCGCCAGCAGAATGTTCATTGCCGGCCCTGCGATCGCGATCAGAAACCGGTGCCAGCGCGAGTGATTCAGGAACTCCCGTGGATCATCCGTATGCTGATCCATGGGATTCTCACCGCTCATCTTCACGTATCCGCCAAGCGGGATGGCGTTAATGCGGTAGTCTGTCTCGCCTTTGCGGAACCCGATCAGGCGTTTGCCAAATCCAATGGCAAACTGTTCGACCCGCACCCCGAGCAACTTGGCCACGGCGTAGTGGCCGAACTCGTGGATCAAAATCATGAACCCAAGGACGCCAGCGACGGCTACGACCGAAGTCAGAAAGTCAGACATATTCGAAGTACGTTACTCCCCACATTAGATTACGAAATCACACGAAAGATGTAACTTGTGGACGCGTGGCCTTCCTGGTTATGTTAACCCGCTCCCGGGCGATTTGACGCGCTTGTGTATCAGCTTCAAGCACCTTCATTACAGACTCCAGAGCGCCCGGGTTTGTCTCCGCCAGCACCTCTTCGATCACCCTGGGAATCTGGTCAAACCGGATCTCGCCCCGCAGGAACGACGCCACAGCTACTTCATCTGCCGCATTCAACGCAACGGTCTTGGCTCCACCTGCCTCCACTGCTTCATAAGCCAAACGCAGACAAGGGAATTTTTTCAGGTCCGGCGGCGCGAAGTCCAGATGACGCAAGTCACTGACGGGGAACTTCATATCCGACTCAATCCGCTCGGGATATGTTAGCGCGTACAGGATCGGCAGACGCATATCCGTTACCGAGAATTGAGCAAGTATACTGCCATCCACAAACTCGACCATGGAATGAATCGTCGATTGCGGATGGACAATGACTGCAACTTTTGAAGCCGGCATGTGAAAAAGTCTGCACGCCTCGATCACCTCAAAGCCCTTATTCATCAGGGTGGCGGAATCAATCGTAATCCGCTTCCCCATCTTCCATGTGGGATGGTTCAGTGCCTGCTCCACCGTGATGGATGCGAATTTTGACGCAGGTGTGCTGCGAAAAGGCCCGCCGGAGGCAGTGAGCCACACGCGCTCAACTTCCTCCATCCGCCCGCCTCGCATGCACTGATGCACCGCGTTATGCTCGCTGTCGATCGGCAGCAACGCTACGCCTCGCTTGCGCGCCTCCGCGGTGATGAGCTCTCCGGCAGCAACCAGGCATTCCTTGTTGGCCAGCCCCAGAGTCTTGCCCGCCCGCACGGCTTCATAAGTAGCTTCCAAACCCGCGACTCCGACAATCGCGCTAACAACGAAGTCGACTTCCCGATGTGTAGCGACCTGAACCGTCCCGGCCGCACCGTGAACGACTTCGATGCCGCTAGGTCCTTCTCGCTTTAGCCGTTGCCAGAGCGTCTCAGCATCCTGTTCGGAAGCCATCGAGACCACGCGCGGTTTCCATCGCTGCGCTTGCTCGAAAGCAGCGTCGAGATTACTCCCGGCGGCGAGGGTCGCAATCTCGAACCGGTCGGGATAAGACTCCGCTACGCGCAAAGTGCTGCGTCCGATCGATCCGGTCGACCCCAGGATGGCTATGCGTTTCATCATCTAAGAATTCATGTGGCTTACTTCGTCATCGCCGGAGCGTAACGCTCGATCCAATCTCGTTGCTCGGTTGTTTCTGGGATCGGAAGACCACGTGCGTTTCTGCGGCCGCACTGGGACTCATGCCTGCTCGAATCAATAGGCACGCGGCGAACAGTCCCGCGCGTCCAATACCTTGTCGGCAATGAATGAGCAAGCTCTCGCCTCGCGACAATGCTTCACTCGCACGCCGGAGTACCTCGTTGAACTGTGCTTCTGATGCTGGCACCTCACGGTCGGGGATCGGGAATGAAGAGAATCCCAATCCTTGTTTTTGCGACTCGACTGCTTCCTTGAGCAAATCGAGATCCCGTTGCTCCTCAGGCGTTAGTAGCGACAGCACGCTATCGATACCCCCACGCTTCCAACTCGCCAATTCGTCAGGCAACCAGTCGCCACCACGCGGCCGATCCGCCGACGCCAATTTTCCGGCCCAAGGACCAGCGACCCAATAGAATTCATTTCGCATGACAGGTCATTCCTGATCCTTTACCACAAATATCCCTCGGCAAACTTGTCCACGCCCATCCCTCGAATTCGAAGAATATGAATTCGATGATGCCCATCTAGTATAGTTCCGTCCGGCCGCGTTTTCAGGCAGCCTTCTTCTCCAGGGGCCAGAGAGGCTAGCTAGTAATACCTCCGTCGAGAGCAGTCCGTATTCTGCCAGCTTTCCTGGATTCAAAGCGCTATCGGAATGGAGTGGCTTCAGGGGAGGGGAGTGCTTTTGGTCCACCATTCGTGCGTGTAGATTATTGCATCACCCGCCAAGCGGCGTAATACCACAATACCGGCGCCGCAAAGAGCAGCGCATCGACGCGATCAAGCATTCCCCCATGCCCAGGAAGAATTGCTCCCGAGTCTTTCACTCCCGCTCCGCGCTTGATGAGCGATTCCACCAGGTCCCCCAGTTGCGCCGCGACATTGATCACGATTGTCAGCAGAACGATCGGCTCCGTGGCTGGCTGCTCCAGCCCGAAAATTCCGTCACGCTTTTCAATCAGTCCGGCACGCAGCAACGCCGAACTCAACGGCAGCGCGTAGTGGAACAACAGCCATCCCACGGCAACGCTGGCCACGAGCGATGCCGCCGCGCCTTCCCACGTTTTCTTCGGGCTGATGCGCGGCGCCATGAGATGCCGTCCGATCGACTTACCCACAAAGTACGCGAAAATGTCGCCTGCCCACACCACCAGCAACAGGTACAGCAAGTAGAAGGCGCCTGCCCACTGTTGCCGCAGTTGCACAAGCATTCCCATAGGCAGTGCGATATAGGTAAAAGCAAACACCGACGCCGCGGCCGCCGGATACCCGCGGCTCAGATCTTCGTTGCGCATCGCGCGAGTCAAAAAGATAAACGGTGCAATGGCAGCCGCGAATCCCAGGCAGTAGACGAACACAGCGGTGGAGAGCAGCGGCTTCTCGTTCCCCACATTCAGGGCCAGAAATAGAAAAAAGATTCCGGCAAAAATCAGGGTCAAAATTCGAAGTGGCTGCACACTGTAAGACTCGGTCAGTTTCAGAAACTCAAGGATCGTCACTAGAGCGACTACGCCGGCCACGACAGCCAGCACAGAAACCGGCGCACGCAAAATGAGCACGAGCACGATCGGAATCAGTACGACGGCGGTAGCGATGCGCTTAAGCAAGAGAAGTGGTGTTTCGACAGAACGCGGCAATTATAATGAGACCGTAGTCAGGAAGGGTTTTCCGTCTGTGTACCCCTCCGCTCCCTGTGTTTATACCTTTAGGGTCTCGGCAGCCGAGGGCGAATCATGGTGGTTGAGCCCCCCGTACCGCCGCTCGCGCTTCTGATATTCTGCAATCCCCTCCAGCAGATGCAGCCCGCGAAAATCCGGCCACAAAGTAGGCGTCACATAAATCTCGGCATAGGCGAGCTGCCAGAGCAGGAAGTTGCTTAGCCGCATTTCCCCGGAAGTGCGGACCACCAGATCTGGATCCGGCAAGTGTCGCGTGTAAAGATGGTCTGAAACTGTCCGCTCATCAATTTGCAGATGATCAATCCCGCCATTTTGCGACGCCGCCCGGACCATTGATCGGAAGGCATCCACAAGTTCGGTGCGCGCGCTGTAATTCAAAGCGAGGGTCAGCACCATCCCCGTATTGCGCGTCGTAGCCTCGCTTGCCCAGGACATCCGCTCCTGCACATCGCCCGGCAACTCGTGCTGCCGCCCGATATATTCGAGCCGGATATTGTTCTCGTTGAGGGTGGGAACTTCGGCCTTCAGATAGCGGCCGAGCAGCGACATCAGGAAGCCGACTTCACTGGCAGGACGCTTTTTCCAGTTCTCCTCGGAAAACGCATACAAAGTGAGCGCAGGAATGTGAATGCGGGCCGCCGTTTCGACCGTAGAGCGTACCGCCGCCACGCCGGCGCGATGTCCGGCCACGCGCGGCATATGCCGCCGCCGGGCCCAGCGCCCGTTGCCGTCCATGATGATGGCGATATGCTTGGGGAGCCTCGCGGGATCCAGATGCCGGTAAACTTCCGCTTCCTTGTGGTTCAGGCCCTTGGGCACTTTGTCGTGCAAAGTGGTCACAGAAAGAGGCTATCACAGCCGGGAAGCTATGTGCAATGAGCGGAATCTCAGGGGTCCATCGACTACCTAGCTTCCTCCGGGACCACTTTCAACTCCAGCTTCTCGGTCCAACGCAACACCGTCAGAGAGCAGCTTATGCCCACGCGGACCTCGGTCAAGAGGCGATGCAAATCATCGACCCCAGCAACCGGCTGCCCTTCAAGCGCGATAATAACGTCCCCTTCGCGCAGTCCAGCGCACTTCGCCGGGCTGTTCTCTTCCACATGCTGCACCAGCGCGCCAGTTTCCTTCGGCAGGTCGAAGAACCGCACCACGCGGCGGTGCACCGGCACCGTCTGACCTGCAATCCCAACATAACTGCGCCGAATCCGCCCATCCCGCAACAACCGGCTGGCCACGAATTTAGCCGTGTTGATCCCAATAGCAAAACAGATCCCCTGAGCCGGCAAAATTGTAGCCGTGTTTACCCCGATCACTCGCCCCGCCGAATCGACCAGAGGTCCGCCAGAATTGCCCGGGTTCAGTGACGCATCCGTCTGAACTACATCGTCGATCAGCCGGCCGGAATACGAACGCAACGACCGTCCCAGCGCACTAACCACGCCCGCAGTCACGGTCGACTCAAAGCCATAAGGCGCGCCGATCGCGATCGCAATCTGGCCCACGCGCAGCTTCTGCGAATCACCCAACTCCGCAGCAACCAGTCCCGCTTCATCGACCTGTGTCCGCTCCAGGCGAATCACTGCCAGATCGCTCGCCGGATCCTCCCCTATCAGCGTTGCTGGCATACGACGGCCGTCGGCGAGTGTGACCGCAATTCGCGCCGCTTCATGCACAACGTGGCTGTTGGTCAGGATCAAACCGTCCGGCGTGAACACAAACCCCGATCCTCCACCCTGCCGCTCGCGCGGCTCTCCGGGCCGGGTACGTCCGGCCTTCTGATGCACTTCAATGTGCACCACAGAAGGGCTGATGCGCTCCACGGCGCGCGTTACCGCGGTCGAGTATGCATCCAGCAGCGCGCCATCGGATGCGAGAGAGCCCCTATGGCTATTCGCGAGAGGGGAATGCATATCTAACCCCGACAGCGGAGTGGCGCTCCAATTTTCACCCGTGAGGAAGACACTTCTGTCCTTATCTAATTGCATGCTGGATAGATGCAGATCGATTTACTTCGGATTCACAAGCGCAGGCCGAGGCGAGTGGGACGGACGTTGCTTTTGGACGCCGTTCCGGCCGAGGTCCTTTGATCAGGCCCGCATAGACCAAACATCCGAATTGCAATCGCATCCATGACACTCTCCGGCAAAACCCGCGGCAGGGTAGCCAGCAATTTCGCGTGCTTCCCGACACGATACCGAATGCGCGGACGATTCGATGTCAATGCATGGTGGACTGCCATTGCGACCACCTCCGGGGGACTTCCGTTCTTCTCCATCTTGTAACCGCGCTGCGCAAGCCGCCGGATCAGCGATCCATATTGCGATTGAGCTTCAGGTGGAAGCCCGGCGATCGCCTGCTCCAGATGCCCCAAGGTTTTGT
>Ga0335080_10000914_pt1 | contig 28158 bp, 23 predicted proteins | sample Lox_Sample_34_FD_206720 | JGI IMG/M metagenome (GOLD analysis project Ga0335080, IMG submission 206720) | Soil microbial communities from Loxahatchee National Wildlife Refuge, Florida, United States - Lox_Sample_3.4 | ecosystem: Environmental > Terrestrial > Soil > Wetlands | place: USA... | reverse complement strand
ACCCGGTGGATCGCCAGCCGCCGCAGCGACGCGTCGGATCGGAATCCCCCGGCGTCCCGCACCAGATCCACCAGCGTCTCGCCAGGCTTGAGCTCGTAAATCGCGGGCCGCACCACGGCGCCCGTTACCTGCGCGCGCGTGCCGTGCAGCGGCACGAACACCACATCGCCTGTTTCGAGGCGAATGTCCTGCTCCTTGTCGCCGTGCAGCAAATAGTCATAGAGATCGGTGGTGACCTTCGTCTTGTCGACGCGCCGCACCTCCACGTCGCGCAGGTTCGCCCGATTGGTCAGACCGCCGGCCGCGTATAACGCGGTAAGCACCGTACCGAGCGCGCTGATCTGATACGCGCCCGGCTGGTTGACCTCGCCGATCACGTACACCTGGTTCACCCCCACGCTCGCAATCGATACGTCGAAGTGCGTGGTGGCGGTGGGACCGTGCCGGATCCCGGAATACACTTTTCCCAACCGGGTGTACAGCAATTCGCGCAATTCATCGAGCGTCAGGTTGGCGACGTGCACTTCTCCTACCTGAGGGATCACCAGGAACCCTTCGCGCGTGACTTGCAGGGAGTGGGCGAATTCTATTTCGCCGGTGACAATCAGTACCAGATGATCGCCTGGCCCGATCCTGTAATCCGGCGGAACGGGACCCGAGAGCGTCGGGAGAAACTGTGTCGTGGCGCGACGGAAGACGTCGACCCCAAATACGTAATTCCCGGTTGCGAGCGACTCGGCACGCATCGCATCACGGACACGAATGAATCCGGTGTCGATGGGGAGCAGCTGCCCACGGTTGTTGAACGCCCCCAGGCCGAGCGCCTGGACCGCCGCTAATTCGTCAGACCCTGGTGTGACATCCGCGCCTTTGGTCGGCGAACCCAGGTAGGCGTCGAGCAGACTGGATGGGTAACCGCTGGCCGAAAGCCGCGCCCGAATCTGGTCGGCCGACAAGCCAGACTCCTGGATGCGTTGGCGAATCTCGTCGCCAAGCTGGGGATTCTGCTGCAACGCTCCTTGGAGGGCAGCCTGAGCCTGAGCAGGAGGGGGCAGTGGATTCTGAGCGCCGAGGGGAGCCACGAACCCACACAGCCCGCCGAGAACCACCGGGAGGCCAGTGACGAGATAGCGGTAAAACGGAGGCAGAGCGCCCAAAATGTCGGATTGGCGCTGCGATAGTCAAGACTTGGGCTCCCGTGAGCGGAGCGATCTCGAGAACCGATCCAGCGCGGTCTGCCAGGAGGGTAACGCATCGCCCGTCACGCGCGTTCTGGCGCGCAGCGGTAGCGCGGCGCGGTCTCGTCGGTGACGTCCAGGTCGCTGCGAGCGGGACAGAGACGAGCGTGGCGGGCGGCGCGCTCGTGCCGATGTCGTGTCCCAGCATGACGCCCGTGCCGAGCAGGAGAACACGCACTAGAGGTATAGGGCGTTCGCGGCCTTGTACGCCTCGCCCAGTACGCGCTGCCACCAGTCGGGGGTCACAAGCACACACGTCGGCCGAAATGCCATCAGTCGTCTGAGGTGTAGCGGGGCAGGTCGCTCGAGACGCGCGCGCTACTTGCCTTCCGCCCCGCGGAGACCGATATGCGTGCGCGAACCAATGCTTACGACCGCACCTGGTCGGTCGAGGACGATCGTCCCCTCGATCTTGCTGGAATCGACGGCCGACCGCTCCTGAATCAGGCGCGCACCGCAACACCGTGACCAGCGGATCAAACACCGAGTCTACCCCGTACTTAGCGCCCGCAGTGCCGCAAGCTCCTGGAGGGGAAAATTCGGGCTGACCAAGTGCTGCAAAATAGTGGTAAGTGGTGAGCGGTCAAGCTTTTATCGGGCGGACGGCCGGACAGACGGACTGCGGGACCGAAAAAGCCCCTTTGCGTCCGCCCCTCCGCCCCCACAGGGGACTCACCGACCAGCGTGTCAGTGTGTATTAGGGATCTCACGTGCCCGGACGCGTCCCAACGCGTGCGTCGAGGGCTGGTTACATGAAGACACCGGGATATATTGCGCGCGCATCGTGGATGCGCGCGGTCCCTCACAAAAGGCGAATCACGGAGGATAACTCGTGGCGCACGCGGAACTGCCATCGGCCGAGCCGCTAACGCAGGTCGAATCCAGGACGCTTGCTGGCCTCAACATCGCCGTCTATGCCGACGGCGCGGACCTGAAGGACATGGTCGAGGCGTATTCGAGCGGCCTCGTCCACGGCTTCACCACCAATCCCACGCTGATGCGCAAAGCCGGCGTCTCGGACTACGAGGCCTGGGCGAAGTCCATCCTCGAAGTCATTCGCGATCTCCCCATCTCGTTCGAAGTCCTGGCCGACGAGTTCGGTGAGATGGAGCGCCAGGCGCTCATCATGTCGCGCTGGGGCCAGAACGTGTTCGTGAAGATTCCCATCACGAACACGCACGGCGAGTCATCCATTCCGTTGGTCAAGCGCCTCGTGCGTGAGCAGGTGAAGGTGAACGTGACGGCCTTGATGACGGTGCGCCACGTCGAGGCGGTCATGGGTGTCCTGTCTCCCAAGATCCCCGCCATCGTCTCGGTGTTTGCCGGCCGCATCGCCGATACGGGCCGCGATCCCGTCCCGATCATGCGCCGCGCGGCGAAGCTCGTGCGCCAGAACCCCAACGCTCGGCTCCTCTGGGCCAGCCCGCGTGAGGTGTTCAACGTGTATCAGGCGGACGAGTGCGGCTGCCACATCATCACGGCCACGAAGCCGGTGCTCGACAAGCTGCCGATGCGCGGCATGGATCTGGACCAGCTGTCACGCGAGACGGTGAACATGTTTTACACGGACGCTCGCGCGGCGGGCTACGTGATCTGATGAATCCTCCCGCGCCACGCCGATCGCTTCTCGTCACCGGCGTCGCGGGGTTCATCGGGAGTAACCTGGCCGAACGCCTGCTCGGCGGCGGAGCGCGCGTCGTGGGCATCGATAACCTTGCCTACGGCGTCATCGAGCAAGTCCCCGAGGGCGTGGAATTCCACCGCGGCGACATCCGCGATCCCGCGCTGTACTCGCTCTACTCAGGCATCGATGTGGTCTTCCATCTCGCCGCCAAGAATTGCATCGCCGATTGCCAGGCCGATCCGGTTGAAACCTTCGACATCAACGTGCACGGCACGGCCCACGTATTCGAAGCCGCGCGCCGTGCTCGCGTGCGCAAGGTCGTGTACGCCGAATCGTCCGCTCTCTATGAAGGCATCGCGGCGCTGCCGACTCCGGAGGCGGAGACTGCGCCCGAGAGCTTTTATGCGTACAGCAAGGCGGCGGGCCGGGCCGTCGCGGAAGGCTATGGGCGCTATTCGACGCTGGCGATCACGGCGTTGCGGTATTTCTGCGTCTATGGACCGCGGCAGGACTACCGGCGCACCATTCCGCCGGTCATGAGCGCATTCATCATCAAGCTGCTGAAGGGCGAACAGCCGGTGATCTATGGGACCGGAAACAAGCGCCGCGACTTTGTCTATGTCGATGACGTGAACGACTTCCATGAACTGTGCGTCGCGGATCAACGCACGGACGGACAGACGTACAACGTGGGATCGGGCGAGAACTTTTCCGTCCGCGACATCTACGACCGGATCGCGGGGCTGCTGGGTGCCAAGATCCAGCCGCTCTACAGGCCGGATCTGCCCGGTGAGGCGGAGGAGACGCTCGCCGATATCGGTGCGGCGCGTGCCCTCGGCTGGGAGCCGCAGACGGATCTGACGACCGGGCTCGAGCATTCGATCGCGTTCATCAAAGCGCACGTGCTCTCCCCCGTGGACGAGCATGCTGTCTGAGGCCATGGTGCTCGCGGCGGGGAAAAGCACGCGCATCACCGAAATCGGCGGGGGGCTTCCCAAGCCCCTGCTGCCGATCCGGGGCGAGCCGATTCTGGTGCGCAACATCCGTTGGCTCGAGGCGGCCGGCGTCCCGCGCATCTGGGTCAATCTGCACTATCGCGGGGACCTGATCCGCACTACCCTGGGCGACGGCTCGAGTTGGGGAGTCGCCATCCAGTATTCCGAGGAACCCACAATCCTCGGGACCGCTGGGGGGGTGCGGCAGGTCCTCGACGCCCTGGGCGACCGCTTTCTCGTGGTGTACGGCGACAATCTGTTCGATTTCGACCTGGAGCGCTTCATCGCCACGCACCAGTCCACCCGCGCCGACGTAACGATCGCGCTGTTCGATGAGCAGTCGCCCAACACGGGAATGGCCGGGGGCCGGGTCCTCGTGGACGACACCGATCGGGTCGTGTCGTTCGTCGAGGGGGCTCTCACCCCCTGGCCCCCTCTCCCTTCGGAAGACGGGGAACGACGTTTCCAGAGTGAGCTAGTCAACGCGGGGGCGTACGTCGTCGAACGGCACGTGCTCGAACCGTTTGCACAGAATACCTTTCTCGATTGGGGCAAGGACGTGTTTCCGGCGCTGCTTGCGAAGGGGGCACGCCTTCAAGGGTATCGCATCGAAGGCTACTGCCTGGCACTCGATACACCGGCGAGCTATGAGCGCGCAATGGAATTGATCAGCTCACGACAGGTGGTGTTGCAGTGATCGTTACGCGTACGCCGTTCCGCGTCACGCTCGGCGGCGGTGGCACCGACCTGCCTTCGTATTACGAGCGGCACGGCGGCTTCGTCTTCGCCATGGGCATCGACAAGTACATGTACGTGATGACCAACCCGCCCGGTGTCGATCGCAAGATCCGGCTGCACTACACCCAGAGCGAAGTCGCCGATCACGTCGACGAGATCCGGCATGAGCTGGCCCGCGAGGCCCTGCGGCTGAACGGCATCGAAGACCGGATGGAAATCTCGTCCATGGCGGACGTGCCCGCCGGGACGGGAATGGGATCGTCGAGCGCCTATCTCGTCGGGTTGCTGACCGCCCTGCATCAGTACCGGCGCGATAACGTCTCGCTCGAGGGACTGGCGGAGGAAGCCTGTCACATCGAGCTGAACGTCCTGAAGAAGGGCATCGGGAAGCAGGATCAGTACATGGCGGCGTTCGGCGGCATGACGATGCTCGAGATCGCGAAGGACGGCGCTGTGGACGTCCGACCCGTGCAGCTGCGCGGCGGCGCGCTCGCCACCCTGATCGCGCACACGCACATCTACTACACGGGCCTGGTGCACGACACGGTCGACGTGCTGGCGGAACAGAACACCGCGATGCGAAAGAACAATCACCGGCGCGTCACGGTCGAAGAGTCGCTCAACGCCATCAAGGATCTCGGATACCGCATCCTCGATGCGATTCAGTCCGAGGACTTCGATCGCTGGGGCCAGCTGCTCCACGAGCACTGGGTGAACAAGAAACGCATGTCCCAGCGGATCAGCGTGAGCTGGATCGATCAGCTGTACGACGAGGTCCGCCAATCGCATGGCGTGCTCGGCGGCAAGCTGATCGGCGCGGGCGGCGGCGGGTTCCTGATGCTGTATTGCCCGAGCACGTCGGGGAAGCTCGAGGATTTCATGCAGTCGCGCGGTCTGCCGCGGCTCTACTACGGGCTCGAGCGCGAGGGCGCCAAGGTCGTGGCGAATGTCGCCAGCACCCAGTCCATGATTCTCCATCCCAACGGGCACACTACCGCCAAGCCCTCCGGCCCACCGATTCATGCGGTCTCATGAACATCGCGGTAGTCGGGCTGTGGCACCTGGGCTGTTCCGTCGCCGCCGCCTGGACCAGGCTCGGCGCAGCGGTGCGCGGCATCGATTTTAGTCCGGACATAGTGAGCGGCCTCGAATCGGGCCGCCCTCCTATCTTCGAACCTGAGCTGGCCGAGACGCTCCGCGCGGGGCTCGCGCAGGGCGGGCTGCGGTTCTCCACCGACCCGCGCTCCGTGCAGGGGTGCCCGTTCGTCTTCATCGCCTTCGACACGCCGGTGCGCGACGACGATACCTCGGACCTGTCGCCTATCTGGGACGCCGTGGAGCGCTGCGCGCCGCACCTCGATCGCGGTGCAATCGTCATCGTCAGCGCACAGCTTCCCGTCGGCACCGCCCGCCGGATTCGCGCCCGGCTGCGGCAGGTCAACGCGTCGGTCGAACTGGTCTACTCGCCCGAGAACCTGCGGCTCGGTGAAGCGATCGCGTGCTATCTCCATCCCGGCCACATCGTCATTGGCGCCGACGCGGACCTGGCGGGCCGCGCCGTCGAAGCGCTCTTCGCCCCGATGCAGGCGCGGTGTTTTCGCATGAACCTGCCCAGCGCCGAGCTCGTGAAACATTGCATCAATTCGTTTCTCGCGACCTCGATCACGCTCGCGAATCAATGGTCCGATATCGCGGGCGCCATCGGGGCGGACTATGGCGACGTGGCCGCCGTGCTGCGCGCCGACCCGAGGATAGGACAGCGCGCCTACGTCACGCCCGGCATCGGCTTCTCAGGGGGGACGCTCGGTCGCGATCTCCAGGTGCTCGAGGACGTCAACCATCGCGTGCTCGAGGGACGCGCCCCGCTGTTCGGTGACGTCTGGCGCTACAACCAGGAGCGGCGTGAAGTGGTCACGCGCCGGGCGGCGGAGCTGCTCGGCGGCCTGGGCGAGCGGCGCGTGGCGCTGTTCGGGATGACGTACAAGCCCGGCACGAGCACCCTGCGCCGCAGCCTGCCGCTCGCCGTCGCCACGGATTTGCTGGCGCGCGGAACTCGCGTGCGGGCCCACGACCCGCGGGCCGACTGGCGCGAGGTCCCGCTGCCTGCAGGGCTCGAAGTGTCGCAGTCGCCGTATGAGGCGGCGGATCAGGCTGATCTTGCCGTATTGCTCACGGAGTGGCCGGAATACCGCGACCTGGATTTCGCGAAGCTGGCGCGCGCCATGCGCACGCCGCGTATGCTCGACACCAAGGAATTCCTGCGCGGCCAGCGCGCAGCGGTGGAACGGGCGGGCGTGACGCTCGTCCCGCTCGTCGCCGCAGTCGAGTTGGGCGATGCCTGAGCGGCTGCTCGAGGGGAAGACGGTCGTCGTGACCGGTGGCAGCATGGGCATCGGCTACGTCTGTGCGGAAGAGATCGTGAGTGCCGGCGGAGCGGTGGTGATTTGCGCACGCGGCGAGCGGGATCTGGACAGCGCGCGCGACCGGCTCGCCCGGCTTCCCGGCGCGGTGGTGCACGGGGTGCGCGCCGACGTGACCGCGCAGCGCGACCTCGACTGCGTGCTCGATGCGGCGGTGGGCGTGCCCGGCCACGCGCTCCACGGCGTGGTGCACTGCGCCGGCATCTACGGCCCGATCGGACCCGCGGTGGCGGTCGATCCCGAGGCATGGCTCGAAGCCATTCGCGTGAACCTCTTCGGCACGTTTCTCGTGGCCCGTTCGGTATGCCGGCGTCTGATCGACAGCGGCGTGCGCGGGTCGCTCGTCCTCCTGTCGGGTGGTGGGGCCGCCACGCCGTTTCCCAATTACACCGCGTACGCCTGCGCCAAGGTCGGAGTGGTCCGCTTCACGGAAACCCTGGCGCAGGAAACCGCCGAGTACGGCATCCGCGTCAATTGCGTCGCTCCGGGGCTCGTGGCCACACGCCTCCACGACCAGACCCTCGCGGCCGGCGACGCCCGCGCCGGTAAGAGTTTTCACGAGAAAACGAAGGCCGAGCTGGCCAGGGGCGGCGTGCCTGCCTCGGTCGCGGCGCGTGCGGCGGTGTTTCTCCTGTCGGAGCGCGCCGCACAGATCACCGGCCGCTTTCTCGCCGCGCCGTACGATAGCTGGGACGCCTGGCCCGACCACGCCAACCAGTTTGCGGGCTCGGACCTGTTTACGCTGCGGCGCATCGTGCCGCGCGATCGCGGTATGGATTGGCAATGAACGCAAAGCTCCGGGTCGGAGTCGTGGGCTGCGGGCTGATCGGGCGGCGGCGGGCGGAGCAGGCAGCCGGGCATCGCGAGACCGAGTGCGTGGCCGTGTCGGACGTCGACATGAACGCGGCCGCGACGACCGCCCAGGTCGTGGGAGCGGCGCCGGCCGCCGACTGGCACAGCCTCGTCGAGCGGACCGATCTCGACCTGGTCGTGGTCTCGACCCCCAATCGGTTTCTGTGCGACATTGCCGTCGCGGCGCTCGAGCGCGGCAAGCACGTGCTGGTAGAGAAACCGATGGGCCGGAACGTGACCGAGGCCGAACGCATGCGCCGCGCGGCCTGCGCCGCACGGCGCGTCCTGAAGGTGGGATTCAATCACCGCTATCATCCGGCGATCGCCGCCGCGCACCAGCTCGTCGCACAGGGCGCGCTGGGCGAAATCATCAACGTCCGCTGCCGCTATGGGCATGGCGGCCGGCCCGGCTATGAGCGCGAGTGGCGGGGCAGGCGCGAGCTGGCCGGCGGCGGCGAGCTGCTCGATCAGGGCGTGCACGTCGTGGATCTGATGCATTGGTTCGCAGGCGTGCCGCGTGACGCCTTCGCGCTGCTGCAAACGGCGGTGTGGCCGCTCCAGGGCCTCGAGGACAACGCCTTCGGCTTGTTTCGCTTTGCGTCCGGGGCAGTCGCGAGTCTTCATACGAGCTGGACGCAATGGAAGAATATCTTTTCGTTCGAGGTCACCGGCCGCACGGGAGCCGCGGTGGTGCAGGGGCTCGGTGGCAGCTATGGCGTCGAGACGCTCACCGTGTATCATCGGCGTCCCGAGGGCGGCGCGCCGCAAGAGACGACGCAGGTGTTCGAGGGAGCGGACGAATCGTGGCGCCTCGAATGGGATGACTTCGTCGCCGCCGTCCGCCGCGGCGCGGCCGGTCCAATGCTGGGCAACATGGACGATGGGGTGCTCGCGATGCGATTGATCGATGCGCTCTATCGCTCCGCGGCCGCCGGGTCGGTGGTCGCGGCATGAGGGCCGCGGTGTTTCTCGATCGCGACGGCGTGCTGAACGACGTGCCGAGCGTCGAGAACGGTATCCCGATGTCGCCGCGCCGCGTGAGCGAGTTTCGCGTGGCGGCGGGGACCCGCGCCGCGGTCGAGCGGCTGCGGCAGCGCGGGCTGCCCGTGTTCGTCGCGTCGAATCAGCCGGACTTGGCGCGCGGCAAGATGGACCCGGACGAGTCCGCCCGCATGATCGCGGTGCTGCGCCAGGCCATCCCGCTCGACGACGTCGCCGTCTGCCCGCATGACGACGCGGACGGCTGCGACTGCCGCAAGCCCAAGCCGGGTCTCCTTATTCAGGTGGCCGAGCGGTGGGGTGTGGATCTGTCGCGCTCGTTCATGGTGGGCGATTCGTGGAAGGACCTGGAGGCGGGGCGACGCGCGGGCTGCCACACGATCTTGCTACGGCGCGATTACAATGCGACTGCACAGGCCGACACCGTGGTCGGCACGCTGGACGAAGCGGTGCAGTACATCCTGCAGCACAACGAGGAAGGGAAGCGCATGTCGTTTAGTGCCGAGTTCTGCCGTCACACCGCGGAGGTGGCGGGTCTCCTGCCCCCCGAACGCCTCGAGGCCATGGTCGAAGGACTCGTGAAGCTGCGTGCGCGCGGCGGGCGACTCTTCTTTCTCGGCGTGGGCGGCGGGGCGGGGCATGCGTCGCACGCGGTGAACGATTTTCGCAAGCTCGCGGGGATCGAGTGCTACGCCCCGACCGACAACGTGTCCGAGCTGACGGCGCGCATCAACGATGAGGGCTGGGACACGAGCTACGCGGAATGGCTCAAGGGTTCGCGCATCCGCGCCGGGGACGGCGTATTCGTATTCTCGGTGGGCGGTGGCAGCGCGGCCAGGAACGTGAGCATGAATATCGTCCGGGCGCTCGATCTGGCGCGGAGCGTTGGCGCGAGCATCTTCGGGGTAGTGGGGCGCGACGGCGGGCGGACGGCCGAGCTGGCGGAAGCCTGCGTTATCGTGCCCACCGTCGATCCTGAGCTGGTGACGCCCTTGACCGAGGCATTCCAGGCGGTCGTCTGGCACCTGCTGGTGTCGCATCCGAAGCTCAAGGCGAATGCGATGAAGTGGGAGTCGTTGGGACCCACACCGAAGCAGGGGAGCTAGCCGTGTCGCAAGCCCCGGGGCATCGCCCCGGGGTTATGAGGGGAGAACGAAAATCCACCTACAGAGGATCGAGTGGGAACGGAGACCAAACCTAGTCCTGTTGTAAGCCATAGGCGGCGGGCGCCGGACGACGATCCGGTCGCTCGAGCCTTAGCCGAGGTCGATTGGGAGGCGGCGCTGCCGAAGGACCGGGGGCCGTTCCTGCGCACGCGCCTCGCGCTGAAACGAGCCATCGATGTCGGGCTCTCCGGGCTTGCCTTGCTGCTCTTGTTGCCGGTGTTCGTGGTGCTCGGGGTCTTGATCGTCATCGATTCGGGCGGGCCGATCTTCTATCCTTGGCGCGTCATCGGCTACCGGGGCCGCCGCTTCACCGGCTACAAGCTGCGCACGATGGTCCCCGATGCCGACCAGCTGAAGGACCACCTGGCGCACTTGAACGAGATGCAGGGGCCCGTGTTCAAGATGCGTGATGATCCGCGGGTCACGGCACTCGGCAGGCTTCTCCGAAAGTATTCACTCGACGAGCTGCCGCAGTTGTGGAGTGTGCTCGTGGGCGACATGAGCCTCGTGGGGCCACGCCCGCTTTCGGCGGAGGAATTCATCGAGGCGACGCCGCTCGAGCGGCGCAAGCTGTCCGTCGTTCCCGGGATCACGTGCATCTGGCAGGTCTCGGGACGCAACGAGATCGACAGCTTCGCGGACTGGGTGCGGCTGGATCTGGAGTACATCCGGACGTGGAGCCTGACGCGGGACGTGGCGATTCTGCTGAGAACCCTTCCCGTCGTGGTCCGCGGCACCGGGGCGTATTGACCGTCGTCCGGCGCGCGGACGATTGATCCCCCCGAGGCGTGCAGGGCGATCCGAGAGGGTGGCCCCACTCCGACCGCCGGTTTAACGTATTGGCCTTCGCGCCCAGCTCGTTCCGGCTGCGGCGGCACCCTTATCGCTGGAGTGATGCCTGCTTCGTGGGTTAGTGAGGTGGCTGTCCTACAGGCCGGCGCCCACGGCAATCGTCCGAGCGCTGCATCTCCAGAGTCCAGCGCGACGCCTCTATTACCGTTTGTTTCGAGCGGAACGGAACGTCGTTACCGCACAGTGTGCGGGGCTGTCCGCGTTATTTCACGCCAGTGATCCCCAGGAGTTTCGCACTATCGAGCTGGCGGTGCTCAGTGAGCGGGCCATGCTCGAGGCGGTGCTCTCTACGCTCCATCCAGGCGACGTGTTCTGGGACATCGGTAGCAATCGCGGCCTGTTTGCCATTTTCGCGGCACAGCGCGTCGGGCCGCACGGCCGCGTGTACGCTTTCGAGCCCGAAAGTGACACGTTCGACAAGTTGACCGCCAATCTGCAACTGAACGAGAGCAGCAATGTGCAGCCGCTGCGGATCGCGTTGAGCGACCATCGTGGCTCGGGCTCGCTCATTCGCGCGTCGCGCGAGGGGCTGAGTCAGGGCTCGAGGCTGGGCGAGGACGGCGTGGACACGGAGCGCGTTGAGCTGGTTGACGGGGACGGTCTTTCCCTCTCGGTCCCGGAGGCCGTCAAGATCGACGTCGAGGGGCACGAGTATGCCGTGGTCCGAGGCATGCGGCGCACGCTCTCACAGCCGCGCTGTCGCGCGGTGTTCTGCGAGATCCACCCCGACCGCCTGCCGCCGGGGATCGACCAGGATGCGCTCTGCGCTCTGATCCGAGAGCTGGGTTTCCAAGAAATCACGGTGCAGCAAAGAGGATCAGAGCTGCAGGCGACCGCGCTGAAACGAGGGTCAGCTTAGCCGTCGGATTGAGCGTGGGACCTGTCTCGGATCCAGCGCACTACCATTCGCACTTCTTCCATGCCGAGTGCGTAACCGACAATTACGGCGGCGGCAGCGAAGCTGACGACGCCCATCGCGAGCGCGCCGAGGCACGGCAGCATGGGCCCGCAGCGCAGGTCGCCTCGCAGGATGTGATGCACGGCCTCGTATAGCACAAGCCCCGGGGCGGCGAGCGCCGCCCCGAGGCCGAGTCCACTCCACACTGACACCGCGACCCCCGGCTCGGTTTGCCGGTCGGTGGCCCACACGGCCAGCGCCGCCGCGGCGGCCGTTCCCGTTGCATAACCGGCCGGAATCGAGAGCTCCCCCAACATCGGGACGAGCAGGCCGTCCAGAACGGCTGAGATGAGGGCGCCACACGCGAGTACGGCAATCGCCAGCCGCGAGCGATTGAGCGTGTATAGCGCGCGGGTGAAGAGACTGAGCAAAAAGACGGGGAGGACGGACGCGGCGTACACGCCGAAAGCGGCTGACGTGCGCTCTTGCGCCATCACGTCGAATGCCCCTCGCGCAAAGAGTAGGTTGACAATATCGCGACGGGCCGCCCACATGAAACACATGACAGGAACCAGCACGAGGAGATAGCGGCGCGTCACCTCGCGCAGTAGACGCCCACCGGCGGGCTTGAGCCTTCCGGTTTCCGCGTGGTGCGCCATTTCGGTGAATGCCACGACCGCGACGGCGGTACTCACTGTGGAAGCGGTGTAACTGGCGCGTTGTGCGTAGTTCACTACCGCAATGCTTCCGACGCCGATGCGTGCGAGCAGAAAGCGTTCCCAGATCCCCAACCCCGCGTTGATCGCCGCGATCCCGACGAGACTCGACGCGGCCAGAGCCGCGAAGGAGCGCAAGCCCGGATGATGCAGGACCAGCCGCTGGTGATTGCGTCCCGGAAGCGCGAGAGCCACCGCGAGCAGGTTGGCCGTCGCGCCCAGGGCAAGGGCCAGGGCGATCCCGGAATCCGCACCGATTCGCGGGATCGCCAGCAGGCCGGCGCTGATCGTTGCGTTCCAGAGCAATCGGCCAACACTCGGCTGATGAAACCGTCCAAAAGCCGGCAGGAACCCGGCGATTGCGCTGGCGATCGTCATCAAGGCAAGGGCGGGAACCGCGCCTCGAAGCACGACCAACATGGCTGCGTTCCGGACGCGATCTTCGGAGTGCACCGCGAAACGGACGATTGGAGGCAGCGCAAGGAGCGTCGCAACGGCAGCAAGGGCGCCGAGGCACGCAACCCAGACCACGGTGGCGGTCACGAGCGGGACGGCGACGGCGTCTCCTCCCGCCGCCCGCTCGCGGGCGACGAATGGAACCACGGTGAAACTGAAGCCGCCCGTGATGAAAGCGGCCGCGATCATGTCGTGCAGGAAGATTGCGGTCGCAGTCGCGTCGGCGTATGCCGTCGTCCCGAACACGCCTGCGAGGGTGGCTTCCCGCACGAGCCCCGAGACGGTCGCGGCAAGCGCCGCTCCAGAGAGGAGCGTGATGTTCTTGAGAACCGCCGTGCCGCGTGAATCCGGCGTGACGCCGCTCAGGCCCACCTACTGCTCTGCGAGGCTGGCGCTCAACTGCCTGGCTGAACTGGCGACCCCTGGGCCAGTCCATCGAATGCGTTGAGCGAATTCGAGATTGCTCCCGGGTCTGCGAGGATTGCCGAATGGGGTGGTGCGGGATCGCGCCGGGGCATGCGCGCGAAGATGTTCCCGAGCGCCAGGATTCGCGTGCTGTTTCGCACCAGGAGTTCGGCCTGCTCCGCCTGCGAGGACCTGCAGTTGTCCAAGAAGCGGTTGGCCATGACCACGGTATCGTGTGCGTGATTCCGGATCGCGATGCCGGCCAGACCGTTTTCCGACAGCACGTTGCTCACGATGGCGTTCCAGGGACTCCCGGTGGCGATTTCAATTCCGTAGATGCCGTTGCCCAAGATGCTGTTTCCGACGACGGAGATCATTTTGCTGGCGTTTTCGATCAGTATGCCGCTCCCGGCGTTCAGGATGATCTCGCAGCCTTGGATCATCGCCTGATTCGCGTTGCTGGTGAAGTGTAGCCCGTGGCCGCCGTTGTGGTAAACGGAGCAGGTGATGATATGCGGCGGCTCGCCACTATTCGTTTCGCTCACGAAAATGCCGTCGCCGCCGCACAGCTCAAAGTCGCTGTCCACTACACCGCACGGCGTGTTCACGATCGTGAGCGCCCGCCCACCCATGCTCTTGATCCAGCAACGCCGGATGCGCACGTCGTCGGCCTGACGCACGACCAGCCCGTCCCGATTGCTGCCATCGCCGTCGATCGCAAGACCTTCAATGAACACCTTCTTGACGCCCTCGCATACGAGGGCGTCGGTGTCCGGTTCGCTGCACTGCAGGATCGAATGCCGCCCCCAGCCGACCAGGACGCAATCATCGTGCACGGTGACCGTTTTTCGGATCCGATACCGCCCAGCCGGGAAGAGCACCGGCTTGCCGTCGCGACTGACGTCGATGGCCTGCTGAATCGCGCGGGTATCGTCGCGTACCCCGTCCCCCGCGGCGCCGTACTCCCGTACGTTGGTCGCGGCGTCGTGGTCTGCGGCTGCCGGAGACACACCCCAAGCGTGCTCGGCTCCCGGAATCCGCAACGGGATCCCGGCCGCAAGCCAGCCGAGCAGTGAGCGCCGTCTCATGGGACGCCTGGTTCGAGCGCGACCCGGTGTGCGGTGGTGACCGGGAACGTGAACCGCAGCGCGGCCGTCGCCGCGACGAGCAGCCAGAATGACGCATTCCATGCGGCGGGATTCGACAGCGACGCGAGCATGAGCGCGAGCGCACATGCAAGGCACGCCAGCGTGATCCCACGCTGTCCCGGCAGCCGGGTGGATCGCACGGCCCGCAGCAGAACGATGAGCCACGCGAATCCCAGGGGGACCGCGGCCGCGGCGCCCCCTGCGTGGAGAATCTCGAGCAGGAAGTTTTCCGAAATGGAAGCTTCGGTGCCCAACAGGGTCGCGATGCTCCGGTATGCCGCGGCACCATGGCCGAACAGCGGGCTATTCCGGACGTCATCGAGCAACGCCAGAAACAGCGTCAGCCGCGTGTGGCCCGAACCGCTCCCCAGATTGCCGATCTCTGCGACCCGTGGCGCGAAATAGCGCGCGAAGACCTGATTTTCCAACGCCGTGCTGAACGCGACGGTCAACAACAGCAGCGTGGCGAACCCGGCGCGCGCCAACGCCACGATCGGCCTCTCGAGGCGCGGGCGCACCCAGAGCCCGAGTATCACGCACGCCACAAACGCGATACCGAGCGCGAGCCAGGGGCCGCGGGCCAGGGCAAAGCTCGCGGCCATCCCATGCACGATGATTCCGAGCACCATGATCCAGCGCATCAGCCGCGTGGTGCCGAACGTGAACCCCACCATCGACAGCGCCGCGAACGCGGCGGTGTACGTGCCACCCACCGTTCCAATTCCCAGCACGAAGCTGTCGGGCAGCAGAAACACGCCGCTCTGCGCGACCGACAGCGCCCGCGCCGCGAGGTACACCGACGCGATGAGGCTCGATCCGAAGGTAACGCGCGCGAACCGCAGCCAGAGGGGAGGATCGTTCCGCAAGTACGCGTAGGTGAGCGTGAATCCGAGCAGATTGATCGCGAGTAATGCGTTATCGAGCAATCCTCGGATGCGAAACTCCGCAGGCGTCGCGAGCACCGTGCTCATGAGCACGAAAGCAAACGTGGTCCACAGGAGCAGCGTAGGTGTATCGGTCGTTTCGAGCAGCAGGCGAGGCTGGAGCAGCACGGTCATGGCCAGCAGGACCACGACCCAGAACTCGAGGAGATGGATCGTGATGTCGCCCACCGCAATCCCGATGAAGTAGTTGAAGGGAACGAGGGCGGCGCCGGCGAGGAATACGAGTCGTGTCGCCGCCCCGCGTCCGGTCGTCGGTCGTCGACTTGGGTCCGGCGCCGTCAGCGCCACAGTCGCAGGTGAATGGCCCAGAGACCGCCGATCAGCGTCAGGAACATCATCCCGATGACGAAGAGGATCCTCGGCACGCCGGATGGGCGTGCAGGGACGGCTGCGACATCGACCGTCGTCACCATGGGGGCATCGTTGTATTCCGTAAGCCGGGCATTCTCGATACTCGTCTCGAGCTGCTGCTGCAATAGCGTCAGCCGTTCGACCTCGTTCTCGAGCGACCGCTGTTGCTGCTGCAATGCGGGGGCTACAAACGTGCGGTTCGTGTTCAGGAACTGTACGAGCCGATTCTGGGCGTCGGTCAGGTGCTGCTGCACGATGTCCAGAAAGCCCTCGGTAAATTTGCGACGCGCCGCCGCCTCGCGGCGGCGAAAGTCTATGTTGAGCTCATCGATGACCTCGATCGCGCGGTTGGCGATGGCTGCCGCGGCGTAGGGAGACTTGGCCTTGACCGTGATCACGACGACTCCTGACGGCAGCATGGTTGCCTTGACGGCGCTCTTGAGGGCTGCCCGAGCCCTCCAGCGACGCAGCGCCGGCGTTTTCGCCTTCTTGATGAGATAGTCCTCTACGCGCATCGTCACGTCCGGCGTGTCCACCCGAACGGTGGAGACCGCGATGCTGTCGAAAAACGAACGGCTTTTCGCGAGGTCCGTGAAGAAAACGGCCGGACGCGTTCCGATGGACAGCGATCCGCCCATCAAACCGGCGAGGCCCGCCAAGCCACCGAGATTGCTCGTCAGGTCCGGGGAACCACGCGACTCGGGAAAGAACGACGCTGAGGCGGTCCAGCGGCGCGGCAGGAGCAACGCCACCGCGATCCCGACCACCGCCCCCGCAATGGCCAGGGCGCCGAGCGCGCGCCTCTTGTGCCTTGCCCGCCGCAGCGTTTCGCCAAGCCGGGCGCTCGGCTCCGGCTCGCGGGGTTCCATCAGCTCGGCTGGAACGGTCTCAGTGAACGAGGCCATGCGCCGCCAGTACCGCGTGGACGTCTTCCAGCTGGACCTCCTCGATGCAGGGGTGTGCCGCGCGCACGCAACGTTTTTCGGCGCACGGATGGCAGGGCAATCCCACGCTCTTCGAAACGGTCATCGAATGTGACTGGTAGGTACCCCAGCGGACCGGATCGTTCGGCCCCGTGATCGCGACACAGGGGGTCCCAAGCGCCTCGGCAATATGCAGCGGAGCGGAATTGTTGCACACCACGAGCCGCGCGCCACTCACGAGGGCATAGAACTCGGGTAGCGAAGGGAACTCGGCCTCTACCATGCCATCGAGTTCCGCCCTGATGCGGTGGATTGTCGCGCGATCTTCGTCCCCTCCCACGAGCTTCACCGGGACTCCGGCCGCGATCAACTCACGGATAACCGCTACAACCTTGCCTTCACTCCACTGCTTGAACCGCCAGCTCGCGCCGGGGTGCACGAGAACATACGACCGCGGGTGTCCGTTCGGGGAGGGGACGCCGCGGAGCGCCGGGGCCGCGTCGACATCGGCTCCGGTCCATGAACGCACCAGATCCACGTATTCACGGTATCGCGGCACGCCGCGAGGTCGCGGCACCGTCCGCACCCAAGGGAGTCCGAGCGGCGTGGGAGGGAAGTCGACGATTTCGGTTCCCACGCTCGAGCAGAACGCCTGTTCGCGCACATCGCCGCGAAATAAAAGACAGACGTCAGGATCGAATCGTTTGAGGTCGCGCCAGGCGTGACGCAGGGCCGCATAATCGATAGTCCAGGGGACGTATTTGTGACGCCAGAGCTTGCCCCGGGTCCAGAACGCCGGAAAGCGGACATGCACGGCCTTGGGGAGCAGACGAAACAGCGGATCGCCGTGGACGGGATGCGCGACGATGGCGATCTCGGCGTCGGGGCGCGCCTGGGCGAGCGCGGCCAATCCGGCTGTCGCCGCGACCGCGTCGCCGATGCGCCACAATTCGACGAACGCTATGCGTTGTCGCACTGGCGGAGTCTCGCACGCGGGGTCCGAGTTTTCAACCCCGGGTGCATATTTTCCGGCATGTCGAGCCCGCGTACCGCACCGTTCCCTGATGTCGTCGTGCTGGCCGGAGGCTTAGGCACACGCATTCGTGGCGTGCTGGGAGGAACCCCCAAGGTTCTCGCGCCGGTTCACGATCGCCCCTTTCTCGCTCTCCTCCTCGACCTGGTGCAGCGGAGTGGAGGCCGGCGCGTGATCCTGGCGGTGGGACATCAGGCGGGAGCGGTCGAGCGAGTGATGGGAAGCCGCTATGGAGGCGACCTCGAGCTGCTGTACAGTCGCGAGAGCGCTCCCGCCGGCACGGGCGGCGCGATCGCGTTGGCGGCGCGGCTCGTCCGCACCGCGGATCTCATCGCGCTCAATGGGGACTCGATCGTGCTCGAAGATCTCGGGTCCGTCTATGCCGCGCACGAGCGCTCGGGTGCGGAGATCACGATCGTCACGGTTCCGATCGAGGACAAGGGCCGGTTCGGCAGCGTGCAAATTGGAGCAGGCGATCGGATCGTGGGCTTCGTCGAAAAAACCGGAGCGGGTGCGGGGGCGATCAACGCAGGGGTGTACGTGCTCCCCACCGCGCTGGCCGCGACGTTTCCCGTCCCCTCGTCGCTCGAGCGCGACGTTCTCCCCAAGCTTCTAGCTCACCGCATGCAAGCCTATCGCAGCGCGCGCTGGTTTATCGATATGGGGACGCCCGCATCGTACCAACGGTTGCTGGACGAATGGCCGGGCAAAGCGCGCGACTAGGCTCTGACCGGCCCCTACGGACACCCGCTCGCCCAGCTCGCCAATCCCTGAACCTCGAAGCCGAAGCTCACGAACTGACCGCCCAGCTCTTCCAACGCGCGCCGAACCTGCTTGCGCGCGTCCACCGGCACGAAGACGAGCATAAACCCGCCGCCGCCGGCGCCAAGAATCTTGCCCGCGAGGGCGCCCTTGTTGCGCGCGGCCGCCGACATCGCGTCGATGCGTTCGTCCGTGATATGCGGATTCATCTGCTTTTTCGCGACCGAGGCTTCCTCGAGCAGTTCGGCGAACTGCGCGAGATCGCCCCGGGTGAGCGCGTCCCGCATTTGCGGGCAGAGTTGATGCAGCCGAGCCATCCCCTCCAGTGTGTCGCGGCGCCCTTCCGCGTAGTAGCGCACCTGCTTCTCGATCAACCCCGATGAGAGCCGGGTGTGGCCGGTGTAGCACAGCAGGAGGTGGGCTTCCAGATCGTTGAGCACGTCCTGACGTATGCGCAGCGGAGTCACCGCGATCTGGGCGGCCGAGAACTCGATGTGATTGAATCCGCCGAACGCGGCGGCGTACTGGTCCTGTTTGCCCCCGGCGATCCCGAGATCGCGCCGCTCGATCGTGTAGGCGAGCTCCGCGATTTCGTAAGGATCGAGCCGGCCGCGCAGCCACTCGAGCATCGCGCCGATGATGGCCACCGTCATCGACGATGAGCTCCCGAGCCCGCTGCCCGGCGGCGCGTCGCTCTGGAGCGACAGCTCGAACCCTTCGGTCACGTTGAAACGCCGAATGGCCGCCTTGGCCAGATCGAGCACGCCGTTCGGGATCGGTTCGTCGCCGAGGTTGAACTTGACGTCGATGTCGAAGTCCAGGGAGCTGATCCGGACATCCGGCTCGGTGCGCGGGACGAGCGACACGTACGAGTACTTGTCGATCGTCGCCACGAGCACCGCACCGCCGCGGTCATTGTAATACGACGGCAGGTCCGTGCCGCCGCCGGCGAAGCTGATGCGCAGCGGAGACTTGGCCCGCACGAACCGCGGCAGCTCCGTCGCATCCCGACGCGTCGTGGCGCCGGCAGATGTCGCGTCGGCATCGTGGTCCAGCCGGCGTAGAATCGGCGCGTCGGTCATGCCGCCCCTCCCTGGCGCGCCAACGCGGCCGCGCAACAGCGACGAATCCCCTCCTCCAGGGCGACCTGCGGGCGCCAATTCCCGAGCAGCTCCCGCGCGAGTTGGCACGTCACCGCTTGCCCCCAAATGACGGTCGGAAAAGACGGATCGAACTCGATGGGAATCGGCTTCCCCACGGCGGCAACCACGAGCCGGGCCACTTCGTCCATGGAAACCCGTCCTTCGGCACCGACATTCATCGGGGGCAGCCAGTCGCGCTGGTCGAGCGCCTCAGCGGCGCGCAAGACGGCTGCGACAATATCATCGATGTAGCAGTACGACCGGGTTTCGCGACCGGTTCCCCGCACGATGAAGGGGCCGTTCTTCGGATAATCGAGCGCGCGCCGAATGAAGACCGGGATGGCCGACCCCGTGCGGAGGTCGTCGTCCTGTCCTGGACCGAAGGCGCCGACGAGCCGCAACGGGGCCGCATGAATCGCACGACCGGAGCGTCGCCCCTCGTGCACGAGCGCCTCGAGCAGGCGCTCGCCGAACAGTTTTTCCCAGCCATAACTGAGTGTCGGGTTCGCGGGATACGCATCGGGTTCCGCGAGCGGCGGGCTATCGGGAGACGTTTGCCGCTCATCCGGATAGACGTGGGCGCTGCTGGCGTAGATCATGATGGTCCCGCCCGTCCGCGCCACGGAGTCGCAGACGTTGGTATCGATTCTGGCGTTTGCAGCCGCCGTCTGATAGGGCTGCTCGAGATACAATCCGATGCCGCCGACTTTGGCGGCGAAGTGCAGGACCACGTCCATGCCGTCACAGGCGCGGCGCGCGACCTCACGATCGCTCAGGTCCGCGCGCTGGAACTCGAGGCGCGGGAGCACCCCGCTCAGATGCTCGAGCCGGCCGCGTTCGAGATTGTCGATGCCGCGCAGGTGGGCGACGCGTCCGGCAAGCTCACGACATAACGCCGAGCCGATGAACCCGGCCGCTCCGGTGACAAGCACCCTCCGCTCATGCCACCAGCCCGGCGTCACACCCGCAGGGCCGGCGAGCGCCGGTTGGCGCGGTACCAGGAAACGGTTTGCTCGATGCCGTCCCGCAACGCGGTCCGCGCCCGGAATCCGAGCAGGCGCTCGGCCTTGGAGACATCGAATCGCCGGCGCGCCTGGCCGCTGGGCTTGGAGCGATTCCAGACGACCCGACCCTGGAATCCGGTGACGTCCACGATGACGTCAACCAGCTCGTCCACACGCGTCTCCACCCCAGAGGAGAGATTGACCACTTCGCCTCCTCCCAGGCGCTCGGCGGCCAGCAGCAGCCCTTCGGCGACGTCCCCCGCGTATACGAAATCACGGCTCGCCTTGCCATCGCCCCACACCTCGACCGACTCCGCGCCATCATCGGCGGCTTCGGTGAACTTGCGCACGAGCGCGGGCACCACGTGCGCATCGCTCAAATTGAAGTTGTCGTGGGGGCCGTAGATGTTGCCGGGAATCCCGATGACCGCTTCGAAGCCGTATTGCCGATGGTATGCCTGAGCCTGGATCGTGAGCAACCGCTTGGCGAGTGAGTACGGTGCGCTTTCCTGCTGCGGAAAACCGCTCCAGAAACTGTCCTCGCGCAATGGAATGGGCGCGTGTTCGGGGTAGCCGCATCCCGCGCCCGCCGCCACGAACTTGCGGACGCTGTGTTGCTGCGCGTAGTGCAGGGTGAACGTGCCGAGCAGCAGATTGACGAAAAAGAACTCTGCCGGCCGCTCCTTATTGGGCAGGATCCCACCCACCAGCCCCGCGAGATGCACGACCACATCGGGCCGGTGCTCGCGCATGGCGCGGTCCGCCTCTTCGGCCCGGGTCAGATCGTAATCCCGGCTCCGCAGCGGAACGATCGTGCCGGCTCCGGCGCGGCGCAGGGCTTCCACGGCGTGATGGCCGAGAAACCCGCTGGCACCCGTGACCAACACGCGCTGCGACTTCCACCAGCTCATCGCGACGTCCTCCCGCGGCTCACACGTTCGCGTAGCGGCGCGCGCGCAGCATCGGCACGGCCCGCAGCAGCTCCGCGATGCCGTCTTCGAGCGACACTTCGGGTCGCCATCCGGTCGCCTCGAGCTTGGCATTCGATACCAGATAGTCCCGTTTGTCGGGATCTTCGCCGACCGGCGAGGAATGAATCAGCAGCTTGGGCACCTGCTCGCGAATCTTCTCGCACAATTGCCGTTTCGTGAGATTCGCCGACGAGAGGCCGACGTTGAAAACTTGGCCCGCCATCCGCTCCCGGTGCTCCATTCCCCACACAAAGGTGCGCGCCACGTCGTGCACGTGAATGAAGTTGCGCCGGAACTGGTCTTCGAACAGCACGATGATCCGCTCATTGACCGCGCGCCACACGAAATCGTTGACGAGCAGATCGAGCCGCATGCGCGGACTCACCCCAAAGACGGTGGCGAGCCGGAACGTGATACTCGTCCCCAGATCGCGTACCGCCTGCTCGGCTTCCACCTTCGAGCGGCCATAGAGCGAAACTGGTCGCAGGGGCGACTCCTCGGTACAGAGCGCGTCCCGGTCGCCGATTCCATAGCCACTGTTCGTGTTCGGAAACAGGACGAGCTGGTCTTTCGAGACGAGGCGGGACAGCATCCGGATGGCGCCGGCGTTCACGCTCTCCGCGAGCGCGGGACTCCGGTCGCAGGCGGGCGCCCCCACAATCGCCGCCAGCGGAACGACGATGTCGGCATCCTTGAGCGCGCGCCGCACCAGCGTTTCATCGGCGGCATCGCCGAGCAGGAAGCGAAAACAGGGGTGGCCGGCGACGGATAATAGACTCTGCTGCCCGAACATGAGGTTATCGAGAACGGTGACTCGATATCCGGCCTGCAGCAAATGCGGGACAAGGCGGGATCCGATATACCCTGCGCCGCCAGTGACGAGTACCTGACTGGGAATCCGATCCTCCGTGGCCTGGAACGCACGCGGCCACCGACTCGGGCCGGGCCGGAAGGATATCGGTGCTCCGAAGCAGGGTCAACCGAGAACAGGCTTCGTGCCTAAGTTTCCGCAGCGTATGGACCCGCTTCGCATCCTGATCTTCCATCACCGGGCGGCGGACGCCTCCAACCTCCGACCGGCGATGCTCGGCGACGCCCTCGCCGCGCGAGGGCACGATGTGACGATCGTGGGGAACGGCCCAGGCCACAGGTCCTCTGCCTGGGCGACTTCGCATGGGGCAAAGGTGCGGGGCTTCCCTGTCGTCCTGGGGCATGGGATCGAACACGGCTACGACCCGCTGAACACGTGGTTGCGGCTCGAAGCCACGCAACACGCAACAGCGGACATCGTGCATGCGTTCGACTCGCGCCCGGCTGTAATCCTGCCCGCCCTGCGTGCAGTGCGGCGGCTGCACGTGCCTCTGGTACTTGATTGGGCTGACCTCTTGGGGGGGGGTGGGGTTTTGATGGAGCGGTCGGGGAGGCTATGGGCGGGGACCTTCGGCAGGATTGAGTCATGGTTCGAGGAGCATTATCGGCTGCGGGCAGCGGCGGCTACGGTTATTTCGAGCGCGCTCGAATCGCGGCTCCGCGCGTTGGGATTCGCGGGTCCGATCTTGCTGTCACGCCATGGATGCGATCCGGAGGCCGTCAAGCCAATCGACCGAGGCGTGGCCCGGGCGGCGTTAGGACTGAACGCCGATACGCGTTACCTGGTTCACGTAGGGACGTTGCGCGAAAGGAACGCGCGGCTGCTGAGGAGGGCTGTGGAGCTGGTGCATGACTCACATCGGGCGGAGCTGCTGTTGGTGGGGGGAAGCGACCCGCGAATCGATTGGCCGGAGAGTGTGCGACGACCCGGACGGGTTTCCTACCGAGATCTGCAACGATTCATCGCCGCGAGCGATCTTGCCCTGCTCCCGGAGGTGGATAGCGTCGCCAATCGGCACCGTTGGCCGTCCAAGGCCAACGACTATTTCATGCTGGCGAAACCGGTTGTTGCGACAGATGTCGGGGATATCGCGACCGTTCTGCGCGAGCGCAGCGCCGGCGTAGTTACGGCACCGGAGGCGGAGACGTTCGCCGCGGGAATCGGCTCGCTACTCGAAGACCCGGAGCGTGCAGCCACACTGGGCGCGAACGGACGGCGACTTGCTGAAACGGACCTGGATTGGAGAAGGCTGGCCGAAGCCCTTGAACAGTTGTACCGAACGGCAGTGAGCTCCACGGCGCTCCCGAACCGCTACCGCATGAGGGCCGTCGAGCAGGCGTAGCGCGCACGGCGATCCGCCCGCCCGCCCCTGTAGGTGGCCGCGTGCATTCGTTGGCGCCGAGGAGGCTATTGGTCGGATTGCCCCCAAAAAAACCCGGGAGCCCTCTCGGAGCTCCCGGGAACGGCCAGCAATACAGCCGGATCAGGCGTCCGGCTCAGCGTCCTCTGGGTCCGGGTCCGGCGACCTGGAACGCTCCCGACAGTGGATCCGCCGCGCGGTCGCGGCTCGTGAGCGGCGCCAGGCCCCAGCGCGCTTCGATCAGCGCGAGGATCGACGTCGTGTCGTAGCGGTGGTGATCCACGTGATGCTTCCGCGCGAGCGGCGAGATGATGAGCGTGGGAACCCGGCTGCCCGGACCCCAGCGATCGACCACGGGCGGCGCCACGTGATCCCAGAACCCCCCGTGCTCGTCGTACGTGATGATGATCGCGGTGTGGGCCCACTGCGGCCCGTTCCGCACCGCATTGATCAGCTGCTCGGTGTGATTCTCACCGGTGATGAGGTCGGTGTATCCCGGGTGCTCGTTGTTCGCGCCGTACGGCTTGACGAACGATACCGCGGGCAGCGTGCCGTTCTGTGCCGCGGCGATGAAGTCCGTTTCATCCTTCAAATGCGCCGCCCTGGCCGCGGTGCCGTCGGCGTAGTTCGCGAAGTAGGCGAACGGCTGGTGATGGAACTGGAACAGTGATCCCGGGTGCCCGCCGATCGCATCGTTCCAGCCGCCTGAGTACCAGGCCCACGAGATCCGCTTCGCGCTCAACCGATCGCCGATCGTGGCGAAGGTCTGGTTGGGGACGAGGTTCGCGGTCGGCGTGGTTGCGGGATGCGGTGTGTTCACGGTGTACGAGGTATTCACGGCGTAACCGTCGGGCGTGACAAAGCCGTCGCTGATCAGGTTCCCCTGGGCATCGAGTTTGGCCACGACGCTCGTGGGCGCATTCGGGAACACCGGAGTGCGGGCCGCGATCAGCCACATGTGGTTCAGGAACGATCCGCCGAACGCGGCGTGGAAGAAGTTATCGCACAACGTGTACTCGGCCGCCTCTTTGGCGAGCACGAGATCCGAGGTGTGATAGTAGCCCATCGACAGGCCCTTGGCGTCGGAGATCGCCACGAACTTGTCCATCCGGCCGCCGTCGATCTGGTACTGCTCCTGATAGTAGCGATGCACGAGATCGATGGTGGGCTGCGTGGCGGCAATGAACTGGTCGATGTCGAACGGTGCGTCGGGAAGATTGGTGGGAATCATCGAGCTCGGGACTTCGGGGAGCGTCACGTACAGGTGACCCGTGGAGTCGACCTGCTGATATTTGCTCGGGGCGTGGGGCCGTCCGTCGGCGCCCGGGAACTCGCCGAACAGATTGTCGAAACTGTGGTTCTCCAGGTAAATCACGACGATATGCTGCAGATCTTCGAGGCCTCCCGCACCGTCATCGCGGCCATGCGAGGCGGCAATGGTCATCGGATCGGTGCTCGCAACCGGCGCATTGGTGTCGCCGCAGCCAATCGCGAGGAAGGCGCACAGCAGGGCTCCGCCGGCGGTCAAGTCGTGTCGCATAGCTCCTCCGTAGGGGGTAGCCAAGTATCGGGATCGCTAACGTCCGCCCCGTGCGTCACGATTGGCCGACGAGAACGAGGCGGACCGGTAACAACCGTTTCGAACCGGCAGGCTCGTCCGTGACCCATTCGTTACCAACTCATCACCATCGCGTGGTGCCGGCGCGATGATTTCGACGCCATGACGCGTCGAACCGCCCTGGGAACGGGCGTCGCGATCGTGGCGATCGTGGGCGCCCTCGTCGGGGCGCGGATGTGGCCGAAGCCGGTCGCACACGGCTATCGAGTCCAGCCATCCACGCCGGCGCGGCGCGCCTTCGAGCAGGGGATCGATACGCTCATCACGGCGCTCGATCGCCTCGCGGCCGTGGTGCCCCGGGCACCACGTGAAGCGCAACGGCAACAGCTCCGCGAGGCTCGCGTGGCGTATAAGCGCGTGGAAGTCCTGCTCGCGGTCTACGGACCGAACGTGGCGGAGGAGCTGAACGGGCCGTTGCCCGAGGAGTCGGAGGAGCGGCCCGCGGGACCGCTGGGCGCGCCGGCCGGGTTCGCGATCATCGAAGCCGCCCTGCATACGAGCGCGTCACCCGGTCGCGATTCGCTGCGCGCTACCTTGGCCGCGATGCGCAGCGCGGTCGCGCAATTCCGTGGGTTCACGGAGCTCCTGGCCGTCAACGACAGCGCAGTGCTGGTGTCGCTGCGGCTCGAGGTCGCGCGCGTCGTGACACTCGGCCTCTCGGGATTCGACACCGAGCGCCACGCGATCGATGAAGCGGCGGAGGCGCTCGATGGCGCCCGCGTGCTCATGCGGGATGTCGTCCTTGGGGCACGGATCGATTCCACGCTCGTGCAGGCCGCGGCCTACCTGCGTGGCCATCCGGACTTCAATGCCTTCGATCGGCTCGAGTTCATTGTCAACTACGCCAACCCGATCTGGACGGCAGTGGCCGCGGCGCGCGCGCACCTGCCGCCGCGCCAGCCGCTGCAACGGCTGTGGCGCGCCGACGCGACGACATTGTTCCAACCCGGCGCGTTCGATCCGTCGGCGTTTGCGCCGGATTTCGCCCCGCGATCCTCCCCCGAGCTCGTGGCGCTGGGCGCCGCACTGTTTCACGAGCCGCGGCTGTCGGGGCCGGGCACGCGCTCCTGTGCCTTCTGTCACGATCCGGCGCGCGCGTTCACCGATGGACGGCCCACGAGTGCTGCGCTCCCGAGCGCGCTGCGCGTCCGGCGCAACACGCCGACGCTCTGGAATGCGGCGTTCGAGCCGCAGCTGTTTGCCGATGGCCGAGCCAGCTCGCTCGAGCACCAGGCGGAGATCGTGCTCGCGAGCCCGGCGGAGATGGGCGGCAGTGAAACGCTCGCGGCGGCGCGACTCGCCACGGACTCGGTGTGGCGCGCTGCCTTCGCGCGCGCGTTCGGCACCAGACCCGACAGTGCCGTGACCCCGCGCGCGCTACGCTGCGCGCTGGCGGCCTATGTGCGTTCGCTGCACGGGCTCAATTCCCGTTTCGACCGCGCCACCCGCGGCGACACGCTCGCGCTCTCGGCGGACGAGCGCCGTGGGTTCTCGCTGTTCATGGGAAAAGGCCGCTGCGCGGTGTGTCACTTCGTCCCGCTGTTCAACGGCACGATGCCGCCCGGGTTCGCGGTCTCAGAGCCCGAGATCATCGGTGTACCGACCAAACCGGTGGCAAAGGGCGCCACGCTCGATCCCGATTCCGGGCGGGGCGGGTTCGATCATGAGCCCACGCATCAGTTCGCGTTCCGCGTCCCCACACTGCGCAACGTCGCGCTCACCGCGCCGTACATGCACAATGGCCGGTTCGCGACGCTCGAGCAGGTGATCGACTTCTACAATCGCGGCGGGGGGACAGGCGTGGGGGCGCGCGTGCCCGGTCAGACGCTGCCTGCGGAACCGCTGCACCTCACACGGACTGAGCGACGTCAATTGATCGCTTTCCTGGGAGCGTTGACGGATACGGTGCCGGACTAGGGCCCCGACACCTGCACCGCGCTCACGGTGTCCACTCTCGTTCCCACCACCGGTCGGACCGTCAGCTTGAAGGGCACTCCCTTGGCGGCACGAATCCCCGTGAGCACGTACGTGGGATTCGCTGCATCGGTATGAGTCGGCCCGAACATCCGCCCCACCCAGGTACTGTCCGGAAAGCTGCCGTTGGCGCTGGTGTGAATCGGCCCGCTCACTCCCACCCACTGCCCGTCGACGAACGCGCAGAACGCATCGCCCTGACTGAACGTGGCCCCGCTGACCAGTGGCTCACGATATACGTCCCACGTCACATCGACCGCCGTCCCCGCCACTCGGCCCGTGAGGTGATACATCCCTTCGCGGGGATCGGTTTGCGGGGCCGCGACGCGTAACACGTAGGTGAGTGGCGCGACGCTGCCGAACACTCCCACCGCGCCGTTCAAATGATTGATAAACCCGCGTCCCGTGAGCGGGTTCGTGGATGAACGGAAGAAGTCGTAGTAGTTCGTGTCCATGCCAGCCGCTGTCAGCGCGTAGTACGCGCCGGCCCGGAAAATCACGCGCCCATCGTCCGTCGGATCGATCAGGTCGCCGGGCAGCCGGACGGTCGTGGTGTCGGTCGCGATTTGAACCGAGGGATCTTCACCAGCCGTGGTGCGCACCGCCTCGACGAACAGCGCGCGAGCGCGCACCAGCTGCGCCGTCACGGACAGCGAGTCGCTGGTACGATCGAGCGTGAGCGACGCGGGAGGAAACGT
>Ga0335080_10000913_pt1 | contig 28159 bp, 21 predicted proteins | sample Lox_Sample_34_FD_206720 | JGI IMG/M metagenome (GOLD analysis project Ga0335080, IMG submission 206720) | Soil microbial communities from Loxahatchee National Wildlife Refuge, Florida, United States - Lox_Sample_3.4 | ecosystem: Environmental > Terrestrial > Soil > Wetlands | place: USA... | reverse complement strand
GGCGAGGGCGATGACGGCGATCGCCGTTCCCAGCACCCAGGTCTTCATCCGGGTTCGAGGCTCGAGCCGTGGCGCTTCGTCTCGATCGGTCCACACTTGATCTTTTACTTTAATCTCCAGCTCTAACCTATTACTATAGCTCACTTTTCATGCCTGTGGCTGAGGCCGGAGCCCGACCCGCCGGGTGCCGCGGCGGGCGGAGGCGTCCTGGTACTGGCGGAGCAGGACGACCAGCCGCTCTCCGACCCTCCGCAGCCGGCGCATGCCCGACCGGTACTCCCGATAGGCCTTGACCAGCTCGCGCGCCTCGGCCATCTGCGACGCCTCGAGGTAGGTGAAGCCCCCCTTCCCTCCGCTGCGCGTCGAGAGGACGTAGTACGGGCCGTGCCTCTGCCCCGTGCGGCAGACGCAGCCCTCCTTCCCGCACACGCCGAACCGCACGAAGAGCGAGCCCGCGAGCTGCTCGCGCTGGCGGAGGAGATCCTCCACGAGGGCTCGCTGCTCCTGGAGCCGCTCCCGCACCCGCTGCCGGATCTCCTCGGGCCGCATCTTGTTCTTGCAGTAGATTCGTCAGAAGCACTGTAAGAATATGGGAAGGGCCGCGCGGAGGTCAAGGACTTTTCTCGGCCCCCTCGCGAGAAAGGGGCCAGGGTCCGGCCGGGAAGCGGACCAGATACTCCCCGGTGCGCCCCGCGTGGCCACCGGCTAACATGGGCGCACGGGGAGTGGCAGATGTGGCTACTGAAGACGGAGCCGGGAACCTACTCGTACGACGACCTCGAGCGGGAGAAGCGCGCGTGCTGGGACGGGGTGAGGAACCCGGCCGCCCTGCGGAACCTGAAGGCGATGAAGAAGGGCGACCGGCTGCTCGTCTACCACACCGGAGACGAGAAGGCGGCGGTCGGGGAGGCCGAGGTGACCCGGGAGGCCTACCCGGACCCGAAGCTGCGGGGCGGGACGCTCGTGGTCGTGGACGTCGCGCCGCGCGGGCGGCTCCCCCGGCCGGTCACGCTGGCCGAGATCCGCGGGATGGCCGAGTTCGCCGAGAGCCCGCTCGTCCGCCAGGGCCGGCTGTCGGTCGTGCCCGTCACGGAGGCGCAATGGAAGGCGATCGAGGCCCGCAGCCGGCGCTGAGGGGGCGGATCGTCGCCCTCTCCACCGTCGCCACGGCGGAGGACGCGGAGAGGATCGCCCGCTCGCTCGTGGAGCAGCGAGTCGCCGCGTGCGTGAACGTGGTGGCGGGGGTGGCGTCGATCTACCGCTGGAAGGGCGAGGTGTGCCGCGACGAGGAGCGCCTCCTCGTCGTCAAGACGCGGGCGGAGAAGCTCCCTGCCCTGCGGGAGGCCCTCCTCTCCCTCCACCCGTACGAGCTGCCGGAGCTCGTCGTGCTCCCCGTCGTGGCCGGCCACGAGGCGTACCTCGCCTGGGTCGACGAGAGCGTGTCTTAGCGCGGGGCCGCTCGTCGTCCGACTCCCCCCAAAGGGCGGCCCGAGGGCCGGGAGACGGGTTCCGGCCGGTCTGGGCGCGGCGCGAGGCCGTCGGCTAAACGGCGGCCAGGGCCTGCTCCAGGTCGGCGACGAGGTCGGCCGTGTCCTCGCAGCCGACGCTGATGCGCACGAGGCCGTTCGTGATCCCGAGGCCGTCCCGCTCGGCCTGCGTGTAGCCGGCGTGGGTCATCGTCGCCGGGTGCGAGATGAGCGTCTCCACGCCCCCGAGGCTCTCGCCGAGCGAGCACAGGCGCACGCGCTCCAGGACCCGTCGCGCGGCCTCCAGGCTGCCGACGTCGAACGAGATGAGCGCCCCGAAGCCGCTCGCCTGGTGCTTGTGGACGGCGTGGCCGGGGTGGTCGGGGAAGCCCGGCCACAGGACCCGCTCGACCTTCGGGTGGTTGTAGAGGAACGGCGCCACCACGCAGGCGTTCTCCTCGTGGCACGGCATGCGCAGGTGCAGGGTCTTCGTTCCGCGGAGCACGAGCCAGGAGTCGAAGGGGGAGAGGATGGCGCCCGCCGCGTTCTGCACGTAGAGGAGCCACTCCGCGTGCTTCTCGTCCTTCACCACGGCCGCCCCGCCCACGCTGTCCGAGTGGCCGTTCAGGAACTTCGTGGTCGAGTGCACCACGACGTCCGCCCCGAGAGCGAGCGGCCTCTGGAAGAAGGGGCTCATGAAGGTGTTGTCCACGACGAAGACCGCGCCCTGCCGGTGCGCCACGTCGGCGAGGGCCCGGATGTCGCAGACCTTCATGAGCGGGTTGCTCGGGGTCTCGATCCAGAGCAGGTCGAAGCGGCCCGCCTCCCGCTCGAACGCCTCGGGGTCGGTCGCGTCCAGGAACGCGAACTCCACCCCGTAGCCGGCCAGGATCTTCGTGAACAGGCGGTGGGTTCCCCCGTACACGTTGTCGGAGACGACGACCCGCTGCCCGGCCTTGACGAAGGTCAGCACCGCGTGGGTCGCGGCCAGGCCCGACGCGAAGCAGCAGGCGTCCCGTCCGCCCTCGAGCGCGGCCAGGTTCTTCTCGAGCGCCCGCCGGGTGAGGTTGTGGGTGCGCCCGTACTCGTAGCCCTTGTGCCGCCCGAGGCCCTCCTGGACGTAGGTCGAGGTCTGGTAGATGGGGACGGTCACCGCGCCGGTCGTGGGGTCCGGCCGCTGGCCGGCGTGGATGCACTCCGTGGCAAAGCCCATGGTCACCTCGATGGCAGCGACGGGGATTATGGCCCACGCCGGCCCGGCGCGAGCCGGCCTAGCGAAGGGACACGAGGAGGGAGACCGGCTGGCCGTTGCGGACGACCACCGCCCGAAGCTCGGTGGCGGACTGCAGCCGGGGCCAGAGGCCGACGAGAGTGGCCATCCCGTCGATGTCGGTGTCGTTGATCCGGGTCAGCACGTCGCCCGTGCGCAGCCCGGCGTCGCTGAGCAGGCTGCCCTCCGGCATACGCGTCACCTGGAGCCCGACCACGCGTCCGTCCCGCGTCACCGGCGCGACCGCGGTCTCGGCGAGGATGCGCGGGATCTCGCCGCCGAGGCGGCGCTGCACCTCGGCGCGGTTCATCTCGCGGGCGGGCGTCTCGGGATCCTCGGGAGGGGTGCCCGGGGGCAGGGTGGAGCGGCCGGCCGACGCGGGACGAGGAGGGGCCGCTGCCGCGACGGCCGTCGGCAGCCTCAGCTCGAGCCGCTGCCCTCCGAAGTCGAGGGTCACCGCCGCCGTGCTCACGGCCACGAGCCGGCCGCCGAAGGCGCTCTCGCCGACAGCCACCGTGCGCGTCCGCCCCCCGGAGGTGAGGACGGCGCTCGACCGCTCCGGCGTGCGCCCCACGACGACGCCAGCCACCGCGAGGTCCCGCGGGGCGACGGCGGGGGCCTCGGGCGGCCGATCGACGCGGGTCGCGGCCGTCGCGGGCGGGGCGGCGAGCAGCGCCAGGAGAGGAAGTGTGCCGAGCATGCTCCTTCGTCCACGCTAGCGAAGGCGGGCGCGGCTGTCAACGGACGGGCGGCGGTGCTAGATTCTCCTCTCGCAATGCGGCCGCTCCTCCCCGAGGGACCCCCTCCGCCGGCCGTGGGGCGCCTCGCGCGCGCCCGCGCCTTCTTCGCCTCGACCTGGCCCGGTCGGGTGGTCGCCGTCGCGCTCGTCCTGTGGCTCCTGGACCTCCTCTTCCTTCCCCTCCTCGGCGCCTCGCTGCCGGACGCGGTCGGCGTGCCGGTGGCGATCGTCCTGTGGCTGTTCGCGGCCTGGCTCGCCTGGCGCGCCTTCCGCTGGGTCTCGAACCGCCTCCTGTGGCGCATCCGGACCAAGCTGATCGTCTCCTACCTCTTCATCGCGCTCGTCCCGGTGGTGCTGCTGACGCTCTTCGTGGCGGTGGCGTTCGTGCTGCTCCTCGGGCTCACCGCCTCGCGCGTGGTGACCGGGGAGATCGACCGCGCGGCGGACGTGCTGCAGGCGACGGCCCGGTCCGCGCTCGGGGGCCTCCCCGGCGCCGACGCCGAGGCGGCGGGCGAGCTGCCCCTCCGCCTCGCCCCGGCCCGCCAGGCCTACCCTTCGCTCTCGTTCACCCTCCTGCGGGGGGGAAGGGTCGTGGCCGCCGTCGGCGCCGCGCCCCGCGCCCTCCCTGCCTGGTGGAAGGGGCCCGGGTTCGCCGGCCTCGTGCGGCTCTTCCCGAAGGACCGCCTGTCGCGCGAGGCCCTGCGCGCGGTGTGGGCGGAGGGCCGCGACGCCCTCCTCCTCGAGGTGCCGGCCGACGAGGCCTTCTACGCCGACCTCGAGCGACGCACCGGCATCCACGTGATCCAGCGCAGCGAGATGCACGTCGAGGAGGCGGAGACCGGGAAGGACGCGTCCCGCGTGCACCGGGGCTCCGGCCTCGCGTTCGAGCAGAACGGCGAGCGCGTGACGGCCAAGGCGGACTCCGCGTTCGTCTTCGTGGCCCTCCCGGAGAAGACGAACTGGGAGACGGGGGAGAAGAGCGCCTTCGAGGGGATCCCGCTCGCCTTCCAGTACGAGCCCCGCGCGCTCGTCCGACGGCTGTCGCCCATCCAGGTCCCGCGCGACACGAGCGGGCGGAGCGTGCCCGAGTACCTGATGTACGCCCTCGGCGTCCTGGGCCTCGTCTTCGTCGTCGTGTACGCGGTGGCCCTCCTCCTCGGCCTCGTCCTCGCCCGCTCGATCACCCGCGGCGTCCACGCCCTCTCGGTGGGGACGCAGAGGCTGCGCCAGGGCGACTTCGCCCACCAGATCCGGATCCGCTCCCGTGACCAGCTCGGGGAGCTGGCCGAGTCCTTCAACCTCATGTCGCGGGGGATCCAGGAGCTCATGCGGGAGCAGGCGGAGAAGGAGCGGCTCGAGGAGGAGCTGCGCATCGCGCGCCAGATCCAGATGAGCCTCCTCCCCGGGCAGGGCCTCGTCACGCCCCCCGGCGTGCGGGTGGCCGCGCTCTGCCTCCCCGCGGCCGAGGTGGGCGGCGACTACTACGACCTCCTGCCCCTCGGCCCGACGCGCATGGGGGTGCTCGTGGCCGACGTCTCGGGCAAGGGGACCTCGGCCGCCCTCTACATGGCGGAGCTCAAGGGCCTCGTGCTGTCGCTCTCCCGCATCTACGACTCGCCGGCCCGCCTCCTCGCGGAGGCCAACCGGATCCTCACCGCCAACATGGACTCGCGGTCGTTCGTGACCATGACCTACGCGGTCGTGGACACGGCGGCGCGGAGGATGCGCTACGCCCGGGCGGGGCACAACCCGCTCATCCACCTCCAGGCCCGGACGGGCCGGACGCGCGTCCTCACTCCGCCGGGGCTCGGCCTCGGCCTCGACCGCGGGGAGCGCTTCGAGCGGATCCTCGAGGAGGACGAGGTCCCGCTCGAGCCGGAGGACCTCTTCCTCTTCTTCACGGACGGGCTCTCGGAGGCGATGAACCCCGGGGCGGAGCTCTTCGGCGAGGGCCGGCTGCGGCGGATCCTGGAGGAGAGCGCGAGCCTCGGCAGCGAGGAGCTCAAGGAGAGGATCCTGGACGAGGTCCGGCGGTTCGTGGGCGACGCGGACCCCCACGACGACATGACGCTCGTGGTGCTGAAGGTCGTGCCCGAGGAGCGCGCCGCGTGACCGGAGACCGCGAGGAGAAGCTGCGGGCGCTCGAGGGGCGGCTCGGCCACCGTTTCGCCGACCTCTCCCTCCTCGACCGCGCCCTCACCCACGCGAGCCTGGCCAACGAGACGGCGGCCCTCCACCGGGCGGACAACGAGGCCCTCGAGTTCCTGGGCGACGCCGTCCTCGGCATGATCGTCACCGACCTCCTGCACCGCCACGATCCGGACGGGGCGGAGGGCGGGAAGAGCCGCCGCCGCGCGCTCCTCGTCTCCGCCCCCAGCCTCGCCCGTCGGGCGGCCGGGCTGGGCCTGCCCGAGCTGCTGCTCCTCGGCCGGGGCGAGGAGAAGACGGGCGGGCGCGAGAAGACGGCCCTCTGGGCGAACGCGTACGAGGCGCTGGTCGCCGCGCTGTACCTCGACGGCGGCTTCGAGGCCGCGCGCGCCTTCGTCCGGGCGGAGCTCGGCCACGAGGCGGAGGCCCCCGACCAGGAGCTCGAGGATCCGAAGAGCCGCCTCCAGGAGCTGCTGCAGGGGCAGGGACGCCCGGTGCCGCGCTACCTCGTGGTGGCGGAGGAGGGCCCGAGCCACCGCCCCCGCTTCGTCGTCGAGTGCCGTCTGGACGACGGCGCGGTGACGACGGGCGAGGGCACCTCGAAGAAGGCGGCCCAGCAGGAGGCGGCCCGCGAGGCGCTCGCCCGGCAGCTTCGGCCGAGGACCTGAGCCGAGCCTCCCTGCGCCCGGCTTCTTCGCTCCGGCCGTCGCCCGGGCGACCCGGTCACTCGATCCAGCCTCCGCCGAGGCAGACCTCGCCGTCGTAGAAGACCGCGGCCTGGCCGGGAGTGATCGCCCGCTGCGGGGCGTCGAAGCGCACCTCGGCCCGGCCGCCCGCGAGCGGTCGGATCGCCGCCGCCGCCTCGGCGTGGCGGTACCTGATCCTGGCTCGAGCCCGGATCGTGCCCCCCGGCTCGGGGACGGAGAGCCAGTTCACGTCCCGCGCCACGAGGCGATCGGAGAGGAGCCGGTCCTCGTCCCCGACCACCACCGCGCGTCCCTCGGGCCGGACGGCCAGCACGTAGAGCGGGCGGGACGACGGTACGCCGAGACCGCGGCGCTGGCCGACGGTGAAGCGGTGCAGGCCCCGGTGACGGCCGACCTCGTGGCCGGAGTCGTCGAGGATCGGGCCGGAGCGATCTCCGGGCGTGGCTTCGCGCTCGACGAACCCGGCGTAGTCGCCGTCGGGCACGAAGCAGATCTCCTGGCTCTCCGCCTTGTCCGCGACGGGCAGGCCTCGCTCGCGGGCGAGCCGCCGGACCTCGGCCTTGTCCATGTCGCCGACCGGGAAGAGGGCGGCCGCGAGCTGCTCCTGGCTGAGGCCGAAGAGGAAGTAGGACTGGTCCTTCCCGGCGTCCCGGCCCTTCAGGAGGCGGAAGCGCCCGCCCTCGCGGTCGCGGCGCGCGTAGTGGCCGGTCGCCACCCGCTCCGCCCCGAGCGCCCGCGTCTTCTCGACGAGGCTCGCGAACTTCACCTCGGTGTTGCAGCGCGCGCAGGGGAGCGGCGTCCGTCCCTCCAGGTAGTCGCGGACGAACGGCGAGACGACCCCGTCCCGGAAGCTCCGCTCGAGGTTCACGACGTAGTGGGGAATGCCGAGACGCGCCGCCACCGCCTTCGCGTCGTGCAGGTCCTCGAGCGCGCAGCAGCGGCCGAAGGACGGCCCCTCGCCCCCGGTCTGGTCGTGGAGCTGCATCGACACGCCGACGACCTCGTGTCCCTCGTCCTTGAGCCGGGCGGCGGCAAAGGACGAGTCGACCCCGCCGGACATCGCGACCACGACGCGCACGATCCGAGTATAGCCGCGGGGTAGAATGGCCACCGCAGGAGCCGCCATGGACGCCCCCCTCGACGCCCTCCTCACCGCACGCCGGGACGCCCTCGCCGCGGGCCTCGAGGCCTCGCTCCTCGCCGAGGACGCTCCCCACTACCGGGAGGCGCCGGCGGAAGAGCGTCGACAGCGCGTAGCCGTGCTGGTGGCGGCGTTCCTCGACGCGGCGAGGGCCGGGGGACCGGGGCCGTTCGTCGCTCACGTGCGGCGCATCGCCGGGGAGCGCGCGGCCGAGGGATACCTCCTGCGGGAGATCCAGCTCGCCCTGGGCGCCCTCGAGGCGCAGGCGTGGCCGATCGTCGTCGACGCCGGGGGCCCGACCGACCTCGTCGTGCGCCGCCTCGCCCTCGTCTCCGGGATCGTGGGCCGCGGAAAGGACGAGCTGGCCCGCGCCTTCCTCGACCACAAGGAGAAGGCCGAGGCACGAGCGGCGAAGCTGGCCGAGAGGCTCGACACGCTGTTCAAGGGCACGGACTCGCCGCCCCTGGGCCAGTAGCTGCCCCTCGTCGCGTCGAGACGAGCTCCTCGGGCGACCGGCTCTCACACGAGGTGCGTCATCGGCTCCGGTCCGCGCAGCCAGCGGGGCAGCCGCCCGGCGCAGCCGGGGCAGAAGCGGGACCCTCGCGTGTCCACCCGCTCGACGTTGCCGGCGAAGCTCATGAGGCAGCTCCGGTCCGGGCAGTGCTCCAGTGTCGCGAGGTGGCCCATCTCGTGGAGGATCTCGGCCACCGTGCGCTCGTCGCGCCGATCGAGGTCGGGGGGCAGGCCGTAGAACGACGGGTCGGTGCGGACGAGGGACACGAGACAGGCGCGGCCGCCCTGGCGGGCGAGGCCGAAGACGAACGTGAAGAGGGGGACCGCGATGTCCTCGGCCGCGACGCCCACGAGGAGGCGCGCCGAGACGGCGGCCCGCCCCTCCAGGGCTTCGAGGAGGGCGCCCGCGTCGAGCTGGTCGCGGCCCGGGATGCGCCGCGGCTGCAGGTCGACCACGGGGAGGACGTGGCAGGCCAGCTCGACGCGCCGGCTCAGCCGGGTCGCGAGCCGCTCGAGCGTCCCCGGGAGGAGGGTTCCGACGGGAAGGAGATCGACCGCCTCCGCGAGACGGGCCGCACCACCCTCCACGGGCGACCTCAGCCCGCGTTCTCCGGCTTCTTGAGCTCGTACTTGCGGATCTTGTTGTAGAGGGTCGCCCGGTCCACGTCGAGGACGCGGGCCGCCCTCGTGATGTTCCAGCCGCTCGCGTCGAGGACCGACTGGACGTGGGCCCGCTCGGCCTCGGCGAGCGAGCCCGGCCCCGGCCCCGCGGCCGGGGCCTGGGTGACCCGCAGGGGGAGGTCCTCGGCCCGCACGACCTCGCCCCGGCCCACCACCACCGCCCGCTCGATCGCGTTCTGCAGCTCGCGTACGTTGCCGGGCCAGGGGTAGGCGGCGAGGGCGTCCAGAGCTTCGGAGGAGAAGCGCATCGGCCGGCGGCTCATCGACTGCGCGAACTTCGTGAGGAACTGCTCGGCCAGCACCGGCACGTCCTCGGGCCGCTCGCGCAGCGGGGGGATGTGGATGTGGACGACGTTGAGCCGCCAGTAGAGGTCCTCGCGGAACCGGCCCTCCCGGACCGCCGCCTCGAGGTCGCGGTTCGTCGCGGAGACGACGCGGAAGTCCACCGGCACCGGCGCCTGCCCTCCGAGGCGCGTCACCACCTTCTCCTCGAGGACCCGCAGCAGCTCCACCTGCACCTTCGGGCTCACGTCTCCGATCTCGTCGAGGAAGACGGTGCCGCCCTCGGCGGCCTCGAACTTGCCCTTGTGCCGGGCCCGGGCGCCGGTGAAGGCGCCGGCCTCGTGGCCGAAGAGCTCGCTCTCGAGGATCCCCTCCGGCAGCGCCCCGCAGTTGACGACCACCATCGGGTTGTAGCGCCGGGCCGAGGCGGCGTGGATGGCGCGGGCCACGACCTCCTTCCCGGTGCCCGACTCGCCGGTGATGAGGACGGTCGAGTCGGAGGCGGCCACGGTCTCGACGAGCTCGACCACGTGACGCATGGCCGGAGAGGGGCCGAGGAGGGGCGGGGGCGCGGCGGCCGACTCGAGGCTCTTCTTGAGCCGCACGTTCTCGGCCCGCAGCGAGCGGTGCTCGGCCGCCCGCTTCACCAGCATCGAGAGGTCGTCGGGATCGAAGGGCTTGACGATGTAGTCGTAGGCCCCGTTCTTCATGGCCTTGACCGCGGTCTCGACCGAGGCGTAGGCGGTCATGAGCACGATGCTCAGCTCGGGGTCGGCCGCGGCGAGGCGCTGCTGCAGCTCGAGCCCGTCCATCCCGGGCATCTTGATGTCGAGGAAGGCCATGTCGTAGCGGCTCGCGGTGACGAGGCGCAGGGCCTCCTTGGCGCTCTCCGCCACGTCCACCCGGTGCCCGTCCTGCCGGAACCAGGCCCCGAGCGAGTCGCGCACGATCGTCTCGTCGTCCACGATCAGGATCCGCAGCGTGCCGGGAGCCGCGCCGGTGGTCGCGCTCATGGCCCTAGTCTCCCACGGGGGAGGCACCCTCGCCCTCCGCTCCCGGCGACGGACGCTCCTCCGGCTGGCGCGCCGGCAGGTGGACGGTGAAGGTCGTGCCCCGGCCCGGCTCCGACTGGACCTCGACCCGCCCGTGGTGCCGTTCGACGATGCCGTACACGACGGCGAGGCCGAGGCCCACGCCCTTGCCCGCCTCCTTCGTCGTGAAGAACGGCTCGAAGATGCGGTCGAGGTGCTCCTGCGGGATGCCCCCGCCGGTGTCGGCGACGACGAGCCGCACGCCGTCGCCGTCGCGGGCGGCCTCGATCCCGACCCGTCCCTCGGGGGGCGTCGCCTCGAGCGCGTTCATGGCGAGGGCGAGGATCATCTGCTGGACCTGCGAGGCGTCGCAGACGACCTTCGGCAGGTCCGCCGCGGCGCGCGCCTCGAGGGTCACCCCCAGCATCTCGGCCTGGTGCTTGAGGAGCATCCGGCACCGCTCCAAGACCGGGCCCAGGTCCTCCTCGGCAAAGCGCGCCCCCGACTGGCGGCTGAAGGCCAGCAGGTTCCGGACGATGTCGCCGCAGCGGCCGGCTTCGCCGTCCACCATCTGCAGGATGCGGTCGGTCTCCGCGGCCTGCTCCGGGCTCGGAGGGGCGGAGGCCCCGGCCGCGAACTGCCGGCGCAGGAGCCGGGCGTAGGTCCTCATCCCGGCGAGCGGGTTGTTGATCTCGTGGGCCACGACCGCGGCCAGCTTGCCGAGCGAGGCCATCTTCTCGACGAGCACCATCTGGTGGTGGGTGTGCTCGAGCTGCCGGGTCTTCTCCTGGACGCGCTCCTCGAGCGTGCGGTTCAGGCCCTCGAGCTCGCCGCGGGCCCGCTGGAGGTCGCCGGTCATCTGGTTCCAGGAGCGGGCGAGCTCCCCCATCTCGTCCGTCGAGCGGACCGGCACCCGCGCCTGGAGATCGCCTTCTCCCGCCCGCCCGATGGCGGTTCGCAGGCGGCGGACCGGCCGGAGGACGAGGGCCCACAGCATCACGAAGCTCAGGAGGAGCACCGCGAGGCCGGTGGCGAAGAGGCCGTACTGCATCTGCCGCTCGGAGGTGGCGAGGGCGGCGTCCGCCTGGGCCATCGAGAGCCGGACGTCGAGGATGCCGAGCACGCGCTGGGAGGCGGGGTGGACGTGGCAGGAGGCGCACTTGGGCTCGTTGTAGATGGGCGTGATGATGCCGAGCACGCGCCCGCCGCCCGCCGCGGGCAGCATCCGGATGCGGTCCTTCCGCTCCAGGCCCGCCCGCGGCTGCGCCCCCGCGTGGCAGGCGATGCACTCGTCGGAGCGCTTGTCGACGAGGGATCCCTCCTCGGCCGCGACCGAGGACACCCGGACGCGCCCCTCCTTGTTGTAGATGCGGACGCGGTCGATGCCGGCCTGGGCCCCGATGTTCTCGATGATGCGCCGCACGCCGTCCGCGTCGTTCCGCAGCATCCCGTCGTGGGCCGCGCGGTGGATGGTCTCCGCCACGCGGTCGGCGGAGAGGCCGACCAGGTCCTCGAGCTGCGCGCGCTGGCGCTCGAGGCTCAGCTGGTCGGCCAGCCAGAGGATGGCCGCCGCCCCGAGCCCGAGCCCGAGGCCCATGCGGACGGCGAGGCGCCTCCAGGGCCGGAGGCGCCTCGCGACGGAGGTGGCGGTCTGAAGGGGCGTTTCTAGCTCCTCACCGGGACGGGGGCCAGCACGCCGGCCGGCCGCGGGACGGGCGCCTCGACCGCCTCCGGCTCCTCGATCTCCTCCATCACGGGGAGGAAGCGGACGGCGAGGGAGAAGGCCGCGATCCCGATCCCGACCAGCATGAGCGTGACGATCCCCTCCGCGATCGTGGGCACGTAGTGGCCGCCCTGCGCCCCCTCGAGCCCCGTGATGCTCACGTTCAAGCGGTTCACGACGAATCCGGCCACGACGAGGAGGGCGGCCCCGTAGAGGCGCCCGGAGTTCCGTCGCACGGCCGGCAGGGCCAGGAGCGCCATCGGGAGGATAACCCCGATCGCAAGCTCGAGCTGGAAGAAGCGGGCCTCCCGGCTCGCGGAGACCGCCTCGGCCAGCACGCCCCGCGCCGCCATGTCCGCGAAGCGGGCCGCCGCGTAGACGCCGAGGGCGGCGAAGAGGGCCTTGCCGATCGACTGGAGGAGCGGCATCTCCAGCCCCCGCCCGAGGGCGCGCGAGGAGAGCCGCGACTCGACGATCATCATGGCGAGGCCTCCGGCGATCGCCGAGAGGTAGAACATCCAGGGCAGGAGCGGCGTGTACCAGAGCGGGTGCAGCTTGCCGGGGGTGATCAGGTAGAAGGTGCCGAGGGAGGACTGGTGCAGGGTCGAGATGATCGCGCCTGCGATCACGAGGGGCACGATGGCGGCGTGCTGGGCCCGCACGGCCCGCGTCCAGCCCAGCCGCTCGAAGACCATCCCCGAGAACTCGAGGGCGAGGACGGTGAGGTAGAGCATCACGCACCACGACACCTCGAACATCGGCGAGCGCGGGTTCCACATCACGATCGGGTGCCAGATGTTCCAGGGCTTGCCGAGGTCGTACATGAGCCCCACCGCGACCAGGATGTAGCCCAGGAAGGCGGTGATGATGGTCGGGCGCACGATGGGCTTGAAGCGCTTCAGGTTGAAGACGTAGACCGCGGTCGTGATCGTGAAGCCGCCCGCGGCGAGGCCGACGCCGCACAGCACGTCGAAGCCCACCCACAGCCCCCAGGGGAAGCGGTCGGAGAGGTTCGTCACCGCCCCGAGGCCCTTCCAGTAGCGGAGCACGGTGACGGCCGCGCCCGCGGCGAGGACGACTCCGAAGAAGGAGGTCCAGAAGCCGGGCCGGAAGCGTTCGTTGCGTCGCATGGTCGTCACTCCTCGCGCGCCCGCTCGGCCGCCGCGACTTCCTGGCGCCGGTGGGTGATCCAGTAGATGGCGGAGAGGCCCACGCAGCCGAAGCCCACGACCTTCGGGATCTTGGAGAGGGCCGCCCAGGTGAGATTCGGGAGGGGCCGGGTGCCGAGGCCTGTCTTCAGACCCAGCTGCTCGAAGGGGACCGGGGACAGGATGAGCACGTTCGTGCCCCCGACCTCGTGCTCGCCGTAGACTCCGGCGTAGTAGGCGCCGGGGTTCTCCGCGATGCGCTTCTTCGCCTCGGCCAGGAGCTCCTCGCGGGTGCCGCCGACCGTCGCCTCGGCCGGGCAGGCCTCGGTGCAGGCGGTGGGCTTGCCCTCCCTCTGCCGGGTGAAGCAGCCGTCGCACTTGCGGACGACGGGCACCGGCTTCGACCACTCGTAGCGGGGGACGTTGAAGGGGCAGGCGACCATGCAGTACCGGCAGCCGAGGCACCTCGAGCCGTCGTACACGACCGGGCCGAGCTCGGTCTTGGTGAAGGCGCCGACCGGGCAGGCGCTCGCGCAGCTCGGGTCCGCGCAGTGCTGGCACATGCGGCGGAGGTAGCGGTCGTTCCCCTCGTCGAGGACCACGGTGTAGGTCGTGGCGTCGAGTTCCGTCTCGTCCCCCGAGCCCGGGAATCCGTGCGACTCCTTGCACGCCTTGGCGCACGCGTGGCAGCCGATGCAGCGGGTGACGTCGAAGAGCAGGGCCCGCGACTTCGGGTTGGGCAGGTAAGCCATGGAGGGTCTCCTCGGCCCCGGAGGGGCTACGTGAGCAGGAACTCGTGGACGAGGCGGTCCCAGTCCGCCTTCGGGAGGTGGTGTCCGAGGTCGGACGCCGGCTCGCCGCCGTCCTGCAGCACCGAGCCCGAGAACGCCATGAGGCGCAGCTCGAGGGCTTCGCGGCTGTCCTCCATCCACTTGCGGGCGAGGCGGCCCGAGAGGAGGTTGCGGAGGTTGTGGGCGAGGTTGGGGGCCTTCACCTTCAGCACCCAGCCGCGGCCGTAGGGGTCCTCGGCGGCGAGGCCGGGCCTGCCGGCCAGCTCGGGGTTGACCTCCACGACCTCGCCCTCGACGGGCGAGACGAGCTCGGCCGACTTGCCGTCGAGCTTCATGGCGAACCCGTTCCCGCCCTGGTGAACCCAGTCGCCGCGGGCCGGGGCCTTGACCGTGGCCGCGGGACCGATCAGCCGGCGGGCGAAGTCGTCGACGCCGACGACCACCGTGTGCGCGTCCAGCGGGCGGGCCCACGTATGGCCGCGGTGGTAGTAGAGCGTCTCCGGCATCTGGTAGCCCGCCACCCAGGCAGGCTCGATCGGGGGGATCGCGGCGGCGGCGAGGGCCCTGGACTCCCGGGCGGCGCGCCGCCGCGTCACGACGTAGTCCATCGTGACGAGCGCGGCGAAGAAAGCGAGCACGAGCAAGACGGTCATGACCGCACCTCCGCCCACTTCTTCGTGCAAGACGGGGGCCGATTGGCCTCACCGACTGTTGAGAGGCTCGTAACCTATTGAAGGCGTGAGACAACGACCATGTGGCGAACCTCGGCAATCCGCGGGTGGAGTGTTGAGTTCCACGACGCACGCCATGAGCATCGCCGAGGGGACACGCCGAACTTGCTCAGCTACGAAGACTTGCCGGGGCGTTGTTGATCTCAACAGCCACTGCTGAGAACCTCGACACCTCGGCGCCCCGACGGAGGGCCGGCGGCCAGTCGAGTCGGTCGACGAGTGGGCCATAAGACTCTTCCCTCCGACGGCCGGGCGGATGACGGCCGCCCGAAGCGGAGGTCGTTGAGATTCCGGCTCGGGCTTTCTCAGGCGTCGCGCTCCGCCCCGCCCCTTGCCGGCCGCCGCCGCTCGAAGGACGACTGCCGCCACGCGACTTGACATTCCTAACACCGCGACCGCCGGTCGGCGGAGGTATGCTGCTACGAATGAGGTGACGGAGGGCGGAATGGCGGATCCCACGACAGTTCAAGACATGCCCGGCGTCCCCGGATCGGCCCCGCGGCGGTGGTGGCTCTGGCTCCTGACCCTGGCCGGCATGGCCGTCGTGGCGACCCTCGTGCTCTCGAGGGGGATGCGCGCACAGACGGCCGCCGGTCCGTCGCGAGGGGCCGGCCCGCGCGCGGTGCCCGTCGTGGCCGCCACGGCCCGGAACGGCGACCTCGGCGTCTACCAGACGGGTCTCGGGACGGTCACGCCGATCCGGACCGTGACGGTGCGGAGCCGCGTGGACGGCGAGCTGGTGAGCGTCGCCTACCGGGAGGGGCAGTTCGTCCACGCCGGCGACCTGCTGGCCCAGATCGACCCCCGCCCGTTCCAGGTCCAGCTCCTCCAGGCGGAGGGACAGCTCGCCCGGGACGAAGCGGGGCTCAAGAACGCGAAGGTCGACCTCGAGCGGTACAAGGTCCTCGTCGAGCAGGACTCCGTCCCCCGCCAGCAGCTCGACACCCAGGTCGCGACGGTGGACCAGCTCGAGGCCGCCATCAAGAGCGACCGGGCGCAGGTGGAGAGCGCGAAGCTGAACCTCACCTACAGCCGGATCGTCGCTCCGCTGTCCGGCGTCGTCGGCCTTCGTCTCGTGGATCCCGGCAACATGGTGCACGCCTCGGACCAGAACGGCCTGCTCGTCATCACCGAGGAGCAGCCGATCGCGGTCGTGTTCACGATCGCCGCCGACCACCTCCAGCCGATCATCCAGCAGACGAAGGCGGGGCGCCACCTCGTGGTCGAGGCGTGGGACCGGGACATGAAGAAGCGGCTGGCCACCGGGTCCTTGCTCGCCATCGACAACCAGATCGACCAGACGACCGGCACCGTCCGCATCAAGGCCGTCTTCCCCAACGAGGACTTCGCCCTCTACCCGAACCAGTTCGTGAACGCCCGGCTGCTCGTCGACACCCTGCACCAGGCCGTCCTCATCCCGACCGCGGCCCTCCAGCGCAGTCCCCAGTCGACCTACGTCTACGTGGTGAAGGCCGACTCCACGGTCGAGATGCGCAGCGTCGATGTGCAGCTGACGGAAGGCGACGACTCCGCGGTCCGCCAGGGCGTAGCGCCGGGAGACGTTGTGGTCATCGACGGGGTGGACAAGCTCCAGTCGGGGACGCCGGTCGCGCTCGCCAAGGAGGGCGGCGCCCGGAAGCCGGCCTCATGAACCCGTCGCGCCCCTTCATCCTGCGGCCGATCGCGACCTCGCTCCTGATGGCGGGGCTGCTCATCGCCGGACTCATCGGCTTCAAGCAGCTTCCGGTCTCGGCCCTCCCGCAGGTGGACTACCCGACCATCCAGGTGGTCACCTTCTACCCGGGGGCGAGCCCGGAGGTCATCGCCTCCGCGGTCACCGCCCCCCTCGAGCGGCAGTTCGGGCAGATGCCCGGCCTCAACGAGATGACCTCCAGCAGCTCGGCCGGGAGCTCGCTCATCACCCTCCAGTTCGTCCTCGACCTGAACATCGACGTCGCCGAGCAGGAGGTGCAGGCGGCGATCAACGCCGCCGGCACCTACCTCCCGCGCGACCTGCCCAACCCGCCCATCTACAGCAAGATCAACCCCGCCGACGCCCCGATCCTCACCCTGGCCCTGACCTCGGACACCCTCCCCCTGTCGAAGGTGGAGGACTTCGCCGACACCCGCTTCTCCCAGAAGATCTCCCAGCTCCCCGGGGTGGGCCTCGTCAGCATCAGCGGGGGCCAGAAGCCCGCGGTCCGGGTCCAGGTGAACCCCACCGCCCTCGCGTCCTACGGGCTGACCATGGAGGACGTCCGGGCCGCGGTCACGCAGGCGAACGTCAACCAGGCCAAGGGGGCCTTCGACGGCGCGCGCCAGTCCTACACGATCCAGGCGAACGACCAGCTCCTGGCGAGCGCCGAATACCGTCCCCTCGTCGTCGCCTACCGCAACGGCGCGCCCGTCCTCCTGTCCGACCTCGCCAGCGTGATCGACGACACCGAGAACGTGCGTCAGGCGGCGTGGATGGACAGGACCCCGGCCGTCATCGTGAACATCCAGAGGCAGCCCGGGGCGAACATCATCGCCGTCGTCGACCGGGTGAAGGCCCTCCTTCCCCAGCTCCGGGCCTCGCTGCCGGCGGCGGTGAAGGTGAAGGTCCTCACCGACCGCACGATCACGATCCGGGCCTCGGTGGAGGACGTCGAGTTCGAGCTGATGCTCACGATCGCCCTCGTGGTCATGGTCATCTTCCTGTTCCTGCGTACCGCGGCGGGGACGGTGATCCCGAGTGTCGCCGTCCCCCTCTCCCTCGTGGGCACGTTCGGGGCCATGTACCTGCTCGGCTTCAGCCTGAACAACCTCACCCTCATGGCGCTCACGATCTCGACCGGCTTCGTGGTCGACGACGCGATCGTGATGATCGAGAACATCTCGCGCTACATCGAGGAGGGGGTCGAGCCGCTGGAGGCCGCCCTCCAGGGATCGAAGCAGATCGGGTTCACGATCCTCTCCCTGACCGTGTCCCTCATCGCGGTGCTCATCCCCCTCCTCTTCATGGGCGACGTGGTGGGACGCCTCTTCCGGGAGTTCGCGGTCACCCTCTCGGTGACGATCCTGATCTCGGCCGTCGTCTCCCTGACCCTCACCCCCATGATGTGCGCCCGGCTCCTGCGCCACCGGCCGCCCTCGGAGCAGAGCCGCTTCTACCGCGTGTCGGAGGACGCGTTCGACCGGGTGATCGCCGCCTACGGCCGGACGCTCGGCTGGGTGCTCCAGCGCCAGAAGGCGACGCTCGCGGTGGCGTTGGCGACGCTCGTGCTGACCGTCCTCCTGTACGTGATCGTCCCGAAGGGGTTCTTCCCCGTCCAGGACACCGGGGTGATCCTCGGCATCTCGGAAGCCCCCCAGACGATCTCGTTCCCGGCCATGGCCGAAAGGCAGCAGGCCCTCGCCCGGGTGATCCTCCGGGACCCGGCGGTCGAGAGCCTCTCCTCGTTCATCGGCATCGACGGCGTGAACACCACGATGAACAGCGGGCGGATCCAGATCAACCTGAAGCCCCTGGAGGAGCGGGGGGCGAGCGCGACCGACATCATCCGAAGGCTGCAGCCCGAGCTGGCGAAGGTCGAGGGGGTGACGCTCTTCATGCAGCCGGTGCAGGACCTGACCGTGGAGGACCGGGTGAGCCGCACCCAGTTCCAGTACAGCCTCGAGGACCCCGACGCCCGCGAGCTCGCCCTCTGGGCGCCGCGCTTCGTGAGGAGGCTGCAGCAGCTCCCCGAGCTGCGCGACGTCGCGAGCGACCAGCAGACGGAGGGCCTCTCGGCCCGGGTGGTCCTCGACCGGACGACCGCGTCGAGGCTCGGCATCACTCCGCAGATGCTGGACGACGCGCTCTACGACAGCTTCGGGCAGCGCCAGATCTCGACGATGTTCACCGAGCTCAACCAGTACCGCGTGGTGCTGGAGTCGCAGCCTTCCTTCCAGCGCCGGCCCTCGGACCTGGGGAGCGTCTACCTCCGCTCGAGCGGCGGCGGCGCGGTGCCCCTCTCCTCGTTCACGAACGTCGAGCTCTCCAACGCCCCCCTCGCCGTCAACCACCAGGGGCAGTTCCCCGCCGTCACCGTCTCGTTCAACCTCGCCCCCGGCGCCTCGCTCGGCGACGCGGTGAGCGCGGTCGAGCGGGCGCGCGTCGACCTGGGGCTTCCGGCCAGCATCCAGCACGGCTTCCAGGGCACCGCCCAGGCGTTCCGGGCCTCGCTCGTGAACACGCCCTTCCTGATCCTGGCCGCGATCGTCACCGTCTACATCCTCCTCGGCGTCCTCTACGAGAGCTACGTGCACCCGGTCACGATCCTCTCCACCCTCCCCTCGGCCGGGGTGGGGGCCCTGCTGTCGCTCATGATCTGCCGCACCGACTTCTCGGTGATCGCCCTCATCGGCATCATCCTCCTCATCGGGATCGTGGAGAAGAACGCGATCATGATGATCGACTTCGCTCTCGACGCGCAGAGGAAGCAGGGGCTCCCGGGCCCGGAGGCCATCTACCAGGCCGCGCTCCTCCGCTTCCGGCCGATCCTGATGACGACGATGGCCGCCCTCTTCGCGGGCATCCCCCTCGCCCTCGGCTCCGGCATCGGCTCCGAGCTGCGCCGCCCGCTGGGCATCGCCATCGTGGGCGGGCTGATCTTCAGCCAGATGCTGACCCTCTACACGACCCCGGTGATCTACCTCGCCTTCGACCGTCTGGCCCAGCGGGTCGCGGGTCGGGAGGCCACGAAGCGGGCCGGGCCGGCGGCGGAGCTCCGGCCGGCGGCGGGCGCATGAGGGCCTCGTCCCTCTCCTCGCCGTTCATCCACCGGCCGGTGGCCACGACGCTCCTGACCATCGGCATCGCCCTCGCGGGCGCGGTCGGCTACAGTTTCCTGCCCGTCTCGCCCCTCCCCCAGGTCGAGTTCCCGACGATCAGCGTGCAGGCCGGTCTCCCGGGAGCGAGCCCGGAGACGATGGCCTCCTCGGTGGCGACGCCGCTCGAGCGCCAGTTCGGGCGCATCGCCGGGGTCACCGAGATGACCTCGACGAGCGCCCTCGGCTCGACGAACATCACGATGCAGTTCGACCTCAGCCGCAACATCGACGCCGCCGCCCGCGACGTCCAGGCCGCCATCAACGCCGCGCGCGGCCAGCTCCCGGCCAACCTGCCGAACAACCCGTGGTACCGGAAGGTGAACCCGGCCGACGCGCCGATCATGCTCCTCGCCTTGACCTCGGACGTGGTCGAGCGGGCGCGGATGTACGACATCGGCGCCTCGATCCTGCAGCAGAAGCTCGCCCAGGTGCCCGGAGTGGGCCAGGTCATCGTGGGCGGGGGCGCGCTGCCGGCGGTCCGGGTGGACCTGAATCCGACCGCGCTCAACAACAACGGCCTCGGGCTCGAGGACGTCCGCGCCGTCCTCGCCTCGGCCAACGCCAACCGGCCGAAGGGGGAGGTCTCGGACCCGGACCGGACGTGGTCGATCGCCACCAACGACCAGCTCCTGAAGGCGGCGGAGTACGAGCCGCTCGTGGTCAGCTACCGCAACGGGGCGGCCCTGCGCCTCGCCGACGTCGCCCGGGTCTCCGACTCGGTGGAGGACGTCCGCACCGCGGGCGTGGCCAACGGCAAGCCGGCGGTGATCCTCATCATCTTCCGGCAGCCGGGGGCCAACATCATCGAGACCGTCGACGGGATCAAGGCCGCCCTGCCCCAGCTCCAGGCCATGGTCCCGCCGACGATCAGGCTGTCGGTCCTCATCGACGCCACCCGGACCGTCCGCGCCTCGGTCCGGGACGTGGAGATCACCCTCGTCATCGCGATCGTCCTCGTCATCCTCGTCGTCTTCGTGTTCCTGCGCAGCGTGCGCTCGACCTTCATCCCGAGCGTCGCCGTCCCCATCTCCCTCGTCGGCACCTTCGGGGTGATGTACCTCCTCGGCTACAGCATCGACAACCTCTCGCTCATGGCCCTCACGGTGGCGACGGGGTTCGTGGTGGACGACGCGATCGTCGTCATCGAGAACATCACCCGGCATCTGGAGTCGGGCATGCCGCCGATGGAGGCGGCCCTCGTCGGCGCCCGGGAGATCGGCTTCACCGTCGTCTCGATCAGCATCTCCCTGGTCGCGGTCTTCATCCCGATCCTGCTCATGGGGGGCATCGTCGGGCGCCTCTTCCGCGAGTTCGCGGTGACCCTCTCCGTGGCCATCGCCGTCTCGCTGGTGGTGTCCCTGACCGCCACCCCCATGATGTGCGCGCGCCTCCTCCGGCCCCACGACGAGGAGAAGCGCGGACGCGTCTACCGGGCGAGCGAGCGCGGCTTCGCGCGGATCCTCGATCTCTACGAGCGGTCCCTCGGCTGGGTCCTGCGGCACCAGCCGCTGACCATGGCGGTGACCCTGGCCACGATGGCCGCCACCGTCTTCCTGTACGTCAAGATCCCCAAGGGCTTCTTCCCCCAGCAGGACACCGGGCGGATGAACGGCTCCATCGTGGCCGACCAGGACAGCTCCTTCCAGTCGATGCAGCCGAAGCTCGCCGAGTTCATGCGGGTCGTCATGCAGGATCCCGCGATCGAGAGCGGGGCAGGGTTCCTGGGCGGCTCCGCGAACACCGGCCGCTTCTTCGCCGCCCTGAAGCCCAGGGAGCAGCGGGACGTCACCATCGACCAGGTGATCGGCCGGCTGCGCGGCAAGCTCGCCCACGTCCCGGGGGCGACGCTCTACCTGCAAGCGGTCCAGGACGTCCGCGTCGGCGGCCGCTTCGGCGCCGCCCAGTACCAGTACACGCTCCAGGGCGACGACCCCGAGGAGCTCTTCCAGTGGGCCCCCCGGGTCTACGAGCGGCTGCGGAAGCTCCACGAGCTCGCCGACGTCAACAGCGACCAGCAGAACCGGGGGCTCCAGGCCTCGCTCACCATCGACCGCGCCACCGCCTCCCGCCTCGGGGTCACCCCCCAGGCGATCGACAACACCCTCTACGACGCCTTCGGCCAGCGGCAGGTCTCGACGATGTACACCCAGCTCAACCAGTACCACGTGGTGATGGAGGTCGACCCCCGGTTCTGGCAGAGCCCCGAGGGCCTGCGGTACGTCTACCTCCCGGCGAAGGACGGCGGCGTGGTGCCGCTCGCCGCGTTCACCCGCTACGAGCCGCGGACCGCCCCTCTCCAGGTGAACCACCAGGGGCAGTTCCCCTCCGTCACGATCTCGTTCAACCTCCCGGTCGGGGTGGCCCTCGGCACCGCGGTCGACGCGATCAAGGCCGCGGAGGCCGAGATCCACCTTCCGGCCAGCATCCGGGGCAGCTTCCAGGGCACCGCCCAGGCCTTCCAGGCCTCCCTCGCCAACGAGCCCATCCTCATCGCCGCCGCGCTCCTCGCGGTGTACATCGTCCTCGGGGTGCTGTACGAGAGCCTGATCCACCCGGTCACGATCCTCTCCACCCTGCCCTCGGCCGGCGTGGGCGCGCTCCTCGCCCTCCTGGCCTTCCGCACCGAGCTCTCCGTCATCGCCCTCATCGGGATCATCCTCCTCATCGGGATCGTCAAGAAGAACGCGATCCTGATGATCGACTTCGCGATCGAGGCCGAGCGCCGGGAGGGCAAGGGGCCGGAGCAGGCGATCTTCCAGGCCTGCCTGCTCCGCTTCCGGCCGATCACGATGACCACGATGGCCGCCCTCCTGGGCGGGCTGCCCCTCGCGATCGGAGGCGGGACGGGCTCCGAGCTGCGCCGGCCCCTCGGCATCGCCATCGTGGGCGGCCTCGTCTTCAGCCAGATGCTCACGCTCTACACGACGCCGGTCGTGTACCTGTACCTCGACCGCTTCCGGCTCCGGTGGCAGGAGGTCCGTCGCCGGCTCCTGCGCCGGGCCGAGCCCACCCCGGAAGGAGCCTGATGCCCCGCCGCGCCCTCGTCGCCTGCCTCGCCCTGTCGTCGACGGCCTGCGTGCTGGGCCCGAACTACAAGCGGCCGGCCGCTCCCGTCCCGAGCGCCTTCAAGGAGGCCGCGGGCGAGCCCGCTCCGGCCGGAGGCGGGTGGAAGACCGCCGAGCCGGCGGACGAGGCGGACCGCGGCAAGTGGTGGAAGATCTTCGGCGACCCGGGGCTCGACGCCCTGGAGGAGCAGGTCGCGGTCTCGAACCAGACGATCGCCCAGGCCGAGGCCCAGTTCCGGGCCGCCCGCGCCGGCGTCCGCCTCGCCCGAGCCGACCTCTTCCCGGTGGCCGACGTGGGCGCGAGCGGCACGCGGTCGAGCGGGGTCACGAACCGCGCCGCCGCCCCGGCGAACGGCCCTCCCCCGGCCATCTCGACGGTCGCCCTCTCCGGCGAGCTCTCGTGGGCGCCGGACCTCTTCGGCCGGGTCCGCCGGACGGTGGAGGCCAGCGTCGCGAGCGCCCAGGCGAGCGCGGCCGACCTCGAGTCGGTGCGCCTGGCCATGCACGCGGAGCTCGCCGTCGACTACTTCACCCTCCGCGGTCTCGACGCGGAGACCCGCCTCCTGGACACGACGGTGAAGGCCGACGAGCTCGCGCTGAGCATCACCACCAACCGCTACAAGCAGGGCGTCGTTTCCGGCGTCGACGTGGCCCAGGCGGAGACGCTGCTCGAGACGACGCGCGCCCAGGCGATCGACCTGCAGGTCGCGCGGGCCCAGGTCGAGCACGCGATCGCGGTCCTCGTCGGCCGGCCGCCCGCGGAGCTCTCGCTCCCCCCGGAGGAGGTCGTCGTGCAGCCTCCCCCGATCCCGCTCGTGGTGCCCTCGGAGCTGCTCGAGAGGCGGCCCGACCTCGCGGTCGCCGAGCGCCGCGTCGCGGCGGCCAACGCCGGCATCGGCGTCGCGAAGGCCGCGTTCTTCCCCACCCTCGGCCTGTCCGCGTCGGGCGGGTTCCAGGGCACGGCGTTGTCGGGCCTCTTCTCCCTTCCCAACCGTTTCTGGTCCCTCGGGGGCAGCCTGGCCGAGACCCTCTTCGAAGGCGGCAAGCGGAGGGCGGCGAGCGCCCAGGCCGTGGCCGCCTACGACGCGACCGTGGCGGCCTACCGCGAGAGCGTGCTGGGCGCCTTCCAGGAGGTCGAGGACGGGCTCGCCGCGCTCAGGATCCTCGCCCAGGAGGCGGACCAGCAGGCCAAGGCCGTGGCCGCGGCCGAGCACCTCCTCGCCCTGTCGAAGAACCGCTACCAGGCGGGCATCACCACGTACCTCGAGGTCGTCACCGCCCAGAGCGCGGCCCTCTCCAACGAGCGGACGGCGGTCCAGCTCCTGACGCGGCGGATGACGGCGAGCGTCTCCCTCCTCGGGGCGCTCGGCGGCGGCTGGCGCGAGACCGACCTGCCCTCGCCCGGCGCGATCCTGGCCCGGGCTCCTTCCCCCAAGGCGGAGCCTTCCGCACCCGCCCTGCCGCCTGCGGTCCGCGCGGAGCGCGACCCCCGGAGCGCCGCGCGCGTCGACCGGGCGGAGTGACCGCGGCTACTGGAAGTAGCCGGTGACGTCGAGCACGAAGTGGGTGGTGCCCGGGAAGATGTCCGTCTCCACCCACACGCTGCCGAGCGGGAAGCCGGTGAGGCCGAGCACGGCGTCGTTGGCGCGGGTCACCCCGGCCGCGAAGTTGATCGTCGAGGTGGGCGAAGCGAAGCTCGCCGGCCCGACGCGCAGGTTGCCGGGGCCGGACGGGGAGACGACCGTGACGTTCACCGCCACCGCGGAGGCGCTCGCCGGGATCGAGCACCTGCCCGCGACGGCGAAGAGGCGCCGCGCGCCGCTTCCCTGGAGGGCCGGCCCGCCGAACGGGCCGTTCGGGTTGCGGGTGTCCGCGACCCGGCAGGGCGGCACGGTGAAGAAGGCGGCGGCTGCCGCCGGGTCGGGGGCGTAGGCCCAGAGCCGGCCGCCCTCGTCGGTCACGTACAGGCGGCCGTTCACGACGATCGGGCTCTCCCAATGGATGCCCCCGATGCCGGCGTCGCTCCAGAGCAGGCCGCCCGTCGTCGGGTCGAGCGCCCGCAGGCCGGAGAAGCTCGCGTAGTACAGGATCCCGTTCGCCACGATGGGGGAGGTGCCGCCGTTCGCGTCGGTCCACTTCGCCGACAGCGAGGGGTTGCCCAGCCCGTCCACGGTCGCCTCGAGGCCCGAGAGGCCGTTGCCGTTGGCGATGAGCACCCAGGCGCCGCCGCCCGCCGGGTTCGACCAGACGCCGGGTGCCGTGAGCACTTCGCCGCCCTGCGGCACGTCGATCTTCTGCAGCTCGCCGCCGACGTGGCCCGGCCCTCCGGCTCCGCTCAGGTTGTCGAGGTCGAGCAGGCGGACCTTGGCGTCCTTCCCGCTCTGAACCCCGAGGTGGGGGACCTTGCTGCCGGGCAGGACGGGCAGGATCGCGGGGGCCGTGCTGCCGAGGTCGGCGTCGGCGTCCTGGAGCTGCTGGAACTCGGTCGGGGTGTAGCTGTCGACCGGCTGGCCGAGGCCGTTTCCCGTCCCGTCGGGGTGCAGGGCGAAGACGCTGTCCCCCCAGTCGAAGTGCCCGGCGACGTTGCCGTCGAAGTCGCCGTTCCCGGTCGCCATGAAGATCCGGTCGTTGTCGGAGTCGTAGACGACTCCGGCCCGCGCCCAGATCGCGCTCTGGACGTGGGCGCAGTCCGGCGAGCCGCCTTCGACGAAGTGGACCGTCTGGTCGCTGCAGTCGGCGTCGAAGACCCTCTGCGCGCCGGTGGCGAGGTCGATCGCGGTGACGTGGCCCTGGTAGTCGCCGGCGTCCCCCGGGTAGCCCCCGTTCGTCACGTAGAGGTAGCTCTTGCCGCCCACCGTCGTCACGACGGAGAGAGCGGACGAGCCCTTCTCGACGTCGGGCTTGAGCGTGGCGAGCTCGGGCCAGCCGCCCGTCGTGACCTCCGTGCCGTCGCCCACGAGGTACTTGTGGACCTTGCCCTCGAGCGCGTAGGCGTAGACGTAGAGGCGGCTCGGATCGAGGGCCGGCGAGGAGGTGGTGTAGTTCGGTCCGGTGGACGGGCGCTTCGCCCACACGATCCCGCCGTTCGCCGCGTCGATGGCGAGGATGCGCCCGTCCTTCGTGCCGAGGAAGAGCAGGTCCTTCCTCCCGAGCGGCGTCGCAACTCCCGGCAGGAACGCCGGAGCCCCGTCGGCGACGGAGGGCAGGGCGACGTTCCAGAGGACGTGGAGCGTCGCGACGTTGCCGCGGTGGATGATCGTCTCCTGCAGGCTCGCGCCGCTGTGCCTGGCGTCGAGGTCGAACTGCGGCCAGTCCGACCCGCATGCGGGAGCCGCGGCCAGCCCGATCATCCCCATCACGAGAACTGCTCCCCGGCGGGAGCCGGCCGTGTCGATTCGCATGCTCTCCTCGACCCGCGGGCGGCCGTCGAGGGGCGTGCATCGGCGAGAAGGCGCCCTCCACGGACGGCAGGGGTTTCGGGCATCTTAACTCGGAAGCCTCGAGACGGCTCCCGGAGTGCGCGCGGGCCGGCCGGCCTCAGGCCTTCAGGATTCCCCGCACGAGACGCGTGTTCTCGGCGATCTGGTCCGAGAACCGGGGGTACATCCCGACGATGGCCGCGTCGACGGGCTTGATGCTTCCGTAGGCGAACTCGAAGGCGTGCCGGATCTCCTCCGGAGAGCCGCACCTCCGTCCGGCCGCGAGCACCTTGTAGACGAGGCAGGGCTTGCGGACCTGGCGCACGACGCGGCACATTCTCGCCGGGTCGTCGGAGAGGTAGGTCTCTCCCACGGGCACGACGCCCAGCTCCTTCCGGTACTCCTCGGGCCGGCGCGAGAGATAGTGGAGCGAGGCCATGTAGAAGTCGTTCGGCCAGGCCTTGTCCTCGAGGGCCTCGAGGATCGCGGGGTTGTGGGTGGAGATCCCGGCCGGGATCCCCAGGTCGTGCACCTTGTCGACGAAGGTCTTGACGAGGTCGAGCTTGCCTTCCCGAAACAGGAGATCGGTTGCCCAGCCGTGATGGGCGATGCCGACGGGCTTGAGCCGGGAGACGACGTCCGCGCACTTCAGCATGCCGTCGAGGATCCCCCGGGGCGTGCGGGGGGCGTCCGGGTCCACGTCCCAGGAGGCGGCGAGGCAGACCCACTGGATCCTGCACCCCGCCTCCCGGATGCGGGGGAACTGCCGGGGGACGCGCGCGTCGTAGTTGGACTGCCACGTGTTGATCCCGGCCCTCTCGCAGTCGAGAAGGAAGCTCACCACGCGCTCGTCGGTGAACCACTCCAGCATGTGCTGGCTGTACTGCTCGTTGAAGTGCGAGTAGCCGTAGAGGGGGTTGCCTCCGACGACGAGGCGGGTCACGCGGCTCGGGCCGAGGGCGATCGTGGGGAGAAGGGGATCCGTCGCCTCGCCCGCCGCGCGCGCCGCGACCACCCCGGCGGCGACCGTGGTCGCTCCCTTCAGGAAATCCCGCCGCGTGGGGCCGTAGGACGTCGGGGCGGCAACGGCACGAGCAGCCGGCGGCGGCTTCCTGGGCATGGGATCGACTCCGCGGTCAGGGGGCTGGAGCGACCTATACAGGTCCCGGGACGCGCGTGTCAATACTCCGTGACCCCTGCGGGCGCGACGCGCGCCCCTTCGGGGAAGGGGCCGTCGTGGGTTCAGGGGCCCGGCGGTGCGGCGTCCGCGGCGTCGGCCTTCGGTTCGGCCGGCGCGGGCTCCTCGTTGCCCGCTTCGGCGGCCGGCGTCCCGGCGGCGGTCACGACCTCCGGGCGCCGGAGCCTGACGCCGTAGCCGAGCGTCCGGGCGAGCGGCCCGAAGTGCTGGGCCACGCTCGCGCGGAGGGTCCAGCGCTCCTCACGATCGACGGCGAAGTAGCCGACGCGATGGCCGTGCGGGGGAACCTCGACCACGGCCACCCGGACCCATTCGGGAGGGATCAGGGGGCCGACGATGCTCCATCCGAGCGAGACGATCGCGATCGACGGCCGGTACGGCGCCGTCCAGGCCGTGACCTCGCGGCTGGTGTAGGCGGTGCGCCGCATGATCACGAGCGGCTCGAGGTCGCCCAGACCGACGAGGTCGAGGATCCGCGCCTCCGTGTAGTAGGTGACGGCGCCGAGGTCGTTGACGATCAGGGTGGCGCTCGGATAGTAGCGCCTGATGAACTGCGCCGTCTGATACTGCTCGAGGTACGTGCCCCGCGCGCCCTCGATCTCCGCGTCCGGGTAGAGCCCTTCGCGGACGTCGGCGACGATCGGCACGAGCGCGGCCACGAGGAGAGCCGGCAGGGCGCCGCGCGGAAGGCCCCGCGGCGTGGGCAGGTCGACGAGCGCGACGGCCGCCACGAACACCCCGAACGCCACCAGGTAGGCGTCGTACCGGTACACCCAGTAGAGGGGCGAGAAGACGAAGTGGCCGTGCAGCAGGATCATCCCCACGAGGAGGAGCGGGAAGAGGACGGGCGGCCGCCACGGGCCGCGTCGCGTGCGCCACTGGCCGAGCGCGCCGAGGACGCCGAGCCCGAGGAGGATCGGCATCGCGCGGTTGTTCCGCAGGAAGGCGAGGTCCTCGCTGCCGAACGGCTTCAGGAGCGCGGCGAGCGTCGAGGCGTTGTCGCCGACGGCCTTGACCATCAGGGGGTTCGGGAGGAAGTAGGAGCCGTTCGCGGTCGAGATGACGCCGAACGCCACGACCGGCACGAGAGCCGCGACGCCGATCGAGACGGCGCGCAGCACCTGGCGGCGGGCCAGGAAGGCGAGGCCGGCCAGGCCGATCAGGAAGAAGCCCTCGTAGCGGGACGCGCCGAGCAGAGCGCCCAGGACGCAGAGCGCGGCCGTGAGGCGCCGCCCCGCGCGCGGGCTCTCGG
>Ga0335080_10000912_pt1 | contig 28164 bp, 16 predicted proteins | sample Lox_Sample_34_FD_206720 | JGI IMG/M metagenome (GOLD analysis project Ga0335080, IMG submission 206720) | Soil microbial communities from Loxahatchee National Wildlife Refuge, Florida, United States - Lox_Sample_3.4 | ecosystem: Environmental > Terrestrial > Soil > Wetlands | place: USA... | reverse complement strand
GCGCTGAACGCGATGGCGGCGCGGCCGGGACCAGAGACAACCGCAGGCGGGGCGAAAGTCGGGCGCCCCGTCGTCGGCACGACCAAATTTCCCGACAAGCACTAGGCTAGCGCGGCGACCGCTGGCGCGCTCGCCCCCTGCCCGCCCCCGCTAGAGAGAGCCGAGGAGGCGAGCGAGCCGGCAGCCGCGCGCATGGGTCCCGCGATCTGCGAGCGGCCCGCAGATCGGGCAGATGCCCGAGCGAGAGATCTCGGGGAAGACCCTGTCGCGCAGGAGCCCCAGAGCCTCCTCGTGATCCCGGATGAGCCCCTCGACGAGCGCGGGGTGAAGCTTTCGGGAGCTCCGGAAGCGCCGCTTGGCCTCGGCGAAGTCGAACGCCATGGGTCCGGGTCCCCGGTGCCGGAGGCAGCGGACGATCAGGCGGCGCGCCCGGTCCCGGACGCGCAAGCGCCCCCGTCGCCCATGTTTCGCAGGTCCGCTGCCGCGGCGCGGCCCGGGCGCGACATGTCGCTCGGCCTCGCCCGCGCCTGCGCCGGAGGATCCGCGCCGCCCTTCTGCTTCGCGATCTGGGCATACCCGACCGCGCGGTACCAGCGGACGTCCGTCGACTGAGTCGCGGGCAGGCTCGCGCCGTCCTGCGCCTCCGCGCTGATCGTGACTCTCTCGCCATGGGAAGGTGGCGCCTGCCACGCCCATCGCCGTGGCTCGAGATAGGCCTCGGAGGTGGCAGGGACGCCGTACGAGGCATTGACCTGGATCGACGTTTGTCCCTCGGTTTCCCGGGCGAACGCCCAGCCTTAGGATAGTCGCGCGAGGTGCGAGTGCACAGCAGGCAAATCTTGCCGAGTTGGGGAGGGTCGGCGCCGCAGGGAAGGGCGGCGGAGCGGGGCAGCGACCGCGGCCCGGCCCCGAACCCGACGTCCGCCCTCGGGATTTCCAGCGAGCGCCGCTGGGGGCCATCCGACCCATGATGGATGGCCCGGCCTCACCCGTCCCCCGAGCGAGGGAGTCCCTCTAGCCGCCCGCGCCGGCCGTCGCCCCCTTGCTCCTCCGGGCGGCCGCCTTCATGGCGTGGAGGAAGCGGGAGCGGAGCAGGTCTCCCATGAGGGCCCTCTTCACCGGCGGGAGCCGCAGGAACCCTCCGACGACGCCGCGAACGAAAGCCTGCGACTTGCTTCCGGGATCGTCGAAGATCTGGTTCTGGAGGGTTCCCCTCTCCAGGGCCTGGAGGATCACGCGTTCGAACGTGCTCTCGGGGTGAAGTACCCGGCGAGCCCGCTTGCGAAGCTTCATCGCCCCCGACCTGCAGCGGAGCGTGCAGACCCCGCAGCCGATGCAGAGCGATTCGTCGACCCTGGGCCGCCCGTTCTTCCGGAACCGGAGGGCCGGGTCCGCTACCCGGTCGATCGCCCGCACCGGGCATCGCTTGGAGCACGTGCCGCAGCCCGTGCACCTGTCCACGTCCGAGGCCGCGAGGAAGCTCGAGGTGACGACCGCGTTCGGATAGCCGTGCTCGGTGATGCCGCGCAGCACGTTGCAGCAGCAGCTGCAGCAGTGGCACATGAAGCTCACGCCCCGCTGCACGTTGTCGGCGTTGAGGACGAGCCCGAGCTCGCGCGATCGCGCCAGGTTCTCGAGCATCTCGCTCTTCGTCACCTCCCGTGCAAACCCATGACGGACCATGAAGTCCACCGTGGTGGCGCCGAACGACGAGCAGTTGTCGAGCGGCGCGCCGCACGTCCTCTCGCCGAGGTGCTCGCGCTCGTGGCGGCAGGAGCAGATTCCCATGGCGAACCGGTCGGCGGACTCCACGATCTCGGTGGCCCTCTCGTAGTCGAGCACCTCCACGCAGTCCTCTTCGCGCACCGTGCCGTCGTGGGGAACGGTCCGCAGGACGGACACCTCCTGGCCGGAGCCGAAGTTGGCCCGGTAGAAGGACCCCTCCGCCAGGTAGTCGTGGAAGAGGTTCGCCCACCTCTTCCGGTCGAGCCCCTCGCCGGTGCGCATCATGGTGAACTCGAAGATGCCGATGACCATGGGCGACGGCGCGTAGTAGTAGCGACCGCCGAGGAGGGCGTCGAACACGAGGCCCCGCTCGCAGAGGCTCTCGAGCGGTCCCCGCAGCTCCGGCACCGGGACCTTCGCCACCCTGGCGATGCGCTCGATGGGCGAAAGGCCGAGCGGCATCTTGAGGATGAGCTCGGCCTCGGATTCCGAGTAGAGCTCCTTCAGGAGGGCGAAGAGGCGATCGTTCCACGGCGCACGGACGGTGAGCATGTCGATGCGCGCCCCGAGCTGGCGGTAGAGGTCCTTCCCGACGAGATGGCCCATGCGCTCCCCCTCGGATGGCGGGTCCCGAGGAGGTCGGAACCCACTTCCCCTTCTGCCCTCCCAGCAGGCGATCACCGCGCCGTCCGTGGCAAGCCCCTGAAGGGGGCCTGGGGTGCCAGGCCGCGGCGCCGAGCCGGCGACGTCGGGACGGTGCCGGCGGGAACGCAGGGTTGACTAGTAGTTCAGGTAGAGCGACTCGTGGACGGAGTCGAGCCCCCCGTTCAGCACCTTGTTCACGGCCGAGAGGCCGCTTCGCAGGTATACGTGGCGTTTGAAGAGCGATCGCGGCACCGGGTGGGTGAGGTCGATGTCTCCGCGGCGGCCGTCGAAGGAGAGCGCCCACTTGGCGCCGCGCCGGTTCAGGCGCTCGAGCATCCGGAAGAGCCTGGACGGCTCCAGGTCCGCGGCGTAGCGCTGGCGGCTGCCCGCGTAGGGGGGATCGAGGTAGGCGAGGTCCCCCCTCGAGGCGTCGGCGAGCGACTCCTCGGCGTCGCCGGCGACGAACCGCACCCCCGCGAGCCTTCCCGACCATCGGGCGACGACGGCGGCAAACCGGTCCGGGTCCATCCCGGGCCGCGACAGGTGGAAGGAGTTGTTGAACTCGCCCCGAGAGTTGAAGCGCACGATCCCGTTGACGCAGGTCCGGGTGAGGAAGTTCAGGTCGAGCGGATCCCGCGACCGGTTGAAGCGGTCGCGCACCTCGTAGAAGTAGTCGGGGCAGTGCGCCCTGAGGCCCTGCCACTGTTGGCGGTAGTTCGCGACGACGTCCCGAGGCGCGTCGCGCACCAGCGCCCAGAGGTCGACGAGGGGGCGATAGATGTCGCCCGCCACCGCGCCCGGGCGCGCCGCCAGGTAGAGGAGCGCCCCGCTCCCCAGGAACGGCTCGAAGTACCTGCGGTGGTCGGGGAGGAGGGCGTGGATGGCGCGAGCCTGGGATCGCTTGCTCCCCGTCCACTTCAAGAGCGAAGGGACGGCCGCGGGCGGCGGCGCGGCGCGCTCCTCGGCGGCGGCGGTCGCTCGCCTCACGGGCGTGCGGCGCGGAGCGGCGCCCCGCCGCCGGCCTCCGCCCCCAGGGCCGCCAGGCGGCGGCTCGCGATCCCGACGTACCTCTCGTCCGTCTCGAAGGCCACGAATCGCAGGCCGTGCTGGGCGGCGGCGACGCACTCGGAGCCCGATCCGGCGAAGGGGACGAGGCACAGGCCTTCGCGGGGCGCCGAGAGGGCGAGCATGCGCCGGAGCAGCCGGAGCGGCTTCTGGGTGGGATGCCGGCCGAAGGCCCCCTCGGACCTCTCCTTGTTGTTCGGCACGTCCCAGACGGTGCGCATCTGCTTCCCCGGCCGCTTCAGGGTGTCGCCGGGGCAGTCGACCTCCTTCGACCCCTGGTAGTCGAACCGGTACTCGCGCCTCCTCCCGGTGTGGGCCCAGAGGATCGTCTCGTGGCTCGCCGTGAGGCGGCGGCCGGAGAGGTTGGGGAAGCTGTTGCGCTTGTACCAGACCACCTCGTTGATGATCTCGACCGACAGGACCTGCAGCGCGAAGTTCACGATGCCGATGTTGTGATATGTTCCGTGAATCCAGAGGGAGCCACTCGGCCGGACTACCCGCTTCAACTCGGTGAGCCACTCCAGGGTGAAGCACAGGTAGTCGGCGAGCGAGTGGTCGTCCCAGGCCTGCATCGCCTTCTGCCAGCGCCCGCCAAACCCCGGCAGCGGGGTCGACCCGTCCCAGGTCCAGCGCCCGCCCTTTCCGAGGTTGTAGGGCGGGTCGGCGATCGCCACGTCGACCGAGGCGCCCGGCAGGCGGCGCATCCCCAGGACGCAGTCGAGGGGCGTGACGACGTCGAGGAGTTCCTCCGGAACCCCGGAGGCGGCGATCGCACGAGCCGGATGTGAGCGCGGAGCCAGTCCCTTCCTCGAGGTCGTCCCGACGCTACCTCTATCGCGCGCGGCTGACACGGCGCGCAAGGGCGAGGGCGGGCTCGGGTGGCCCGCGCGGGCGCGTCACTGCGGGGTCTTCGGGGCTTCCGCCCACCAGAACCCCCGCAGGTCGCCGAGGGCGTAGCCGAGAGCCCTGTCCGCCGGGTAGGCGCGCGCGAGCCACCTTCGCGTCCCGTCGCCGAGATCGGCAGCGCCGGCGTGGCAGGCGAGGCAGCGCTTTCGAATCTCGATGGGACGGAGGAGTCCCACCCGGTCGCCGAGGTCGAACACGACCGGGGCCACCTCGCGCGCCTTTTGGCCATCGGTCTCGGCGACGAAGGCTCGTGCCCACCCGGGAGGGGCGTTCCGGGGGTTGCGGAGGCGCGCGCTGGTGCGCCCGACCTCCACGCCCGGGACCGCGACCGCGCCCTCGCAGTGCGCCGCGTTCGCGTCCGGGTCGCCCTCGCCGAAACGCCTCTCGCTCTCGCACGCGGCGGCGCGGATCGCCTGCTCGGCGCTCCGGACGGGACGCTGGAGATCGCTCGGGACACGGTCCGGGGCGTATCGCGGCACATCCGGGGTCAGCGGGGCAGCGAGCAGAGCGAGGAGGAAGACAAAAGAGGGTTTCACACCCACCTCGGTGTCCGGTAATTAGCCAGGGCGCCGGACGCCCGCAGGTCCGCCCCGCCTTCCCGGCGCGGCGCGCCGGCCCGGAACGCCGGCTCGTCCGGGGCTCCTCCAAGGCCCTGGCGGGGACCACTCTCGGCAAAATCGCCTCGCTCCCGCATGGGTCCCGCCACGACTTCGCGGTGCACGGCGCGGAGAGGGAGATTAGCGGCACGGCATTCTCCGGAGGCCCCATGGCGCAGATACCCCGAGTGCTGGCCCTTTCGTTCGCATTCCTCGCGGCAACGCTCTCGCAGGCCCGGGCCTGGGAGCGCGGCCGAGCGACCGTGTTCGCCACGCTGCCGGAGGGAGCGTCCGGGCCGGAGGGGCTCGAGGTGGACGAGGCCGGGAACGCCTACGTGGCGACGTTCGGCTTCACCGCCACCGGGTCCGCGTCGGGGCCGGGCCAGCTCTTCGTCTACGATGCGTACGGCTTCCTCCTGCGCCAGCTCTCCGTCGCCGGCTCGAGCCCTCACCTGCTCGGGCTCCGCTTCCACCCCACCACCAAGGCGCTCCTCGTCATCGACTTCGGCGGCGGCATCGTGCTCGACGTGAACCCCGTGACCGGAGCCTCCACGACCTTCATGACGCTGCCCGCCCTGCCGCACCCGAGCCTGGGCGCGGGGCTCAACGACCTCACTTTCGATGCCGCCGGGAACGTCTACGTCTCGGACTCCTTCCAGGGGATCGTCTGGAAGACGGGGGCGTCCGGCGGCACCGGCGCCGTCTGGGTCGACGACCCGCTCCTCCGCACCACCGGAGTGCCGCCCTTCGGGGCGAACGGCCTCCGCTTCAACAACGAGGAGACCCTCCTCTTCGTCGCCAACACCGGGAACGACACCGTGGTGCAGATCCCGGTGGTGGGGGGACCGCCGGGGACGACGGGGGCAGCCGGGGTCCCGAGCGTCTTCACGAACAGCATCAACGGCGCCGACGGGCTGCTCGTCGACCAGGACGACAACCTCTGGATCGCGGCCAACCAGGCCGACGAGATCGTGGTCGTCGACAAGACCGGGAAGGCCATCGCCAAGCTCGGCGACTTCGAGGGGGTCGAATCCGGCCGGCCCACCCAGATGCTGTTCCCGGCCAGCCTGCGGTTCCACGGGAAGAACCTCCTCGTGACGAACCTCGCCCTCGATCTCCGCCTCTTCAGCCCGTCCTACGTTTCGGTCGACTCGCAGTGGTGTGCGGAGGTGACGCGCTACACCGTCGTCAAGATCAAGGCCTGCCTCCCGGGAATCCCCGGCCTCTCGGGCAAGTGGGAGGACTGCGAGCACGACTACCGGTTCCGCGGCGGCGGTTGGTAGGAGTAGGCGGCGCGGGAGGCCGCCGCCGGGCCTACGCGTCCGGCGGCGGCCTCGACTCGCGGAAGAGGGCGAAGGCGCTCGTGTAGCCGTGGAGGAAGGTGACTCCGCCCACCGGCCCGATCTCCCCGTTGCAGAAGAAGCCCCCGAGCGGTACCGGCCCGAGCGTTTCCTCGAACATGCCGGTGTCGTGGTCGGGGTGGCCGAAGAGCCCGGCGCCCCGGCCGGTGCAGGAGAAGAGCAGCGCCCCGCGGGCGCGCTTGCCGGAGTGGCGCCTGCGGTCGAGCATGCGGCGCAGGTCCTCCTCGGCCGTGTGCGCGTCGCGCAGCATGAACTGCACCACCTGCATGGGTCGGAGAGCGGCTCCGATGGCCACGGCGCCGCTCTGCTGATCCGCGCCCACGATGTTCCGCACCAAGAGCTCGTGCGGGTCGTACTCCACCCGCTCCTCGCGCATGTCCAGCCCCACGAACAGGGATTCCTGCATGAGCGCGCGGTCGCGGACGTCGAGGGACTGGAAGAGCTCGCCCAGGACCTTGAGCGGGGTCCCCCGGTCGAGCTCGTGGACGACGCCCCCGTGGCAGCGGGTGACGAGCATGGGCTGCCCGATGGGGCGGCAGCCCTGCGCGATGATCGTCTCCACCTCCACGTCTCCCCGGAGCGCGATGCCGACGGCGCCGCTGCGGTGGACGTCCCGCCCCAGCAGGAGCCGGTGGTCGCCCGCCTCCTCCCCGCCGCTCGCGAGCCCGCCCACCTTGGGGGCGCCCGGGTAGGCGTGGTCGAGTCCCTCGATGAGGGCGTCGGCATCGATGGTGAATGGATCGGCGAGCAGGAGGAAGCTGGGGCGCGAGTGGGCCGTCGCCCCCGAGATCCTCGTCCACAGGGAGATCTCCGCGTCCGGATCGGGCAGCGTGGTCATGTCCACGTGGAAGCCGGTGCACTCGACCTCGGGCAGGACGGCTGCCGTGAGGGCCACCGCCGGGACCTCCTCGGCCTCTCGGGCATCGCCGATGACGCCGTGCCCGGTGCAGCCGGCGAGGAGGGCGCCCGGGTAGCGCTGCGCCGCGAGCTCGCCCACCGCCTCGCAGCCGGCGGGATCGCCGGCCGACGCGAAGGCGAGCAAGAGGTCCGGGCTCGCGCCTCCGAGCCGCTCGTCGAGCTCCGCCGCGGCCTCCAGGAAAGCCGCCGGGGCCGGAGCCTTGCAGGAAAGGGCGGACGCCCATTTCATTTCGACCGGGTGATACCGGAGGCGTCGAGTGCGCGCACGCCTTCCCGTCCCCGGACCCGAGCGGGACCCTCGAGCCCGGCGAGATGCCTCCCGCCGCCCGCGCCCGGCTACCGCGCCTCGAAGACGTCGTTCGCGTAGTCGTGGGCGGCGAGGGTCCGCGCGTCGAGCTTGCCCGTCCGGACGCGCTCCACGATCTCCTTCCGCGTCAGGTCGAAGATCGCCTCGAGGAGCTGGGAGCGCTCGCGCGGGCTCGCCTGCCCGACGATGAAGAGCGCGCGGGCGCTGTGCTGGATGTAGCGGGGCGAGAGCAGCTGGCGCCTCAGGAGTTCCATGATGACCGGGGCCTTGGATCGGTCGAAGCGCCCGGGGTCGCCCCTGCGATCGAGCTCGGCGAAGAAGGCCGAGGTCCATTCGTTGTGGTAGGTCCAGACCTTCTCGAAGAGTTCCGGGGTGAATCGCGTGCCGGCCTTGATCGCCTCCGCGTTCCGGGCCAGGACCACCCCGTCCTCGGTCAGCGCCTGCCGCTGCAGGAAACCGTCCTTGGTGATGGTTGCTTGGTGGCGGACGAGCGCCCACAGCCACGAGACGTTGATCCGGTAGGTGGCGAGGTCGTTCATGAAGCGCAGCTTCAGCTCGTAGTCGTCGATGGCGGCGGCGAAGTTCCCGTTCAGGATCTGGAAGCCGTAGTTGGCCGCCATGTAGAAGGCGTGCTGGATGTGCTCGATGGTGACGTTCCCCTTGGGAACGCTGTAGATCGAGTCCCAGAGCGACGGGGTGAAGAGCTTCTCCGGCGAGTCGAGCGCCCCGGGCGCGATCACGTGCGGGGCGATCTTGCCCTGGGCGTTGAGCAGGCCGCGATCCCGCAACAGGGTGCGCTCCGCCTCGCTCAGGCCGCTGGCCACCGTCGGCACCGCCTTTCCCTTCACGTCCGCGGTGGCGAGCGGCGCATCCAGGATCGCCTGGAGCTCGGAGAGGCGCGCGCGCAGCGGCGCGTTCCCGGCGGCGACGTAGTCGACCTCCGGGCTCGCGACCCAGCTCTGGCGGTAGGCGTCGTGGAGCCGGCCCTTGACCTTGCCCGCGAGGATGTCCTCGAGGGTCGGCGGGGACGCCGGCGCCTGCTCCGGCACGAACACCAGCCCGAGCAAGCGCTCGCGGAGCTTGTCGACCACCATGGCGCGCAGGGCGAGGGGGTTGTACTGGGACCGACCGTACGGGTCGCTCGGCTGGTAGATCATCACCGCTGCCATGCCGCCGATGGGGCCGCCCTGGGCGAGCTCGCCGTTCTTCATGCCGGCCATGAGCATCATGAGCGCGTTGTAGCGCTGGTAGGCGATCATGTTGGGCGTGGCCATCCCGATCGTCTGTGGGTCGGGGAACGCGCCCTTGGGGTCGTCCTTCCACATCTCGATGATGCTCCCCAGGTAGTCCCAGCGGCCGACGTTCGTCCCGAGGAGGCGGCGTCGCAGCACCCAGACGATGGCGGGCAGGAAGCGCCCGGCGTTCCCCTCCTCGTAGAGCATCTTGACCTTGATGGTCCCGGGCGCGACCCCGATGATCCCCTCCAGCCGGGAGAGGAGCCTCTCGACCACGAGGGCCTCGCGGGGGGTCTGGAGCTTGGGGATGTAGAAGTAGACCCCGCTCCCGGCGCGCTTCAGGGAGTCGTAGTTGTTGAGGGTCCACAGGACGGTGATGGCCACCAGGCCGGGGGCGGGAGCGCCGTCGACCGTCACGTGGTCGTACCGCACGTGGAGGCTGGGAGGGCGCGCCAGGCGCGTGGGCCACTTGGCCATCGGGGTGGTGATCCGGTACTGGCGGCTCTTGCCCTTCTTCACCACCTCGTAGGGGCGGTCCTTCCAATGGCCCTCGTGGATCTCCTTGGCGTTGTGGAGCGCGGCAAACACGCCGACGGGCTCGGTCGCCGGGGCGCCGTCCGGCCGGAAGTGCGGGGGCGAGGCGTCCTCGAAGTCCGGCATGTTCATCGGCGCCGGGCTGTTGAGCGCGTTGAACGCCATGTCGAGCGGGTGCCAGGGGCCGGTGAGTTCCAGGCCCGGGTTCTTGAGCGGGTGGACGTGGTCGGGCACCGGCACCTCGTCGTTCAGCCTCCAGCGCCACTGGCTCTCGCGGCCGTGGAAGTTGTCGACGAGGCCCTGGATGATCTGGTGCCACGTCCAGGGCTTGCCGCTCACCGGGTCCTCGAAGGCGTCGTCCCATCTCGGCCAGGCGTACCGCTCGCTCACCGGGGCGGGCGACTGCAGGAGCGCCCGGCGCGCGGTAAGGACCGAGGCGATCTCCGGCGTCAGCTCGCGCGTGAGCGCGGTGATGGTCTCGTCGACATCCACGTCCCTGCCGTTCACGCGCTTCTTGCCGAAGAGCTCCGGGTACGTCTTGAGGATGTCGTCACGGATCATTGGGATGCCCTCGCAGGTCGGCGCGGGTCGCCGTGGCGGCGGCCGCTCTTCGCCTCGGACCGATACTCTAAGGCACTTCGCCCCGCCCGACGGGCCATTGTGCCGTCGCGGGCGAGGCCGCAGCGTGGCCCTTTGGGGCGTGGTCGGTTCGACCCGCGCAGCGCGTCGGCCGCGACCCGGGAAGGCGACGCGTCGCCGCGCGGCCGCGAGGGAGCCGGGTCCGGCGTCGGCTCAAGGCCTCCGCCACCACCGGGGTCGCTGGGTCTCGGGGAGCATCTCGAAGGCCGCCCCGAGCACCTCCTCGAGGTCCTCGAGCCGAGTCCCGAACGCCGCGCAGACGAGGGCGTCGACCTCCCGCTCCGCCGCCGCGAGGTCGGCACCCGGCCGGTGCGAGGCCGCGGCGGCCTCCTCGCGCGCCAGCAGGCTCCGCAGCCTCCGGACGGGGGCCGCCACCTTCCCGGCGCCCGCCTCGTCGAGGAAGGGGACCGGGAGCGCCCTCACGTTGTCGATCGTGAACTGAGGGTGCAGGAGCTTTCCCGAGGTCCACAGGAAGAACGAGTAGGCGGTGACGGGCGCGCTGCAGAGGACGGCGGCGAGGACCTCGGCGGAGAGCGCGCCCGCCCTCGGGCCCAGGTGCAGGAGGTAGACGGACTGGAGCGCCGGGAGGTCGTCGTCGCAGGGCGCGGCCACCGGACCGGCCCCCGTCTTCACGAAGCACACCTTCGGCCCGCGGTAGTACCTGGCGGGCTTCGCGAGGTGGGCCCGGGCGGCCTGCCGCGTTGGCGGCATCATGTGGTGCCGGCGGACGTCCGCCCCGGCGTAGATGGGCGTGCACCCCTCGTCGGCGACGCCGGGCGCCCGGCAGCGCCGGAGCGAGCCCTTCCCGAGCTCCTCGCCCCGGGTGATCCCCGCGGGGCCCTCCCCGGCGAGGAGGGAGGCGACTCGCCAGGGCGAGGCCTCCATGACGCGCCTCAGGCCGCGTGGTCCGAACCACCCGGGAGGCGCCCCGATGCCCCACGGGGAGCCGTCGCTCTCGACCGCCCCGGTGGCCAGGGCGCGGGTCCCGGTGACTGCGTCGCCGCCCCAGGTGTCGAGCCGGCAGCCGCGGTGATTCGGGGCCTCGCTCCTGCGCCCGACGACGACGACCGAGGAGACGCCCACCGCCCGCGACCCGCCCGCCGCAGCGCTCCGGAAGACGCGCCCCACGTGGCTGATGCTCGAGAGGCTGAGGTGGCTCGCCACCCACCGCCGCGCGTCGGCGTGCTCGTCCCGGGCGAGCAGGGCGTCGGGGGCGACGAAGCCGTGGATGCCACCGGGCCCGAGGAAGTCACGGACGGTGCGCTCGTAGAAGAGCTTGTAGAGGTCGGGTTGCCCGGCGCGGCCCAGCTCGTAGCGGGCGCAGATCGCCCGCTCCCCCTCGCGGATGAACTCGCCGAAGACGTAGGGCGGGTTCCCGACGACGAAGTCGAAGCCGCCCGATTCCAGTACGGGGGCGAAGCCGGTCGCTCCCTTCGGATCCCATGCACGCACCGGGTCCCGGCCCGCGCGAGCGATCCCGGGGAGCCAGCCGGGCTCGACGAGGGCGTTCCCGCAGCGGAGGTTGGAGGAGAGGTCGGGGAGGCGAAGGTCCGGGGACGGCTCGCCGCAGCCCTCCAGGATTCGCAGGCGGAGCGACATGTCCGCCACCTCGATCGCGCGCGAATCGAGGTCGACTCCGTGGAGGTGCGTCCGCACCAGCCGGCTCCGGAACGCGGGCCCGGCCGTCGCCGGGCCGCCGCCCCCCTGGCGGAGCGGATCGAGACCTCGCGCGGAGGGGTCCGGACGCCAGCGCGCCCGCTCCAGGTGCCAGTCGAGAAGCACGTCGAGCGTGGCGACCAGGAAGGCGCCGCAGCCGCAGCTGGGGTCGAGGAGGCGCATCCGCTCCACCGACTCGAGGTCGCGCCACTCGCGTCCGGCCATGCGGCCCGGGTCGGCGCGCTCGGCCGCGGAGGGGACGGGGCCGAGCCAGAGCCAGCGACCCAGGCTCCGCTCGAGCAGGTAGCGGACGACGGGAGGCGGGGTGTAGTGGACGCCGTCTCGGCGAACGCGCTCGGGGCGCTCGCGAGGTCTCGCCGCGCCGCGGGTGCCCCCGCGCAAGCCCAGCTCCTGCTGGTGGGCGAGGCCGAGCAGATCGCCGGGAAACGCGGCGAGCCGAATCCCGAAGGCGGGCGAGGCGAACCTCCGCGCGACGCCGAAGGCGCACCGGTCCGGCAGTTCGAGGTCGTCGAGCGGCTGTCGGGCGAACAGACCGCCCTGGTAGACGGGTCGCGTCCGCTCGAAGGCCGCGGCGATCCTATCGGCCGCCCCCCTCTCCCGCTCGCCCACGGCGCCTGCCAGGGTCTCGCTCCCCAGGAGCCGCGCCCCGCGCTCCTCGGCGAGCCTCAGGAACAGGAGCCGGTCGAGGAGGACCCGTGCGGCGCGATCGGGTTCCGCGCCCGGGAGCCTCGGCCGGGCGCGGTGGATCGCGCGGGCGGCGTCGCGCCTCGCCTCGAGGAGGCTTGCGAGGAGCGATGCGCCGGAGGCGCCGGCCGTGCCGCCTCTCGCCCGGGAGGTGGGTCGCGACCGGCGCACGCCGCGCTCGGCTTGTCCTACTTCCCGGCGATGAGCGCGCGCAGTGCCGCCCGGTCGGAGGCGAGCAGCTCCTTCAGCCGCTCCGGGTCGACGTCGGCGACGATGATCTCCCCGACCTCCTCCGTGACCGAGCGGAAGAGGCCCAGGGCCTTCATTCCCTCGGCCTGCCGCTGGTTGTCCTCGGTCGGAGTCACGTAGTGTACCGAGTAGACCTTGTAGCGGTGGAAGAGGAAGAGCTGGACGACCGTCATGAGCCGCTTCTTCCGCAGGCCGGTGTCGAAGTTGTTCTGATCGCGCACCGAGAGGATGCTGCGGCCGCGCCGGTCGTGGATGCTGGCGAAGACCACGTTCAGCTTCTTCTGCCCGTCGCTCGACAGCAGCGAGAGCTCGAGCAGGTCGGAGCCCGCGGTGAGGGGCTTGAGCGCGACCCGGAGCTTCCCCGGCACCCCGTGGTACTCGCGCCAGGCGTCGAGCCACTCCTCGAGCAGCTTCGGCGGGACCTCGGTCTGCACCAGGTGCTGGTGCTGGGTCGAGCCCTGGCCCATCGCCTTGGTGGTCGAGGTGCGACCGGAGATGGACATCAGAGCCGCGTCCGCCCTCGGCCCCCCCACCAGCGTCTGGGGGGTGCGGTACCCCGACTCGAGCAGCCGGAACTTCCGCTGCAGGCGCGCGAGCGCGAGCATGCCGTCCTGCCGGAGCGCGGTGGCGAACTCCTCCGCGGCCAGGCCGTCGATCTGGTGCCCCCCGTAGGTGATGAAGTTGAAGACGAAGCCCATCCTTCCGAGCTCCTCCGGGAAGCGCCGCATCTGCTCGTCGTTCATGCCGGTGGTGTCCCAGTTGAAGGAGGGGGACAGGTTGTAGGCCAGCATCTTGTCGGGGAAGGCGGCGTGGATGGCGTCGGCGAACTTCTTGGCGTCCGCCAGGTCGGCGGTCTTGGTCTCCATCCAGAGGACGTCGGCGAAGGGCGCCGCCGCCAGGGACTTGGCGATGGCGTAGTCGATCCCTCCGCGCACCTGGTAGTAGCCGTCCGGCGTCTTGGCGTGCTCGCAGTCCCAGGTGACCTGGATCCCGATGGAGCGGGCCTTCTCGCGGGCCTTGTAGAAAGGGATCCGGGAGGCGAAGGCCAGCCATTGCTCCTTGGTCATCGCCGGGGGATCGCCCTCGTTCTGGCGGAAGCCGATGGCGTCGCCCACCGCCTCCGCGAAGGTGCGGACGCCCGCCTCGTGCTGCCAGGCGTCGACGAACTTGTCGAAGACCCGGTCGAGCACCGCGTCCACCGCCACCGTCTTCTTGTGATAATCGCTTGCGGCGGCCGCGATGGCGGCGCGGAAGCCGACCCTCTCCAGCCAGGCGTCGGCGGCGGCGTACTCCTCGTCGCACAGGGCGTAGAGCTCGTGCCCGCTCAGCTCCTCCACGCCCGCGCGCTGGAACTGCCTCAGGATGGCGAGGAACGCCGCCCGGAAGGTGGGCAGCGAGACGTTGGTGGCGCCGAGGATGAAGGGCTGATCGCGGTCGTCGCTGCGCCCGTCGAGCAGGGTGGCCGACTCGGCGTCGGTGCGGGCGACGAGGATCCCGGGAACCCCCATGATGTCGAGCTGGAAGCGCGCCGCCGAGAGCCGCTTCAGCTGCTCGTCCTCGGAGACGAGCACCTTGCCTCCCTGGTGGCCGCACTTCTTCACGCCGGGCTTCTGGTCCTCGATGTGGTAGCCCGGAACGCCCACCTCGACGAAGCGGCGGATCAGGTTGCGAACGTGCGGGTCGCCGCCGTGGCCGGTGTCGGCGTCGGCGATGATGAAGGGCCGGAAGTCCACCTCGGGGGTGGAGCGGCGCTGCTCCTCGCTCATGCGCGCGCGGGTGTGGAACTGGTTCTTGTCGGCGGTGAGGAGGGCGCGGACGATGGACGCCGCCTCGTCGGGGACCTGGCTGAGGGGGTAGCTGGCGAGGTCCGGCCCGGGGTCCTCGTAGGAGGAGCCCTTCGCCGAGGTGGCCCAGCCGCCCAGGTAGATGCCCTCGATCCCCATCTTCTTCATCGCCACCGCCTGGCCGGGGGAGTAGGGGCCGAAGGTGGTGATGCACTTCTTCTGCTCGAAGAGCTGGCGCAGGCGGGTGTAGAACGCCTCGGCGGAGGTGCGAGCGACCGTGTAGTCGCGGCGGACGGTGCCGCGCTGCTCGTTCACCTCGCGGGCGGAGTAGACGCGCTTGATGCCCTTGAACCGGGGGCTCGCGAACCATTGCCCGAGCTCCGCGACCTCCTTCTCGAAGTCCATCCCTGTCTCCTTAGGACGGCGTGCCGCGGGTGTTCTCCGAGAGCGGCCGCCGCGCCCTGTCCATAGCCGAAAGACCATCGCGGTGTCACCACTTGCGTGAAGCGCCCGATCGCAAAGAAGTTCCGGCAGTCCGGATCCTTGCGAAGGCGGGGCGGCCGCGGAAACAGGCCTCCGGATGGGGCCTGGGTCCGAGGAATCCCGCTGCGGCGGAGGCGACGCTCACGCCCAGCGCAGCGTGCCGTCCCCGGTGAAGAGGAGGCCGCAGCGCACCGCGCCCGGGCCGGCCAGGCCGAGGCTCTCGAGGACGCGCCCGTAGCTCCGCACCTGCTCCAGGTAGGCGGGGTAGCTGGCGCCCACGTCTCCCTGCGGAGGCGCGTCCGTCTTGAAGTCGACGACCCAGAGACCGCGGTCGCGGGCGGCGAGGAGGTCGACGTAGCCTTCGAGCAGGGTCTCGCCGACCGCGGCCGCCACCGGGTACTCGAGCCGGAGGTCCGGTCCCGGAAGGCGGCGCAGCCCCTCGCGCTCGAGCGCGGCGAGCGCGCGGGCGACGTCCCCGGCTGCGGCGTCGAGGTGGTCCGAAAGGCCCGTCGCCCGGGAGGCGCGGGCGACCGCCTCCTCGGGCGCGACGTCGGGGCCGCGCAGCGCGATCCCGATGGCGGCGTGGACGGTGTCGCCGAAGACCCGGCCGAAGCGCCCGGCGCGGTCCTTGCGAGGGCCCCCGGCCTCTCCATCGGCCTCGGCCCGCCGGTGCGCCTCGGCGGAGATCCCCCGGGGCTCGAGGCTGGGACGCCCGGCCTCGGCGGCCGCGCGGGCCCATTCTTCGGAAAGGCGGGCCGCGAGCGCCGCGGCCACCTTCGGCTCCGCGCACGGGGGGGGACTAACTCCCCGCGCCCAGGGCGGGACCTCGCCGCTCGACCACGGCGCGAGCTCGTCGGTCGCGGGGGACGAGTTCCCGGCGAGCGCGCCCGTCACCCGTCCTCCCTTCCCGTCGTCCGCCACCGGCAGGAGGAGGAGATCCCGCGCCCGGGTAGCCGCCACGTAGACGAGGCGCCGCCGCTCCGCGGCGTAGTAGTCCCTCTCCCGGGCGAGCAGGCGTCCCTCCTCCGGCTCCTGGCACTCGAGGCCGTCGAGCTCGAGCGCCCACTCGGTGCCCTTCGGCCCCACGAACCACAGCGCATCCCGCTCGCGCGGCTCGAGCGTCGCCTGCGCGTCCCACCAGACGACCACCGGGAACTCGAGCCCCTTCGCCTGGTGGATGGTCATGATCTGCACGGCGTCTCCGGGCAGCGGCCGCGGGGGATCGAGCCCCACCGGGTCGACGGCCCATTCGCGCAGCCGGGCGGTGGCGCCGTCGAAGTCGAGCCCCTCCGCGGCGGCGATCCGCTCGAGCTCGAAGCACAGCTCCCGCAGCCGGTCCAGGCGCTGCCGCCCGTTGGGGCCGAAGGCGACGGCGCGCCCGAGGCCGGTGAGCTCGAGGAGGTCGCGCGCGGTCTCCGCCGGGGGCCGCTCGAAGCGCCGGCGCCGCAGCTCGACCACGAGCTCGCCGGCGCCCCGGGCCCGCTCGACTCCCTCGTCGGCGGGACCGTCCCCGGCCGCCCGGGCCCGCACCAGGTCGGCGAGGTCGAGCGCGAAGAAGGGCTCGCGCAGCAGCGCCGCGGTCGCGACCCCGTCGTCCCGGTCGGCGAGGGCGCGCAGGCCGAGCAGGAACTGCCGGTGAAGCGGGTCGGCGAGGAACAGCGTTCCCCCGCGCGCCGACCAGGGGACCCCGAGGCGATCGAACTCGTCGGTGAGCAGCCCGACGTGGGGGGTGGCGTGCGCCAGGACCGCGACGTCCCCGAACCTCAGCCCGGCACCGACCTGCGCCCGGATCCAGGTGGCGACGGCCGTCGCCTCCGTCGCCCGCTCGGCGCCGGCCCTCGCCTTCTCGCACGCGAAGCGGAGCACCGTCACGCACGTCGAGCGGGTCCCCGGGCGAGCCGGCTCGAGGCGCTGGTTCGCCACCGTTCCGGTCTGCGGGTCGAACTCGGGTCCCCCGTCGGCCTTCCCCAGGATCTCGTCGAAGCGGTCGTTCAGGTGGGCGACCAGGGCCGGCTGGGCGCGGAAGTTGGCGGTCAGGGAGGCGACGAGGTGGGGTCCGCGCATCGCGATCTCGCGCACCGCCTCGTACACGGCGATGTCGGCGCGCCGGAATCGGTAGATCGACTGCTTGGGATCGCCAACCAGGGTGAGCTTGCCCGGGGCGAGCTCGACGTCCCTCCAGTCGCCGGCGACCGGAGTCGCCTCGCACAGGAAGAGGAGGATCTCGGCTTGCAGCGGATCGGTGTCCTGGAACTCGTCCACGAAGACGTGGTCGAGAAGCCCCTGCATCTCCCGGCGCACCTCCCGGTTCGTGCGCAGGAGGTCGCGCAGCCGGAGGAGGAGGTCGAGCTGGTCCAGGGAGCGGCGGCGCGCCTTCACCTTCTCGTACACCGCGATCACCGCGGGGAAGGCGCGCACGAGTCGGGTCGCCAGGAAGCGGTGGAGGGGGCCGGTGATGCGCGCCCGCAGGCCGGGCTCGCTCCCGTCGCCCCGCCACGCCTTCCACGCCTGCCAGCCGTCCGGGTCCTCCGGGAAGTCCCGCTTCATCTGCAGGCCGTTTCGGGCGGGCGTATAGCGCAGTAGCTCGTCCACCCGGCGGTAGAGGACCACCGGGTCCCTCTCGTGGACGAGCGGCTCGAGGCGGCCCACGGCCCGCCGCATCCACCTCGAGCCCTTGCCGTCGCCGCTCGATCGCCGCGCGAGCTCGAGGAAGTCGGAGACGGCCCGGTGGAACCGGGGAGCGTCGAGCGGTCCGGGCGTCGCGGTCCGCGGCGGGACGTCGCGGTGCTCGATGAAGCCCCGGAAGAGGGCGTCGAGGCCGCGCCGTTCGCGCCACTGTCCCTCCCGGGTCTCGGCGCGGACCCCGGCGGCGAGGGCGGTCCGGATGCACTCGCCCGCCTCGGCCGCCAGGGCCGGGTCGACGCCGCTGCCCGCGAGCTCGTCGACCAGCCGACCGGCCTCCGAGGCCTGCAGGAGGACTTCGAATGCCTCGCGGGCGAGCTCGCCGATGTCCTCGACGATCTCGAAGGAGGGGCTCACTCGCGCCTCCACCGGGTGCCGCCGGAGGAGCCGGTCGCAAAAGGCGTGGATGGTGCCGACGAAGGCGGTGTCGACCGCGCCGAGCGCCGCGACGAGCCGAGCCTGGCGGACGGGGGGCACCCCTCCGGCGAGCCCGGCGAGGAGCCTCTCCCGAATCCGCAGACGCAGCTCTCCCGCGGCCTTGCGGGTGAAGGTGACCGCCGCGATGCGCTCCAGGCGGAGGGCCGGGGCGGCGTCGTCGGAGGGAGCGATCATCTCCACCAGGCGGTCGACGAGGAGCGTCGTCTTCCCCGTCCCCGCTCCTGCGTCGACGAGGACGTTCACGCCACGCGCCGCCCGCGCGCGCTGGCGTTGCGGCTCGTCGGGAGCGGGTGCCCGGTCCGTCATTCCGCCTCCTCGGGGATCTTGAGGTCGAGGAAGGCACGCACCGCGCCTTCCGACCCCGGTCGAGCCGCCTTGGCCCGCTCCCTCACCGGGACGCCGCAGATCGGAGCGACGGCGCAATAGGTGCAGTCGTCGGGGACCGGGGTGGGCGGGAACGAGCGATCGGCGAGGAGGCCGGCGGCGACGGCCAGCCACCCGCGGGTGGCCCGCTCGAGGGCGGCGTGGTCGTCGCGGAAGGCCCGCTCCTCGCCGTTGTGCGCGTAGATGTAAGCCGCCTCCAGCCTGGCCGGGAGGCCCCACTCGGCGCGCTTCGCCTGGGCGACGAGCCCGTAGAGGCCGAGCTGGATGTCGCGGGCGGGGGTGGGCCCTTCCTCGTCCCCGGTGCGCGGGTGGTCGCTCCCGGTCTTGATGTCCCGCACGAGCCCGTGGTCTCCCTCCACGTCGATGCGGTCGATGTAGCCGCGGACGTGGAGGTCCCGGCCGCCGGCGTCGAGCGTCATCCCGTCGAAGGCCTTCTCCACCGCCACGAAGCGCGACAGGCGGAGCTTCCAGTCGTACTCGACGAACGTCTCGAGGTCCTGGAGCAAGCGGCCGCGCTCCTTTTCCTCCACGCCGCGCCCGACGAGGGGGTAGCTGGCGCGCAGCGCGGTGAAGGCGGCGTCGGCGATCTCCCGCATCACCTTCTTCCAGTGGGCGAGGGTCCCCCTGCGCGCGACGAAGTCGGTGCCGTGCTCGGAGTAGAAGCGCTCGCAGACGTCGTGAAGCGTGGCTCCGAAGGTGAGGGCGTCGAGCTCGCGGACCGAGACCTCGCCGGCGGGCTCCTTCCAGTTCAGCACCCGCTCGAGAAGGAAGCGGAGCGGGCAGGAGACCAGCGCCTCCAGTGCCGAGGCGGAGACGGGGCGCTCGGCGGCGAGTCCGGGAAGGACGGGGAAGGGCCCGCGGTGTCCCAGGATGCCGTCGGCGGGCCCGAGCGCCGTCCGCCGGTGGAGCGCGAGGATTCGGGGAAGGTCGAGGTGCGCTCCGGCGCGCCAGGAGGGCGGCACCTCGCCGGTCACGACCGCCCGGTCGAGCCACTGGACCGGAGTGAGGGGGTGCGCGCGGCGGTAGGCCGCGGCCTCCTCCCGGGCGGGTCCGAAGGAGGTCCGGGCGAGAGAAGGGAGGTCGGGGACGACGCCGCCGTTGGCGGCATCCGGCCGCCCGAGCGCAGCTCCCACCTCGACGAGGAGCGACGAGGTCTCCCGCTCGCTGCGTTCCAGGTCCCCGTGCGGCACCGAGAGGGCGAGCCGCGCACGGGCGGAGCGGATGGCGCGATCGAAGGCGTGGACCTCCGCCAGCACGCGGTCGCCGGAGAGGGGAAGGAGCGGGCTCGCCTCCTCACGCATGGCGTCAGGGAGCACCGCATCCTCGCGAGGTGCCGACGGCAGGGCCCCCTCGCACAGGCCGAGGATGCGAACGGCCTCGAAGTCGAGCCCGGAGGCGGAGGCGAGCGTTCCCACGTAGACGGCCGGCCGGCCGAAGCGGACGGTGGGAAGGGCGTGCGAGAGCAGGCGATCCTCGACGACCGCCAGCGCGTCGGCGCCGAGGACGGCGGTGCCCACCGCGTCGGTTCGGGCGCGGGCCAGGTCGTCGCCGAGCAGCGCGTGGATGGGCGCCCCCGGCCCGGGGTCGAGGTACCAGGCCTCCATGAAGGAGAGCAAGACCGGGCCGAGCTGCGAGAGGGGACGGCCCTCCACCACCCCCCTCGCCACCTCCACCAGCGCCGCGAGGGCCGGCAGCGCAGCGCGAACGGCCTCGAGATCCGCGCGGAGCCCGAAGCCCCCGCGCCTCTCGGCCTCGGGGCCGAGCGTCGCGACCGCAGCGGCGAGCTGGGCCTCCCTGGCGGCCGCCCCTTCCGACCACTCGAGAGCGCCGCGCGGGTTCGCCGGGCTCCCCCCCACCGTCCCCACCGACCAGGCGATCCGGGTGGCCTCGCCGGTCGACAGGTGCCCGCGCTGGCCGTGCCTGGCGCGCAGGGAGGGAAGGATCGCCGCCATCGACTCCGCCGGCAGGAAGGAGCGCAGCGCCCGCACGAGGGCCAGGGCTCGGGAGCCGCCGGAGGTGGCGACGAGCGGGATGCCGCCCGCGAGGTGAACGGGAAAGGGGCCGTCGCTCCAGGGGAGGCGGGCGATGCGGCTCGCCACCATGCCGGCGAGGGGCCCCCGCGTCGGCACCAGCACCGCGACCTCGGCGAGGGGAGTCTTCCGCTCCAGGACCTCCCGGGCGACCCACTCGGCGGCGGCCTCGACCTCGGCCTCCACCCCCGCGTACTCCTCGAGGGAGACGGTGCCGTCCGGTCCCCGGCTCCTCGGTCGTCCCGCGTCGGCCAGGACCTCGGGGGACGCGAAGAGGTAGCCGGCGAGGATGGCGCGCTCGCTCGGGCCCTTCGGCGCAGACGCGGCGCTCGCGAGCGCCTGGCGCGCCTCGTCGCCGAAGAGCTGGGCGACGCGGCGGAGGTGGCGCTCGCGCACCGGGCGCGCCGCCACCGGCGCCAGGGTGACGTCCGGTAGCGCCCGGAGGAACCCGGCGAGCGCGGCGGACTCGCGCCCCGTCACCGCGGCGAGGATGGGACCGGTCTCGGTCCCGGCCCCGGATCGAAGGAGCGCGGTCGCCTCGCGGAGAATGCGCGCCGAGGTCCAGCTCCGGCCCGCGTCGCGGTCGAGCCTTCTCCAGAGGAGCCGGATGTCGCTCCAGTGGGGCGTGTGCGAGGGGATGCGCTCCGGGTCGAGACCAGCCTCCTCCAGGTCGTCGATGACGCCGTCGAAGGCCTCGGGCCAGCCGGGCGTGGAGCGCAGGAGCTCGAGGTCGAAGTGCTCGAGCGGAAGCCCCTCCTGGATGAGAGCGAGCAAGCGTGCCGGCCGGAGCTCTTCCTCGCCGGGGGCGAAGTCCCACCCCGCCGCGACGAGGATCTCGCTGGCGAGGGTTGCCGGGTCCACGAAGCGGGTCCCGGCAAGGATGCCGCGGTGGCCCAATTTCACGAGCGCCCGCCGCAGCGCGTGGGCGTGCCGCTCGCTCGCGACGACGACCGCTCGCACGGGCAGGGGGCCGCTGGCCGGGAGCGCGGCGACGGCCGCCGCCTCGTCGGCCAGGGACTCCAGGACCGGCCAGGGGGATTCCATCGAGAGGAGTCTACCGGGAGAACCGACACAGGTTGGCGAGAGTTCACGCCGGCGCCGCAGCCCCGTCACCCGTCCCCTTCAAGGTGCAAGCACGTGTTCGGGTGGGCGGCGGCGATGGTGGCGGCGGTGCTGGGCGCGGACGGGCGATCCGCCTGCGCCGCGGAGCTCTTCCGCCTCGAGCGGAGCACCAACGCCAACGTCGTCCTCTACGAGGTGAACGCCGCACCCGCCGGGGCCCTCGACCCCGCCGAACCCCTCCGGCCGGTCTGGCTCATGCTGGCGGAGGACGGGCGCCGGGAGGAGCTGACGGGCCTGGAGCGGAGCTTCGCCTACGGGGTGGAGCTGCGCCGGGCCACCGCGGACGTCGCGGTGGTGGCCTTGAAGGCCGAGCCCCGCCGGGCGGTGTCGATCCGATCGCACCACGGCTGCTTCGTCGCGATGGTCGCGATCGACGGCCGCGAGGCGCTCCTGCGGACCATCTTCGTCGAGGTCGGCGGAGGGCTCTTCCCCGCGGTCCGCTCGGTCGAGCTCGTCGGATCCGACCCGGAGACCGGGGAGGAGCTTCGCGAGACCCTCGCCGTCCGCCGCTGACCCGCGGCTCGCCGGGCCGGCCCCGCCCTAGATCCAGGCCCTCCGCAACAGCCACATCTTCACCGCCTGGGTGAGGAGCACGTAGAGGAACAGGGTCGCCACCACCAGCGGCCAGTAGAGCGGGGGGAGGGCGGTGAAGCCCAGGGCCGAGGCGAAGGGCGAGAAGGGGAGCCAGACGCCCACCGCCATGATGAGGGCGCTCGTGAGGGTGAGCTGCATGCTGGCGCGGCTCTGGATGAAGGGGACCCCGTTGGTGCGGATCACGTGGATGATGAGGGTCTGGGTGAGGAGCGACTCGACGAACCAGCCGGTCTGGAAGAGGGAGGCGCGGGAAGGCTCGTTCGCCTGGAAGACGAGGAGCATGAGCAGGTAGGTGCTGTAGTCGAAGACGGAGCTGCAGGGCCCGATGAAGAGGATGAACCTGGTGATCTGCTCCATCGACCAGGGGCGCGGGCGGGCGATCTGCTCGGGGTCGACGTTGTCGGTGGGGATGGGGACCTGCGAGAAGTCGTAGAGCAGGTTGTTGGTCAGGATCTGCAGGGGCGCCATGGGCACGAATGGGAGGAACGCGCTCGCGCCCACCACGCTGAACATGTTGCCGAAGCTGGAGCTGGCGCCCATGCGGATGTACTTGAGGATGTTGGCGAAGACCTTGCGGCCTTCCAGGATCCCCTCCTCGAGCACCATGAGGCTCATCTCCAGGAGGATGAGGTCCGCCGACTCCTTGGCGATGTCGACCGCGGAGTCCACCGAGATGCCCACGTCGGCGGCGCGCAGGGCGGGGCCGTCGTTGATCCCGTCCCCCAGGAAGCCGACCACGTGCCCGCGGCGCTGCAGCGCCTTCACGATCCGCTGCTTGTGGTTGGGGGCGAGGCGCGCGAAGAGCGTGACCTCCTCTGCCGCCACCTCCAGCTCCGCGTCCGTCATCGCCTCCACCTCGTGACCGAGGAGGACCCTGCCGACGGGGATGCCCACGTCGCGGCAGATCTTCTTGCTGACGGCGTCGCTGTCCCCGGTGAGGACCTTGGTGCCCACCCCGTGCCCGTAGAGGGCCTCGAGGGCGGGGCGAGCGCTGTCCTTGGGCGGGTCGAAGAAGGCGGCGTAGCCGCGCAGCACCAGCTCGGCCTCGTCGGCCTTGGAGTAGGTCGCCTTGGGCGCGAAGTCCCGGTAGGCGATGGCGAGTACCCGGAACCCGTCCGCGCTGAGCTTGTCGTGCTCGAGGCGCAGATCCTCGAGGAGCACGCGCTCCATGGGAAGCTGCTCGCCCCCGTACTCGAACTGGGTGCAGCGGCGGAACACCTCCTCGGGCGCGCCCTTGCAGATGAGGCGGTGGGTCCCGTCGGGCCGCTCCACCACCACCGACATCAGCCGGCGACTGAAGTCGAAGGGGATCTCGTCGACCTTGCGGTGGTCCGGGATGCGGATCCGCTCGTTCACGCCGGTATGCGCCAGGATGGCGCGATCGAGGAGGTTCTTGAGGCCCGTCTGGAAGTGGCTGTTGAGGTAGGCGAGGACCAGGACCTCGTCGTCCTCCTGCAGCTCGACGTCGCAGTGCTTCTCCAGGACGACCTGGCCGGCGGTCAGGGTCCCGGTCTTGTCGGTGCAGAGCACGTCCATCGCGCCCAGGTTCTGGATGGAGTGGAGCCGCTTGACGATCACCTTCTTGCGCGCCATGAGCAGCGCGCCCTTGGTGAGGCAGACGGTGACGATCATGGGGAGCATCTCCGGCGTCATGCCCACCGCCACCGCCAGCGCGAAGAAGAAGGCCTCGCGCCAGTTGCCCTTCGTCAGCCCGTTGATCACGAAGACCAGCGGGACCATGACGAGGATGAACCGGATCATGAGCCAGGTGAAGCGCGCCACCCCCTTGTCGAAGGCGGTCTGCACCTGCTCCCCGACGACGGCGCGGGCCAGCGCGCCCAGGTAGGTGCGCTCCCCGGTGGAGACCACGACGGCCGCGCCGGTCCCGGTCTCGACGCTGGTGCCGAGGAAGCCGATGTTGCGGAGCTCGAGCGCCGAGGTGCGATCGGGCGGCTCGGGGACGTCGACCTTCTCCACCGGCATCGACTCGCCGGTCAGCGTCGCCTGGATGACGAAGAGGTCCTTCGCCGCCAGCAGGCGCACGTCGGCCGGGAACATGTCCCCGGCGCACAGAGTGACCACGTCTCCAGGCACCAGGTCGGCGAGCGGGACGTCGCGCGGTTTCCCGTCGCGGAGCACGGTCGCCATCACCTTGATCATGGCCCGGAGCTTCTTCGCCGCCGTGTCGGCTCGGGACTCCTGCACGAACCGCAGCGAGACGCCCAGCACCACCATCGCCGCCATGACGATGGCCGCCCGCGCGTCCCCGGTGAGGAGCGAGATGGTGGCGAGCAGCGAGAGCAGCACGACGAGCGGATTGACGAGCGCCTTGAGCAGGAGCTTGACCCGCCCCGCCCCCTCGTCTTTGGCGACCACGTTCGGCCCGTGCCGCTCGAGGCGAAGCTCGGCCTCCTCCTGCGTCAGCCCGGCGGGGCCGCTCTTCAGATCGGAGAGGACGCTCGCCGCGTCCAGGCGCGCCGCCTTGACGAGGAGCTCGGAGGGACCGTTCGTCGCCCCGCTCCGGCGCGCCGTCCCGAACCGCCTCGGAATGGTGCTCCCGGCCCAGGGCATCCTCCCCTCCGTTCCTCCGGGCGGGCGCCCGGCGCCCCGCCGGCTCCGCCCGCGGCAGGGAGCGGGGGCTCCGCTCGCCGCATGGGAAAGGCCCGCGAGCCCAGGCTCGACGGTAGTCCGAAACGGCGCGCAGGATGTGAACGTCGTGTGACGAACGCTCCCGCGAGCCCGCACGCGGCGCCCGCCCAGCCGGTGCGCCGCGCCCTCTCCATGGGGTTGGCGAAGACCGGGAGGTACGCTACACCCCTCCCCGGCCGTGCTTCAACCGGAGAGCAGGACCATGGAGCGCCCTCGTGACGCACAGTCCATGAAGGCGGCGGGCACCCGCGGCCCGAGCGATCCCGGCGCGCGCGGGGCGCCGAGGGCCGGCGGCACTGAGAGGTTCCTCTGAGGCCGCTCGAGGAGGCGCTCGCGGCGGCTCGCCGGTTCGGCGAGAGAGCGGAGAGCCTGGAGGCGCGCTACCGCGCCGGCGAGCTTCGCTCCCGCGTCCCCGAGGTCCTCCTCGAGCCCGACCGTCCGCTGACCGAGGCGGTGGCGGAGGCGCTCCCGGCCTCGAGGGCGGCCCTGGAGGCGGCGTCGAACGGCCTCTTCTACTCCCTCCCGGTGGCGTTCGATCCAGCCGAGAGCTCCGGCCCCTACCTCGCCACCCTGGACCGGGACGCGGCGGGAGAGCCGTTTCGGTTCCTGGACCTCGGCGCTCTCATCGCCTCCCAGCCCTTCGGGGAGAACGAGCCGGACATGGTGGCGGCCGTGCTCCGCCGCCTGCCCTACGCGGTGGGACGCTCCGCTCACTCGGAGTACCAGACGGCCCTCTCGCTCGAGCTCAAGGCCGCCCTCGACGGCGTGGCGCCGGCGGGCACGCCCCGCCACTTCGTCGTGAACACCGGGGCGGAGGCGGTGGAGAACGCCATCAAGGCGGTCCTGCTCAACCGCGTGAAGACCCGGAGCGCCGATCCGGCGGGCGCTCCCAGGGAGGGGCCGACCCCGGGGCAGGGACTCTTCATCGTCTCCTTCGACGGCGCCTTCCACGGGCGGACGCTGGGAAGCCTCGCCGCCACCCAGCGCAAGCGGGCCCGCCTGGGGTTCCCGACGTTCGACTGGCCCCACGCGTCCTTCCCGGTGGAGGATCCGCGGTCGCCCTCGCGAACCCGGCGCCGCGACGAGAAGAGCCTGGAGCAGGTGTGGACGCTCCTCGTCACCGGGCGTTCGCCGGGCGCCCCGAGGCAGAGGGAGCAGTTCCGGAGCCTGCTGGCGGCGTGCGACGAGCTCCTCTCCCGCCTGCCGGCGGACGCGGCCGAGCGGTCGGCGCGCGTGCGGGCGTTCGTGGAGGAGCGGCGCCGCCTCGCCGACGCCGACTCGCTGCGCCGGGCGCAGCGGGCCGCCGGGGTACTGGTGGAGCCGATCCAGGGGGAGGGCGGCCTTCGCTTCGCCTCGGCCCACTTCTTCCAGCGCCTGCGGCTCCTCACCCGCGTCTACGACGTCCCCCTCCTCTTCGACGAGGTCCAGACCGGCTGGGGCGCGGCCGGTAGGCTCTGGGCGCACGACCTCTTCGACCTGCCCAGCCCCCCGGACGCGGTGATGTGGGCGAAGAAGGCGCAGAACGGAATCCTCTTCGTGAGCGAGGAGCTCGCCACCTTCTTCCAGGAGGAGAAGAAGTTCAACACCACCTGGGAGGGCGACTCGGTGGGCATGGTCCGGCTGCTCGCCTTCCTCCGCAAGCTCGACCTGGAGCGGGTGCGGCGCACGGGAGCCCTGGCGCGGGAGGGGCTCGAGCGGCTCGCCAAGGACTACCGGGGGCTGTTGCAGAACGTCCGAGGGGCCGGGTGCCTGCTCGCCTTCGACGTGGTGAGGTCCGACTGGCGCGAATGGCTCCGCGATCGCGCCTTCCGCCGCGGGCTCATCCTCCTGCCCGCCGGCGAGCGGGCCCTCCGCTTCTACCCGCGCTACGACATGGAGCCGGGAGCGATCGGGGAGGCGCTCGAGCTGCTCCGCCGCGCGGTGGAGGACCTCGTCGGCGGGAGGGCCTCGCCGTCCGTGGCGGGGCCGGAGATCCGCGTCGGCACGCTCGAGGCGCGGCCGGCCACGCTCCAGGCCGTCGACCTGGCCGGGGACCCGGAGGGGCTCATGCCCCAGGTCGCAGCGGTGGAGGTCGAGCGCTACGGCAACCTGGCGCTCTACCCGCCCGACGTGCTCCGGGCCGGGCGCCGGCCGCTCCTGCAGTACTCGGCCGAGACGCTCGCCTCGACCATGGCCAACCCCGGGGCGTGCGGGGTGGCGCTGCGCGACCGGGTCTCGCAGCGGCTCGTGGCCTACGCGCTCGGGAGCCCCCTCGAGAACCACGACGAGGTGGGGGTGCGGGACGACCCTCGCTACGGCGAGAACGACACCTTCTACCTCCAGGCGATGGCGGTCTCGCCGCTCCTCCGCAACCGCGCCGAGGTGGAGGCGATGGTCCTCGACCTCCTGCGCGAGCGGGTGCGGGAGCACGGCTTTGCCTGGATCTCGGCCCTCATCGAGGCCCGGCTCGCGGAGACCGGCCCGCGCTGGATGCGCGAGGCGACGGCGCTGGAGACGGTCGAGGACTACCTCCAGAGCGGAATCCGCTTCGCCTACCTGCGGGCGCCCTGCTGATCTCCGGGGTGCAACCCCGGTCGCTCGCCTCTCGCCGCTCGCGGGCCCGCCGCCGGTGTGGGTTCCGGTGCCTGGTTCGTGAGGGGAAGGTGACGATCCGCCGAAATCTTCGCGAACGGTCGTCGCGGAACTTCCTTCCCGGCCGCTAGCCTCTACCATGGGGATCTCGGGATGGCCCGGTCCGGAAAGAAGCGGCGCGCGGACGCCCTGCAGTGGGTGGCGGGAGGTCTCGTCTGGCGCGACGACCCCGACGGGCGGAAGCTCGCGGTCATCCACCGGCCGAAGAAGCGCGACTGGTCCCTGCCGAAGGGACGCCTCGAGGAGGGCGAGTCCTTCATGGCGGCCGCGCTCCGCGAGGTCGCCGAGGAGACCGGCTGCGAGGCGCGGATCGAGGAGTTCGCCGGATTCGCGCTCTACCCCGCGAACGGGGCGCCGAAGCTCGTGCTGTTCTGGCACATGGCCGTCCGGGGTGGGCGGTTCCGCCCGAGCGACGAGGTCGACCGCCTCGAGTGGCTCACCCCCGGCGAGGCGCTGCGGCGACTCGACCACCCGGCGGAGCGGCGGGTGGTGGAGAGCGTGGTGCTCGCCGGCGGGGCTTCCTCCGCCGCGTAGCAGGGGGCCGCGGCACCCGCCTCAGTACCTCGAGCGGTAGGCGTGCCACATGTCGTCGACGAAGGAGTACTGGGGAAACTCCCCCTGGAGCCAGTACTCGGTCTGGCCCTGACGTTCCCAGTCGGCGCTGTAGTCGAAGCCGGACTGGGCCAGGATGTCGGCCACTGCCTGGGCATCGTTCTCGGTCATCCAGCGGTCGACGTAGTCGAAGAAGGCGGGGTGGCCCCAGAGATCCCGGCCGCCGAGGATCTCCACCGCCAGCGCCTCGCCCACCCACGACACCGACGTGCAG
>Ga0335080_10000911_pt1 | contig 28188 bp, 29 predicted proteins | sample Lox_Sample_34_FD_206720 | JGI IMG/M metagenome (GOLD analysis project Ga0335080, IMG submission 206720) | Soil microbial communities from Loxahatchee National Wildlife Refuge, Florida, United States - Lox_Sample_3.4 | ecosystem: Environmental > Terrestrial > Soil > Wetlands | place: USA... | reverse complement strand
CGACGGCCCCGGGCGTCGGGACGGGAGCCGGGCCCCCGCTCCCCGGAGAGCCCTCTGTAGGTGCCGGAGCGGCGCTTGGGTTTCCCGCTGCGGCGGACGAGCCGCCTTTGACCTTGTCGAGGTCCTTCTTCAGCGCGTCCACCTCGCCCTGGAGCCGGCTCACCTCGTCGCGCAGCGAGCTGACCTCGGCGTCGAGGTCGGCCAGCCGGTTGCCGGAGCTCTGGGTCGAGCTCGAGGAGGTCGAGCTCGCCTTGCTCCACTCGTCCGAGGCCTGCGCCGAGGCGTGGCCGCCCTTCTCGAGCGCGTCCACCTTGCGGCGCAGGGCTTGGAACTCCGGCACGGTGACGCAGCCGGAGAGCGCAAAAATCGAGGCCGCCGCCAGCAGGCGGCGCAGCGCCGTTGCGCTCAAATCAGCGGACTTTGAAGTCGTCGCGCCGGTTCTTGGCCCAAGCGAGCTCGTTGTGTCCCTCGACCGCAGGCTTCTCTTCGCCGTAGCTGACGGTGGTCATGCGCGACGATTCGACGCCGAGATCGACCAGGTACTTGTAGGCAGCCTCGGCGCGGCGCTTGCCGAGCGCGAGGTTGTACTCGTTGCTCCCGCGCTCGTCGCAGTTGCCCTCGATCGTGACCTGCACGCCCGAGTTGCTCTTCAGGTAGCTCGCGTTGGCCTGCAGGCCCTGGCGAGCGTCCGCGGTGAGCTCCGACTTGTCGAAGTCGAAGTAGATGGTGCGGAACATGCTGCTGTCGCCGCCGCTGCTCATCCCGTGGTTGGTCGGGTTCTGCTCGCTGCCGAACCCGCTGTTGTTGCTGGACGTGTTCGTCGGCCCTTTGGACGACGACTCGCATCCGGCGATCGCCGCGCACAGGATCGCTACTCCGACAAATCGCTTGACCACCCTGCCCCTCCTTCTGGGAACTTTCGCCGACCGTCTGTTTCAGTGACCCAGCGCACAATCGGCGTGGACACCACGCGGCAAAAAATCGGTGCATTCTCTAACTGGTAATCCGCGAATTTGCAAACAGATTTTCCGGTTTCGCCTGCTCATTCGAGCCATGGCGACCACGCGGGGTTGGTGCAGTTTCCCGGGTCCTCGGTCAAGAGCGTGGTCGCGCCCCCGTTCACCTCGACCCGGAATAGCTCTTTCTTACCGCGCCGGTTGGAGCTGAAGGCGAGCTTCCGGCCGTCCGGCGACCACGCGGGGTCCTCGTCGCTGCGCGCGCTCGTGACCAGCGGCTGGGTGAAGCTGCCGTCGGGCGTGATCAGATAGATGTCGAAGTCGTTCCCGGCCTGCGCCGCATACGCGATCCACTCGCCCGTGGGCGACCAGGCGGGGCTCGCGTTGTAGTCGCCGCTGAAAGTGAGTCGCTTCTCTTCGCCGCTCGCCAGGTCCTTCACGAAGATCTGCGGGCTGCCGGTGCGGTCGGAGACGAAGGCCATCTTCTTGCCGTCGGGCGACCAGCTCGGCGACGACTCGATCGCGCGGTCGTCGGTGAGGCGCCTGGGGTCCTTGCCGTTCGAAGACACGGTGTAGATGTCGGTGTTGCCCTGGCGACTCACCACTGCCGCGATCGTGTCGTCGTTGGGCGACCACACGCCGCGGAACTTCTCGTCGCGGGTCTGGATCAGCTTCGCGCCGGGGCGCGTGCCGCGGTACAGGAGATACAGCTCGGAGAGACCGCCCTTGAACGAGGTGTAGACCAGCGTCTTGGCGTCCGGCGACCACGAGGGGAACAAGTTGATCGAGCCGTTGTTGGTGACTCGCCGCTTGTTCGTGCCGTCGGCGCTCATCACCCAGACCTCTTTGTTGCGCCGCCCGCTGTCGGACACGTAGGCGATCTCCGTCGACGAGACGCCGCGCCGGCCGGTGAAGCGCTGCACGATGTCGTCGGCGACCAGGTGCGCGAGCATCGGCACCTCGGCGCGGTCGCGCTCGCGAAAGCCCGTGTCGCCCAGGAGCTTGCAGCGGGTGGTGTCCCAGACGCGGTAGCGCACCTGCACGCGGCCCTGCTGCTCGCGCACCTCGCCCTGCACCAGGCCCTCGGCGCCGATGCCCTTCCAGTTGTCGCAATGCACGGTCGGCGAGTCGAAGTCGTGGGTCTCGCGCGGCTCGACGAAGGCCTCGGGGTTCACGTGCACGACCACGCTCGAGTACTCGAGCCCGGCCACGAGATAGCCGTAGAAGTCGTCGGGCAGGCCCGGCCCGGCGGCGAACTTCTGCACCGCCACGGGAATCGGCTTCTGCGCCGCGTTCACGTCGATGCGGATCTTCTGGGCCAAGGCCGCGGGCGCGAGACACAGCACGAGGAGAGCACCCAGCAGACGAGTCACTGCAGGTCCTTGGGGTTCATCTCGATCTCGTAGGTCCCGGCCTGCGGCGGCGCCGGCAACGGGTTCGACTTGCGGATCGCGCGCTCGGCGGTCGCGTCGCAGGCCGGACTGCCCGAGGATTGAGTCAGCTTCACGTCACTCACCTGCCCCCCCGCGCCCACGTCCACGTCGAACAGCGGCTTGCCCTCGCACACGCTCGCACCCGACCAGTTGGCGCGCACGCGCGCTTTCACTCCGGCGATCCAGGGCGAGAACAAGGGATCGAAGCGGCCTGGCGAAGCCTCGGCCGTGGCGGGCGCCTCCTGCGCGGGGTTCTGCGCGGCCTGCTCCGCCTCCTTGGCCTCGACCCGCTCGGTCATCTTCTGCAGCAGCTCCTCGGCGCTGGGTGGCGGCGGCTCGGGCTTCTTCTCGACCGGCGCGGGCGGGGGCACCGGCTTGGGCTTGGCGAGCGGCGCCGGCTCCTTGGGGATCACGATCTCCTTCACCACCGGCTTCGGCGGCGGCGGAGCGGCTTCCGGGGGCTTGGGCGCCGGCTTGGGCGGGATCGGCTTCGCGGCCGGCGGCGGCTTGGGCAGCGCGGCGGGCTTCGGCAGCTGGACCATCTGCACCATCACGGGCGAGGCCGAGATCAGCTCGCTGCGGCGCGAGAACGGATGGAAGAAGAGCAACAGCGCAACCCCCACGTGCCCGGCGAGCGAGAACGCCATGAGCCTGCGGAAGGCGCGGCTCTGCAACAGACTTTCGGCCGGGACGTAGAACGAGCTCACGCTTCGGGCTCGGTCACCATTCCGATCCCCGTCGCGCCAGCGCCGCGCAGGATCGCGAGTGTCTTCGCCACGGTTCCGTACGACACCTTCTCGTCGGCGCGGAAGTACACGAGCTTGTCGCCGCGTGTCTCGAAGATCGCTTCGAGCTTCGCGCCGAGCTGGTCGAGCGGTACCTGCGCGCTTTGGACGTACACCTGGCCGTCGCGCTTCACGGTCACGACCAGCGGCTGCTGGTCGGAGCGCAGGCCCTTGCCCTGGGTCTTGGGCAGGTTCACGTCGATGCCCTGCTCCATCAGCGGCGCAGTCACCATGAAGATGATCAAGAGCACGAGCATCACGTCGACGAAGGGAGTGACGTTGATCTCCGAAAGCTGGCGCCGCGGTCCGCGGCCGTCGGCGACGTTCATGCCGCGCGGGCCGCGATGCGCCGCAGCACGTCGGAGAACTCGGCGCCGAAGGTCTCGAGGCGGGCGGCCAGGCGGTTGAGCCGGGCGCTCGTGTAGTTGTAGCCGACCGCCGCGGGGATCGCGGCGGCGAGCCCGAAGGCCGTTGCCACCAGCGCTTCCGAGATGCCCGGCGCGACGACCGCGAGGCTGGCCGAGCCCGACGCACCGATCTGCTGGAAGGAATTCATGATGCCCACGACCGTGCCGAACAGGCCGACGAACGGGCCCGAGCTCGCGATCGTGGCCAGGAACGAGAGACCGCGCTCGAGCCGGTGCACCTCTTCGCCGCGCACCCAGCCCAGGCGACTGACCACGCTCTCGACCTGCTCGTGAGTGACTTTCGAGGCGCCCTGCAGCTTCTCGATCCGGGCCAGCTCGGTGTAGCCCGCGCGGAACACCGTGGCGAGCGGGCTCGCGGGATGGCGGCGCGCGACTTCGTACGCGTTCTCGAGCGGGCTCTCGAGGTAGGCTTCGACGAAGTCTTCGGTGTCTCGCTCGGCGGCGCGCAGCTCGCGGAACTTCATCAGCATGATCGCCCACGACGAAATCGACGCGAGGATCAACAGGAGCAGTACCGCGGAGACGATCGGACTGGAGCCCAGGATGTAGTCGAGCATTCGGTCGGACCCCGGGGGAGAAGGAGTGGAGCTCGGGGACGGAGCTCTCGGGGCCGACGGAGACTAGTGAAACGACCGTGGGCGTCAACGGAATTCCCGCGGCCGCGCGCTAAGTTCAAGCCGCTCGCGCAGCACGCACAGGGGGGACGCATGGAGATCGACGTATCGCGCAGGGACTGGGTCGCCGCCGAAGGCGACGCGGTCGTGATTCCGCTCACCAAGGCCGACGAGCCGCCGCGCGCGCTGCACGCGCTGGACGAAGCGATCGGCGGGCTCGTGGCGCGCGTCTACGCCGCGGGTGACTTCACCGGGAAGGCGGGCGAGCTCGTCTCACTGCCCGTCACCGGCATCGCGGCCAAGCGCGTGGTGCTGCTCGGGCTGGGCGAAGAGCGGCACGCCAACGCCGAGGCGCTGCGCGCCGCCGGCGGACGCGCGGCGAAGACGCTGGCGCGCGCCAAGGCGGCGAATTCGGCGCTGGCGGTGCCGGCGCTCCGGCGAGTGACTCCCGAGGCCGCGGCGCAGGCGCTGGCCGAGGGCCTGGTGCTCGGAGCCTACCGCTTCGACAAGTACAAGACCGGGAACGACAAGCCCACGGAGCTCGCGCGAGTCACTCTCTTGGCGCCCGACGCGCGCCAGCTGGCCGCGCTCAAGCGCGGCGCGGCGTTCGGCCGGATCGTGGCGGAGTCGGCGAACCTGGCGCGCGATCTCTCGAACGAGCCGGGGGGCGCCTGCACGCCCGAGTATCTCGCGGCCGAGGCGCGCAAGCTCGCGCGCTCGCACGGCCTCAAGGTCAGCGTGTTCGGCGAGAAGGAGCTCGCGCGCGAGAAGATGGCCGGCATCCTCGCGGTCGGCCGCGGCAGCGCCAACCCGCCGCGCCTGATCGCGCTCGAGTACGGCTCCGCGCCGAAGGCCGCCAAGGGCAAGAAGGCGGCGCGCGCGGCGCGCGGCCGCAAGAAGGCGACGCTCGTGTTCGTGGGCAAGGGCATCACCTTCGACTCGGGCGGTATCTCGATCAAGCCGGCCGCGAACATGGACGAGATGAAGCACGACATGTCGGGCGCGGCCGCCGTGATCGGCGCGCTGCGCGCGATCGCGGACCTCGAGCTGCCGGTGCACGCGGTGGGTCTGGTCGCCGCGGCGCAGAACATGCCGGACGGGAACGCCTACGTGCCGGGCGACGTGATCACCAGCGCGCGCGGCAAGACGATCGAGGTCCTGAACACCGATGCCGAGGGCCGGATCGTGCTCTCGGACGCGCTCCACTACGCCACGAGCTTCGAGCCCGACGCGATCGTCGATCTCGCCACGCTCACCGGCGCGTGTCTCGTGGCGTTGGGCGACGTGTGCTGCGCGGTGCTCGGCAACGACGAGACACTGTCCGAGCGCGTGCGCGACGCGGGCGAGGCGACTCACGAGCGCGCCTGGCCGCTGCCGCTGTGGGACGAGCACAAGGCCGCGATCAAGGGCACGTTCGGCGACATCGTGAACACCGGTGGCCGCAACGCCGGCGTGTCGACCGCCGCCGCCTTCCTGTCTCACTTCGTGGGCGACGTGCCCTGGGCGCACCTCGACATCGCGGGCACGGCCTGGACCACCAAGGAGACTCCCTACTACGTGAAGGGCGCGACCGGCTTCGGCGTGCGCCTGCTGGTCGACCTGGTGCGCAACTGGAAGTGACATGGACGGTTGACCGCAGCGGAACGCTGCTTTGACATGGCCAGGAGGGGCCCCTAAGCTCCGCGCGCTTTTTTCAGAGGGGAATCAGCTCTATGCGCACTCGCCTTTTCGCTTGTTTCGTGTTCGCGCTGTTCGTGGCCGTGACCGCGGCCCGCGCCGAGGATGACGGCACCGCCGAGGTGAAGGCCGCCGACGCCACCAAGGGCGCGCAGATCTTCAACCAGTACTGCGCGAGCTGCCACGGCCCGCAGGGCCTGGGCGACGGCCCGGTCGGCAAGACGCTGAACCCGCCGCCGCGCAACTTCCAGGAAGCCAAGTTCAAGTACGGCGACACCCCGCGCGCGCACTTCGAGGTCGTGACCAACGGCGCCGCGTCGAAGGGCGGCTCGCCGCTGATGGCGCCCTGGGGCGCGGTGATTCCCGAAGCCGATCGCTGGTCGGTCATCAAGTTCGTGATGTCGCTGAAGAAGAAGTAGGCGCTGCCACTCCGAAATTCCTTCCAGCCCCGCCGCGCACCGACAGACCGGTCGCGGCGGGGTATTTTTTCACGGTGAGCAAGCCTCCCCGGACCCGCGGGCGGAAGCGCGCGGCGAAGATCCCCGCCAAGCCCGCGCCGAGCGCGCCGCTCGAGACCTCCTCCCCTGCCCGCGAGCCGCTCGATGAGCCCGACGACCCGCCGGGCGAGCCGGTCTCGAGCCTGCCCGTGCCCGCGGAGCAGAGCGGCCTCGATCGCTACCCGCGCGATACGCTGGCGCGCTACTTCGCCGAGGTCGGCAAGTACCCGTTGCTCTCGCGCGAGGAAGAGCTCGAGCTCGCCCAGCGCGTGCACGGCGAAAACGACCCCGAAGCGGCGCAGAAGCTCGTGCTCTCGAACCTGCGCCTGGTGGTGAAGATCGCGCTCGAGTACCGCCGGGTGTGGACGAACCTGCTCGACCTGATCCAGGAGGGGAACGTCGGTCTCCTGCAGGGCGTGAAGCGCTTCGACCCGAGCCGCGGCGTGAAGCTGTCTTCGTACGCGTCCTACTGGATCCGCGCCTACATTTTGAAGTATCTGATCGACAACATCCGGATGGTGCGGGTGGGCTCGAGCCGCGCCGAGCGCAAGCTCTTCTTCCAGCTCTCGCGCGCGCGCCGCGAGCTGGCTCAGGAAGGCCGGGAGGTCACTCCGGCGCTGCTGGCCGAGAAGCTCGGCGTCCGGGAGCCCGAGGTCGTCGACCTGCAGCACCGGCTGGCACAGGGCGATCTGTCGATGGACGCGCCGGCGCACCGCGACGAGCCCGGCGGCTCGAGCTTCGGCGAGACGGTGGCGGGCGACGACGCGCGCGAGACCGACACGGTGGCCGACCAGGACATGCGCCGCGCCTTCCGCGCGCAGGTGGAACGCTTCGCGGTGGATCTCGACCCGCGCGAGTCGGCGATCCTGCGCCAGCGCATCCTGGCCGACGAGCCGCGCACGCTGCAAGAGATCGGCGACGACTTCGGACTCACGCGCGAGCGCGTGCGCCAGATCGAGAAGAAGCTGGTCGACAACCTGCGCGAGTATCTGAAGGAGAACCTGGTCGACTTCGACTACTGGGCGCCCGAGGGCTGAGGCGCGGCCTTCGCCAGCGGGTCCTCGGGGAAGCGCGAGCGCACGTCGTCCTGCAGCGAGCGCTCGAGTGAGTCGCCGTTCCAGCCGGTCTCGTCGCGCAGCGCTTGCTCCCAGGGCTCACCCGCCGCGCAGCGGTCGAGGAAGCCCGCGATCGCGCGCGGGTGATCGTTCTCGATGTGCTCGATCGCGGCGCGCGACTCGAGATAGGCGAGCAGCGCGCGCGAGCCCTGCACGTTCGAGAAGCCCTGCACCAGCGACCCGAGCGGGATCCACGAGCCGTCGCGCAGCGCATCGAGCAGCCGGCGCCACTCCTCGCGCGAGAGCTGGGGCCGGCCACGCGCGCGTTCCTCCTCGCCGTCGGCGATGCCCTCGTTCAAGAAGAACGGCTGGTGACTCCCAACCGCGTCCTTGAACAGCGCGTGCACGTACTCGTGCACCACCAGCGCGTACAGCTCGCCGCGCGGCCGGCGCGCCGACACCACGTGGATCGCGCCGTCGTAGAAGCCCACGGTCGCGAAGCCGAAGCGGTGCTGGTAGGCCTCGAGATAGTGCGCGCGCGTGTACAAGATCACCTGCAACGGCTCGCGCAGCTCGCGGCCCAGCGTGCGCAGCATGGCCAGCCGCGCCTGCTCGAGCACGTCGATCACCTGCTCGCCGTACTCGCGGCCCGCGAACTGGTGGTCGTAGCTGACCTTGAAGTGAGTCGAGTCCGCGCTCTGCGTCTGCCAGGTCTCGCCGTCCTTGGCCTTGGCCAGCGCCAGCTCCTCGCTGATCTCGCTGCGCTCGCGCTCCGCCGCGTCGCGCCAGGCCTTGGGCATCGGCGTCGCGGTCGAGAGCACGGCATCGAGCGCCTCGCGCGCCGGCTCGTAGCGGCCGCGGTGGCGCTCGATCTGCGCGAGCAAGAGCGCCGCCTCGGGCCGGCTCGGGTGCTCGCGTTGCAGCGAGCGCAAGGCGCGCAGCGCCAGCTCGAGATTGCCGTTCTGCGCGTCGGCGCGCGCGCTGCGCACCTGCGACAGATAGCGGCCGTCGTCGTCTCCCGAGTGCGTGCCCTTCGGCAGCGGCTCGCCGGTGACCTTGTGGTCCCAGCGGATCGAGAGCTCCTCGGGCGTGACTCGCTCGGCGCCCGCGGCGGGGCTCTGCATCTGGTCGCTGAGCCAGGTGCGCCCCTGCCCGTCTACCCAGATCGAGACCTCGTCCGGGAGGATGATGGCGACGCACAGGAACAGGAGCGCAAGTCCGGCGTGGCGGAGGTGGCGCGCGGTCACGCCCTATTTTCGGGCATGGCCCGCGTGCGCTGAAGGCACATGGTCCTTGCGCCGGAGCTGCCCGACCAGGTGGCCGAGCTCGGGCGCCACGAGCTTCTCGAGAGCCAGGCGCACCGCGCCCGTGGAGCCGGGCAGCACGAACACGACCTTCCCGCCGCTGGTGCCCGCGCTCGCCCGCGACAACAGCGCCGCCGCGCCGATCTCCTGGAACGAGAGCGCGCGGAAGATCTCGCCGAAGCCGGCGAGCGGCTTCTCGTAGAGCGGCTCGATCGCCTCGGGAGTCACGTCGCGCGGCGAGACGCCGGTGCCGCCGGTCACGATCACCGCCTCGACGGCGTTCCGGGCGAGCCCGCGCAGCACCGCCTCGCGGATCTCGTCGCGGTCGTCCTTCACGATCGCGTGCAGGGCCACGCGGTGGCTCGCGGCCTCGAGCAGCTCGCGCACGAGCTTGCCCGAGCCGTCGTCCTCGAGCGAGCGCGAGTCGCTCACGGTGATCACCGCGCAGCCCACGCTGCTGGGCGCGTAGGCGCGGTGCGCCGAGGGCGCGTCGCTCACGGATTCTCCTCGACCCAGTAGGAGCCGCTCGTGGCGAACTCCTTCTTCCAGATCGGCACGCTGGCCTTGAGCTTGTCGATCGCGAAGCGGCAGGCCTCGAAGGCCTCGGCGCGGTGCGGCGCGGCTGCGGCGACCATCACCGCCGCGTCGCCGATCGCGAGCCGGCCCACGCGGTGCGCGAGCGCGAGCCGGACGTGCGGCCAGCGCTGGCGCACGGCGTCGACGATCTTGCGCAGCTCCTTCTCGGCCATCGGCGCGTAGGCCTCGTATTCGAGGTGATCGATCGACTCACCGCGCGCGTGGTTGCGCACCACGCCGGTGAAGGTCACGACGCCGCCCATCTCGGGTCCGCTGACTTCGCGCAGCAGCGCGTCGAGCGAGAGCGGCGCCGAGTCGACCCAGGCGCGCTCGGCGCCCCCGGAGACCGGTGGCAGGAGCGCGAGCTCGTCGCCGTCGGCGAGCGCCGTCGCCAGTTCCACGCGCTCTTCGTTGCGCGCGACCAGCAGCCGCCCGCGATATCCCGCCAGCGCGCCATGTTGCGCCTCGAGCTGCGCCAGCGCGTCGGCAATCGTTGCGTGGCCGCGCAGCTCAAGCTCGAGTGTCTTCTCGCCGACCGCTTCACGCAGGGCCGCGAACAGGAGCACGCGCACGCGCATGCCGCCAAGCCTAGGAGATGGGTCCCGCGAGATCAACGCGACCTCCGCCAAGGGTCTGCGGCCCGAGAGCGTGCGCAAGGCGCTCGACGTGGTGCGCCCCGGCCTGGTCGCCGACGGCGGCAACGCCGAGCTCTTGTCAGTCGGCGAGGACGGCCTGGTCCGGCTCGAGCTGCAGGGCGCCTGCGCGCGCTGCCCCGCCCGCGAGATGACTCGCCGGCTCGTGCTCGAGCCCGCACTCAAGGCGCGCGTCCCCGGAGTTACAGCAGTTCTAGTGTGACCCGGCGCGGCGAAGCCGCGCCACCCACACTCCGCTCGGCTTCGCCTCGCTGCGTGTCTCGCCCTGACGGGCTCGACTTGCGGGCTAGCTTGCGTGGGGCGGCTTCGGGGGCTGCGGACCTTCCTTCGGCGGCGCCGGCTTCTGGTGCTTCACCGCGCCCATCTCGATCCGGCCGGTGAACACGGCGCCGTCCTCGACCACGAGCCGCGGCGAGTGGATGTTGCCGTCGACGCGCGCGGTCTTGTGCAGCACCACCTGACCGCCCGCGTTGATCTCGCCGTGCACCTCGCCCGAGATGATCACGACCTGTGACTTGATGGTCGCGGTCACCGAGCCGCTCTCGCCCACGATCAGCGTGTTCTCGCTGGCGATCTCGCCCTCGAAGCGGCCGTCGATCCGGACCGTGTCCTTGAAGTTCAGCTTGCCCGAGAATTCGGAGCCCTGATCGATGAACGCGGTCAGGGCACCGACCCCGGTCTGGGTGGCTGCCATCGGCATCTTGGGGTCGTCCTTCTTCTTTCCGAAGTCATTGAACGCCATGTGCGCGCGTGCTCCTCATCGTCGGCCGTCATGCGATGGGCGCGCCCTGCGCGCCGCGGTCACTCCCGCATATCGGAGCGGCGCAGCAATCCTTGAGATCTCGATCGCCTGCGGCGCTATGCTGCCGCTCGCTGATGGCGGCAGGCGGAAGCGGCGAGATCCGGGCGGAGCTGGCGCGAGCGCGCGGCTCGGGCAAGGTGCACGGGGCCTACCTGTTCGAAGGGCCGCCAGGCGCGGGCAAGACGGCCACGGCGCTCTGGTTCGCGCAGCTCCTGTTGTGCAAAGGCGCGCCCAGAGATGCGCTCGAGCCCTGCGGCCGGTGTCACGACTGCCGGCTGTTCGCCACGGGCGCGCACCCCGACCTGCACCCGGTCGAGGCCGACGGCGCCTGGATCAAGGTCGACGCGGTGCGCGATCTCCGGGCCGCGCTGGGCCTGGTCGCGAACGAGCGCGGCCGCCGGGTGGGCGTGATTCGCGGCGCCGAGAGACTGCGGGCGGAAGCGGCCAATGCGCTCTTGAAGACGCTCGAGGAGCCGCCGCCCGACACGGTGCTCCTGCTCGTGACTTCGGCCGCCGAGGCCTTGCCGCGCACGCTGCGCTCGCGCGCGGTGCGCGTGCGCTTTCCGCCCACGTCCGAGCGCGCGATCGCCGCCGCGCTCGAGGCCGAGGGCATGCCCGCGGCCGACGCGGCGCTGGCGAGCCAGCTCGGCGGCGCGAGCCCCACGGCGGCACGTGCCTGGGCGGAGGAGTCGCTCGAGTCGGCGCGTGACATGTACGCGTTCCTGGAGCAGAGCGATTCGGCCAGCGTGAGTGACGTACTCGACTTCGCCGAGGGCTTCCGGCGGCCCGGCGACGAGGGCCGCGACCTGGCGCGCAACTTCCTCGACGTGCAGTCCGCGTTCGCGCGCGCACGCGCCGAGGCCGCGGCCGAGGCCGGCGACACGCGCGGGCTCGAGCGCTGGCTGCGCGCGTTCGAGTCGGCGTCGAACGCGCGCTTCGAGCTCGAGCGCCGCAACCTGAACCCGCAGCTCCTGGTCGAGTCGCTGTTGCTCGAGCTGCGTACGTGAGACTCTTCGACAGTCACGCGCACCTGGGCGCGCCCGAGCTGCTCGCCGACGCGCCGGCCATGATCGCGCGCGCGCGCGAGGCCGGCGTCGAGGGCATGATCGCGATCGGCGCCGGCTACGGCGTGGGCGCCAACGCCGGCGCGGTGATGCTGGCCCAAGAGCACCGCGGGGTCTGGGCCAGCGTCGGCGTGCACCCGCACGATGCGGCCGAGTGGAGCGAGCTGGCGGCAACCGCGCTCGACGGCTGGCTCGCGCACGAGCGCGTGGTGGCCGTCGGTGAGTGCGGGCTCGACTACTACTACGCTCACTCGCCGCGCGAGGCACAGCAGAGCGCGCTCGCGGCGCAGATCGCGATCGCGCGCGCCGCTGGGCGGCCGCTCGTGATCCACGTGCGGCCCACGCAGGGCGCGCGCGACGCCTTCGACGAGCTGCTCCAGATCTTCGACCGCGAGGGCGCGGAGCGCTGCGGCGGGGTGATCCACTGCTTCACCGGCGACCTGCCGTTCGCGCGCGAGTGTCTGGCGCGCGATTTCGACATCAGCTTCTCGGGGATCGTCACGTTCAAGAACGCCGGCGAGCTGCGCGAGGTGGCGCGCGCGCTGCCGCTCGAACGGCTCCTGGTCGAGACCGACACGCCGCTGCTCGCGCCCACGCCGCACCGGGGCAAGCGCAACGAGCCGGCCTGGGTGGCGCGCGTGGTCGAGACGCTGGCGGAGCTGCACGGCCGCAGCCCGGCCGAGATCGCGCAGCTCACGAACGCGCGCGCGCGCGAGCGCTTCCGGCTCGGTCCCGCCTCGTGAGTCATCTGCTCGAGCTCGCGATCCGGGTCGCCCGCGAGGCCGGCGGGATCGCGCGCGAGCGCTTTCACGAGCCGCGCACGATCCGCACCAAGACCAGCGAGATCGACCTCGTGACCGACGTCGACCACGCGCTCGACCGACTGATCCGCGAGCGCATCCGCGCCGTGCGCGCGCACGACGCGCTGCTCACCGAGGAAGGCGGCGCCGAGGCGGGCTCGAGCGACGTGCGCTGGATCGTCGACCCGCTCGACGGGACCACCAACTACGCGCACACGTTCCCGCACTTCGCGATCTCGATCGGCGTCGAGGTCGAGGGCCAGCGCGCGTGCGGCGTGGTCTACGACCCGATGCGCGACGAGCTGTTCGCCGCCGAGGCCGGCAAGGGCGCGACCTTGAACGGCCGGCCGATCCGCGTGTCCGAGGTGAGCGAGCTGCGGCGCGCGCTGCTCGCCACCGGCTTCGCCTACGACGTGCACGAGAAGCGGACACCGAACCTGACTTACTTCGAGCGCTTCGTCGGCCGCGCGCAGGCGATCCGCCGCGCCGGCTCGGCCGCGCTCGACTTCGCCTACGTGGCTTGCGGGCGCTTCGACGGCTACTGGGAGATCCACCTCGCGCCGTGGGACGTGGCAGCGGGACTCTTGTTGGTCGAAGAGGCCGGAGGTCGCATCAGTGACTTCGACGCGGGCCCGGCGCCGGCCTCGGGCGCTCGCATCGTGTCGAGCAACGGCCGCATCCACGCCGCGATGCTCGAAGTGCTCGCGGACTAGCGCGGCTCCGGAAGCTCGGGCGGCGGCTCCTCTGCGGGGAGCGTGGGTGTGGCCGCGCGATCATCGGGCTCGCCCGGCTTCTTCACGAAGGTGTTGTTGAAGGCTTCCGGTGACAGCGGCAGCTCGTTGCCGAGCTGGTTCGACACGCGCCAGACCTCGCCGTTCTGCGAGCTCGTCGCGGGGATGCCCTTGTCGGCACTGGCATCGCCCAGTGACAGCACGCCGACCTCCTGGGCCTTGTCGTCGAGCGCGCGCAGCAGCACCACCGGCGGATCGAGCCCGAGCGCCTTCTTGTCGGCGTTCTGGGGCTCGATGCTCGTGGCGTCGAGCGAGGCCACGGCCATCAGCATGTCCTCGACCTTGAGTGGCCGGAGCTCGAGCCCGGGCTCGGTCGACTTCCAATCACTGTCGCCGAGCTCGAAGCGATGGGTGGTGCCGATCCGCGGATAGGTGAGCTCGAGCGCGTGCACCTTGTCGCTGCCGAGCGTCAGCACGCGCTTGGCTCGGTAGTCGAAGGGCCGCGCAGGAATCGCGGTCACCACGGCGGGACTCACCGCCAGCAGCACCGGATCGCCGGCGCGCGCGAGCCAGGTCTTGTCGCCGGCGCGCCCGAACGCGAGCACCTCCTCCCGCTCGGGGGTGTGCAGCCGGAGCTCGAGCTCGGGCTTCGCCACCGCGTCCTTCGCCGCGGCGTCGGGCGTGTCGGCGAACTCGGTGGCGCGCGCCAGCGACAGCTCTTCGAGCGTGCGGCGGATCTTCTCGGTGTCGGCGGGCGCCGCGCTCGGCTCGAGCACCGTCCAGCCCGAGTCGGCGCGCTTCGCGTGAGTCACGAGCTCGCCCTGCGAGCGCACGAACAGCTCGTCGGCCGCGCTCGACGGCACGCGCAGGACGCGCTTGTCGCGGAGCTCCGTCAAGCTCGGCGTCAGCCCGAACAGATCGCCCGCGGCCACCGTGTAGATCTTGCTCGGGTCACTCGCCAGCGCGAAGTAGCGCGCGCCGCCTACGGGTGCCGGGCCGCCGACGAAGACCTGTTTCGGGTCACCCGCGCCGCTCCACACCTTCACCGAGTGCGCCTGCGCGCCCAGCCCGAACGGGGTCAGGTCGGCGGGTGCGGGCGAGATCGTCGCCAGAGACTGCACCTTCGACAGCACGTGCAGCGCGCGCTCGACGGCGTCCTTCTCGGCCGGGTAGGTCACTGGCGCGTCGATCTTCCACTCGCTCGTGCCGTCGCGCGCCACGTGCGCCACCAGCCCGCTCGGCGCGCCGAACTCGAGCGCGGTCACCGCGTCGTCCTCCAGCGCGAACACGCGCTTCTGGGCGGCCTCGGCGTCCTTCTTGCGCACGTCGCCCTGGATCTCGCCGAAGTACACCCACGCGCCCAGCGCCGCGGCGATCACCACCAGCGCGAGCGTCCAGCGCGCGTTCAACTCAGACCCTCCGGCGCCACCAGCTCACGACGCCGAGCAGGAGGATCGCCTCGGGCAGCGCGAACAGCGCCAGGAAACGGAAATTGGCGAACTGCTCGACGGTGAGGTTCACGCTCGCGACGCGCGGCCGCTTGCGGTCGATGGTCGAGAACTCCTCGGTGCCGGTGAGCCAGCTCGTCATGTTGAGGAACAGGTCGCCGTTGTAGAACTGATTCACGTAGCGGTTGCGCATCCAGTCCGAGTCACCCACCACCACGAGCCGACCGCCGCGCTTGCCGGCCGCTCCCGGGAACTCGCGCGCCACCGCGACCGCGAGCGGCCCGGCGCGGTCCTTGGTCGGGTCGAGTGCCACGGGCTTGGAGGCGAGCAGATCCTTGACGTCGGACTCGGCCCAGCTCTGGGGGCTGGTCAGCGCCAGCTCGGTCACGTTGGCGTCGCTGCCCTCGACGCGCCGCACCGGACGCGCGATGTGGAACACCGTCGGCTGGCCGTTGAGCTTGTCGGTGATCGGATGCGAGGCGTACTTCTGCACCACCGGCTGCACGCCCAGCGACGGCCCCGCGAACAGCTGGAGCTGCTGCTCGACGATGATCTCGGGGCCGGCGTCGATGCCCCAGCTCTTCAGCTGGCCCTCGAGGTTCGAGTCGACCACGGGATCGATCATCACCAGGAGTGACCCGCCGCGCTTGAGATAGGCGTCGAGCAGCTCGAGCTCGCGGTCCGAGAGCGCGTGGTCGGGGCCGGCGATGATCACGAGGTCGGCGTCGGCCGGGACCTCCTTCTCGTTCGCCAGCAGGAGCTCGGCGATGGTCGCGTTCTCGTCCTCGAGGCCGGCCTTCACGGCGGCGGCGCCCGAGCCCTTCTTCTCCTCCGGATCGGCCTCGCCGTGACCCTTCAGGAAGTAGATCTTCTTCTTCGAAGAGATCGCCTGGCGCACCGCGCGCGTGAGTGCCTGCTCGGTGAGGTCGGTGACCTTCACCGTGCCCTTCGCGGTCTGGCAGGAGCCCGAACAGACCACGACCACGCCGTCCTTGCTCGTGATCTGGAAGGTCTGCGCGAGCTCGGGGCGCTCGGTCGGATCGAAGAAGCGCACCGACACTTTGCGCTTCGCCTTCTGGCCCGCGTACTCGTACTCGTCGAGCAGTGTCTTCGCCTGCGCCTCGTTGCCGTGGGTGAAGAACGCGTACATCTCGATCGTGCCGTCGGCCGGCAGCGCCGCGATCGTGTCGACCGAGCCCTGCGCGAGCGTGTGCTCCTTGGCCTCGGTCCAGTCCCAGTGCACCGGATGGCGCATCGACAGGTACGCGAGCAAGGCCCCGATCACCACCACCACCAGCGCCTGCAGCACCGAGTTCGCGCCGCCGCGCGCGCTCGAGCTGCCCATCACCGCGCTGAGGCGGCGCGCGCCGCGCACGCCGGCCCAGACGACGAGCGCCGCCCCGACCAGGATGTGCGCCGCGACCACGATCGGTGCCGCGGCCGCGAACACGCCGACCAGGCCGAAGACCAGGAGAATCGCGCCGACGATCGCGAGCAGGGTCTCCACCGGCTACCTCCAGCGCAGTGAGTCGACCGCGGCGCGCGCGAGCGACAGGAAGGCCACCACCAGGATGCCGAAGTACGCCAGGTCTTCGGAGCGCACGTCGCCGCGCAGGCCCGGCTCGAAGTGAGTGCTGGTGCCCGCCCAGCGCAGGATCTCCTTCAGCGACTCGCTGCGCGAGATGTCGGCCGCCACCGGCACGATCAGCAGGAACAGCCCGGCGATGATGCCGACGAAGCCCGCCAGGATCTGGCTGCGAGTGAGTGCCGAGATGAAGCAGGACAGCGCGGCGAGCGCGAGCGAGTAGAAGAACAGCGTCTGCAGCCCGGCCAGCGTCTGCCACAGCTCGGGGTCGCCGTACATGAACAGCAGCCCCACGAACAGACTCGTGAGCAGGCCCACCAGGAGCAACAGCAGCGCCATCGCCAGGAACTTGCCGATCACGATCTCGAGGCTCGTCACCGGGCTCGTGAGCAGGAGCTCGATCGAGCCGCTCGCGCGCTCGGCCGCGAAGCCGCGCATCGACAGGAGCGGCACCAGGAACGCGAGCAGGAGCGCGAAGGTCGCGAACGACTGACCCACCACGATGTCCTGCAGGTTCCACTGGTCGAGCAGCTGGGTCATGCCGAGCGCCTGGATCTGCTGCAGCTGATCCAGGTAGGTGCCCAGGCTCAGGAAGAACACGAAGCCCGCGAACAGCATGTACACGCCGATCAGCACGTAGGCGTCGGGCGTGATGAACATCGAGCGCAGCTCGCGTCCGGCGATCGCCAGGATGTGCTTCACGCCAGCACCTCGGTCACCGGCGCGCCGCGCAGCTCCGTGGCGGCCTTCTCGACCTCGCGCAGGAACACCTGCTCGAGCGAGCCCTCGCTCTTCAAGTCCTCGAGCCGGGCGTCGACCCGCAGCTTGCCGAACGCGATCAAGAGCACGCGCTGACAGATCGCCTCGACCTCGCTCATGATGTGAGTCGACAGGATCACGGTGCGGCCCTCCTCGGCCGCGAGCCGGCGGATCAGCTTGCGGATCTCGTCGATCTGGATCGGGTCGAGGCCGGCGGTGGGCTCGTCCAGGATCAGCACCGCGGGGTCGTGCACGATCGCCTGCGCCAGGCCCACGCGCTGCCGGAAGCCCTTGGAGAGCGTGCGGATCACGCGCTCGCTCACCTTCTCGAGCCCGCACGAGGTCAGCGCGCGCGCCACCTTCTCGCTGCGCTGCGCGCGCGGCACGTCGTGGATCGCGGCCACGTACGAGAGATACTCGCGCACCAGCATCTCGGGATAGAGCGGCGGTGTCTCGGGCAGGTAGCCGGTGACTCGCTTGGCCGAGCGCGCGTCGCCATCCAGCGAGAAGCCGCCCACCGAGGCGCTGCCTTCGGACGCCGGCAGGTAGCCGGTCAGGATGCGCATGGTGGTGGTCTTGCCGGCGGCGTTCGGGCCCAGGAACCCGACCACCTCGCCCTTGGCGACCTCGAACGAGACGTTCTGAATCGCAGTCAGTCCGCCGTAACGCTTGGTCAGCCCCTGCGCTTTGATCACACGACGACTCCTCGAACCGGATCTCGAGCGGGCGGGAGTTTATCCCGAGTGAGATCTCGTTCAAGACAGTTCTAGGCCTGTCTCCGATCCAGCCTTTCGCGCAGCGCTTCGCCCAGAAGATGAAAACCCAGCAATGATCCGAGGATGGCGATGCAGGGAAAAACGATCAGATGCGGGAAGGAGCGCATCGCTTCGAAGCCATCGCTGGCGAGCGTGCCCCAGCTCGAGAACGGCGGCTTGATGCCGAGGCCGATGAACGAGACGATCGACTCGGCCAGGATCGCGGCGGGGATCTGGAAGGCCGCGCTCACCAAGAGCGGCGCCGCGATGTTCGGCAGCACATGGCGGATCAGGATCCGGCTGGGCCGGGCACCGCTGGCGCGCGCCGCCTCGACCCAGGTCTCCTCGCGCGCCTGCAGCACCAGCGCGCGCACCAGCCGGGCCACGCCCACGAAGCCGGTGAAGCCGAGCGCCACGGCGATCGCCACCAAGCGCCGCCAGAGATCCGGCAGCGGCCCCAGCGCGACCGCGAGCACCTCGATCAGGAGCACGATCACGAGCACGTCGGGCAGCGCGTACAGCACCTCGACCCCGCGCATCAGGAAGGCATCGACGCGCCCGCCCAGCCAGCCCGAGAGCGCGCCGTAGACCAGGCCCACCGCGAGCGCGAGCGCGGTGGCGCCGACCGCGACCAGGAGCGACACGCGCCCGCCCTCGCACAGCCGCGCCAGCAGGTCGCGGCCCAGTGCGTCGCAGCCGAGCCAGTGGGTGTGCGACGGCGCCTCGAGCGCGTGCGCCGGGTCCTGCGCGTCGAAGCGGTAGCCGGCCACGCGGTCGCCCGCGAGCGCGAGCAGCATGAGTGCGCCCACCAGCGCCGCCCCGACCCAGCCGCGCGCGCTCACTCGGACGGGCTCCCGACGCGGATGCGCGGATCGAGCCAGGCGTACGAGAGATCGACCGCCAGGTTCGCGAGCACCACCAGCGCCGCGTACACCAGGGTGACTCCCAGCACCAGCGGGTAGTCGCGGTTCGCGACCGCACTCACGAAGTAGCGGCCCATGCCCGGCACCGCGTAGATGTGCTCGACCACGAACGAGCCTGTGAGCAGGTTCGCGAGCAGCGGTCCCGAGTAAGTCATCACCGCGAGCAGCGCGTTGCGCAGCACGTGGCGGCGCCGCACGCGCGCCTCGGGCACGCCGAGCGCTCGCGCGGTGCGCACGTAGTCCTGGTCCATCACCGCGCCGACCTGCGCGCGCGTGAGCTGCGCCGCGTAAGCAGTCGGCAGCGCCGCCAGGGTCAGCGCGGGCAGCACGGCGTAGAGCGGCCCCTCCCAGAGACCCGCGGGCAGCCAGCGCAGGAAGAGCCCGAACACCAGGATCAGGCCCGCGCCGATCACGAAGCTCGGCGCCGAGACCCCGACCAGTGACCCGAGCGTGACCAGCCGATCGACGATCCGCCCGCGCCGCGCGCCGGCGGCCAGCCCCAGGGCAATGCCTCCCGACACGGCGAGCGCGAAGGCCAGCGCGCCGAGCTCGAGCGACACCGGCACGGCGTCGCGCAGGATGTCGGCCACGTCGCGACCGACGTACTTGTACGACGGCCCGAGATCGCCGCGCGCGAGCCGCGCCAGATAGTCGAGATACTGCGCGCCGAGTGGCCGGTCGAGCGCGTAGCGGTGCGCCAGGTTGCGCATGATCTCGGGCGGCAGGCTGCGCTCCTTGTCGAACGGCCCGCCCGGCAGGAAGCGCAGCAGCAGGAAGGTCAGCGTCGCGACCACCCAGACCACCAGGAGCCCCGCGAGCACGCGGCCGAGCGTGTAGCGAATCACTCGGCGCGCACCTGCTCGAAGAAGAACAGGTCCATCGGGCTGGGCACGAACCCTTTCACGCGCGGCTGCACCGCGAAGTTGGCCGAAGTCACGAACAGCGGGACGATCGGCACGTCCTCCTCGAGCAAGAGCCGCTGCGCCTGGTCGTAGAGCTGCTGGCGCTCGCCGGGGTCGGCCTCGCGCGCGGCGCGCTCCACGAGCGCGTCGTAGCGCGGGTTCGCCCAGCCGGTGTGGTTGTTCTCGCTGTAGCTCGTGAACAGATTCATGAAGTTGTCGGGATCCGGGAAGTCGGCGCCCCAGCCCAGCCGGAACACCGGCGGCGTGTCGGTCTCGACCTCCTTCAGGAACACCTTCCACTCGCGGTTCTGTAGCTCGACGCGCACGCCCAGATGATCGTGCCAGAAGGCCTGCACCAGCTCGGCCACGAGCTTGTGAGTCTGGTCGTTGTTGTAGACGATGCGCACCGGCGGAAGCCGGGCGGGGTCGACGCCCGCCTCCTTCAAGAGCGCCCGCGCGCGCTCGGGATCGAAGCCGAGACCGAGCCCGGGGTTCGCGTCGGGCATGCCGGGCGGGATCCACGACGGCCAGGGCTGCTCGCCGCCGCGCAAGAGCTCGGGGAACTTCGAGCGGTCGATCGCGAGCGCGAACGCGCGCCGCACGCGCGCATCGTCGAAGGGCGGCTTGCGCACGTTGAAGCCGTAGTAGTAGCCGCGCAGGAGTGGCCGGCGCAGATACTCGGGGCGATTCGTGTAGCGGCGGATCTCGAGCGGCGGAATCCGCACCAGGTCGAGCAGCCCCTGCTCGAACAGCACCAGCGCCGTGCTGCCCTCCTGCACCATGAACGCGGTGATCCGGTCGAGCGGCGGGCGACCGCCCCAGTAGCGCTCGTTCGCGCGCAGCACCAGCCGGTACTCGTGCCGCCACTCCTCGAGCACGAACGGCCCGAGAGTCACCAGATTCCCGGGGTCGGTCCAACGCTCGCCGTAGCGCGCCACGAGATCGGCCCGCAGCGGGAACGTGACCATGAAGTTCACGAGCGCCGGGAAATACACCAGCGGCGCGTCGAGCTCGACCACCAGCGTGCGATCGTCGGGCGCGCGCACGCCGACCGCGCCGAAGTCGCTGACTTTGCCCGAGTTGAACGCGCGCGCGTTGTGGATCCCGAACAGGAAGTAGGCGTACTCGGCGGCGGTCTTGGGGTCGAGCAGGCGCCGCCACGAGTCCACGAAGTGCTGCGCGCGCAGCGGCACGCCATCGCTCCACAGCACGCCCGGCCGAAGCTTGAAGGTATAGGTGCGACCTTCGTCGGAAACCGCCCAGGACTCGGCGAGATCCGGCTCGGGCCGAAGCTCGGAATCGAGCCGAGTCAGGCCGCGCATGAGCTGCTCGATCGCGATGATCGACACGCCGTCCGTGGCCAGGTTCCAGTCGAGCGTGGGTGGCTCGGTCTCCAGGTTGATGCGCAGCTCGCCCGGGCGTGACCGGGCGCGCGTGCAGGCCCCAAGGAGCAGGCACAGGCAGACGAGCGGCGCGGCGCGGCTTCGCATCCGCGCGAATCAGTTAGTGGGGAATGCGCGCGGTCGCCAGGCTACTCTCCGGGCGATGCGCGCCGCGATCTCGATCGAGAGCTTCCGGCCCGGGCCCGGCGGAGTCGAGGCGGCCGCCTGGGGACTCGCCTGCGAGCTGGGCCGGCGCGGGCTCGAGCTCAGCGTGCTGTGCCGCGAGGCGGTGGCCGAGGCGCCCGCGGGGGTGCGCGTCGAGAGACTCGGCGGCCCGCGCTTCTGGCAGCCGCTGCGGGTGCTCGAGTTCTCGCGCCGCAGCGCGCGCGCGGCGGCGGCGGGCGCCTTCGACGTGGTGCAGGCCTACTCCCGCACGCGACACCAGACGGTGTACCGCGCGGGCGGCGGGAGCCACGCCGCGTACCTGGAGCGCGTGTACGCGCGCCCTGCCCTGCAGCGCTGGTCGCCGCGGCACGCGGTGCTGTTGGCGATCGAGGGCGCGGCCTTTGCCGACCCGGCACAGACGATCCTGTGCAACTCGCGCTTCGCGGCGGACGAGATCGCGCGGCGCCACGGCGTGCCGGCCGCGCGGCTGGCGGTGATCTACAACGGCGTGGACGTGGAGCGCTTCCACCCGAGCCTGCGCGAGACGCGCGCGCCCGCGCTGCGCGCCGAGCTCGCGCTCGAGGGTCCGGTCGCGCTGTTCGCCGGCAGTGGCTTCGCGCGCAAGGGCCTCGACCGCGCGATCGCGGGGCTCGCCCGCGCAGGCGTGAAGGCGACGCTCCTGGTCGCGGGCTCGGGCGACGCCTCGGCCTACCGCGCCCAGGCGGAGTCACTCGGGGTCGCCGAGCGCGTGCGCTTCCTGGGGCTGCGCGCCGACCTGCCGGCGCTGTGCGCGACCGCCGAGCTGTTCGTGTTGCCCACGCGCTACGACCCGTTCGCGAACGCCTGTCTCGAGGCGATGGCCGCCGGCGTGGCGGTCGCGACCACGCTCGACAACGGCGCCGCCGAGCTGGTCGAGCCCGGAGTGAGTGGCTTCCTGTGCGCGGACGACTTCGCGCCGGCATTCCGCGCGCTCGAAGACCCGGAGCGGCTGCGCGAGATGGGTGCCAGCGCGCGGCGCATCGCCGAGCGCCACACCTGGAGCGCGCACGCCGAGGAGGTGCTGGCGCTGTGGCAGCGGCGCCGCGCTTGACGGACGACCTCGAGTCCCTGGCGACCGCGCTGCGCACGGGCGCGACGCCGCCGGGCGTCGAACTGCTGAAGAGGAATCGCGCGCGAGTCACCGCGCGCGCGGGCGACGCGGTGCTGAAGCTGTATCTCGAGCGGCCCGAGACCGCGGCGCGCGAAGCCGACGCGCTCGAGCGCGCCCGCGCCCGCGGCATCGCCGTGCCCGAGCTGCTCGGGCGCGGCCCGGACTGGACTGCCACGCGCTGGCAGGCGGACGCGCGCCCCGCGCTGCGCGCCGACCTGCCGCTCTTGCGGCGCGCGCTCGACGACGCGCACGCGCGCGGCATGCTGCACAACGACCTGCACCTGGGGAACCTGTTGGTGCGCGGCGGCCAGGTGGTGTTCCTCGACCTGCAGCGCGCGCGCTTCCTGCCCTGGATCCCGGGAGTGTTGCGGCGGCGCGAGCTCGGCTTCTTCGCCTACTCGCTGCTCGAGCCGCTGCCGGCCGAGCTCCGCTTCGTGCGCTTCTGGCGCGACCGCCGCGCGCAGCGGCGCTGGCGCAGCCGCAGCGCGCGCTGTCTCGAGGAGAGCGGCGGCTTCACGGCCTTCGCCCACGGCGGCGAGGCCGGCTTTCGCCGCCGCGACGCCGATCCCGACTCACTGGCGGCCGCGCTCGGCCGTGTCTCCGAGCTGCGCCCGTTCAAGAGCGGCGCGGGCGGAACGCTCTACCGCGCCGCGCCGTTCGTGCTGAAGCGCTTTCGCGGCGCGCGCGCGGCGCGCCAGGCCTGGCTCGGCGGGAACGGCCTTCTGGCGCGCGGCATCGCCGCCGTCCGGCCGGTTGCCTGGGCGGGTCACTGGCTCGTGATGCACGATGCCGGGCCCACGCTCTCGGACTGGGTCGAGAGCGACTTCGCCAAGAGCACCGAGTTCGAGCGCGCCGAGCTGGCCCGCGCGCTCGGCGCGCTGCTCGCGCGGCTGCACCGGCGCGGCGTCTACCACGCCGATCTCAAGGCCAACAACGTGGTGGCGCGGCCCGGCGAGGAGGCGCAGCTGCTCGACTACGGCCGGGTCCACTTCGGCGCGCGCGTGAGTCGGCGCCGGCGCGTGAAGAACCTGGCGCAGCTCAACGCCGCGCTGCCCGACGCGGTGCCCGCGCGCCCGCGCGAGCTCGCGCTCGCGACCTATCTCGCCGAGAGTGAGTGCGCCGACGACCCGGACGCGCTGCGCCGCGACGTCACCGCGGAGAGCTTGCGGCGCGCGCACCGTTGGAGTGGATGCTGACCCAGGAGTAGTAGCTCGAGCCGAGCGAGCCGTTGTTGCCGGCCCGGAACTCGAGCGCGGGTGCCGCCGGCGCGCTCTTCACGATCGCCTCGAAGGCCGAGATCTTCTTGGGCAGGTCGTCGCGGTTGGGGCTGTGGAAGATCACGTCCACGCGCGGCCGGACGTACAGCACGTTCATCACGAGCGTGACCAGCCGGAACAGCTTCTCGGGCCCCTCCATGCTCTCGACCGAGAAGTAGGGAATGTCGACCGTGGACAGGTCAAAGGCGTATTCGACGCGCATGCTCGTGACTCCTCCAGTGACTAGAAATCTCGCCTAGAACGGCGCCAGATGACAGGCCGACGCGTGACCCGGCGCGACCTCGCGCAAGAGCGGCCGCTCGACCGAGCAGCGCGCGATCGCCTTGGGACAGCGCGGGTGGAACGGGCAGCCCGGCGGCGGGTTGATCGGGCTGGGCACGTCGCCCGAGAGCGCGATGCGCTGATGGCGCGCAGCGGGGTCGGCCACGGGCACCGCCGACAACAGCGCCTCGGTGTAGGGGTGCTGCGGTCGCAGGTACAGCCGCTCGGCGGGCGCGTTCTCCACGATCCGCCCCAGATACATCACCGCCACCCGCCGCGACAGGTGCCGGACCACGCGCAGGTCGTGCGAGATGAACAGATACGCCAGGTCGAAGCGCTTCTGCAGCTCGAGCAAGAGATTGAGGATCTGTGCCTGGATCGAGACATCGAGGGAAGACACCGGCTCATCGGCCACGATCAGCCGCGGCTCGAGCGCGAGCGCCCGCGCGATGCCGACGCGCTGGCGCTGTCCGCCGCTGAACTCGTGCGGATAGCGGGCGGCGTGCGCGCCCTCGAGCCCCACGGTCTCGAGCAGCTCCGACACGCGCTTCTCGAGCTCGGCGCCGCTGGCCAGCCGGTGCACGCGCAGCCCCTCGCCGATCGCCTCGCCCACGGTCATGCGCGGGTTGAGCGACGCGAAGGGGTCCTGGAATACGATCTGCATGCGCCGGCGCAGCCCGCGCAGCTCGCTGCGCGAGAGCGCGCGCACGTCCTTCTGCTCGAAGCGGATCTCGCCCGAGTCCGGCTCGAGCAGGCGGAGCGCCAGCCGGCCGAGCGTCGACTTGCCACAGCCCGACTCACCGACCAGGCCCACAGTCTCGCCCGCGTTCACGTCGAGATCGACGTGATCGACCGCGACCAGCCGCGCGTGCCGGCCCCTGGCGGCGACCGGGAAGGACTTGGTGAGTCCGCGCAGCGAGAGCAGCGGCGCGCTCACGAAGCCGCTCCGGGCGCCGGCACCGGGTTGTGACAGGCGACGCCGCCACCGCCACGGCCGGGAGCCAGGAGCGGATCGATCTCGGCGCACACCTCGAGCGCGCGCGGGCAGCGCGGCCGGAAGCTGCAGCCCTTCGGGCGGTGCACGAGCTCCGGAACGCGGCCCTTGATCACGTGCAGCGGCTCGCCCGGCGGCACGCGCGCCGACGGCAGCGAGTCGAGCAGCCCGCGCGTGTAGGGGTGCTGCGGCGCGGCGAAGATCTGCTCGACCGTGCCGGTCTCGACCACGCGCGCGGCGTAGAGCACCGCCACGCGCTGGCCGGTCTCGGCCACCACGCCCAGGTCGTGAGTGATCAGGAGCACCGCCATCTGGAAGCGCCGCTTCAGTGAGTCGAGCAGCTCCAGGATCTGCGCCTGGATCGTCACGTCGAGCGCGGTGGTGGGCTCGTCCGCGATCAACACCGCGGGGTCGTTGGCGAGCGACATGGCGATCATCACGCGCTGTCGCATGCCGCCCGAGAGCTGGTGCGGGTAGTCGCGCATGCGCGCCCGCGGCTCGGGAATGCCCACCAGTTCGAGCAGCTCGACCACGCGCGCCTGGCGCTCGGCCCGCGACAGGTCGCGGTGCACGCGGATCGCCTCCTCGATCTGGTCACCGATCGTGAACACCGGGTTCAGCGAGGTCATCGGCTCCTGGAAGATCATCGCGATCCGGTTGCCGCGCAGCTCGCGCAGCGCTTCGGGTGACTCGCGCAGCAGATCGCGCCCCTCGAACAGCACCCGACCGCTCTCGATCCGCGCGGGCGGCTCGGGCAGGAGCCGCAGGATCGAGAGCGCCGTGACCGACTTGCCGCAGCCCGACTCACCCACCACGCACAGCGTCTCGCCCGCGTAGAGCGCGAGATCGAGGCCGTCCACCGCGGTGAGCTTGCCGCGCCGGGTCGCGAAGCTCGTGCGCAGGTCGCGCACCTCGAGCACGGGCTCGCTCATTGCGCGGCTCCGCCCGCCACCCGGAACAGCGACGGGTCGAGCGCAGGGTTCAGCTCGACCTGCGCCAGCTCGAGCTTCGCCTCGAGGTGTGTCTCCGGAAACCACATCACCAGGCGAGACGGATACCGGCCACCGGGCACGTCGCGCCAGTCCTCGTAGTGGACCTGCCAGCGCACGTCGCCCTTCTCGTCGAGCGCGGCGATCGCCGACAGCTCGCCACTGTCCGAGAAGATCAGGCTCTGGCGCTCGCCGCGCAGCTGCCGCAGCTCGCCACGGCCGAGGATCTCGCGCGGCGGCCAGTCACTCGCGAGCGGGGCGGCCAACAGCGCCAGCACCGCCTCTCCGGGCTCGAGCGCCAGGCCGAGTCTCTCGCGCAGGATCTCGGGCTGGGCCGGGCCCTGCTCGAGCTTCTTGCCGTCGAAGAAGGCGAAGCGCTCGCCGTCGCTCACGAGCAAGCTCGCCGCCTGACCCAGCACGTTCAGGCTCTCGAGCCGCAGCCGCGCCGGGCGCTCGGCCAGCACCACTTCCTGCACCGAGCCCGAGCCCGAGGGTGACTCGACGTGCAGCTTGCCCACGGCGCGCAGGCGCAGCCGCTTGTCGGCCTCCTGATTCACGGCGTCGAGCCAGGCGCGCATGCGCGCCTCTTCTCCCTGCACCGGCGTGAACGGGCCCGGGCCGCCCAAGAACGTCTTGCAGGCCGCGAGCGAGAGGAGCAGTAGCGCGCTGGCCGCGCGCGCGGCCAGCCTCAACGTGCGCTCTTGCGCTCGCCGCGCCCGATCTGGTGCTGCAGAGACTCGATCTGCGCGCGGATCTTCGCCGCGTCGTCCTCCTCGGGCGAGAGCGTGAGCGCGCGCTTGTAGGTCGCGAGCGCGTCGTCGTAGCGCGAGAGCGAGCGGTAGGCGTCGCCCAGGTGCCAGGTGATCACCGGGTCGCCCTTGTCGAGCAACGACAGCGCGTGCTCGAGCTGCGAGCGAGCGGCGTTGAACGAGCTGCGCGCCTGGTCGCGCTGACCCGCCTCGAGCTGGCGCAGCCCGCGCTGGTAATACAGCCAGCCCAGGCTGTCGGTGATGTAGCCGTCGTCGGGCTTGATCGAGATCGCCTTGCGGATCATGCGCTCGGCCTCGTCGAGCCTCTCGCCCTTCTCGGCCCAGCTGTAGCCCACATAGTTCAAGGCGCTGGCGTGGTTGGGATCGAGCTCGAGCGTCTTGGTCATCTGCTCGAACGAGCGGTCGGGCTCGTTGGCCTCGCCGTAGATCACGCCCAGGTCGTAGTACAGGTCGGCCTCGTTCGGGCTCTGCGCGATCAGCTCCTGCATCAGCGTGACCGCTCCGGGCAGGTCGCCCTTCTTCTGGTACAGCCCCGCGAGATATACCTGCAGTGACTTCTTGTCGGGCGCGACCGCGATCGCGCGCTTCACCTCGGTGATCGCGCGGTCGTAGTCCTTGTGGCGCTCGTAGATACGCGCCATCAGGCTGCGCGCGTCCGCGAAGCGCGGCGACGACGGCGGCACCTGCTCGAGCTGGGTCAACGCCTCGTCGCTGCGGCCGGCCTCGTCCTGGACCATGCCGACGAAGTACTTGACCTCGTTCTGGTAGCGCGCTCCGTCGCCCTCGACGTCACCATCGCCGTCGCCATCGGAGTGCAGCACCGCCTGGAAGCGCTCGATCGCGTCGTCGTAGCGGTTGGCCTCGTAGTAGAAGAGCCCGAGCCGGAACTGCGCCGCGGCGAGCTCGGGATGCTCGTCGACCAGCTCCTCAAGCGCAGCGGTCGCCGCCTTGCGGTCCTTCTGCTCCTCGTAGATCTGCGCGATGCGCATCAGCGCGGCCGGGTCACCCGGCGCCACCGCGAGCTTCTCGCGCAGAATCTGGAGCTCGCCCTTGGTGTCCTTCCGCTGGCGCTTCAGCCGCGCGATCGCGTCGAACAGCGCCGTCTGGTCGGGCTCGACCTTGAGGCCGCGGCGGTAGGCCTTCTCGGCCTCGGCCGACTTGTCCTCGCGCTCGTACACCGCGCCCAGCGCGAGATACCCGCGCACGTCGTCGGGATCCTTCTGGATCATCTGCTGCGCGACGTCGAGCGCCTGGTCGTTGCGGTCGAGGTTCAGATACAGCGAGAAGAGCGTGAACATGCCCTCGTCGCTGAGCGTGCCCTTCTTGAACATCGGCTCGAGCAGCTCGATCGCGCGGTCGTAGTTGCGCATGCGCGCGTGCAGGCCGGCCAGCGCGCTGCGCAGCTCCTCGTCGTCGGGCTGGAGCGCGAGTGCGCGCTCGGCGTAGTCGAGCG